>JAABUV010001448.1_pt1 | contig 34486 bp, 43 predicted proteins | sample 5559971 | NCBI WGS metagenome assembly JAABUV01 (sample SAMN10711881, study PRJNA513362) | rock metagenome | isolation source: Antarctica rocks | place: Antarctica: Victoria Land, Knobhead nord | collected 2015-12-19
AAATCCACATCATTTGTTTGAGTAGTCCTGCTGCCTTACCTGCCTCCAGAACTGCATCGTGGTACTCCGGGCCCCAATTCTTATCTTCGAGGCGGTGGTCCGATCGACCGTAAGCATATTCCATGACAACATCTGGAGCAGACTTTAGAAAGATGTGCTTCATAACGAACAGCATGAGGAAGATGCCATAGAATCCATTCTAAAAGCGTACCGTTCGTGAATGCCGCAAATGCATAATCCATCTTGATAATTTCCCCTTCAGCATCTCTGAAGCCTTGGAGCCTTTCGAGCAATTTCTGTACCCTCTCTCCAATAACCGGCTGCAATCTCCTCACGCTCGCCATGGAGAAGAAGCGGTTTAGTGCAGCCCTTCTGGCTTTGTGCTTGTCATGCCCAATAGTCGAGAACATGGCTTCAGGTGTGCCAAACTGCTTTGTGTACCATTCCCACTTGTTGCGTTTCTCACCACTAGCACTAGAAGCATACAACGTATCATAGTAATCAGGGTCTGAAATATGCAGTTCGTAGGGGTTGATGCGAATGATAGGGCCATATTTGGCATGTAAGGTACGCAGATGAAAAGTGTATTGGCCGCGAAGGATGACGTCGTAGTAGAATTCATACCTATTACAAGGATGGTTTTAGCATCCAAATAAAGATTTGGTCGGTGATATTACCAGAACGTCAAGGCTGCGAGTCTTGGACCAGGGAACTTGGCTATTGGGCTGAGGTAGAGCCGGTAGAAGGCGGTAAAGACCAAGTAGCAGGTCAGCGTCAGCACTCCCACCATGAACGAGACCGTCCAGGGGAAAGACGTTGAAAAGCCAAATAGAGCCATGATTGTTGATGACGTGTGGAAGACAGGTAGAGGGATGAAGGTTTGTCTGATTCGAAAGTGGAATAGAAAGAGACGGCTGAGCTCTACCGCTAGTCGTGTGACGTGAGGCAAGCCGGTAAATCATGCCCTTCAGCTTCTGTAAGGTATGCACCCATAATGGGATCCGACATGACGCTCGATCCTACGCCAACTAGGCTCGGATCTTGTTTATTGGGTTGATCGAAAAGCGCCGTCGGCCGCCAATACGACGTCGCTGTCGTCTCGAGGCAACGGTTAAAGCAAACTTTGGTTGCATTTCTTACCTGCATGAAGGAGCTCACTCATGCGTTTGCACCGCCCATCATTACTTATTCTACTAGGTAGTACGATATACTGTAGGGGGGCGCTTCAGGGATATATGTTGAAGCACGCTAATTTTGACGCCCGCTCGGCAAGCTGCGAGCAAATCATGCATTACTGTACCATCCTCGCCCTGTGATTTAAACGCGGGGGATCGCTCAAGTCATTCCCGCCTTTAAATCGCAGGGTGAGCCATCACATCCGAGTCGGCGGTGTTCAACTCTTATGCTCATGTCTCAGAAGAAAACAAGAGTGATCAGGAAAGGTGTTTCAATCAGGAAATATCTATCATCTCAATATAGTCTCCGCCTATGCGACTGCTAGCGATCTCTAGACCACAAAGGCAGGAGGTACAAAGAAGTCATCCAGATACACCATATCTTCCAAGTACCCTTATCGGCCTTTACATCCCGTAAGAGGATTGTCCGAAAACTTAGTGTACCTCCAATCACAAGAGAAGGCAGGTATGTTATAAGACTCGGTTTCCAAAATGCCGGACCAAATATCGACCACCTCATGACGCTGATCCCAATTTCCAGCCTTGCAAAGTCATCCCCGTGTGCGGGAGGTAGAGTCTTGCGCCCTCGCATCGCATCTCCCGCCTGATCGCTCATGTCCTGGACTTGTAATGTTGTTGCAACGACCAAGCCGATTAATATGACCTACTGATACCCAAAGGAGCTGAATTTGCACTGTCTTCCACAGGCAATGATCGTTGCACCGGAACCGTAACTTGCCATGCCAAGAGCGTTGATGATGTTTCGAATAAGAAATTTATTGTCCGCTCCTCCTAGATCGTTGTACATCCAGGCCAAGGTTATGATCACGAGCATGTTTGCCGTGGTCCCTAGATAAAGTGAAGATGCACAGGCAATGGGAATAACGATCAACAAGAGTGTCCTTGCTTGATTCTGGCTCAAGCGTCGAGACGGCAGCGGTCGCCAAGGTTTATTAATACCGTCTTCAAGGATCGAAAAAGGTAGCCGTTGATTTGCTATATTGAAGAGCAGGAGACTGAGCCAGAGCCACATAGTCATATATGGAATGTTCAACAGAGATGTGAGCAGGTTTGGGCTCTGATCGTTGGTAAGTGCAGGTTCTGACATTGCACTGGCAAGACCAAAAACCAAATTCGGATAGATCATTGATTTCAGGTCGCTACGGGTGAAAAGCCAAAGTGTCCTCAGGTGGCATGAAAGACTATTGCGGCTCCAGTTTTGACATTGCTGATCATCAAATTGTTCTTCCATTGATCCATCATTCACTCGTTCGGGTTCTTTCTCTGCCAGGATTGATGAATAGGACAGCGACATTGGATAGGCTATGGTGCAGAAATAATAATAAAAGTTGCTGCACTTTTTTCGAATTTGAGATCGTTACATACACTTCAAAGTGAAACCAAAACTACTCACCTCATTGGAATTTATCGGAATGGTGCCATCTCCCATATTCCAGGATTAGCTAACCCACTTTTGTATCCGCGGAGGCTATGCAGTATTCTTAGGATCGTAAACCGGCCTCGATCTTCCATTCGCGGAGAGAATTTTGCTCGTGCGCCAAGAAAATTTCTCTTGCACATAGGCAAGCATTGGTCAAGCTAGGACTTGGTCCAATGAGAAACTAACACCAAGGTATCAATGATTTTTGTTTGACTGTGCTGCACTGCCTGCCGCATGCGCGCATCGATTATTACCGTTGGCATGAATACCTACGATCACACGGTGTGATATCTTTCAAAACGTGATCTGCAAATTCTGAATGCGAATCCTAAAGACGATACGAGCACGAGACACCCAATTTGATCGTTGGTGGAAATCTCCGCGTAAATACAAGCGCCGGTAAACGCTTACTAGCTTGTTATGTTCAGGTAAGTAAGGGAAAAGGCCTGTGGATTAAATTGCTCGACTGTTGCATCCAACAATCCTACCAGTAGATGATCACCGCTGGAAAAGACGTGTGTAGTTGCATCTGGAGAATGCTCCGTGGAGCTGCGTCTCGCAGTAACAAGGCTGTGATTGAAGCGCAGCCCTGCTGCTTCGACATTCCGATGGCCAATCGGGAACAGGGTATCTTTTGTTCCCTTGCCAAAGGTTGGCGCTCAAGCATCTGTCCTCTGTAATCAATTGGTGCAAAGCAATCAGGTAGCAACAGACTAAAACGCGGTTCGATCTGTAGGTTCAGTGTGTCACAGAAAGTGTGCCACCTGAGTGCATAATCCTACAAGGGTATTTTGTCCAGTTTCGACGTGCCCCGTCACCGCAAGAATACGTGCCGCTTGATAATATCCTAAGCATCACGCTTTTCCCGCTTTTCTACACCAAAATTCCTTTTCCAAACAAAAATATCGTCGATCTTCTTTCCTTCCTTGTAACCTGGCGCTGTTGGCTCAATGCATGGAGTGGCACGTCACACTCACCAGAGCATCCTTTCCTCAGCAAGGTTTGAAATAGAAATAGTGGAGCTAATGATAACAGTTGCTCGGCTTGGACCCGAATGTGCCCCCTTCTTCTACTCTACCGACCTGCAGGGCCTGCCCTATCCCGCCTCCATCATCATCACCATCGCTATCATAATCTTCCTCCACGTCCGATGTATTGAGCACCTGGAGCGGCGTCCGAAATAGGACCATGACCTTGCTCTTGCGATTGGGAACTCTGCTCATGCAGAGCCGCTTGCCGCCCTTCTTGGCCCCCAGGTCCGGCGATGGGGACGGCCTCTTCTTGCGCGTGATTGCAGTGGTAGAGGGGGGGGGCTGCCTGCCTCGGACGAGATGAACACAGACGCTCTTTTCCTGCGAAGATGTTCACCTGCATTAATGGACTTTCATCTTTTTTCTTTTCACTGGAATAAAGACTCTGATACTCTGTGAACAGTAGTTTTTTCCATCGTTCATTACTTCATCGCATAAGCAAGTATTCAACATTGATCACGATCGTTCCTGACTTCGGATCAACATGCCTGAATCCCTCGGGTTTCTCAAGTTCAGTGCTTGTCTCTATCGCTGAGAAGCTCAAGCGCTAGGGGAAGGCGGCCCCCGTTGAGGAACGCTAAGGTCGTGGGTTCGATTCCCACCGCTCTCAACGGTGCTACCAAGGAGGAAGGGTTATTAAGGATTTGATTCTAGCTGTGAAAGTATCAGGTTTCTTCGGGTTTTGAGATAGGTTTCCCGAAGAGGCGGCAGGGGTGGAGGGCGATTCGGTGCAGATCCGACTCGGAAGTGATTCTACGTCTCGAGTAGGTATCTGCCATGGTGAATGCGACCGAGAGAAAATCGCCTCACGTGTTAAGCGAAAAATTATCAGATTTACATTTCAACAATGCATACAGTAGTACGTACAGAACCACGACGTCCTCCAACACATGCGCCCCAATCCCCGCCCAAGTCTTCCAAAACTGCGCCCTCGAATGCGATCTTTACCCATGGCGTAACCCTCGTCACCCACGGCACGCCATCCCCCCGCTCCAGCGGCTTGGGCAAGGCCTTCGAAGTCACTCAAAATGTCCCCCTCGACGGCATCGGCCTGGACGAGGCCTCCCTCTCTCAGCAAATCTATCTCACGCCAGACACGCTGTACAAATTGACATTTGACACCTTCGATGTCGGTAATGGCGGCTTTGTAGGCCTGAAGTTGCATTGATAGCCGTTGTAGACAGTTTCCGCGAGCGATAAGGATGGGTCCAGATTGTGGAATATAAACAGTGTGGAGTCTACGGCATTTACAGGTCAGTATCTGCTGGAGTTTTAGTGGGTTTTTGGGACGAGTAAGGTGTTGGCGAAGATTGATTGAACCTCCTTATTCTCTGTACAACTTCTGCCCAAATTCCACCCTCCATTTCCTATAAAATGCACCTTTTCCTCTTCGCACGCAACCCGAGAAGTAGTCCTTCCTACTCCCAAGATCTTCGTCTGTGCGGAATTTACGTTGAAGAAATTCGGAAAACACATGGGACCGCTGCATCTTGAACACATGCAGAGAATGTAGATCGCAGAACTAAAAAAGCAAGGAGTACGTTAAGCCTGCAGTGTCAAGACTAGGCTTAAGCTGAATGTAGAGGAGGAGCCGACAGGGAGTTGTATCGATGGAAGAGACGAAGTAGATCAGGGTATGCAAGTACTTGGGTAGCAAGCGGACTGACTTCGAAATTATGGGCTGCGAGGGACAGTAGAGAAAGAGGGGATTCTTGGTGGGAGTTCGAATTGAGGAAGTGAATTGGTAGGCGGCCAGCTATTGTCACACGCGCAGTACAACAGTGATCAATTTGGGAGTGTCGTTGACGGATATGACAATAGCTTCGATGGTGATGGCGATGTAGGCGGTAGATATTAAGCGCAGTGCTATCCTGGATCTTCGAGATAACCTGTTTGATGTATGTCCTTGAAATACAAAGTATTACACGGAATTAATGTGCCCGACCCTCGAAAGTAGAACATAAAGCAAGATGAAAGCTCGGACTCCATCAAGTGTCCCATAGTCTCAATCTAATCTAGGAATGCCGCACCTCCCAGCCTTGAGTCACCTTGATATCGCCAGGGACACTCTGGTTCTCCTCGTCGTTAGGCATCCTCACCATGTCATGAAGGGGAAGCTCATCGCTCCTCGTGAACTCAATGTTGTTATAAGTCTCGAAGTTGCCGTTGTTGATTTGTTGGAAGTTCTTGGAGCGAGACATCTTGGACGAGCTTTCCTTGGAGCCCGAGAATCCCTTAATCCTGTTGCCAGAGGAGCCGCTAGCCCCGCCTGAACCCATTGCGCTACTGAACATTTGTTTCACTAGAGAACCAATGCGAGACTGGGTGATTTGTGACCAAACGGGGGCTAATGTTGGAACGCAGATACAGATGATTCCAAGGGGTACTTCGATGCCCTGGAATAATTCTGCTAGCCAGGTTGAGAGGGTCAAGTCGATCTTTTGAGTCGGACTGAGATGGATTATGCAGTCCAGGCGCATGATAGAACATAAGCTTGCGCTGGGGTCTATTAGCATGAAATTATCCGAGAAAGAAAAGAAGCAATGACAAGGTATAAGGTGGAAGCCGATACTACTTACAAGCTTCCAACACATAGCACAGCACTTATGACTATCTTGTTGCCGACAGTAGTCTTGAGCCTCCAAACTAGTGGTAGCGGAAGGATCAGCACAAAGAAATCAAAGATGACGTGGATGATGCCAAACGAGCTGCACAGTCCGGTCAGATTAACACAGCTGCCACCTAACGACTTATTGAACAATGACCACGACTTCTGGACTGGATGGCAAGCGTTGATTCGGGAGATAAAGGCAGCAATCCACCAAGCGCCAATAAGCCCCATTGTGATGATGCACATGAGGCGGAAAGGTCGGGATATGCCAAACATGCGTATGTAGAAAAATAGAATCGAGAGCTGCAACACAGCCACAGTGGTAAGCCATAGTATGTAATTAGCTATCAGAGACTGATCGAGTCAGCAAAGCAGTTGCTGGAGAAGGAGCGACTAAAATTCCACCTCGAAAAATATCTGCACCACAGACGGCGACAGGATGTACTGAGATAATCCTTCTCCACCGGCAACAACCATCACTATACAGGTCGCATGGCCAGCCCAAGCCAGTATCTAAGGATTGTCAGCGCACAAAAGAGAAGCTTGAGCATGGGGTAAGATGGGGGAGGAGGACTCACCAGGGCGAACAAGCATAGGTAATCATCCGCGAGAAAGTTCGTCTTCTTCAAACGCCTCGCGTAAAAGCGGAGATATACTGCCAAAGTAGCGAGAGCGGACAAGACCGTGGGAACAATGATTAAAGATAATTGTCGACTATTAGTAGGTTTGATCGGTCCACTCAACGGTTTAGGCATTTTGCTGGAAACGACAGAAGCACAAAGATGTAGAGAGCACAGGTTTAGCTAAGAAGCAGACTCGAGGGAGGTCGGGAATACGCAGAAAGAAGGCAGAGAGATCACAGAATAACGATTGGAGAGATAATCCGGAGATTTAGCTTGGAGAATTAAGAACGTGGCAATGCTCACTTGCAGGATGTAGGTGCCCACAGGATTGTAGGCATGGGTGCGGCGGCCGGCTGAAACATGAAGAAGCCACATGCAATGATACTGAGGTTACAGCGACCCTGGACAGGATTACTAGCGCAGAGTCAGCACGTGCGGATACCAATGAAAATGTGTTCTTTGGATTCCAAAGCGCCTCGAAGCACAGTGAAAGTGATTGACATGGGCCAAGTACGACTTTGATACTATTCCGTATGGAACATCCATCCGAAAACATAAAGTGTGTCAGGAAGCTTACTGTGTTCTTGGGGCCCGAACTCGGGCACCGACGAAGCGAAGCGGCGCCATGTAACCATCACAGAAAGTCAATCGGTCGAGGTGTGCAAAAAATCGCGTCTTTGAGTATTAATTAGACGAATGTATAGTGTATGCGGTGCTATTGTTAATGCCAGAAGCCAAAAGCAGTATATAGGACTTGAATAGTCACATCTGTGGGTCACATGATCAGCTAGATCGAGGATTCCTGCGTTAGGAAATCCGGTGAGTTCTGATCTAGGAATTAGACCCTAATAGATGGTACTTTTGAGATTGCTTGCTTCCTCGACATCGTTCGGCCAGGATCAAAATCTGCATCAGAGGATGTGGGAGGCTGTGCGTTTGGAGGCGAGGTATTGTCTCAAACCTTATTTGCCATCATTTTCTAGTAATAGACTGCAATATTAAGACGTATGATCGACGCGCTGCAATTTGACTTTGAGGACTATCAACGAAAGATATGCGATCATTGACAACGTGCTATCTCACAGTGTCGTACAAGAGAAAGCACCTAACCTCCACGCTTTCCCTTGGTGGAGCATCAATGGGGGTACAAGGATGTTTGAACGCAGCATGTGGACAAACTATACTGAGATCAGCCTATCCACTTTTAGGTCAAGGAGGGAGGAGATGGTTAGGGCTATCCTGAGCCAACAGTCATGGAGAACTGCAAAAACTCACGTTTGCCGATGACATCCTCGTTATTATCCCAAATCTTGATCATCGTAATTTCATCCGTACGATGTCCACCAAGATAGTACCATTTCTGACCTTCTGCGTGACTAAAGCAAACCGTTTGGCCACGTTCTTCATACTCGTGTTTCCAAAGATCGCATGGGTGGATATTCATTGAAGAGACGCTGCGATAGTCCATTGTAGCTAGAGGCCAGTCTTCGACAGGACCATTGAGTGGTCGCCAGACGCTGGAATATATGGATCAGATTTCAGTGCGTTGAAAAGGGAAAGTGTGGCGAGCATTACTTGAGCATTTGCACGCGCCCTTCCAGGATAGTAGAGACATCCTCATCTTCCCGAATGTTCTGTGATAGGCGACGAAGTGCACCCTTTGTGGACCTGGTATCATTGGTTAGTGTGATGAAATTGCCTTTTAGGCCGAGGCTGAAGGTAAACGAGAACATACTGATCGCAATGTACCTAAGAATCTGAGTAGAGCTTCATCACTAACTAAAAACTTGGACTACTTTAATACATACCACTGTTGCCGGTTGCTCTTTGCCGTCGGGGTTCTCATTTGATGCCAAATCTGGATTTCTCTTCCTAAGTGTATGATCGAAAATAATGACTCGTGATGCACCTGTTGTGTTCTTTATCAATTCTTTCATTCGCGGATAATATAGCTGCTCCACAACGACCTTGTTGTTTTCCTGCAGTGCATTTATCAGTTCGATGTTTAGCCCAGCTGGATCGTCAAAATAGGCAAAGCCATGTACGTTAATGTCAAAGTCGCTTTTGGTAGGCCGTGCATTTGTGATCTCGACGGAATGATCTACCCATTTGAAGTTTGTACTTTCAAAGCCCTCAGCAGGGCTCGAGCGATAGAAGGGATTCCCGCGGGACTCGTCCCATGGCTCCAAATAACTCATATTCGATTTGGCGTGGAGAGAGTGAGCGCCGGCTGCCCTGGCGGTCTCTCCCGATTCATGGATTCCTTTCACGTTGTTTCTTTGGTCGAACTTTTTGGACAGTTTCTCTTCGTCTGCATCACCCTGCCCATTGATACAATCCGAAAAACTTTCAGCAGGAATCAACTCTATTGCACACGGCCATGAATTCCTCAACGAGTAGATTTTTCTGACTTCCCACCCTGTTTGCTTCGCCAAGCTTCGCCATTGAGCTTCGTTCCTCTCCTGCCCATTTGCACTGACCATCATGGTAATGTCACCGTAGCGCGAGAGACGCCCCATACGCCCGTCTGCCAAAAGAGACTCCAATATCACGAGACGACTAGTTGGACCCTTGATGATTGCGCGTCGGATATTCTTCATAACCTTGAGCGCTTCGAAATCGTCCCAATCGTGGAGGCACCATTTCATTGCATACACCTCGAAACTAGGGATCTCCACCAAGAAATCACCCGCAATCAGGTTTTCTTCAGGAATTCGATTACCTATGTCAGAGTACTGGCCATTAGGGGTGTGGAAATTGGTCTTTGCTTGTGCAATGATCCTAGGAAGATCCAATATCGCTGCTCGCATATTCTGATGTTTGCGCAGTAAGAGTGCCACTAATCCGCCATCACCGCCTCCAATGTCTAGAAAACTACCGTTTGCAACTTCCTCCCAAGGGTAGTCTTCTAATATCCCCGGCGCTTGAGCAAGAGCTCCACCGCCGAGTGTCTTGTGTAGTCTTGGTAGCCAACCTTGCTCTGCGAAGTAAGTAAACATATCTGTATCCGTGTCATAGTTGATCTGGGCAGGCATTCGTACAGCGTCTTTTCGACAAGAGGCCGGGATTCCGCGTGCCATATCATAGAATTCATTGCCATAAAGATCGACCCAATTGCGCCATTGAGTCCAATGGTCAGAGAGAAGGAGTACAGATGTTGTGTTGTTGCTGTATGTGTCTGTGAAAGCATTGTAAGAGAAGATGGCATTGTTGTGGAGTACACGTAAGACTTGTCGTAGACGATCAGGACGTGCACCACTGATATTGGCGAGCTCTGGGAGAGTTTTTGGGCATCCCTGTAGAATATCAGGAATGTTCAGTTCCACGGCGGCGGATAAGCATTTCGAATTTATATATCCTGAAAGTTGTGTGTGAGTTCTCTTCAACTCTCATAAACCACACTTGGAGTTTGCGGTGTAAGGTACCTAAAAAGTGGTCGGCTAGTACCAACGAACCTGGCTCCAAAAGCTGCTCGGTTTCATGAAGAAGATCTACTGCTTGAGCTGCTAGGTCTGCCAATTTTCTATTAGGAAGCTTGTCATGGTCATGCAGTGCGGCTTGAAGTTGAGCATGGGCGTCCCCTTTGAGAATATTCAAAGTCGAATGCAAAGCATCAATGAGATGGGTTAGCGTAGAATCCATTATGACAGGAACGCTAGGGTGTGAGCAGTGAGGCTTTTGGAAAGCCCTTTGATAATAAGGCACCTTAGAGCCATATATATGTCTCAACCTAGCTAGACCAACCATATCTTGCGGGACGTTGGACGACACACGACGTCATTCTTATACACAAGGCTTCATAGCCGGCAACCGAGATTGTGAATGCATCCACAGAGCTGTGCAAATGTCGGGCATGTTGACCAAATTGACCCAATTGACAGTAACCTTTGATAGGCTCTGTGTTGAAGCAGCGATAGGTGTAAGTGTGTAAATTCTGCAGCCAACTAAACCAACAGATACTCCTAACTAACCCGATTAGGAAAGGCCTTGAGCATCACGTGCATCAACACTCTGAATTACTACGGCACTACGGAAATTCTGCGTGGCCAACATCTGTCAGCCCTCACCCACGGCTCTCAATCATATCAACCACGTTATCTCAACATTCTTTACGCTAATAACGCTTCTAACTCTGCGCGACCCTGATCCAAAGGATTCCAGTCCTCTGAAGATCCAATTTCCCGTCTGGGAAGCTCCCTCGCTACACCAGCGCCTGCGTACGAGCCCATTGAGATGGCATTTGGTATGATCTTGAACATCGACGCACAATCGCCCGCGGCGTAAACGCCTGGAACGCTTGTTTGATGGAAAGGCGGATTAACCTTGATCTCGCCAATCGGACCGAACTCCAAGCCCAGCTGGTCTGCCAGCGTCCGGTCCAGCTTCGCCAAGGGACGGTGAACCAAGAACCCTTCCGTCTTAGGTCCTCCACCCTCAAATTCAAGAATTACCTCTGATTTACCCGGACCCTTAATCAGTCGCTTTATCTTACGGTCGTCTACCCTCATGGAAACCGTTGTGAGCGCTTCAGCAATATCGTTAGCGAGGGTTGTGTTGGCGTTGGTGTAGATGGTGACAATGTCAGTGAACTTGTGGGCGTCGCGTGCTAGATTGGTGGCATAGAAAACGCTCGCAAGGCTATCAAGTGCGAGAAGCCCAGCAGAGGCGCATCCACGCTGCTCATAGCCAAACTGGAGCATACATGGAAATCTAAACATGAAGACAAATACCTCAGTCAGCTACTTTGAGCACCATTGTCACTAAGAAACGGCAGTTAAAGGAACTTCAAAAGGAAATCGACGATACTAACATTCCTTTACTGTAACAATCGAGATACCCTTCTAGGTCAGGATAAACGTCCTTCATGCCAGTCGCTAGCAGCAATTTTCTCCCAAGCCAGCGGTCGCCCTTATTGTCGATGATCTCAAAAAGCCCATCGCTTGTCTTCTGTACATTTTCGACGGCTGAATCAACAAATTTTGTCAATCCGGACTTGCGGAGCTCCTCTCGCGATGCTTCCCGGAATGCTTCAGGTTCTTTGAACTCCCATCCGGGCATCGAGTGAATGGGTGTCCCATACGAGTTCCTCGGGGAGTGCGAGTCAAAGATGACAGTGGTATGCAGACCACGGTATATGGTCAAAGCGGCGGACAAGCCCGCATGACTGCCACCGATTATCAGAACATCAATAATTATCGGAGTAGGCGCCATAGATTATCGTTACTGTGTTGGAGGTAACGGTCTCTAGACACCAAGCTTCCTGTAAAGCCCAGCGGTTATGACTGGTAATTGGGGTTTGAAATCTAGAATTCACAATTTGCGGTAGTAGCTAAGCTCTCTTATCGCTGTTTGACTTCCTGGGGTGAACACGAAGTGGACTTACAAAGCCACAAACTATCTCCTACACTTTCTAGCCCTGAGACTGCGAGAGTCGGCATCCGAGCAAAGATATCTTTCTTGGATTTCTGTGGAAAACGGACCTTATTCCGGTCGGGAACCGTACCTTAGAGAACTTGCCTGGGATGTTTACATTTGATTACAATGCTAGTAATTCGAGTATCAAAAATTGGCTTGAAATTTCAAAAGTGATTATCTAATCAGAGGAGAGTTTTATTTGTATGAACTCAGGGTGTTTGAGCCTCGACGACTAATCTTCAATTCGAGCGTGACGTTTGCCCCCAATGCTCGCAACACATTTGGGTATGCGGGGCCATGAGAACCCACAGAACTTCCGCGTCACCTCTCCTGTTGCATGAACGACTTAGGCAAGCATTCTAGCTTTGAGGCCACATTGGAAAACCGATCATTAAGCAGAAATCTCTAATTCTAATATCTAGGGGAATGAGAGCTAACTATATGCGGAGCATTTGTCCCATAGGTGCGCGTACCTTCCTCCCTATTGTTGAAATGGCTTCCGTGTGGTTGGTCAAATGGTGTTGGCACCGCCACTCAAAAATGACAACGGCGAATGGATAGCAATGCAGACTTGGTATTCACGCCAGAGCGATTCTATGGAATCGGGATATATCTCATCCATGGCCCAGTCACAGTGAAAGGGAGGAATGTTTGGTCACCCATTCGCATCCTCAGCATGACATCTCCAATAAGTGGTAACGAGTACCAAAAACAGCAGATAACCCAGGTATAGCCTACCAACGTCCGGAACATGCTGGGCGCCGATGTTTTACCCCCTAGCTGCTTCCAAACCCACTGAATGAAATCCTCAAAAGTTATAGCCGCCGCCTGGAAAAAGAAGAATTGCATCACCCCTACAGTACGTTCGTTGAAAGTTATGTTGGTCGGTGAAGGCAGAATGAGCATGGATGAAGCATGCATAGCTCCAGATATTGTGAACGCGAGCCAGAGTTGAGTGTAGGAGGACAGCTTAGTTCCGCGTTTGATTTTCATTGCATCGACAAAGGCACTCGTGTAAGCAGTGAGCATCTGAGAGGATTTGTTAGAATTCTAATGCAAATTATGGCATTGCCCCGATGTAACATGACTTTTCTACTTACCTTGCGGATGGTTTGATGCCAGTACCTCCCCCAGAATTCTCGAAGCGTTGTCACGTCTTTAATAAATCCGAACATTGGAGGCCAATCCTGCAATTGACATGTCAATTGGTGGAGACGCAGAATTTTAAGACGGAAGACACTCATTCACCGACCTCTGGTTTGCTTAGACCTAATAAGACCGCCGCGATGGAAAATGTAATATGTTGCAGGTTAAGCATGAAGTAGGGAGTTGCTCCGAACACAACGGGCTTGGCAAAGCTCCAAATCCAGAATCGATCACAGAGTGTTAGATACTTGCTATCTAGAGTGCCTACCTGACCATCTGGCGCTGTGTAAAACAGATGGATACCCAATTGGCAGACCAAATCAGTCATGAATAAGAACCGGACGAAGGCAATGGCTTGGGAGACCACAAATTTGAATTTGGTGGTATTCCCTCGCTTTGGAACATTCTTGATTTGAAAATTCCATCGGATCCCTCTCGTGTTCACTATAAGAGCGGTCGCCCATTTCAATTTCTGGAACCCAAAGCCACGAAACGCCAAAGCCTCTTTGGGAGGTCTGTCCCTGTGCCAGAGAGTGCCTTCGGGTCCTCCTGCACCAGAGAACAGCATTTTCTCCAACGTTGATAGATAATAAGACCACCCGACTGTGCATGGCTGTGCGAGCGCAACATTGTTCGTGAAGTGCGGGTTGATCATGGAAAGAAGGGCCAGAATAACAATGGCATTCGAGAACAAGAAGCGTCGTCCATGGAAAGATGGGGATGCAAGAGCAACAACTTGCACCACATAGAGAAGTATGTGTGGTATTGGAGAGCCTGTTGGTTGACGTAGAATTATGTTTGACGCTGGCAGAGTTTCTTTTGTAGCTGACATGTTAGGAATTACTTGACTGCTCATCTCTATGCTATAGTATGATGATACTATCTTGTAATATCCGCAATGAGGGCTCAAACAAGAAGGAGTACTCGCATGCCGTCGGAAGCCAACAAAATACCAGCGGCTGCTTCGGTTTACGCACGGGCCCCGAGAGCCTTGTTGAAGCCTCGTTAAATCGTAAAAATGGAGCCTAGAAGATACAATTGGAAGGTTCTGTTATCCTCAGACAAACAGCACCTGATTTCCTCCGTGCTGCCTCTCGGATACCGAGAACTCCTTTCAAGGCCGAATCATTATTTCGGATTTTGAGGTCATTTGCAGCCCAGAGGCAAAAGTAGACAATAAGTTCTATTCTTTATCTCCATCGTGTTATCGAAGCTTTTGTTGAAGTTCTGATTTGAGAACTCTCCTCCAGTTTCTTATCCAGCTTGAGTCTTGCGACCTGCAAGCAAATCTAGCTATGATGGAACTCAAGCTCCCCTTTCTCGGCTCTACCAACCCTGCCTTGACCAGCCAAATTTCAATCGCTGTCTTGAGTCTGGCAGTCATGTGGTGGCTTGTAAGAGCCTTACGCCCGAGCCCGTACAATTTCAAACGCGTTGGAAAGCCATGGTGGCTACAAATGCTTCCGGCCATGCTTTCCATGGAATGGAGGATCGATAAGTACGTTCAAGATGGTTACGACAAGGTAAGGCAGTCTGCTGGTATCAAAGCCTTCTTGTCGAATGTCGTGACTAATACCATATAGGTTCATATGGCGATGGGCAAGCCCTTCCTGATTAAGTGGTGGGCGCTGGAATATGTCCTTCTGCCGCCAAAGTACCTGGAAGACCTCAAACACGCAGACGTTCACAACTTGAATTTCTTTAGAAGCATAAGTGATGTGTGTTGGTTTATGCTGCAAAGAATTCTTAGCTGACTTTTCTTTAGGCCTTTAGTATGCATAGCTCCGTAGGAAATTTATATAGCACCGAAATCATGATCGACGTCATAACAAGACGCCTGAACCCTCAACTACGTACGAACTTTCAAGCCTGTCAAGTGCAAATCCTCTAACCTTGTATATCCTAGCGTCACTCATCCCCTTGTTGGACGACGAATGTGATTTTGCGTTCGAGGCAGAAATTGGCGGTGGTAATGGTAAACATGAAGACTGATATAATTTATCATACTTACAAGATTCAGGGTGGAAGAAGCTTAATGCTCAGAATCTCTTTGGCAGAATAATGCACCGCACAACGAGTCGGATCCTAATAGGAGAGAAACTATGCCGAAATGAAGAATACATCAGCAAGTCCATGGCTTTCGCAAATTCCATTTTCATCAACGGGGTTACATTGGCTTTATTCCCCATGGGCCCTTTCCGAAGGCAGCTATCGTGGCTCGGATCATTCCGACATCGCCGCGATCTCGAAAGGACCTTGAAGCTAATATTGCCCGTGGTTCAACAACGCATCGACGAGAAAAAAGCCCTTGGAAAAAGGATAACCCCTAATACAGATGCCATTGATTGGACCATTGAACTCTCGGAGCCTTATCCGAAAGAGAACAACCCCAGAACTATTGCTCTTCAGGTTCTCCACAATCTTTGGGCCGGAAGTACCGCTCCTGGAGGCCTTGTCACTCAAATGCTATTTCAGATGTTGATGGACCCCGAATACTTGGAGCCGCTTCGTACGGAATCCGAAACCGCAATTTCAGAGTTTGGATGGACAGAGAAAGCGCTTCATCATATGCCGCTACTCGATAGCTTTATGCGGGAGACTAACCGTTTGTACTTGGCTGGATCTGGTAAACACTGAAGAATGCCTCAGTTGGGATAGAAAGCTAAGGTGGTGATAGTTACTTGTGCAAGAACAGTCTTGGAAAAGCCTTACGAGTTCCATGATGGGTTGACCCTACCCGTCGGAAGCCGTATCGGATTCCCCGCTTTGGCAATCCAGACAGACCCCAAAAATTTCCCCAACCCTTTGAAATTCGACGGTTTCCGTTCCGCTCGAGTTGGAAAATCTGATGACAAGGTCGACGAGGACGTTCAGAAATCGGCCGCAGCGCACCCAACGACTACCAACCTTGCGTAAGTTCAAAAGTTACAGCTCTAATGCACCCGGCAACTGATGAAGATAGCAGTTTTGGTTATGGCAAACATGCGTGTCCAGGACGATACTACACCGTTCGCAAAGTGAAACTGATCTTCAGCAGGATTCTTCTAAAGTATGACGTCGAATGGGAAGGCAAGGTTTCCACGAGACCGCCAAGTTTTACCATCGAAGGACAGTTTGGGCCTAATCCAGACCAGATGATTCGAATAAGGAAGCGAGTAAACAAATGAGAAAAGAAAGCGGTATATAGAACAGGAGAATCAGGCAACTTGAGCTAGAGTCTAGCAGAAGTGATTGAGCAAGGTCGAAATGGAGGAAACATGCGGGCTCTAGGGTACTTCCTTTGGGTATTTCCGCCCCACAGTATGCTACATGATGATGTTCTCCGCTACCATTGCGACTCATGTGACTATAAAGAGTCGTAGATCAGCCGACTGGATGAGCGTATAGGCACAAGAATCAATTTTCACAATTCCTGGCTCAGTGTTAGGGATAAACCAATGCGAGATCTTAGAGCCGAGATCGGTCGTAAAAGGCAGTTGTCTGTTATCCACCTGAAATTGCCAAAGCTACCGACTGGTGCAGCCTGCTCTGGAAGATGTGCTGCTCGAATCGCGGAGCCCGAAAGTTGGAAGTCGGCCTGATAGGATCAGCGTCGAATTCTTCTCCTATCCGGAGCTTTGGTTCGCGAGAGCTCTAGCTGTCATACCGGAAGCCGGAAGGCTATGAGGCTGCAGGTGTAGCTAAGTACTTAGGCTGTGGCGACCTCGGAAGATGGGTTGCACTGCAGTAACCGAGGATTAGAATGTGTAAGCCTAAAGTCACGTTTACAAATGTACCGTACTATCTTTACGGAAGCAGCCGAGCCTAACAACCTTGAGGTGACTCTTTTGGTAAGGTTATAGGCCGAGCATCCCATTGACCATTAATTCTAGCAGCAATTAATGAATCCTGATAAGAAAGAAACCACTCTCTTCATGAACAGCGTTCAGAACCACAAGCCTCTACAGGGACAACCTTTGGGATACCCTAGTAAAAGCTCATGGTCTTGGTGCTTGACAGTTGGGCATTTCTGCCGACTCATCCTGTCAGTATTGCTTGCCCTTCTGCTGGCTCGGACTTTCGTGTCTGGTTGGACAACTTGGAATGATTCTGCAATGGGAGCGGCACCTCTGATAGGCATGTTACCTCACAATTGAAATACCCTACATTCGCTGACACTGGTTGCACTCTAGATGGCCATAACGATTTCCCAATATGGGCGAGAGCGTTTTATAGCAACCACATCTACCAGGATAATTTCACCAACACCTCCGAGATTTACGGTCAAGTAGATTTTCCGCGACTGCAGAAGGGTGGCCTTCGCGGTCAGTTTTGGAGTGTTTATGTTCCGTGGTTTTCATCTCTTTTTCTTCCTCTCTAAGCTATTCTGATAATTGCTAGCCTAGATGTACCTGAGAATCATTCTTATGAAATCTATCCGGAGATTGTGCACGACACCCTTCAGCAGATCGACTTGGTCTATCGCATGGTGGCTAGATTTCCGGAGCATCTTCAACTCGCGACAAGCTCCGATGACGTTTGGAAACAGTACTCAACATCGGATCGTATTTCCAGCCTGATGGGAGCTGAAGGCCTTCATCAAATTGGCAATAGTGCCAGTGTCATACGTATGTATCATCGGCTAGGCGTGAGATATATGACCCTGACACATGAATGCCATAATCGATATGCCGATAGCTGCACGCCTCAGCTTCCTCTGCACAACGGTTTATCGAAAGCTGGAACTGCTATGCTGCATGAAATGAACAGGGTTGGCATAATAATTGATCTCTCACATACCAGTGTGGAGACCATGCATGCTGCTTTGAACATTACCTTTGCACCAGTCATATTCTCACATTCTTCGAGCTTTGCCATATGTCCACATCCCCGGAATGTCCCGGACGAGGTATTGTTTGGTCTCAAGCAGAATGGCGGGGTAATCATGATCACCTTTGTGCCTGAGTTTACCAACTGCCAAGATCCCGACGGGGCATCCCTCACTGATGTTGTACGCCATATCGAATACGTGGGGAGTCTAATCGGCTACGACCACGTTGGTATCGGGGCGGATTTTGATGGCATGCCGTCCGGGCCCAAGGGTTTGGAGGATGTAAGTAAATATGGTGATCTACTCCACGCATTGCGGCGCGACATCTCCAGGCAGGACCTGCAAAACATTATTGGTGGAAACGTGCTGCGAGTATTGCGGCAAGCGGAAATAGTGTCCGAACAGATGGCTTCGTTCGAGCCGTTGGAGGATCAAGTGAAGCCTCTTTTCTGACTAAGACACGAATTACTACAAGCCTGCATGAGCGAGGAAAATGGAGGTACTGCACCTTGGATGCATGGCAACCACACGGAAAAATCCAAATGCAGGCAATTAGTCTAGACCAATCTCCTGTACAATTTGGGGGGTGTTTGCATCAGCCAAGCTGCTTTGCCCCTCGGGCCGTGAAAATCCACGCAGCAAGATCACAGCAAAATTATCATTCGTCCTTGAGGTAACATGAACGACGCATGCATCGACGATGAGATGTCAAATTACTCGATGACTTACAGCTACACAAGCACTAAGCTAGCCAATTCGTGGGATTACCGCCGGCATTGCCGTGCGGCTGCAGTTCGCAAACAGGGGCGCCTAAGTTGCGGTGTGAAACAGGGACTAGTGATGAAGTTGTGAATCTGATGATTGAACCAGGCTACCCGGACAGTGTAATGACACTGCAACAACTGTGTTCCTAATTAGGAACTATGTTCCTAATTGAACGACTGCTCCTCCTGCTCCTACTGCAGCTCCTACTGCAGCTTCTATTGCTTCAACAACTAGGGGACGTACGTGGCGGTGAGGCGTTTCTCAAATCGTGAACTTTGTGTGCCGCAATATTTCTGGTGCTTCTAAACAGACCGACACTCGCAGCGAGACCGAGACAAACTCAACACAATGTTGTTCAATGTTCAATCAATGAATTGTGGGAATCTTGTTTAGTCAGGACCTCGAGCTGTACTGCAAAGGCGCTTTATGTGGGTGTGGAGGATGCTATTCAGAAAAGGGTCCTCTGCCAATAGTGCAAAGCAGGTGCATTAGCAGGGGGCAAAGCGGTTGTCAAAACAGTACAGTTGCATAACAGATGGGGGGGTGTATGCAATGGAATGTAAGAAACTCATGTACGGAATAGGAGAGGTTTGGTCGAGGGGGTACGGATATCAGGGATGTTGACAGAATTTACCCTTGCTCGTTTAGCCGTAGGGCTTAGCGCATCCGCCTCGTTTCCCTCCACCTAGGGTACGAACATGTTTAAAACATGTTTTTTGACTACCTTCTTTAGGCTAGCTCAAAGCGTGTTTTATACACGCTTTTTGAAGGAGGTTTTAAACACAGAGGTTATATTTATAGTAGCAAACTAATAGAGGAGTTAATTAGCCTGCAGGTCGACCCCTTCACCATGTAAAGGAAGCTTCAAAAGCACCTGGCCGTCGATTCAAATACTCGTTGAGGGTATTCTCGCTCGAAGGATTTAGCCTGGCCATAGCAATTTACTGCCATTGCCGCAGTTTGATGTAATCTTTTAGCTACACCGACGGCGAGGGGTCTGATATTTGCACCGAGGGTGGTCTGAATCGAGAGACGATCGGGATTTGTAGGTCTTCTTCTGTACTGGTCACACTGATCTAGGTGAATCTGCCGACGTGTAGCTCCATGAGCCATGGTCATATGACAGTGACGGCACTGAACAGTAGCAAGCCTTCCAGATACGATTATCTGCTGAAAGTTATTGACGACGAGCTGATTCAAAGGCCTACCGCCACGTTGCGAAGGCACTGCTGAAGGTAGAGAGGTAAGGATCTGCAAGCAGGTTAGCTAGTAGAACTGACGACAGCGAGGGGGGTCAACAGCGAGGTGAACCTCCCTACTATAATCCATGTCTAGCTTACATAATAAAAAACCAAAAAAGCGAAGCAAAAAAGCCGCTAAGAAGTATTATACATGCTTTTTGTAGAAAAAACGGTTTTATTCGTGCCCTACTGAGGCTCCACCTCTCTCCTACACGTTCCCAGCACGGGCCGTGTCCTATTGCTGTGTTTAGTCTCCGATGTTCCAGTAGGGACTTCATGCAAGCCTCGCAAGCAATTGATTACTCCTAATATCTCGCCTCTTACTCACCAATCCTCCGAATTTCAATCTGCTCCATTTGCCTTGTTCTGCCTTGTTCTTCTGTCTCATCTGCGCAACACTGTCGATCTTTCAGTTCTGCGAGCGATTGGTGGGAAGTCCCCGAATGACCTCGGGCAAATCAGAGGCGAAATAACTACTCCACACATGTTCCTGTGCCACCTAGCCCGTCCATCACATTCTCCGAATGCTGCCCACAAGCCTTGCCTCTATCGATCTTTCCATCTTGCGTTCATCTCAATTTTTTTTCATTGCATTTTGTTCCTGGGTGAGCGTGATGGCTATTGCCCTCTGAACTGTTTCTCGCGTCTGAATTTTCAATGTTAGTATTGTCCGACTTATCTACTTGGCTTCCATAGGTATCTAGACCAGCCCAGAAGGTGAGGGTGTATTTCTCTAACAACCTCTCCAGTCCCAATGTCGTCTACAAGTATGTCTGTTAAGTTATGTGCAGCATGTAAACAATGCAATATTGCCAAGGTCTGTGTTCTCCTGTCAAGCCTCAAAGGCGTTTCTTCTTGAGAAAATGTCCTGACTTCTCTAAAACTCTAGGTCAAATGCTCTGGTGAAAAGACCGGGTGTGAGCGCTGCCAAAGCTTCGAGGTTGAATGTATTTATCTAGAATCGAGAGTAGGCAAGGTTCCAGGGTCTAGGGCAAGGAAAAGAAAACCCGAAAGTGGCCCTGGTTTCGCCAACAACTCGGCCAACTCTCAACAACCACAAACTTCCGACAGGTCTATCGTAGGGTCATCGCCCGAGACCTTGGCCAATGGAATAGAAGATCTAATCATGGATTTATCGACCGACATTCCTCATAACTTAGGTTCAGATGTGATGTCCTTCGGCGGAACCACCTATCCGTTTGCCGATTTTTTCAACGACGAATCACAGACACTTGTAGGAAGCAGCGAACCACCCGGCCTGGCCCCACCAGTCCCATGCTCGACAAGCGATTTCAGAGTACCCGACATCAGCTACAGTGTTGAAGGACCGAATCCTTCTACACCAGATGGGGATAACGGCCATAGTATCCGCCCGTCTCCCGGAAGCAATCCTTTTGCATCTCCCTCGTCTCCATCCAAGCCAAGATCAAGCATCAATAGCCAGTGTATCTTGGAATGCACACAAGTCATCAGCAATTTAGAGACTTACATACTTGCCGATTTGAAAGCACTCGATCTTGTATTAGGCATTGTTAAACGAACCATTGATAAACTAGACGAGCTTGTGAGCCTCCAAAAAGATTCGAGAGATTCTTGTTGTACCGCCCTTTTTGGCGTGGCCATGTATCAGGTCATGCAGCTACTTGAGGCTGGGTGCGTCGGCCTTACAGATAGTAATGAGTCTACGATCCAAGGTATGGGAGACGGATCCCAGGCTATGGCGGGCAGCTACATGCCCGTCTTTGGGTTGGGCACCTTTCAAATGGACCCCGAGGAGCAACGAGCTTGGCGTGCTCAATTTGTAGTGAAAGAGCTCCAGCACAGTGACTTGATTTTACGGAAAATGGTGGCGCTCTCAGAGTCAAGTCAGGGTCGAGATCTTTCCAAGGGCTCCGAGCAGTGGTATCAAAATGTGGGAGGCCGATTAAAGGCTTTACGCGAGCGTATTGGAAGCGGTCGTTCCAGCAGTCAAATTGGGTTTGGCTAAGTGTCCAGACCCTAAGAGGTTGATAGTGTCAAATGTCTCAGCTTGAATCTCTACTGGGCGTCGCTATAGTGCGAGGTTTGAAGTTCCTGTAATATCAAACCACGATCTAACTACTTTCATGCAGGTATATCACCCCCAGGTTGACGACCCCAGACAACATGCAACGAGTATGTAGCACCAATTGTGGACAATTCCTTTTCCACGAGTGGCTCCATACCATCGAGTTCTTCAAGTGTGAAGGATGTGGATACAGCTACTTTTGTCAATGCCAGGACCTGGTTTGAGATAAAATTGTAACAGGAAATCGAGACGTGGTCTACACTTACACTTTGCAAATCCAACAAAACCTGATATGGCTTGACGAACGTTTTGGATGCCAATGGCTCCCAGTTCGGGCTTCGGGTTCTTCGCTCCTACGCCAATGTTCACCACGCGTTCTTCCACATCTTCTAATCCTGCTTCCTCACACCAGCCCCGCATTAGCTCCGCGTTGTGGGGATTTACGCCCATGATTCTGAACATCTCATTGAACAATCGATAGCAGTTCAGCATGGCGGGTCCTGTATCTAATCCGCCCTTGAAAACGGCCTCAACCAGTTGAATCCAGCCTCCAGGGTTGACGAGCTCGATCAAGTTAGTCACTGCATCTTGCGCAGAGAAACTCCGCACAGCAGGAAGTGCAAGGCGCTGGTGAACAAGATCGTAGCTGTGTAACCAACTTCTGGGCCAGGGTTTGGTGATGGATTGTATCGTCAGGGTAATGGCTGGCGGGAGGTCGGATGGGAAAAAAGATTTCACAATGTCGGTTCCCGTGTAAAAATGAGTCGCTTTAAGCGAGGATTTTAAGTCTCGGAGCCAGAATCCTGTATGCCGGATTCAGTCTTTGAGTAACTGATGATATCAGGTATGCTCGGGCACAGTACACACCATCTGCAGTAGCAGAATCCAAGATGCGCAATCCTGGTTTGGACAAATCTATTGGCGCCAATATCAGTCCGCCCATTGAGTCTTTGATGAGTTTGTGCTGTTCTCGGAGGCGTTGTAATTCGCCCGGGTTATGCTCGAGAAAATATTCCTCTTTCTCAAGAGAACGAGCCATTGAGCAAAGTGCAGTAACGCTTTAGATTATTGTCAGCTTATGTGATAGTGAAAGGATTTAGGATAGAGATATTTGAGCAAGATTGGGTATCCCTCTTGAACTTTCATACATCAATTACGAATGTACAATACCAAATACTTTACATACCTTGAACGTTGTACAGTGCTTCATGTCACCTGATTAACTCCATCGGACAGCGAAGCGGGCCGAAGATTTATGCGCGTATGATTTGAGGCATTTCTAGGCTCCAGGCAAGGCGAACAGCTGAGAAAACTTCTCAAGGAAATCCCAGGCAGGTTAGTACAAAAGTCAACTACCCCGAGTTCGAGCTTGCCATCTTCCACATATCTCTCCCTACCATATTTTGGTAGACGGAACTGGATCTACAAAGCCTCACCATGACCGCCACCAAAGACTCCACCGAGATGGCTCCTTTCGCCCCAAAACAGATGATGCCCCGAAGTCCTGGTCTCCTGGAAGCATTAGTGGGCGATGTGACCGAACAAGTAGCTGCTCATCTCCTCACTCTAATCCCTAACATTCCAATCAAATCGGTCATCCATGATAATGCATGCGGCACCGGTCAAGTGTCCGAAGCTATCATGTCGAACCATCCCAACTCCATCACTATCAATGCAACCGATGTCATGCCCATGTTTGTGCAGGCTTGTACCGGTAAAGCAGCTAAGAATGGTTGGCCGCTCAAGGCTGCCGTCATGGACGCTCAAAAGCTCACTTTCCCGGACAGCACCTTTACCCATTCGTTCATGAATATGGCACTCTTCTCTATCCCAGACGCCATCTCCACCGTCAAGCATGTTCATCGTACTCTTCAGTCCGGCGGCATCGCATTTATTACCACATGGGCCGTGGAGTCGCAAGGACACGCTGTAAAGGCTGGACATGATACAACAAGGGGAGGCGGCTCGTTGGCTGTGTCCATTTCACCTGAGTGGCACGCAGAGGAGAAATTGAGGAGCACACTCGAGCGGGGAGGGTTCTCGGCCGGGAATATCAAGATGTCGCAGCATGAGGTATTCTTGAAGATCGAAGACTTAGACCAATGGGTGCAGATTGCGTGGAGCTATCTTGGAAGGCCATCGAGTGGATGGGCGAAGGAGGACGAAGAGAAGTGGGACCAGGCAGTCGCTGCGGTCAAGAATGCATTGGAGAAGGACAAGAACTTTGAACCGTTGCAGTCGGGTGAGAGCCGGGTCAGGATGGTTGCAAATGTTGCTGTTGCTACGAAGTAAGGGAATGATTAGGGAATGACAGTGCTTCTGGACTTGGAAGAATACGTCTCTGCTCATGGCTATTTAGACATACGAAGTCCACTTCTCAAACATGCCGGCACCATTGCGATCAGTGATTCAACAACGTTTAAGCTTAATTGACTTAGAACACTGTATTTCTCCTCAGTTACTAAGGAAATGAGTGCACTTTACCATGCCTGAGGCTTCTAAAAGCTAAAAGCCTTGGCTAGGTCAGAACGACATCGAAGACTCACTTCCTAGTATTCTGTCGAGGTCTTCACTCGCCATGCCTAGTCAGCGCCATATGGTGGATTAGTAACCCAGAATTGATGGTCTCATTGAGCCCATCATTGATGTATTGCGCACAGGCAGCTGCTAGCCATGATGAAGTGCAGATCTGATAATTGACTAAAGGTGTGTATTCTACAGCAGGAAGCTATCGAGGTTTTGTGCCGCAATTGGCGCTAGTCCCAACCAGGCTAGCGGGCAGTGTAATGGCACTGCAACAACTAGAATATGTTTCTAATTAGGAACTATGTTCCTAATTGAACGACTACTCTCTCTGCTTCTACTATTGCTTCTACTGCAGCTTCTACTGCAGCTTCTATTGCTTCAACACTTCTACTCAATAGAAGCTACTGACTTCTACATACTCATCATTGAACGGAAATCTCTGAACTGATGTGGCCCCGAGCTGGCCTCGGGCTAGTAAGAAGTCACATTCGAAATTTTGCCTAAAATCTTGAAAATTTTGCAGCCGGCTCAGCCATCACCCTGCTCACCACTCTACTCACCACCCTACATACTCGCCTACCTACATGTTCAGCTACCAACTCAGCTACCTACTCGTTCGCCTACTCATCAGCCTACTCGCTTCAAAACATGCTTCATGCGACGCGTTTAAATATGCGTCAGTTCGCTTCATGGCCTACTCCATAGTATGCTTCATACATGCTTCATAGCACATGCTGATTAGCTCAATAGAAAGCATTCTCCATGGCTCAACATCAAACTCCCTACCAAACTCTCTATCAAGCTCCCTATCGAACACCCTACATGCTTCAAAATACGCGTCGGTCGTGCGCATATCACACGTCAAACAGTGCTTCAAACAATGCTTCCTTCATGGCTTCCTCCATGGTTCCCTCCATGGTTCCCTTCAGGATTCCCTGCCGAACACCCTTCATGGCTCTCTACCGAACACCCTCCATGGCTCCCTTCATGGTTCCCTACCGAACACCTTCCATGGTTCCCTCCATGGCTCCCTACCCTATTGGCTTCCCCATTGACTTCCTCATTAGTTTACCCATTAACTTCCCTATTTGCTTCCCTATTTGCTTCCGAGATGATGTCGATTTCAGAAGTTAAGCACGTGTCACCGTGTGCGCATGTAGTAAGCATCGGCTAATCCCGTTAGGGGTTAGTGTGACACGTCTGAGAACCTGAGACAAATTCTGTGGTTGCAAATAGAACTTACGTTGGTGCCCTCCGGAAATTATGCTCCCAAACATCCTCGCCCTTCCTTGTTGAATTGGCTAGGTTCGCCCTGCGCGGGATGATTGCCACGAATAGGTCACCAGGTTCTCTTGGGTGTGCCCTGTGTGGTCAAGTATCTATGCTAAGAAGGATCGCGATGGTCTATTTCGGATGGGACACTATTAATCGTTTGCACATCGCTCTAGAAATCTTGAAACCTTCAACCTCTAATGGTATCTCTGCAACACTATATATATTCTGTTCAATTTCCTTGTCTGTTATTCGCTGCCCTCCCATGTGTATTAACCCAAGATGTAGAAGTAAGCCTAAAAATCCTCTTTCGGCTCGGTTTTTGTTTGCTTCTCCCACATTTCCCTGTATCGGCCATTCAGTTCTAGCAACTCCGAATGTGTTCCTCGCTCGACTATCCTGCCCTCATGAAGCACTAGTATCTGGTTTGCTCTCGTGACTGTAGAGAGACGATGTCTGCCGGTACAATGAGATCACACATCCCAGTTTGTTACATGAACGGGGCAACATACGCAACGGTGATAGTTGTGCGGCCTCGCGTCACAGCCTCCAGCTCGTTTTGAATTTGCTTCTCTGTATGCGAGTCCAACGATGCCGTAGCCTCGTCTAGGAGCATAACCCGTGGCTCTTTGAGGATTGCGCGGGCTATGGCAATCTATAAGCTGTTCAGCCAGGCCCTCTATTTCAATCTTAGACCAGGTAGCGGAGGTAACAGACCCTTTGTTTCTCTCCACCTGAGAGTCTCAGACCTCTCTCCCCCACAGAAGTCTCGTATCCATTTGGGAAAGTCAAAATTCTGTCGTGGATGCTTGCTGCGCGACAAGCTTCAAAAATCTCTGCCGAAGTTGCATTGGGCTTTGCGTACAACAGGTTATACATAAGTGAAGCATTAAACAGAATGGTATCTTGGGGAACTACGCCAATGAGTTGGCGTATGCTGTTGATTTTTACGTGGCGAAGGTCCTTGTCGTCTATGCATATTTCGCCACTACTGATGTCGTAAAACCGATAGAGAAGCTTTAAACAGGTGGATTTGCCGCTACCACTTTGACCAACAATAGCGGTCGAAGTACCGGGCTCGACAACAAATGATATTCGGTCAAGTGTAGGTTTACGCACGTCATAAGCAAAGCTGACGTTGGAGAAGGTTATCTTCCCAGTAAAGTTAACGAGTGGTGTAGCATCCGGGCCATCAACAATGTCTGGCTTCCTGTTGAACTGTATGAAATCAGTGGTGTTAATTACTACAACTAGAGGTAAGGTACTCACAAGATCCAGCATGCGTTCAGCATCTACTAGATTGTTTTGCACCTGGTTGTAGAAGCTTCCAAAAAATGCCAAGGGAGCTTGAAGTTGTGCAAAATATGCTAATAGACTGACAAACATGGCCACTTTGTGTATTCCAACCGAGATTTGATAGGATGAGAGAAGTACGACTAGCAGGATACCGAAGGTAAAGATGAGGTTCTGGGTAATATTCAGAGCATTGAGAGAAAACAGCACCGAGAACTCCGCCTTTTGAAAAGTTTTTACCAGGGTTTGAAACCGGATAACTTCTGCAGAACTAGCACAGTTGTAATGAACGGTCTCGTATGACATAATAGCGTCAGTTCTGTTGATAAATGGTCAGTAAACACATACCCATCTAAGAGAGGTCATAAGCACTCACTTCGCTGCATCCATTTCCCGGTCTCGTTCTGCCATCTTTCTACGTTCCCTACCTCTGTATTTGGCCATGTAAATTGTTACAAACAGGTAACTCCACATTACAGCAAGGACTGTGAGCGAGTAAAATGGGTCAAATCGAACAAAGAAATAGATAGCAGCTACCCAGAGATCAAAGACCATGGGGAAAAGTTGGAACGCAAATCCATCGAGAAAGGTGTTGAGCGCGCTGCCCTTGCTGAGGGCCGTCATCACCTCCCCTATTCGCTTGCTTAAATGGAAATCCAAGGAAAGTGATAACACATGTTCAAAGGCCGCGCAAGTTAGCCGTTGGTACAACGATTGGCTGATTGAGATCCAAAGCATAGCTCGGATTGCTCCCAGGACACCTTGCTGGCCTTGTAAACCACTAAATGTGACGTACAGAGCGATCTCCTTCACGGGCATTTTCCCTGCCCCTAACGCTTCGACCAGTACACCAAGCTGATACGGGACAAGAACGTTGACTATGCGTTGACAGATGAGCAGCAGAAAGCAAACAACTGCCAAGGTTTGCTGCTTCCTAGAATTCGCTGGCCTACAACAAACGTTAGCTACAATTCAGGATTAGTCGAAGGATGGATTCGAAGACCATATGTATGGAAATAATACTCGAAATCCGATAAAATAGTCCAACCACCCAAAGGATTGAGCATCAGGTTTTTTCTGCTCTTTCACCGCCAGGGTCTGGCTGTTCTGAAGGCCTCCGTAACTTTGTGGCACGCGATCCTCATCCCTTACTAATCTTTGTTGCTCCTCGCAGTTCGCTTCAGTGTCGTCGCTACATTCACGCTGCGCATGAATGAAGACTGCAGTCATCATTACTAGGATGGCCGCCCTCGAAACTCTGAGCGCCATCTGGACTGTATCCAGATTAGTTGCAACGATTGAGGTCTCATCATCATGGTTCGCCGCCAGTAACGATAACTCGAAGAGCACTGCAATAATCCATATATGCATGTTCGATCTACCAGGCCTGAAGGAATCATCAGGATCTGGGAGAAGACCCGCTGCAAAGTAGAGGAGAACCCCAACATGAGAAGCCTAGAAGTATCAGTCTATCGGACTCGCTTTGAAAGAACTCAGAATAGGCGAACCAGATATGTATTCTGATTCCTGCCTCTCTCCGCTTCATAATTGAATGATCGGCTGAGTGCTATAAGTGCAAGAGCAATACTGGCTAGCTGGGTAGATGTTATCACATGAACATCGTTGGAAGAGACAGAAACTTCCGTACCAACAAGGCGGTTAGACAGAGTTGCAAATACCAAGTAACAGACGAGGAAAGTCCTTTGCACTTTCGCACAATCAAAGACGGATTCTCGACTTTACGGCGGCTAAACAAAACCAGCCTAGACACCAGCAAGCCCAAACACAGAGAAATCGGATACGAGTAAGCAAGCGTCCTGAGTAATATTTGGTGTACCATCATCAGCACTCTCTGTATCTAAGATTGTGTAATAGCAGAGAGATTAAGATGGTAGGCTTACTTTGGCACACAGGTTCGGGATCCGAGCGTATTATTTCTCGATATCTTGAGCGGCTGCCGAAAGCAAACCGTCTCAATCAAAATTCAATTAATTACAGATTACAACAAGAAAAACAGCATCTTGAAAGCTGCAGATAACTTTCTGTGTTTCAAAGCCATGGCAAGCGAAAGACACCAAAGGGGGTTATCCCAACGTGGGGAGAAAAATGTCGCAGTCATAATGCCAAAGATTTCGTCAGCAGTAACAGAGAGAACCACCCAAAAAAACACCAAGATCGATCTATCGACGGCGGAAAATTGGCTCATACGACCCGAAGTGGTGAATCTCTGCAAAGAGGCCATAGATACAAAGTTCAATGCAAAAGTAATTCGCAATGTCTGCCTAAAACCGGACAATCTGATGCAGCATGCTAACAATATCCAGCATTTTTCCTATCAAAGCGGCTTTGCTGGCGATTCTGATGTTATTGACGCCTTTGCTAGCTTTTTCAACAACCATTTCAAACCGCATACTCCAGTCGAATCATCTCAAATCGCAACAGCCACTGGTGCAGCTGGCTGTCTTGATGCAGTCCTTTACAATATCTGCGACCCAGGAGACGGCGTTTTGGTGCCTACCCCATACTGGAGTAAGCCATTCATCGATGCTACGTCATGGTCATTCAACTCATATGTGCACAACCTTGCAGATGCCTTCGACTTTCTGTTCCAGGCCCGATCTTCTGTAACGCCGATTCCAGTAAATGTATCTAACCTTGGGTTCACCCTCACAGAAGCCATTCTTCCAGCACTTGAACAAGCCTACGAGATAGCTCAGTGCCCCATCAAAGGGCTGATCCTAACTAATCCTCACAACCCCTTGGGCCAATGTTATCCCAAGTCGGTTCTCGAAGGTTGCCTCAAATTCTGCAACGCACGCAACATCCATTTTGTTTCCGATGAAATCTATGCTTTGACATCATTTGCATGCCCTGATATACCCAACCCTGTGCCATTCGTGTCAGCTCTATCTATCGATGTAGAAAAGCTTGGCTGCAATCGATCGCGAGTACACACTATCTGGAGCACCAGCAAAGATTTTGGCCAAAGTGGTGTTAGAATGGTAGTCAAACCTCCTCCCTTCCAACTCCATCACGGGTTTCTGACAGTTGCTGAACTTTTAGGGGTGTACAGTAACGCAGTCCAATCGCGACTTGGCCGTTGGGCTTGCCTTAGCCGCGAATACAGCAACCTCTTCGCTGTCAGCCGTTTTTGTCACCGCGATGCTCACGTCTCCCAAACTTCCCAGCCTCATCTCACTGAATTCACAGCGACTTGCAGAAGGATATCGCACTTTGACCTCTTTCTTCACCCGCAACTATATTCCCTATATCCCTAGCTATGCTGGGCTCTACGTATTTGCCCGGGTTGCGCCGTATGCAAAGAGCTGGGAGAAAGAGGCGATGGTTGTACAACGCTTGAAAGACGCAGGCGTGTTGGTAAGTGCAGGCCGGGCTTATCATACGCTGGAAAATGATAAAGGTTGGGCTCGAGTCAGCTTTGCGCTGCCAAAGGAGAAGCTGGAGGAGGCGGTGATGAGAATGCAAAAGGTGTTCTTGACAGAGCCAGCGCAAGGGTAGAAATCGAATGCTTGATCCATTAACAATTCCATGCGAGGTATCTAAAAGCTTGTGCTTCAGCTTTTCACCCGCTGCTTCTTGCTCTTCTTTGCCTTCTCATTACTACAGCACCCGCGCCAAATAGCGATGCCGATATCCCGAGGACAATCGCAGCAGCAAAAAACACCCCGTTTCCCGGCCAAATTGTCTGCCACCCACCTAATAAAACAGGTCCAAGCAACCCACCCAGGGTTTCCATCATAGCGAGAGCAGCTATAGCTTGAGACGCTTCGGGTTTAGCAAAAAATTCAATAAAATGGGACTTGACGAACGATGGCGTTGCCAAACCGAGTGCAGAAAGGGCAGTGATGGGATATACTTCCCAAGCTTCAGTGGCCAGGCCTAACAGGCTAAGAGAAGTGATTTGTACAACAATCGAAAGTAGAGCAAGTAAAGCGTTCGTGTCTTTAGAAAACCAAGTACGAAACGATGGCGAATTGTTGAGTTTCCCTTTGAACATAGATCGGACAATTAAAGGTACGAGAAATAGGACGAAGAACAAATACAGAGCAGACACTGCGTGAGCCAAAAAGATGAGCATACCATTTTGCTTGCCGGAAAATCCAAAACGGAGCGAACAGTAAACCATAATGGCGGAGAAAATGTAAGATTGCACTCCATTGTAAATTAGTAATGAAAGGCCCGGAAGGATTGCGACCGGAACCGTCTGGAACGGTTTCAGCGGCGAGATAATAGAGTCCTTGATTTTTTGCCATGGTTTTGTTGGCGGGTCAGAGACTTGGTTTCGGTCGTCCAGATGGTCTTGATCGTAGCCATCGATGTACTCTTTGGAGGTCTTACTATATTCAAGCCATCTGACAAAGACCAGGACATAGAATAGGCTTATCCCGAATAATCCCAAGGCCATCACAAAACTAGTGGTAAAACTCCTAAATAAGCTGGCAACCAGGGGGCTCAAAGATATGCCGATCATATAGAGTGCAAGGGAGCTCCCAATAAGGCGAGAGACATTATACTGGTCCGGTGCCTGTACGTAGATAGAATTGAGATTGAAGTGTAAAAGGTTATCCGAGGCCAAGCCTTCGAAGACTCGGCCGGAGAGGGCAACAGTAATGTTCTGTAGATAGACTTTGGAGGCTCTCAGTCTTCTACTTTAGAATTGAAGAGAAGAATTGTGGAAAACTACTCACTTCCAAGCGCCAGCATGACAACGCTCATTGAGCGACAAACCAGCCATAGTGCCAATCCGGCGGTATGATTCATCTTTGAAAGCCTCCCCAGAGATCCCAGAGCAAGAAGACTGCACACACTTGCAAAACACGCCGCCACGGCTACAGATCCAGCGTAGATGTTGCGTTCAGAGTTTTTGCAATGAGTAGGATCTTCGCAAAGGAGCGTTGCATACGCAAATAATGTCGTGGCTGCCGTAGCGGCCATCGCCAGGGCGGCGAGCAATGCGAGAGGCAGCACTGCAAAGTGAGAAATAGAGTCTGGGGGTGGGCTAATTGCAGGAGCTTCGTAGTTCTGGTGTGTTGACTCTCGCCGTGCGTGGTCACTTAGTAGACTCCTGGTCTCATCAACTGGGGCGCGGTCGTACATAGTCAGGGACCGGCTCATGAGAAAGTCGAACAGCAGATGGAGATAGGAAGTTAGAAGGCGTCTGTTACCTGATTGAACAAAGCGAGAATTTTCGATCTATCCGCATTGTCAAGCTAGAAGTCCTGGTCCTGTTATGCGACTACTCCACACATGGAGTAATCTCTCCGAGAAAGAAAATCCTACCTCAGTGAGTTGATCTGGGATGTGGAAACCGGTATCGGCAGCCGAGAATGCGAACAGAGTCGCAGGCAAAACATCCGAAACCTCGTTGAAAAAGAGATAAAAACATTTGCGTCAATTATACTATCGATTGAAATTCATACACGAATCTTACTCAATTGTCTGGCTTGGACATGACCTGATTTAGCTTCAACTTGAAAGACCATTACAACAGTAGCCCCTCAACCTCCCACGGGCACCATGTCACCACTCACCAAAATTGTGATTGTTGGGGTATGCCAATAGACTGCGCAAACTATATGCTTAGCTGATCACCGCCCAGGCTTCTGGAAACCTTGGGCCTTCAGTCCTCAAGGCGCTTATGAAAAGTGCGGACAACGATATCACCGTTGTCTCTCGCCAGTCCTCCAAAGCCAGCTTTGACCCCAACGTAAAGGTGGTCAAAGTTTCAGACTCCTATCCCGAAGATGAGATGTTGGAAGTTTTCAAGGGCCAAGATGCTGTTGTTTTCACGGTCGGGCACGCTGCCGCTGGGAGGCAAATGGCCCTCATTGATGTAGCGATCAAGGCTAGGGTTAAGCGGTTCATTCCCACAGAGTTTGGTAGCAACAGCCAGAACAAAGGAGCAGTGGAGGTTTTCCCAATGTTGTCCCATAAGGCTCATCTCATCGATTACCTCAAGTCTAAAGAATCGACCGGTTTGACGTGGACTGCTATCGCAAACGGGCCCTTCTTCGACTTGTACGTTATCCTGATAGAAATCCATCCCACACGTGCTCCTAACAAATCCACAGCTGTCTTACTACCGGATTTCTTGGCTTCGTCGTTGACGCCCACAAAGCGACTATCTATGATTCGGGCGATGTCAAATTCTCCACGACTACTCGGGCTACCGTCGGTACCGCCGTCGCTAGTGTTCTCTCTCACCCTGAAGAAACAGCCAACAAATACCTTTACATCTCCTCCTTCGAAGTCACCGAGAACCAAATTCTCGCCTCGCTTGAGAACGCCAGCATTAAAAACTGGGACATCACCAACGTCACCTCGGACGAACAGGTCAAAGTGGGGAGACAGGAGATGGCGGCCGGAAACTTGGCTGGTATGGGGAAGCTACTACTGGCATCCACCTTCAAGGGTGGACTAGGTGCCAATTTTGCTACTGAAGAGAAGCTGGCGAATGAAGTGCTCGGCTTGCCCGAGGAGAAATTAGATGACGTTGTCGTCAGGGTCTTGAAAGATGGGTCCTGAAGACAGGAATGGATGCCAATGGCATTTCTTGCTGGAACTTCCGCCATTATCCCTAATTCCTTGAAAGCTCAGGTGTCAAGATTGAGACTCCTTTTCCCAGTTTTCAAGGCCATCTCACCATATTGCCGCAGATCGGCTGTCCCACCACAGATCTAGTTATTTTTTACAATCATTTTCATTGCTTAATGCCCTAGTATTTGATAGCAGAGCTGGGAAGCTGGATGTTGAGGTCGGGGCCTTATCATTCGGCAAGTAGGGTATCACTTTAGTACGTGATAACATACCGTGCCGTAAGGATCCATGATAATTGATGAGGCGGAAGTGCTCGCTAACAGTTTGAAGCTGGTTCTCGCAGTTTTAAGGGTAAGTTTATGCTCCTCTCGGTTTATGCAGCGAGGATCACCGATAACTGCGGATGCATGACATATCGTGCGAGATGATGGGATGATACTCCACGAAGTCTCAGTAGCTTTTCGTAGAAGTCACAATAACTCAAGGTTTGAAGCTGTATGGCATACCGATAATCTCATCAGCTTTAGAACTG
>JAABUV010001450.1_pt1 | contig 34461 bp, 30 predicted proteins | sample 5559971 | NCBI WGS metagenome assembly JAABUV01 (sample SAMN10711881, study PRJNA513362) | rock metagenome | isolation source: Antarctica rocks | place: Antarctica: Victoria Land, Knobhead nord | collected 2015-12-19
GCTGCCTGGACTGGCGGCCGAACCCGCCCTCGCCCGGCTGGCCCTTGTCGTCCGCCGAGGCCGTGCCCGTCAGCGCCACAAGGGTGCCGGCAGTGAGCGCCGCAGTGCCAAGGAACGCGCGTCTGTTGCCGTCCATGTCGGTATCCTTACAAGGATTTTACATCGTTTTCACAAACTGGCAGGGGACGGGGAGTCGCGCAAGATGACAGGTCGGAGCCGGATACCGGCACGCCCGGCAACAGCGCCGGGATGATCGCGGCAGCGGCCAGGCATACCCGGATCATACCGACGGCCCTTGAGCGTGACCGGTCCGGCAAGCAAGGCCAGAGGCTCTGCCTCTGGACTCCGCCAAAGGCAAGCCTTTGGAAACCTGGACTCAAGGGATGGGTTTTCAAAGGCCCCATGCCTGAAGGGGGGGCCTTGGCGGGTCCAGGCGGAGCCCGGCCCTGCCTGCTGCCTCGCCGGCAACCGGGTCGCGCTGGCGTCAGACCCGTCCCGCCGCCGCCGCCAGCGTCACCGCTAGGCGATCGCCCAAACTTCTCGGCCCGGCCTCGTTCGCCCCGCCGCGCCGCAGGTCACGCCGCGCCAGCGCCGCAGGCAGCACCGCTGCCATCACGCGCCGCGGCAGCCGCAGCGCCGCGCCCTGACGCAGCAGCGCCCGCCCCTGCGCGGCCAGCGCGACGCGCACCTCGTCCATCCCGGGCGCGCCCGGCGACGCGATCACCGCGTCGCGGTCCAGCCCGTGCCGCGCCAGCACGTCCTCCGGCAGCAGGCAGCGCCCCTGCCGCGCCAGCGCCGCGACGCTGCGCAGCATCCCCGCCACGCCATAGGCCGCGCCCAGCGCCCGGGCCGCCTCGCCCACCCCCGGGTCTTCCGCAGCGCCAGGGCCCTCCGCCGCGCCAGGCCCCCCGGTCGCCGCGCGGGTCCCGCCCAGGCACCGCGCCGCCTCGGCCGCCAGCCCGCCCGCCCCGGCCAGGACGTGGTCGCGCCAGGCGTCGAGCGTCGGGATCGCGTCGTCCGCCTCGACCTCGCGCGCCTCCACCAGCGCCAGCAGCGCCGCACGGTCGAACGCGCCGGCCTCGATCGCGTCCAGCAGCGGCGAGGCCACCTCGTGGCTTCGGCGCGCGCCCTCGACCACCTCGCGCCACCATTGCAGGCGGATCAGCGCCAGCATCGGCACTGAGGCCGCCTCGCGGGCGCGCGCCAGCTCGTGGTTGAACGCGTACAGCACGAACAGCCGCTCGCGCAGGGGCTCGGGGGCGAACAGCGCGCACAGGAAACGGTCGGGGTCGTGGCGGCGCACCAGCGCGCCGAGAGGGGACAGCATCCGCCGCAGATGGCCGGGAAAGCGCGCGGGCGCAACCGGGCGCCGGCAAGGCCAGAGGCCGTCGCCCGAAAGCGGGGCCTCCGGACTCCGCCAAGGGCCGAGCCCCTGAAGACCCCGACCCGGGCTGGCGGCACGAACCTCCGGGCGTGCAGTCGCCGGGCCTTGCACGTGCGAACCCGGAGCGATGCTCCCGGCGGGTCGGCTCCCGGGCGTGGGCAGGGCCCCGGCCCCGGCCGCCCGGAACCAACGCTCGCGGCGGCGTTACTATGCCCAGGCGCGCGGCGCCCGGTTCCCGGGAGCCGGCGCGTTGCCGATCCTTCTTCCGGCCTTCCAGAACGGAGACGCACCATGGCGTTCGACCTTCCCGCCCTCCCCTACGACAAGAGCGCGCTGGCCGCGCAGGGCATGTGCCAGGAGACCCTGGAGCTGCACCACGACAAGCACCACCAGGCCTACGTCACCGCGCTGAACGGCTTCGTGGAGAAGGACCCGCAGTTGCAGGGCAAGTCGCTCGACGAGATCGTCAGGCTGGCCAACGGCAAGCCGGAGATGGCGCCGGTGTTCAACAACGCCGGGCAGCACTGGAACCACATCCTGTTCTGGCAGGCGATGAGCCCGAAGGGCGGCCAGATCCCCGGCAAGCTGGAGAGCAAGCTGGTCGAGGATTTCGGGAGCGTGCAGGCGTTCAAGGACGCGATGAAGACCGCGGCGACCACGCAGTTCGGCTCGGGCTGGGCGTGGCTGGTGGCGGGCGGCGACGGCAAGCTGAAGGTGACCAAGACGCCGAACGGGTCGAACCCGCTGGCGACCGGCGAGGGCACCGCGCTGCTCGGGATCGACGTGTGGGAGCACAGCTACTACCTGGACTTCCGCAACCGCCGCCCGGACTACGTGACGAACTGGATGGACAAGATCGCCAACTACGAGTTCGCCGAAAGCCGGCTCGCCGCCGCCTGAGGCCGGCCCGGGACAGCGTCCCGGCACGCGGCCCGGCCGCGGGTCCACGGCCATGGACCCGCGGCTAGCGGGCGCAGACCTGGCGGGTGTAGGCGTCCTCGGCGCCGTTTTGCGGCGAGATCGAGCGGCAGAAATACGGCACGGAGGACTGCACCTGGCCGGCGGGGTTGTCGCGCACCGCGTCCGGCCGGACAGGGGGCACGGACGGCGGTGCCGGGAGCCGCGCCTCCATCGTCTGCGAGCGTGCCGCCTCGCCGGGCGGTTTGCGGCGCACCCGCTGCGGCACGGTGATCATCGTTCCCGCAGGCCAGGGCCCCTGCCCGTCGATGGTCGGGTTCAGCGAACGGAACAAGGCCTCCACGGACGCGTCGCTCTGCCCCCAGATGCGCCGCAAAAGCTGCGCCGCGGTGTCGCGCGCCCGGGCGACGTGCATCACGACCGCCCCGTCATAATGCGGCGGCGTCGCCGCTGCCGGCCCGGCGGTCTCCGGAAGGCGCATCGCGGCCGGGGGAACGGGGGCCGGAGACGGCAGCGGCAGGGGCTCGCCGGCCAGGGACGCCGTATCGTGCGGCACGGATGCTGCCGCCCGCGGCGCGGCGGTGGCGACTCCGGACGCCGGCCTCGGGGGTGCCTCGGGAATCCGGGGCTGCGCGGGCCAGGCCGCCGCGGGCGGCAGCACGGGCAAGGCCACGCCGGGAATGCCGGAGACGGCACCCGCGCGGATCGGGGCGGGCGCTGCCGAAGCCACCAGGGGTGCGGCGAGACGCGGCGGCGTGTCCGCGGCCGCGAGCGGCGGTGCCACGGGAACCGGTTCGAGCAGAACGGGCGACGCCGGCGTGGCAGCCACCCCCGTCGCGGCAACGCGGGGCGCGACGGGCGGGACCGGGAACGTCGTCGGGTTCGGTGCCGGGATGGCCGGAACCGGAGCCGGCGCGGCGCGGACCGGCAGACCCGGCGGCGCAGGCACGGAACGCAGGGACGGCGTGGCAGGAAGCGGGACGGCCGGAACCAAGGTTGGGGCCGCCATCGGCGGCCTGGCAGCGTCCGGCCTGGAGACGGTGTCGGGCGACGACGGAGTGCCGAACCGGCCCGCTCCGGCGAACAGCACCCCGTCGCGCCCGGCCGTCGCGGCTGCGGCCGGCGGCGCGGCGTCGCCGCCCCCCTGCAGGCCGCCGCCCGGCGCGGAGGTGGCGGACATCCAGGCATGCAGGGCCAGCCCCAGCCCGGCTCCGGCTGCCAGCGCGCCGCCGGTCGCGCCGAGCAGCGCGCAGACCACCGGGCTCGACAGCAGCGTGCGGCGGCGCCGGGCCGGCTCGCGCGCCGCCCGCACCACCGCCGGGGTGACGATGCGGCTGCGCCGCTTCGCGGTGAGCGCGAGGCAGTCGTCGGCGAGCTGGTCGATGCGGCCCGGGTTGCCGCCGCAGCGCACGAGGATCTCGCCCACCGCGGCGGCCGACATGGTGCGCTCGAGGCTGCCGCCCGCTGCGGCGAAGCGATGGGCGAGGTAGTCCTGGCTCTGGCGCAGGGTCAGCGGCGGGATGCGCAGCGACAGCGGCGCCGCCAGGCTCCCCGCCGGGGCCGTCCCGTGCACCGCGGCGAGACGGCCCGCCAGCCGCGCGTCGCCGACCAGCACGACCTGCAGCAGCGGGGCATCGCGCCGCCGCAGCTGCGCCAGCGACGCGAGCAGCAGCAGGGACTCCGTCGGCCACGTCCCGGCGTCGTCCACCACCACGGCCAGCGCACGCTCCGTCCGCGCCTCCGCGACCAGGCGCGCCCCGGCCTGCGCTGCGGCGCGCAGCACCTCGCCGTGCACGTCCACGTCGGGCCGCTCCCGGGCAATCGCCCAGGATGCCGCGTCGCGCGCCGGCCAGCCACGATTCGCGGCGGCGCGGGGCGGCGCTCCCCGGTCCAGGGCTCGCGGGTCCGGCGCTCCCGGCTCCGGCAGGTCCCAGGCTGCCGTCCCGGGCGCGGGCCGGTGCCGGGCCGACGTCGCCGCGCCGGGCGCGAACAGGCCGGGCGCGAACAGGCCGGGCCCGGCAGGGTCGGGAGCGATCGGGCCGGGCGCCTGCGAGGCGAACGCGGCCAGCACCGGCGCGAGCCGCTCCGGCGCGATCCGCAGCAGCTGCGCGAGACGGCGCAGCAGCGCCGTGCCGCCGACGCCGCCGAGCTGGGCGATCTCGTCGACCACCAGGCCCCGGTCCCGCAGCGCCTCGGCGAGCGCCGCGGCCACCAGGGTCCGGCCCGAGCCTGCATCGCCGGCGACCAGCACCAGCGCCGTGCCGCGCCCGAGCGCGTTCAGGGAGGCCGAGACCGCGTCCTCCTGCGGGATCGTGAGCAGCAGGTCGCCGCCGGCCGGCGCCGCGAAGGGCGGGCCGAGGAAGTCGAAGGCGTCCGGGTCGTAGCGGTCAAACTGGTCCATCGCTGTCCTGGCCGATGCTCCCGCAGGGGCGGACCCTGTCGGGGCGCCCACCGGGACGCCGCCGACCCGCTCCTGTCGCGGCGCGCCGGGACCATCCTGGCCCGAACCGCCGCGAAGTTTCGTCACGCCCGGTCCGGCAGGCCGCGCCGGACCGTTCAACGCCGGGCGACTCTAGCCGGCGACACGCTCGAAGCGCATCTGGTACTCGCAGGGGCCGCCCGCAATGCGGCCGGTGAACACCCGCGCAGCGAACCGGCCGGTCAGCCGCGTGCCCGCGGATTCGACGTCCACGCCGCCATCGGCGCCGATCGGGCCGGACAGGGCGGGGTTGCGCGCGTCGTTGTAGGTCATCGACCGGCCGCTCACCAGGATTTCGCCGGTGCCGCCGGCGTTGCAGTCGCCGTGGAAGGCGGTGAGGATCGACAGCCCGGCATAGCGGCCGTCCTCCACCTCGGGAGGCGCCTCGTCCGGCAGCGAGGCGAGCGCCGCGGGCGACTCGTCCCGCGCCGCAGGCGACGACTCATCCCGCGCCGCAGGCGGCGACGCAACGGCCGGCCCTGCAGGCGGCGGCGTTGCGGCAGCGGAGGGTTCGGGCTTGAACGCGGCAGGGCGGGCAGGCACGGGGAAAGGATCAAGCGCCGAGCGCGTGCCGCAGCCGCCCAGCGCCAGCATCGAGGCGAGCATGGCCCGCGGGACAGCCCGGCTCCGGCCGCCGCGACACGGGGCGGCGTCGCGGCCCCGGGGCGGCCGGGCGCTCAGGAGGCCTTGACCACGGGCTTGGTGTCGTTGGCCGGCGTGGGGACGTAGACGCCGGTGATGGTGTCGCGCAGCACCGTGACCCGGACGTTGGGCGCGATCTCCACCTCGATCTCGCGCACCCCGTCGCGCACCCGCGTCACCGTGGCGAGGATGCCGCCCGAGGTGACCACGCGGTCGTTGCGCTTGAGCCCGCCGAGCTGCGCCTTGAGCGTCTTGGCCGCCTGCTGCTGCGGCCGGAGCAGCAGGAACCAGAACACCACGAACACCAGCACGATCGGCAGGAACTGCAGCACCTGGGCGTTGCCGAAGATCCCGGACAGGCCCCCGGCGTCCTGCGCGTGGGCCGGCGGGATCAGCAGGTCGAGCAGGCTCATGGCTGGGGCTTCCGGGTTGCCGAGTTCTGCGGGGGACCATAGGTTCCGCGGTCCCCGCGTCAACACACATCGCGCGGACCCGCCGGCGCCCGCACGGTGGCGTCAGCCGGCGGTGCAGGCCCACGGCGCAGGGCTGGTACAGGGCTGGCCTTCTCCGCAACCGTCCCGCCCGGATCGCCGCAATGCCCCATCCCGTTCCTCCCGTCCCCGACGACGCCCGCGCCGGCACCGGCGCGCTGCTGCGCCGCATCGCCGAGGCGCTGGAGCGTCTCGCGCCGCCGCCCGCCCGCGCGATCGACCTCGGCGCCGCCGACGGCTTCGTCTGGCATCCGGAGCGCCCGGAGCTGCGGCCCGTCGCGCGCATCGCCCATGTCGACATCGCGCTGCTGCGCGGCGTGGAGCGGCAGCGCGCCACGGTGCTGGAGAACACCCTGCGCTTCTCGCGCGGCCTGCCGGCGAACAACGCCATGCTCTGGGGCGCGCGCGGCATGGGCAAGTCCTCGCTGGTCAAGGCCGCCCACGCCCGGGCCAACGCCGAGCGCCCCGGCAGCCTCGCCATGGTCGAGATCGAGCGCGGCGACATCGCCACCCTGCCCGAGCTGCTGCGCGTGCTGCGCGCCCATCCCCGGCGCTGCCTGGTGTTCTGCGACGACCTGTCGTTCGAGCGCGAGGACGCCGACTACAAGGCGCTGAAGTCGGTGCTCGACGGCGGCATCGAGGGACGGCCGGAGACGGTACTGTTCTACGCCACCTCGAACCGGCGCCACCTGATGCCGCGCGACATGATCGACAACGAGCGCTCCACCGCGATCAGCCCCGGCGAGGCGGTCGAGGAGAAGGTCTCGCTGTCCGACCGCTTCGGCTTGTGGATCGGCTTCCACGGCTGCGACCAGGACACCTACCTCGCCATGGTCGCGGGATACGCCGACGCCCTCGCGCTGCCGGTCGCGGCGGAGGCGCTGCGGGCGCAGGCGCTGGAGTGGTCGGCGACGCGGGGCGGACGGTCGGGGCGGGTGGCGTGGCAGTTCACGCAGGACCTGGCGGGACGGCTGGGCGGGGAGGCAGACGGGGCCGGTCTGCCCCATGCCTGAGGACGACGCCTGAAGACGGAACCCCGCCGAAGGCCCGAGGCTTTCGGAAACCTATCCTTTAAGCAGGGGATTCCAAAGGCCTGCCTTTGGCGGAGTCCAGAGGCAGAGCCTCTGGCCTTGCCTGCCTCGTCGGTTCCATCTAGGCGCCGCGGGTCTCACACGAAATTGGCACCGCTCAGCGTGGCCACGCCCTGGAACACCACCGTGGTGTTGTCGGCCAGGGTGATGCTGGTGCCGCTGGGCCCGCTCTTCTCGGTGGCGAGCGCCGCCGTCACCGCGTTACCGGAGAAGCCCGAGAGGTTCACCCGATTGGCGGAGGAGGCCCCGAAATCGGTGATGATGTCAGTGCCGCCGCCGGTCGCGCCGTTGATGAACTGGAACAGGTTGGCGCCGCCGCCGCCGGTCAGCGTCTCGTTGCCGCTGCCCACCACGAAGGTGTCGTTGCCGGCGCCCCCGGCCAGGAAGTCGCGGCCCGTGCCGCCGAACAGCACGTTGACGCCGGTCGCCGCGGCCGTGCTCAGGGTCTCCCCCCCGGCACCCGCCACCAGCAGGTTGCCGCTGGTCGCGCCGGAGAACTGGATCGTGCCGCCGGCACCGCCGAACAGGGTCGCGGCGGTGGTGCCGCCGACCACGGTGGCACTGGTGCCGCCGCTGACGAAGGTGAGCCCGCCGGCGCCGCCGAACACCGACTGAGTCCCGGCGGTGGCGAACACCAGGGCGGCGCCGGAGCCGCCGTTGATGGTGTCGGTGCCGCTGGAGATCACCACGTCGCTGCCCGACCCGAGGCCGATGGTGTTGGCGCCGGTGCCGGCGGCGATCGTGTCCGCGCCGGAGGTGGCGAAGATGGTGTTCTTGCCGGTGGTGCCGACGATGGCGAGGTTGCCGCTGCCGGTGGACGCCGCGGTGACGGAGTTGGCGCCGGCGCCGGTCAGGATCTCGCCGGTGCCGGTGCCGCCGTAGAACGTCAGGCCGCTGGCGCCGCCGAGCACGGTGGCGGCGCCGGCGCCGCCGGTGACGGTCACCGCCGCCGCGGAGGGGGCCGCGACCACCATGCCGAGGCCCGCGGGGATGGTCGCCTGGGCCGTGTCGACGACGTAGAGCGCCGGCGTGCCGCTCACCGTGGCGGGGGCCGCGGTGCCCGACGCGGAAACCAGGGTGATCGACCCCGCGGTCGAGGCCATGCTGCCCAGGTTGCTGAGGAACTGGCCGGCGGTTGTGTTTGGCGCCGCGGTGGTGTCGATCAGCCCGGCGGTCAACGCGGCGTACAGCGTCACCGCCTCGCCGAGATGGGCCTGCACCACCGGCAGCGCGGCCTGGGCCGCGGCCACCAGGGCGGGATCGGAGCCCCCGGCGATCTCCGCCCTGGTCGCGGCCACGCTGGTCTCGTGGCCGACGATCTCGATGCCCAGGTAGCCCAGGTCGAATGCGGCGCCGGTGAGGGTCTGCAGCGGCGCCAGCGTCGCCTGGTCGGCGGCGCTGATCGCGGTCGGCACGGTGCCGCCCCCGGCGGTCGCCAGCGCCGCCTGCTGCGCGTTCAGCTCGGTGTGATCGAGGATCATCCACTGGCCGAACAACCTGGTGGCGGGATCGGCGGCCTTGCCCTCGGCAAGGGTTCCGGCGTTGATCTCCACCAAGCCGTCCTCGCCCGTGGTGGTGAGGAAGGCCTGGTCCTGCGCGCTGACCGGGGCGCTCGGCGCGAGCGGGGTGCCGACGACCGCCGCGGGCTGGGTGTAGGCCGGGACCGTGCCGCCGAACTCCTGGGCCTGGAGGATCTGACCCATGAGCAGGTGCTGCTGCTGGAACGGCAGCGCCAGGGCGTTGAGCGCGATGGCGGCAGTGTTGCTGCCGGACGAGATCTCGGTCTGCCCCTGCTGCACCGACATCGTGTTGTTCATCACCTCGCCGGACAGGTAGGTCTGGTCGAAGGCGGCGCCGCTCACGGACGCCAGCGACTGGGTGGTGGAGAGCTGCATCCCGCTGATGGCGCTGCTCACCGAGGCGCCGGCCTGCTGGGCGTAGGCCTCGGTCTGCGCGGTGAGGTAGGAGTGGTCGGTCAGCAGCAGGCCGCCGAACTCGGCGGTGGCGAGGTTGCCGGACGAGGCGGTGGCGAGCTGCCCGTCCGTGGCCTCGCTGATGTTGTCCTGCTGGATCTGGCTGACCGAAAGCTGGTCCTGGGCGGAGGGACTCGGCATGGCGGTGTTCCTCGAAGCTGCTGTGACAGGTGTTCGTCAGGGGCACGGCCGGGCAAGGTCCCGCCGATCGGAGACGACTGGGTCTTGGGCGAGTAACGCGACACCGGGCGGTCCGTCCCGCGAACACGCTATTGTGTGACACGATAGGAAGTCCTGAATACTGTGCATGGCCGGCGGCTTCATTTCGGCAGGTTCCGCAACTGCAACCTCTGGTAGTTTTCCGGTAAGCCCGTTTCAACTTCTTCCAGGCAAGACAATGGCCGGGCATGACGCAGTTGGCGGCGGGTTCGTCCGACATCGTGCTGTCGGCCATCCCTGACCGGCCACCAGCTCGGCCCGGAGCCTGCCCGAACGATCGGCGGGCCGTGGTGTTTGCCGACCGGCGCCGGATGCGGCAGGGATGTCCGCGAATGCGCCAACGGGGTCTCGGCCGGCACGCCTCGGGACGACCCGCGGGCGGAGACCGGCAGACGCCCCGAGCCCGTCCATCCTCACCAGGGAGACCGCACGATGACCGAGCTGACCCAGGCACCCGGCTACTACCGCAGGCGCGCCGGCGACGTGGTCGTCACCGCGCTGCACGACGGCGTGCTGCACCTCGGCGCCGAGGTGATCCAGCGCGTGCCCGCCGACGAGGTCGCCCGCCTGCGCCGCGCGGCGTTCGAGCCGGAGGAGCTGGCGTTGAGCATCAGCGTCTTCGCGCTGCACCTCGCCGACGGCCGCGTCGCCCTGGTCGACGGCGGCTACGGGCCGGGCGGCCCCGACACCGCCGGCCGGCTGCCGCAGTCGATGGCGGCCGCGGACCTGGCGCCCCACGACATCGCCAGCGTGCTGCTCACCCACCTGCACCCCGACCACATCGGCGGGCTGCTCGACGCCCGGGGGGGCGCGGCGTTCGCGCGTGCCGAGCTGGTGGTGCCGCGGGCGGAGGCGGCGTACTAGGGCAGCGACGCCGTGATGGCCCAGGCGCCGCCCCAGGCGCTCTCCACGTTCCGGGCGGCGCGCGCTGCTCGACGCCTATGCCGGGCGGGTGCGCCTGTGCGACGGGGGCGAGACGGTGCTGCCCGGCGTGGTGGCGGAGGCGATGCCCGGACACACGCCCGGCCACACCGGCTACCACGTGGGCGGGGTCGAGGGCGCGGTGCTGATCCTGGCGGACGTGGTGCACGTCGCCTCGGTGCAGGGGCCGCGCCCGGAGGCCGCGCTGGCGTTCGACAGCGACCAGGACCGGGCGGAGGCGACCCGGCGCCGCGTCCTGGCGACGGCGGCCGACGGGCGCGTGTGCGTCGCGGGGATACACCTGGCGTTCCCGCCCTTCGCGCACGTGGCGCGGGCGGGCGACGGGTTCGCGGTGGTGCAGGAGGCGTGGCGGGACGAGGTCTGATGCCGATGGTCCCTGACGTCGACCTGTCAGGAAGCAAGGCCGGGCTCCGCCCGGACCCGCCAAAGGTCCCGCATCTTCAGGCATGGGCCTCTGGAAACCCACCCCTTGAGTCCAGGTTTCCAAAGGCTTGCCTTTGGCGGAGTCCAGAGGCAGAGCCTCTGGCCTTGCTTGCCGGACCGGTCACACCCGGGGGCCGTCGATACGATGCCGGCGGGTCGGGTGCGGCCCGCAAGGCAGGCGAGGCCGGAGGCTCTGTCCCTGGACGCCCTGCCAGGCCGATGTCGCGTGCTGCTGGTTCGACCCGCCGGCCTCGGCCCCTGCTTCCCTGCGCCGTCATCCGCCGCGATGCTGCGTTGCAGGTGCGGACAACGAAGGAACAGCTTCCATGGCCGACAAGACCCCGCTGGTTCTCATCCCCGCGCTGCTCTGCGACGAGGCGCTGTACGGCGAGGTGCTGTCCGGGATCGACGACACGGTGGCGCCGCAGGTGATGATGTCGCCCCACCCGGCGCTGGCCGACAGCGTCGCCGACATCCTGGGACGCGCGCCGGAGCGGTTCGTGCTGGGCGGCACCTCGTACGGCGCGCGGCTGGCGATCGAGATCGCGCTGGCGGCGCCGGAGCGGGTGCGCGCTCTGTGGCTGATGGGCGCCAACCCCGGCGCGCCGGACCGCGAGCAGAGCCTGGGCCTCGCGGGGATGATCGAGGACAGGACCGAGGACGCGATCGCGATGCTGGCCGGCCTGGTGGTGGCGCAGCAGCACGCCGGCGCGAAGGCGAGCTTCGAGGCGATGGCGCACCGCGTCGGCGCCCGGGACGGCGGGGCGCAGATGCGTGCGCTGGCGGCAGGCGAGGATGTGTGGGAGCGGCTGGGCACGATCCACATCCCGACCCTGGTGGTGTGGGGCAAGGACGACGCCCTGGTGCCGGTAGCCACCGGGCGCAGGCTGGCCGACGCCCTGCCGCACGCGCACTGGTTCGCGCTGGACGGGTGCGGGCACCTGCCCACCATCGAGAAGCCGGACGAGGTCACGCAGATCGTGGCGGAGTGGCTGGGGTACGACGTGGACGAGGCGCACGCGCACTGATACCGACGGCCCTTGAGTGTGACCGGCCTGGCAAGCAAGGCCAGAGGCTCTGCCTCCGGACTCCGCCAAAGGCAGGCCTTTGGAATCCACTTGCTCAGGGAATGGGTTTCCAAAGGCCTCAGGCATGGCGGGTCCGGGCAGGGCCCGGCCTTGCTTGCTGCTGGGCCTGCCGGCCTTAGTGTCTCGTTCAGAACATTCCGTTTTTCATCAGAGAGTTAGCTGATACGGCTAGAACCCAGTCTTTTGAAATAGCAGGGTTTTGCCCACTACGATGAGCTGACATAATCCCAGGTCTAGCGTAACCCATTGATAATGCGCGTCATGTTCTGAACCAGACACTTAGGCTCCGGAGATCAGCTCCATCCCGCCCAGGTACGGCCGCAGCCGCTCCGGCACCACGATCGAGCCGTCCGCCCGCTGGTGCGTCTCCATCACCGCGATCAGCGCGCGCCCCACCGCCACGCCCGAGCCGTTCAGCGTGTGCACGAACCCCAGCGTCCTGCCGTCGGCGGCGCGGAACCGGGCGTTCATCCGCCGCGCCTGGAACGCGCGCATGTTGGAGCACGAGCTGATCTCGCGCCACGCCGCCTGGCCGGGCAGCCACACCTCCAGGTCGTGGGTCCGCGCCGCGCCGAAGCCGGTGTCGCCCGAGCACAGCAGGACGCGCCGCCAGGTCAGGCCGAGGGCGTCGAGCACCGCCTCGGCGCAGCGCGTCATGCGCTCGTGCTCGGCGTCGCTGGCGTCGGGGTGGGCGACGGTGACCAGCTCGCACTTGCGGAACTGGTGCTGGCGCAGCATGCCGCGCGTGTCGCGCCCGGCCGAGCCGGCCTCGGAGCGGAAGCACTCGGACAGCGCGGTCAGGCGGCGGGGAAGCTGCGCCTCGGGGATCACCTCGCCGGCGGCGAGGTTGGTCAGCGGCACCTCGGCGGTGGGGATCAGCCAGCGGTCGTCGGTGGTGCGGAACGCCTCATCGGCGAACTTGGGCAGCTGGTTGGTGCCGAACATCGCGGCGGCGTTGACCAGCAGCGGGACGGACACCTCCTCGTGCCCGTGCGCCTGGGTGTGCAGGTCGAGCATGAACTGGCCCAGCGCGCGCTCCATGCGGGCGAGCGGGCCGCGCAGCACGGTGAAGCGGGCGCCGGACAGCTTCGCGGCGGAGTCGAACTCCATCATGCCCAGCGCCTCGCCCAGATCGAAGTGCTGGCGCGCCGGGAAGGCGAGCGGCGCAGGCTCGCCGGACCGGCGCAGCACGACGTTGTCCGCCTCGTCGGCGCCGTCGGGAACCTCGGGATCGAGCCCGTTGGGCAGGCCGGCGAGCAGCGCCGCAAGCTCGGCCTCGGGGCCGCCGGCCCCGGCGCCAGGCACGGACACGGCACCGGACCCCGGCACGCTGCCGGGCGACGGGGCGGCGACCGATGCCGGCGGGAGTCCGGATGTCGACGCGGCACCCGGCGACGGCACGCCTTCGTCGCGCAGCGCGACCGCCTCGGCCTCCAGCGCCGCGGTGTCCCCTCCGCGCGCGCGGGCCGCGCCGATCTCCTTGGACAAGAGCTTGCGCCGGGCCTGGCGGGCTTCCGCGGCGGCGATCAGGGCGCGGCGCCCGGCGTCGAGGCGCAGGATCTCCGGGCTCTGCGGCGGCAGCCCTCGCCGCGCCATGGCGGCGTCGAACGCTTCCGGGTCCGTGCGGATCGCGCGGATGTCGTGCATCAGGTAGCCTCCACGCGCTTCTTCTCCACCAACCGTGCCAGGAAGATCGACAGCTCGTAGAGCAGGATCAGCGGCACGGCGAGGCCGGTCTGGGTGATGATGTCGGGCGGCGTCAGGATCGCGGCGGCGACGAAGCAGCCGACATAGGCGTAGCGCCGGTACTTCCTCAGCCCCGCCGAGGTGACGATGCCCACCTTGGCGCACAGCGTCAGCGCCACGGGAAGCTGGAAGGCGATGCCGAACGCGAAGATCAGCTTCATCACCAGCGACAGGTACTCGCTGACCTTGGCCTGGAGCTGGATCTGCAGGCCGTCGCCGCCGCCGGTGGTCTCGAAGCTCAGGAAGAACGTCCAGGCCACCGGGAACACGAAGTAGTAGGCGAGCGCCGCGCCCAGCAGGAACAGCAGCGGCGTCGCCAGCAGGAACGGCAAGAAGGCGCGCTTCTCGCTGCGATACAGCCCCGGCGCGATGAACATCCAGAGCTGGCTGGCCATCACGGGGAAGGAGAGGAAGGCGGCGGCGAAGAAGCCGACCTTGATGTAGGTGAAGAACGCCTCGTAGAGCGCCGTGTAGATCAGGTGCGGCTGCTCGTTCTTCTGCCGCATGATGCGGGCCAGCGGCTGCGCCAGGAACAGGTAGATCTGCCCCGAGAAGTGGTAGCAGAGCGCGAAGCACAGCATGAACGCCAGCATCGACCAGAGCAGGCGCTTGCGCAGCTCGACCAGGTGCTCGAGCAGCGGCATGGGCTTGTCGTCGATGGTGTCGGCGGGAGAGGCGGCGGACGCGTCGGTGCTGGCCAAGGATTGGGTCCTGCGATGCGGGGGTCGCCGGCGTCGGGTCGCCGCGCCGCGGTGCCGCCGGCCTGGATGCCCGGGAACCTGGAGGCCCGGGCCTGGACGTCGGCAGGCCTAGACTTCGGGGGCCGGCGGACCGGCCGGGGCGACACCTGCCACGGAAGGGACGTGGGTGGAAGCATCGGGCGTGGAAGGACCGGGCGTGGAAGGATCGGGCGCGGAAGAGCGGGGCGCGGACGGGCCGGGTGTGGAAGGCTCGGCGCCGGCGGTCATCACGGAGCCGGGCGGGATGAACGACGGTGCCGCCTCGCGCGCGGCGAGGGCCGGGTGCACGGCCTCCGGCGCGGCGGTGCCCGGCGGCAGGAACGACGGCGCGGGCACGGCCGCCGGGCGCGGCAGGCCGATGCCGTTCTCCGCGACGTCGCGCTCGGCCTCGATGGCGTCCGCGGCGACGCTGGCGCCCGGACGCGACGCCGCGGTGGTACCGGATCTCAGGGGATCGGATCTCAGGGGATCGTCGGACAAGGTGCGGCGCAGGGTGCCGTCGCCGTCCACCGCGCGGGTGATCTGGTCGCGGATGTTGAGGGAGCGCAGGTCCTTGATCTGGTCGCGCACCTCGTGGAGGTTGGCCTCGCGGACCATCTCGTCGACGTGGGTCTGGAACTCGCCCGCCATCCTGCGGCCCTTCTTCACCAGGTCGGCGATGGTCTTGATCGCGACCGGCATGTCCTTGGGTCCGATGGCGACCAGGGCCACGACGCCGATCAGCGCGATCTCGGACCAGGCGAAGTCGAACATGGCGGGGCGGTCTCTCCTGAAGGACGGGGCGTCCCGTGCAACGCGGGCCGGCATCGCGCGGATGCCGTGCCCGTGACGCCGGGACGGACGTCGGGCCGCGATCGTCGAACGCAACCCCGGGCATGGCGGTCGCCGCAGGCACGAAGGTTGGGCCGGCGTGCGTCGGGTCCGGCCGCACGGCGTCGCAGGCCGCGATGGCACAACGCCTTAGCACGGCATGACCCCACGGGAAACACGCCCGGCCGCGGCACGGGCGGCCCAGCGTTGCCCGGAGTCAGTCCGCTCGTGCCGGCGGCCTCTGGATGTGAGCGGCAAGGCAAGCAAGGTTGAGGCTCCGCCTCAAACTCCGCCAAAGGCAAGCCTTTGGAATCCACTTGCTTAAGTAAACCGGTTTCCAAAGGCCTTGGCCTTTGGCGGGTCCGGGCAGAGCCCGGCCTTGCTTGCCGGCAGGCCGACAGTCAGAACCCGACGCCGGGACTCCCGGCCAGGCGCAGCACCAGCGACAGCGCCGCCGGCAGCACCCGGTCCAGCAGCCCGCGCACCGGGTCGAACGCCACCCCGGCCTGCCGCAGCACGGCGGGCAGCACGAACACGCCGAGCAGCACGAGCGCGATCCCCGCCCGCTCCAGCCGCGCCCAGCGCAGCGCCAGCGCCTCCGGCAGCAGCCCGACCACCACCCGGCCGCCATCCAGCGGCGGCACCGGCAGCAGGTTGAACAGCCCGAGCACCAGGTTGTACAGGATGAAGTACCACAGCATCGTGCCGGCGATCTCGGCCGGCAGCGGCGCCAGCCCGGCGGCGGCGCCCAGCGACAGCGCCGCCAGCCAGGCGAGCGCGAAGTTCATCAGCGGCCCGGCCAGCGCCACCAGCATCATCAGCCGGCGCGGGTTGCGGTACTCGCCGACGTGCAGGCGGAACGCCGCCACCGGCACCGGCTTGGCCCAGCCGAACATGAACTCCACCCGCCCAAGGGTGGCGAGCTGCCCGAGCAGCAGCGCGCCGGGCAGCAGCAGCGTGCCGACCCGGTCGACGTGGCGCCACGGCTTGAGCGACAGGCGCCCGGCCGCGCGCGCGGTGTCGTCGCCGAGCGCCAGCGCCGCCCAGCCATGCGCCAGCTCGTGCAGCAGGATCGCGGCGATCGCCGGCAGCGCCGCCAGCAGCACCTGCACCACGACGCCGTTCACGCGAGCAGTCCCCGGCGTTCCCCTGCCAGCGCGTCGGCGTCCAGCGTCCGCCGCGACGCCTCAGCCAGGGCGCGCGCCGCCGCCATCCGCGCGCGCGCCGCCTCGGTCATCGCCGGGCAGGCGCGCAGCACGGCGGCGCTGTCATCGAGCACGCCGCTGCAGTGCAGGGCGATGTCGCAGCCCGCCGCCAGCGCGGCGCACGCCACGGCGCCGGCCGGGCCGCCCGACGCCACCGCGCCCATCGCCAGGTCGTCGGAGACCAGCACGCCGCGCAGCCCGAGCCGGCCGCGCAGCACCGCCTCGATCACCGCGGCCGAGAGGGTGGCGGGCGCGCGGTCCAGAACAGCGTAGCGCACGTGCGCCGTCATCATCCACGGCAGCGCGGCGTTGGCCGCGAACGGCACGAGGTCGTCGTCGCTGACGTCGTCCAGCTCGGGCAGGCCCAGGTGGCTGTCGGCGCCGGCGCGGCCGTGGCCGGGCGCGTGCTTGCCGACCGGCTGCACCCCGGCGGCGAGCAGGCCCTCCGCCATCGCCCGGCCCAGCGCCGCGACGCGCGAAGGGTCGGCGGAGAACGCCCGGTCGCCGATCACGTCGTGCGCGCCGGGCACGCGCCGGTCGAGCACCGGCGCGCACACCAGGTCGAGGCCCGCCGCCGCGCAGTCCAGCCCGATCAGCGCGCCGGTCAGCCACGCCGCCCGCTCCGCCACGTCCGCCGGCAGCGCGCCGATCGCCGCCGCCGGCGGGTGCGCGCGCCAGTGCGGCGGCCGCAGCCGGGCCACCCGGCCGCCCTCCTGGTCCACCGCCAGCACCGCCGCGTCCGGCAGCACGGCGCGCAGCGACGCCGCCAGCGCACGGAGCTGCGCGGGGTCCGCGACGTTGCGGCCGAACAGGATCACCCCGGCCGGCGGGCAGGCGCGCAGCAGCGCGGCCTCGTCCGCCGACAGCACGGGACCGCCGATCCCGACGATGGCCGGGATCATCCGCGGCGCCGCGGCACGGTCCGGGAGGCGGCCCCGGTCCGGCGTGCCGTCCCCACGCCCGGTGTCCTGTCCTCGCACCCGGAGGTCAGAACGCGGCGATCGAGCATCCTGTCCCCTTCGCCCGGACCTGGATGCAGAACTCCGCCGCCTGCGCCAGGGTGGCGAACCCGCCGGTGCGCAGGCGCCAGATCGGGTGGCCGTCATGCTCGGCACGCTGCACCTCAGGACGTCGGGCACCGAGCAGCTCGGGCATCCGGTGCTGCAGCCGCTGCCACTCCGCGGTGGCCCCCTGCTCGGAGTCCAGCGCGGCAAGCTGCACCGTGGCGCCGACATGCGCCGCGGCAGGCGGCGCAGCGTCTGGGGATGCGGCGACGGCAGCCGGGTCCGGGACGGCGGATGCGGGCGGGCGCGAGGCGGCGTCGCGCGGGCCCGCGGGATGTGCGCCAGCCGTCGCAAGCTGCGTCGTGCCGCCCGCCGCGACCGGGCCCGAGGTCGCGGTTCCGGCGGCGGGCCCGGGCTGCGCGGACGGCGCCGCGCCGCGGACGGCCGGTGCGGCGGCCACGACGTGCGCCGCTGCCGCCGGGTTGGCGGGCGGGGCCGGCACGACGCCCGAGGTCGCCGCGCCGGACGGCGACGCGGGCGGCGTGTCCGCCCGGCCCTGGGTCGTCTGGCCCTGGGTCGTCTGGCCCTGGGTCGTCTGGCCCTGGGTGGTCTGGCCCTGGGTCGTCTGGCCCTGGGTCGTCTGGCCCTGGGTGGTCTGGCCCTGCGTGGTCTGGTCTGCCGGCGGGGTCGCGCCGGCAGGCACGGCTCCGGCGCCCGCCGCAAGGCCCGCGGCCGCCGCGCCGGCCTGGATCTGCGCGCGCAGCGCCCCGGGCTGCGGGACCTCCGGCGGCGGCGCCAGGGTGCCCGTGCCCTCCGGGGCGGTGTCGACGCCGTTCGCGAGCTGCATGCCGCCCGGGTTCTCCGGCCTGACGCGCAACGGACCCGCCGGCGCCTCGATCACCGGGATCTCGTGGGGTCGCCGGCCGAGCATCGACCAGCCGCCCGCCACCGCGACCGCCGCCAGCGCCAGCCCGCCCGCCACCTTGCCCATGCGCCCGAGGTCGAGGCCGCCGCGCCGCGCCCGCCAGGACGGCATGGCACGGTCGGGCTCCAGCCCATGCGGGTCCCGGCCCGCCGCCCCGCCCCTGTTCCGGCCGGGATCGGCGACGAGACGCGGCTCGTCGCGCGGCACGGCCACGCGGCGGGAACCGGGCCAGGCTGCCTCGGGCTGCCCCGTGTCGGCCCCAGTGTCGGGCCCCGTGCCGGCTCTTGTGTCGGACTGGCCGAAGTCGCGATCGTGCTCGTCCACTCAGCGCATCTCCTCGACCGGCTCGACGCCCAGGATCGCGAGGCCGGAGCGCAGCACGACCGCAGTGGCCGACACCAGCGCCAGCCGCGCCCGCGTCGCCTCCGGCCGATCGTCCTGCAGGAAGCGCAGCGTGGCCTCGTCGCGCCCGCGGTTCCACAGCATATGGAAGTCGCCCGCCAGCTCATACAGGTAGAACGCGATGCGGTGCGGCTCGCGGGCCAGCGCCGCGCCCTCCACCATCCGCGTCCAGCCCGCCAGACGGCGCAGCAGCGCCAGCTCGGCATCCGCGTCGATCGAGCCGAGCGGCGCCTCGGCCAGCGCCTCGGGCCGCAGCGCCGCGTCGCCGAGCCGCGCGGCGGCGGCGCGCAGCACCGAGCGGCAGCGCGCGTGCGCGTACTGCACGTAGAACACCGGGTTCTCGCGGGTCTGCGACACGGCGAGGTCGAGGTCGAACTCCATCTGCGCGTCCGGCTTGCGGCTGAGCATGGTGAAGCGCACCGCGTCGCGCCCCACCTCGTCCAGCAGGTCGCGCACCGTCTCGAACGTGCCGGCGCGCTTGGACATGCGCACCGGCACGCCGTCGCGGATGATGCGCACGATCTGGCACAGCACCACCTCGAAGCTGGCCTCCGGCGAGAGGGCCCGCACCGCGGCGCGCATCCGCGACACGTAGCCGCCGTGGTCGGCGCCGAGCACGTCGATCACCACCGCGGCACCCCGCGCCAGCTTGTCCGCGTGGTAGGCGACGTCGTTGGCAAAATAGGTGTTGCTGCCGTCGGACTTGCGCAGCGGGCGGTCCACGTCGTCGCCGAACCGCGTGGAGCGGAACAGCGTCTGCTCGCGCGCCTCCCAGTCCTCGGGCAGCTTGCCCTTCGGCGGCGGCAGGGTGCCCTGGTAGATCAGGCCGCGCCCGACCAGCGTGGCGATGGCGCGGTCCGCGGCGCCCGCCGCCACCAGCGCGCGCTCCGAGGTGAACACCTCCTGGCGCACGCCGAGCGCGGCGAGGTCCTCGCGGATCGAGGCCATCATCGCCGCGACCGCGAACGCGCGCACCGTGTCGAGCCACAGCGACGGGTCGGCCACGCCCAGCCCCGGCCCGGCCAGGCTCTCGCCGTGCGCCGCCGCCAGCGCCTCGCCCACCGGCACCAGGTAGTCGCCGCCGTACTGCAGGCCGCCCGGGGTCTGCGCCGCGAACTGCTCCTGGGTGAGCGCGGTGCCGAGCGCCTGGAGGTAGCGCCAGTACGCGGCCCAGGCCAGGGCCACCACCTGCGCGCCGGCGTCGTTGATGTAGAACTCGCGCGTCACCTCGAAGCCCGCCCGGGCCAGCAGCGCCGCCAGCGCGTCGCCGATCACCGCCCCCCGGCAGTGCCCGACATGCATCGGCCCGGTGGGGTTGGTGGACACGTACTCGACGTTGACCCGCACCCCCTGCCCCACCGTCGACGCACCGATCGCCTCGCCGGCGCGCAGGATCAGCGGGAGCTGCGCACGCCACGCGTCGGGGTGCAGGCGCAGGTTGACGAAGCCGGGACCGGCGGGCTCCGCGCCCGCGACCTCGGGCAGCGCCGCCAGGGCACGCGCCAGCTTGGCCGCCAGCTCGGCCGGCTTGCGCCCGGCGGGCCTGGCGGCGAGCATCGCGGCATTGGTCGCCATGTCGCCGTGCGCCGGATCGCGGGTCGGCGTCACCTCCACGCGCGCGGCCACCGAGTCGGGCAGGTCGGGCACGGCTTCGCGGAGGGCGGCGACGATCCGGGCGCGCAGCGTGGCGAACAGGTCTGGGGGCATGGCGGGGTCCTCGGCGATCTCGGCCGCAGAGCCGGCTGCGGACTCTGGGGACCTACGCCCCGCAGGGACGCGCGCCTAGCCCGGACGTGACGCGCGCAAGGAGGGCGGGCAACGGGTCAGCTTGCCTGCACCGAACAAAGGTGGCGAACCAGGCAAGGCAAGCAAGGTTGAGGCTCTGCCTCAAACTCCGCCAAAGGCTCGCCTTTGGAATCCAACACTTAAGAGAAGCCGGTCCAGGGGCGGCTCGCCCCTGGCGGGTCTGGGCAGAGCCCAGCCTTGCTTGCCTGTGGACCAGTAATCCCGACCCCTGGTATCACCCCGGGATCGACAAATCCGTCAGCCGCCGGTGCTCGTCGAGCGCGAACCGGTCGGTCATGCCGGCGATGTAGTCCGCGACCGTGCCCGCCGCGCGCTCCGACCCGGACGGCCCCGCCATGCTGCGCCAGCCGTCGGGCAGGGTGTCGGTGTGGTCGTGCAGCACGTGGAACAGCGACTCCGTCAGCGTGCGCGCCTTGAGCGACATGCGGTTCACCCGCCAGTGCCGGTACATCCGCGCGCGCAGGAAGTCCTTGATCGCCCGGTTCGCCGCGTCCACCCGCGGCGAGAACGCCACCACCGGCGCGGGCGCCGCGCGGATCGCGTCGGCGTCGGCCGGCGCGAGCGCCGCGACGCGCCGCCGCGTCTCGTCGACCATGTCCGTGACCAGCCAGTTGATCACCCGGCGGATGGTCTCGTGGCGCAGGCGCTCGTCGGGCACGTCGAGGTGCGCGCGCCTGGCCTCGGCGAGCGCCTCGCCCACGACCGGCAGGTGGGCGATGTCGGCGATGGCGAACAGCCCGGCGCGCAGGCCGTCGTCGAGGTCGTGGCTGTGGTAGGCGATGTCGTCCGACGCCGCCGCGACCTGCGCCTCCGCCGATGCGTGGCTGTCCAGCCGCAGGTCGTGCAGGGCGCTGTACTCGGCGATGTAGGCGGGCGGGTGGCGCAGCGGGCCGTTGTGCTTGGCCAGGCCCTCCAGCGTCTCCCAGGTCAGGTTCAGACCGTCGAACGCGGCGTAGCGCGTCTCCAGTCGGGTGACGATGCGCAGCGACTGGGCGTTGTGGCTGAACCCCCCGAACGGCTTCATGCCGGCGTTCAGCCCGTCCTCGCCGGCGTGGCCGAACGGCGGATGGCCGAGGTCGTGCGCCAGCGCCAGCGCCTCGGTGAGGTCCTCGTCGAGGCCCAGCTCGCGCGCCATCGAGCGGGCGATCTGCGCCACCTCGATGGTGTGCGTGAGGCGGGTGCGGAAGAAGTCGCCCTCGTGGTTGACGAACACCTGGGTCTTGTACTGGAGCTTGCGGAACGCCGCGCAGTGGATCACCCGGTCGCGGTCGCGCTGCCAGGGCGAGCGGGTGGGCGAGGCGGCCTCGGGGTGCAACCGCCCGCGGCTCAGCTCCGCGCGCACCGCCCAGGGCTGCAGCCCGCCCCTGCGGCCGGGAGGCGGTGTGTCGGACGGGGCGTCGGACGGGCGCGTGCCAGGCGCGCGCGCGGACTCGAAAGGGGCGTCGCGCGCCGCGGGGCTGTCGGGGCCGCTGGTCCTGTCGGGGCCTCTGCTCATGGTCGGGCGACTTACACCCCACCGCCCGCACCTTCAATTGGCCGAGCCGCCGCGCTATGTAGCGCGGGAGGCAACCGGGGACCTGTCCATGAGCACCACCGCCGCGTTCGCCGTGTCCGAGCGCGCCGCCGCCCGCATCGCAGAGATCGTCGCCGGCCAGCCCGGCGCGCCGCAGGCGCTGCGCGTTTCCGTGCTCGCCGGCGGGTGCAGCGGGTTCCAGTACAACTTCGCCCTGGAGGAGGCCGCGCAGCCGGACGACCTGGTGGTCGAGCACGGCGGCGCCCGGGTGCTGGTGGACCCGTCCAGCCTCGACCTGCTGGCCGGGGCGCAGCTCGACTACACCGAGGCGCTGATGGGGGCGCACTTCACCGTCAGCAACCCGAACGCCGTCTCGGCGTGCGGGTGCGGCACCAGCTTCGCCGTCGATTGAACAGGGAAGCAAGGCCAGGGCTCTGCCCTGGACCCGCCAGGGTGAGCCGCCCTGGACTGGCATCCTTAAGGCAGAACAGGATTTCGATTTCCTTCCCTGATTCAGGCCGGTCCAGGGGCGGCTCGCTCCTGGCGGGTCCGGGCAGAGCCCGGCCTTGCTTGCCTCCTGGCCGCCCCGCGTGAGGATCGCGACCTGGAACGTGAACTCGGTGCGGATGCGCCAGGGCCACGTGTGCCGCTTCCTGGAGCGCCGGCAGCCCGACCTCCTGCTGCTGCAGGAGATCAAGACCGAGGAGCCCGGCTTCCCCGCCGCAGCGTTCGAGGCGCTGGGCTACCGCGCCGCCGTGGTCGGGCAGAAGAGCTACAACGGCGTCGCGATCCTCTCGCGGGTGCCGTTCGAGGTGACGGCGCGCGCCCTGCCCGGCCTGCCCGACGGCGACGCCCAGGCGCGCTACGTCGAGGTCGAGGCCGAGGGGGTGCGCGTGGGCAACCTGTACCTGCCCAACGGCAACTCCGGCGGCGAGGCGGGCTACGCCTACAAGCTGCGCTGGATGGAGCTGCTGGGCGAGCGGGCGCGCGCGCTGCTGGCGCAGGACGTGCCGCTGGTGCTGGCAGGCGACTACAACGTGGCGCCGGCCGACGAGGACTACGCGCCGGGCACCATCGGCGACACCGACGCCCTGGTGAAGCCGGCGACGCGCGACCGGTACCGCGCGCTGCTCTGGGCCGGGCTCACCGACGCGATCCGCGCGCTGCACCCGCGCGGGCCGGTGTGGACGTTCTGGGACTACCAGGGCGGGTCGTGGGGGCGCGACCGGGGCTTGCGCATCGACCACGTGCTGCTGTCCGCCGAGCTGACCGAGCGGCTCGTCTCCGCGGAGCCGGACCGGCGCGAGCGGGGCGAGGAGCAGCCGTCGGACCACGTGCCGGTGGTGGTGGAACTGGCGTAGAGCAAGCAAGGCCGGGCTCTGCCCGGACCCGCCAGGGGCGAGCCGCCCCTGGACCGGCCTTAATTGAGACCATACCCTGACAAAGGTTCACTCAACGATGGGCACGTGTTCTCCCTGTGGAGTTCCAGCGTCCAAGCGAGTCACGCAGGTTGCTAGATATAATCTAAAAGCGATACTTCTTTAACCTACGGTAAGCAACATGGCTTAGAGTCACTGCGACTGAAAGGCACGTACGCTTGAGAGGAGCATGATGGGCAGGATTCTGGTTCGTCAGAAGCAAGCAAGGTCTTTCGACCTGCTGATCGTTCTCATTGTCGGGGTAGTATTGACGGGCTGGAGCATCGCCTTAGCTCATCAGGCTTACGTAAGCACGCCAAATATCGAAGACTTCAGACATTTCGCCGAGCCAGGCTCCACGAAATACGAGGCAAAGTCCGTCTACTTGTTCGCTCCTATTCTCTTCGAGGTCGCGGGGCTGCTCGGACTAGTGGCATCACTGGCGCCCTCAATCCCGTTCTTGCCCCAGCACGTTCGCGAATGGCTTGATCCCGGCTTCCTATGGAGGCGGATCGAGGCTTACCTATTCACCTTGTTCTTTGTGGCTTGCTTGCTGGGGACTGCCAACAATAGTTCGCACGCGCTCCGCGCGACTCACAAACTAATACGCCCGGCTTCATTGAGTGACGTACGACGGCTTGAAGGGACGGCAACCTCTTCATGGGTCAGCTATCTTGGCCGTTGGTATAATACTAACGGCCCTTTGCAGTGACCCATTTTGCTAGACGTGCCACGCTATAAACACTCGCGATGACAGAGGCAGAAAACGATCAACGCATAGGGCCGTTGGTATAATACCGCTGAGCTAAAATACTGACCCATTCGCGTTTCGCGGCTTGGTGCTGCGCAGGGCAGTGTCGGGGTGAGTGACGATCTCCACAAATGAGTCAGCATCTTGGCTCGGTGGTATAAGATCGTGTTCTAATAATGGTCTGCCCAATGATGAGCACGTGTTTCTCTTGTAGAATTCCGGTATCCAGGTGAGTCAGGCGGATTGTTACGATACGGTCTACTAAGTAGGGGATTTCAAAGGCGAGCCTTTGGCGGAGTTTGAGGCAGAGCCTCAACCTTGCTTGCTTCCCCAGTTGCCCACCGGAAAAGCCGGCCTCACTCGTCCCGCCGTGCCCGCGCCAGCAGCGCCGCGATCGCCTCCGCCAGCGTCATCTCGCCCGCGACCAGCGCCGCGACCGCCGCGCAGATCGGCAGCTCCACGCCCGCCGCCCGCCGCACCAGCGCGCCCGCCGTCGCCATCCCCTCCACCACCGCGCCCTGGGCGTCGAGCGCCTCCGCCGGGGTCGCGCCCTCGCCCAGCGCTAGGCCGAAGCGGTAGTTGCGGCTCGACGGCCCGGTGCAGGTCAGCAGCAGGTCGCCCAGGCCCGACAGCCCCGCCACCGTGTCCGCCCGCCCGCCCAGCGCCTGCGCCAGACGGCCGATCTCCACCAGCCCGCGGGTGACCAGGGCGGCGCGCGCGTTCTCGCCAAGGCCGGCGCCGACCACCGCCCCGGCGGCGATCGCCACCACGTTCTTCGCCGCCCCCCCGACCTGGACGCCGGCCACGTCGTCGTTGCCGTAGAGCCGGAAGGCGGGCGTGGCCAGCAGCGCCACCAGGCGGGCGCGCAGCGCGGGGTCGGCGGCGGCGAGCACCGAGGCGGCAGGGAGCCCGGCGGCGACCTCGCGGGCGAAGTTCGGGCCGCTCAGCACGGCGGCTGGGCGGCCCGGATGCAGCGCGGCAACGACCTCCAGCGGCAGCAGGCCGGTGCCGGACTCCAGGCCCTTGCAGCACAGCACCAGCGGGCCGCCGGGCGGCAGGCGGGCCGCGATCTCGCGCAGGCGCTGCATCGGCACGCAGAGCAGCACGGCGTCGGCCTCGCCCGGCAGCCCTGCCACCAGCGTGCCCGCAGGCAGCACCGCGCCGGGCAGGCGGGGCGAGGCGGCCGCGCGGGCGACGTCGCGCGCCCACAGGCTCACCCGCGCGCCGGTGCGGCCGGCGTGCAGCGCCAGCGCCGTGCCCCAGGCGCCGGCGCCCACCACGGCGATGCGGGGCGCGGCGTCACTCATGGCGGCGCCGGGACTTTCCGAAGCAAGCAAGGCCGGGCTCTCCCTCCGCTGCCCATTCCAACGACCCAAGAGGGTCGTCGGAACCTTTGGGCAGCTCCGCCCAGACCCGCCAGGGGCGAGCCGCCCCTGGACCGGCCTTCCTCAAGCAAGGGGATTCCAAAGGCTCGGCCTTTGGCGGAGTCCAGAGGCAGAGCCTCTGGCCTTGCTTGCCCGGCTGGTCACTCCCTGGCTGGTCACTCCCCGGCTGGTCATTCATCGAGGAGCCGCGCGATCGTGGTCCCCTGCCCCGGCTCGCCGGTGCCGAGCCGGTCCAGCAGCGCCGCGAGCAGCCCGGCCGCCTCCGCCTCGAAGCGCCAGGGCGGGTTGACCACCAGCAGCCCCGACCCGTTCAGCCGCGAGGGCTCGGTCGGCGCGCGCAGCCACAGCTCGGCCGCCACCACGTCGCGCAGGGCGGGGCCGCCGGCGCCGGCGTCGCGGATCGCGGCGTGGAAGGCGCGCACCGGGGCGCGGTGCTTGACGGGGTACCAGGCGGCCAGCACCGCGCCCGGGAAGCGCGCGTGCGCCCCGGCCAGGGTCGCGGCGAGGCGGGCGAACTCGTCCGGTTGCTCGAACGGCGGGTCGAGCAGCACCAGGGCACGTCGCTCCGCCGGCGGCAGGAAGGCGCGCAGGGCATCGTGGCCGTCGCGCCGGTGCACCGCCACCTGCGGGTCGCCGCCGAACAGCCGGCGGAGCGTCGCGTGCTCCTCCGGATGCAGCTCGCAGCACAGCAGACGGTCCTGCGGCCGCAGCAGGGCGCGCGCCAGCGCCGGCGAGCCGAGGTAGGGCCGCGGCTCCGGCCCCGCGGCGTCCGCCGCGCCGGCGTGCGTGCCCGCTCCGCCCGCACCGGTCGCGTCCGTGCCAGGCCCGCCTGTGCCAGTCCCACCTGTGCCAGGCCCGTCCGGCCCTTTCCCCCTGTCCGGAGCGGCGTCGCCGGGCAGCCCATGCGGCAGGGCCAGCGACACGTAGCGGCGCAGCACGTCGGGCGGGTCCGGCCACAGCCGCGCGATGCCCGAGCGCCACTCCCCGGTGCGCCCGGCCGCATCGCCCGCCAGGTCGGTGCGCCCGGACCCGGCATGGGTGTCGATCACGGCGAACGGCGCCGGCTTGCGCCGCATCGCGTCGATCAGCCAGACCAGCAGCGCGTGCTTGACGCAGTCCGCGGCGTTGCCGGCGTGGAACGCGTGCCGGTAGTTCACGCCCCGCCCCGCCCCGGCGCGACCGGCTGCCCCGGGAGGGCGCGGGGCGGCTCCGGCGCGCGGTCCTGCGGGGCAGGATCGCCGGGCGGGCGCATCTCGTCGAGCGGCCAGCGCGGCCGGGGCGCGATGTCGCGGCCGTCCGCCTCGCCGAGCCGCAGCCGCTCGATCCCCGCCCAGGCGACCATCACCGCGTTGTCGGTGCACAGGCGCGGCGGCGGCGCCACCATCCGCACGCCGGCCCGCGCCGCCACCGCCGCGAGCGCCGCGCGGATCGTGGCGTTGGCCGCGACGCCGCCCGCCACCACCAGCAGCCCGGCGTCGGGCAGCATCGCCAGGGCGTGCCCCACCCGGTCGGCCAGGACGTCGGCGCAGGCGGCCTGGAACCCCGCGGCGAGGTCGGCGGCGTCGGCGCGCGGCAGCGGCCCGGCGGGGTAGGCCGCGACGCGCTGCGCCACCGCGGTCTTGAGCCCGCTGAAGCTGAAGTCGCAGCCGGCGCGGCCCAGCATCGGCCGCGGCAGCGCCACCCGGGCGGGGTCGCCGTCGCGGGCCAGCCGCTCCAGCGCCGGGCCGCCGGGCCAGCCGAGCCCGAGCATCTTGGCCGCCTTGTCGAACGCCTCGCCCACCGCGTCGTCGATGGTGCCGCCCAGGCGGCGGTAGCGCCCGACGCCGTCCACCGCGACGCACTGGCAGTGCCCGCCGGAGACCAGCAGCAGCAGGTAGGGGAACGCCGCCCCTCCCGGCTCGATCCCCGGCAGCCCCGGCAGCCGCGCCGTGAGCGCGTGCGCCTCCAGGTGGTTGACCGCCACGAACGGCACGCCGGCCGCGAGCGCGATGCCCTTGCCCACGCCGCTGCCGACGATCAGCCCGCCGATCAGGCCCGGCCCGCAGCTCGCCGCCACCCCGCCCAGCTCCGCGGCCCGCAGCCCGGCGCGCGCCAGCGCCTCGCGGACCAGGCGCGGCAGGTGGGCGAGGTGGGCGCGCGCGGCGATCTCGGGCACCACGCCGCCGAACGCCGCGTGCTCCTCCTGGCTCAGCAGCGCCTCGGCGAGGATCGCGCCGCCGGGCGACAGGATCGCCACGCCGGTCTCGTCGCACGAGGACTCGATCCCCAGCACGGGGCCCAGCACGGGGCCCAGGACCGGCCCGCGCAGCGGGTCCGAGGCCGGGTGCCCGGCTGCGCTCACCGCCACGTTCGTCTGGCCGGCTCGGAGAGCCCCGGTCGCAGCCGGGCGGAAGAGTCCGGGCCGAGGCGGTCACAATCCCGCTTGCCGGCCGCCGGCGATCCGCGCCTGTCCATTCGCTCACTTTCCTTCCGCAGCGTCAGGTAATACGACACCCCGATGTCCGACGCGCCGCTTTTGTCCCAAGACCCGCCCGCCACGCACCGGAATTCGTCGGTCGTGTCGCACGAACGCAGCCTGCCGCTGCGCGTGGGCACCCGCGGCTCGCCGCTGGCGCTGACCCAGACCCGCAACTTCCTGGCCCTGCTGTCGCGGTTCTGCCCGGTGCTGCGCGCGCCGCTGTTCGGCGACAACCCGGTGTTCCAGGAGCACGCGATCCGCACCACCGGCGACACGGTGCAGGACCGCCGCCTCGCGGAGATCGGCGGCAAGGGCCTGTTCGCCAAGGAGATCCACGAGGCGCTGGCCGACCGCCGCATCGACTTCGCGGTGCACAGCCTCAAGGACCTGGAGACTGCCCTGCCGCCGGGCATCGTGCTGGCGTGCTGCCTGCGCCGCGAGGATGCGCGCGACGTGCTGATCCTCGGCCCAGACTGCGGCGCGCCCGACCCCGCCGACCCGTACGAGGGGCTGCCCGCCGGCGGCCTGATCGGCACCTCCTCGGTCCGCCGCCAGGCCCAGCTCCTGCACGCGCGTCCCGACCTGCGCGTGGCGATGATGCGCGGCAACGTGCAGACCCGGCTCGACAAGGTCGCCGCCGGCGAGTGCTCCGCCAGCATGCTGGCGCTGGCCGGGCTGCGGCGGCTCGGGCTGACGCCGGCGCGCTCGGTGGTGCTCGACCCGGAATCGATGGTGCCCTCGGCCGGCCAGGGCATCGTCGGCATCACCGTACGCGAGGACGACCACGACCTGCGCGAGCTGCTCGCCGGCATCGAGGACCCCGAGGCCCGCGCCGTCTCCACCGCCGAGCGCTCCCTGCTGCAGGTGCTCGACGGCTCGTGCCGCACGCCGATCGGCGGCTACGCCCGGCTGCTCCCCGCCCGGCCGGGAGAGGCGGCGCGCCTGCACCTGATCGGCCTGGTGGCGCGCGGGGACGGCTCGTTCCTGCTCAAGCGCTCGCGCCACGGCAGCGCCGCCGGCGCCGAGCGCCTCGGCGCCGAGCTGGGCGCGGAGCTGCGCGCCGACAGCCCGGACGACATCTTCGCCTGAACGCCCCGGCCTGCGCCCCGGCATCGCTCGCGGGGATGTCGGCGCCGCAGGCTCCCTGCCCGGGCGCGTCGGGTCCGCCGGTCCGCCGGGGCATGCCGGTCCGCCGGGGCACGCCGGGCCGTCGGGGCACGCCGGGCCGGCCGGCGCTCCGGGTGCGGGGGCGCCGCGCAGCCTGGTCCTGGTGACGCGGCCGGAGCCGGGCGCCGCCGCCGCCGCCGCGCTGCTGCGTGCGCGCGGGTTCGTGCCGGTGATCGCACCGTTCCTCGCCGTGTCCGCCCGCGCCGCCGTGCTGCCCGATGCCCTGCGGCTGCAGGCCGTGCTCGTCGCCAGCGGCCAGGCGGTCGACCTGCTCGTGGCCCCGCCGACTCTGCTGGCGCTGCCGCTGCTCGCGGTGGGCGACGCCACGGCGGCGCGGGCCAGGGCGCGCGGCTTTCGCACCGTGCACAGCGCCGGCGGCGACGCCGCGGCGCTGGCGGCGGTGGCGGCGCGGCTGTGCGACCCCGGCGGCGCGGCGCTGCTGCTGCTGTGCGGCGCGTCGCAGGGCCACGGCCTCGCCGCGGCGCTGCGCGGGCGCGGCTTCCGCGTGCTGCGGCGGGTGGTGTATGCCGCCCGCCCGGTCGCCCGGTTCCCGGCCGCCGCCACGACCGCGCTGGCGAGCGGGCGCACACGGGCGGTGCTGTTCCTGTCGGCGGAGACCGCGCGCAGCTTCGTGGCCACGTTGCCGCAGGCCCTTGTGCCCGCGCTTGCGCCGGTCGACGCTGTGGCGATTGGCGGCAGCGCCGCCGCCGCGCTACACGCTCTGCCCTGGCGGCGCGTGCGCGTCGCGCGACATCCGACCCTGGACGGAGTTCTGGCCCTGCTATGAGCGATCCAATGCCCCCTTCGTCCGATCCCTCGCGTCCGGACCGCGCCCGCCCGGCCATCGCCGACGCGGAGATCGTCCCCGACCGGGTCGCCGCGACCGGGCCCGACGGCGTCGGCGGCCCCGCTGCCAGCGCGACAGGCCATGGCAGTCCGGGTCCCGCCGCGGCCGGGCCTGCCGCGGCCGCCTCCGGCGCGCCCGCTTTCGGTCCGTCCGGCTCCGGTGCGCCCAGGTTTGGCGGCCCCGGTCTCGACACCCAGGGTCTCGGCACCCAGGGCCTTGGCGCACAGGGCCTTGGCACACAGGGCGGCTACGGCTCGGGCCCCGGCGGGATGGCGCCGGGCGACGCGGCGGCCGCGGCGCGCTCCGGGCGTCTCGGCGCCACGCTCGGCGGCCTGGCGCTGCTCGGCGTGGTGCTGGAGGCGGGCGCCCTGGCCTATGGCTGGACCCACCCGCAGGTGCCGGCGTCGGTGGCGCAGGATGCGGCGCGGGTGCAGGCGCTCGACGGCCAGGTGCAGGCCGCGAAGCAGGGGCGCGACGGCCTCGCCGCGGAGCTGGACAAGGTGCAGGCGCGCCTCGCCGCCGTGGAGGGCCGGCCGGCGCCCAACCTCGCGCCGATCGAGCAGCGCCTCGCCACGCTGGAGAAGCCGGCGCCGGTGGCGTCGACCGATATCTCCGAGCTGGCGCGCCGCCTGGACTCCATCGCCGGGCGCCAGGACCAGCTCGCCGCGCGCCAGCAGGCCGACGTGAACACCCTGTCCGGCCGCACCGACGCCGCCACCGCCCAGGCCACCGCGGCCGGCGCCGCCGCCGTGGCCGCGCTCGGCAGGCAGCTCGACGCGGCGCAGGCCACATTTGCAAAGCAGCTCGACGTCGCCCAGGCCTCCGACAAGGCCGCCCGCGACACCCTGGCCAACACCCTGTCCGGCCGCATCGACGCCACCGCCGCGCAGGCCGGGGCCGCCGCGACCGCGCTCACCGCGGCCCTCGGCGGCAGGATCGACGCCGCGCAGTCCACGCTCGCCAAGCAGCTCGACGCCAGCCAGGCCGCCGACAGGACCGCCCGCGACGCCCTGGCCAGCAGCCTCGGCGGCCGCATCGACGCGGGCGCGGCGCAGGACAGGGCGGCGCTCGCCGATCTGTCGGGCAAGGTCGACGCGCTCGACGGCCGCCTCGGCACCGTGGAGCAGTCCTCCGGCAAGGTCGCCGGCCTCGCCGCCCGCGCCGGCACCATGGCGCAGCTGCAATCCGCCCAGGACAACCTCGCCGCCGGCCACAAGCTCGGCCGGATCGCCGGCGCGCCGCCCGCGCTGGCCCGCTACGCCGACGTGGCGCCGCCCACCGAGGCCGCGCTGCGCCTCTCCTTCGCCGACGCCGCCGAGGCCGCCCGCCAGGCCAGCCAGCCGCAGAACGCGCGTCGGCCGTTCCTCGGCCGCATGTGGGCGCGGGTGCAGCAGGCGGTGGTGGTCCGCCAGGGCGACGACGTGATCGTCGGCGATCCCGCCGCCGGCGTGCTCGCCCGCGCGGGCGAGGCGATGAACGCCGGCGACCTGCCCGGCACGGTGGAGATCGTGGAGAGCCTGCAGGGCCCGGCGAAGGAGGCCATGGCGCCCTGGCTCGCCCAGGCGCACCAGCTCCTCGACGCCCGCGCCGCGCTGGCCTCGCTCGTGGCGCACTCCTGATGCTGCGCGCCGTCTCGCTCCTGGTCCTCGCCGCCGCGGTCGTGGCGCTGGCGTGGTTCGTCGCCCACCTGCCCGGGCAGTTCGTGCTGCATTTCGGCTCCTACGTCGTGCAGACCTCGGTGCCGGTGGCGCTGCTGGCGCTCGCGGTGCTGTTCGGGGTGCTCTACGCCCTCGCCCGCCTGGTCGCCGCCGTGCTGCGCATCCCGCAGTGGCTCAACGTGCGCGGCGCCCTGCGCCAGCGTCGACGGGGCGACGAGGCGGTGACGCAGAGCCTGCTGGCGCTCGCCGCGGGCGACGGCACCGAGGCGCGGCGCGAGTCCGCGCGCTCGCGCCGCCTGCTCGGCGACACGCCGCAGACCCTGCTGCTCGCCGCCCAGGCCGCGCGCATCTCCGGGCGCGAGGACGAGGCAGAGGCGATCTTCCGCGAGCTGGCCGCGCGCAAGGACGCCGGCTTCCTCGGGCAGCGCGGACTGCTGCGCCAGGCACTCGCCCGCCAGGACTGGGTCGCCGCCGCCGAGTACGCCCGCCGTGCCGAGGCCGCTCATCCCGGCGCCGCCTGGCTGCGCACTGAGCGCGCCCAGATCGCGGTGCAGACCCACGACTGGCGCGAGGCCCTGTCGCTGTCCGCGCCGGACGCCCCGCTCGCCGCCTTCGCCACCGCCGCCGCAGAGGAGCAGACCGACCCCGCCGAGGGCCGCAAGCTGGCGAAGCGTGCCTTCGAGGCCGACCCCGCCCTGGCGCCGGCCGCGATCGCCTACGCCCGCCGGCTGCGCGAACAGGGCAAGGAGCCCAGGGCGATCGACGTGCTGCGCCGCTGCTGGAGCCTGGCGCCGCACCCCGACGTCGCCGCCTTCGCCCTCGCCCCGGCCAGCGGCGCCCTGGAGCGGCTGAGCGCCGCCGAGGGCCTGGTCGGCACCGTCCTGGAGGACCATCCGGAGACGCACCTGCTGCTCGCGCGCCTGCACCTCGACGCCGGGCAGGTCGCCGCAGCCCGCACCCAGCTCGACCTGGCGCGGGCCGGCGGGCTCGACCAGCAGCGCGTCTGGCTGCTGCAGGCCGACATCGCCGAGGCGGAGGAGCAGCCGGACGAGGCGCGCGAGGCGCTGCGCCACGCGACCACGGCGCCGTCCGACCCGGTGTGGCGCTGCGGGTCGTGCGGCACGGTGCACACGCGGTGGCTCGCGGTGTGCCCGCAGTGCAGGACGGCGGGGCGCGTCGCGTGGGGGACGGGGCGGGCGGAGACGGCGCTGGTGGCGGTCTAGGCAAGCAAGGCCGGGCTCCGCCCGGACCCGCCAGGGGCGAGCCGCCCCTGGACCGGCCTTCGGTGGAGTTTGAGAGCCGGGTCGGAACCGGTGCGCAACTATGTTTCACGTGAAACATGCTTGCGCTCGCGCAGCGAGATGGGGCGTTCGGGGTGGGCTGGCGTGAAAATTCAGACCGCGGCTGCTTCTTTGCGGGAGTGCGGACTGTCCTTGCCCCTTTGCTGTCGGGTGCAGGAATGTCAGTCTCCGATTTCCGAGAATTCTCATGTCTGTCAACGACGACTGGATGTACCAGGGGCGGCAGTCGCATGGCTGGTTCGGCACCGGGACCGCTCCGAAGGATGGTGACGACGCAGCCGGAGCAGACGAGCTGTTTCGTCCCTCCAACGCCAGCGAGCGCGTGGATGCTGCGGCGCACTTCATCATCGCGGACGTTCCCAGGAACGAACGCAGCCGGTGGAACTACGCAGCGAGCGACGCTGGGCGCGACAGGCTGAAGACTGCCGTGGCGGCTTGGTATGGCGCTTCCGCCATGAGCCGCGACGCATTCCGGACACAGTTCCTCGATCCCTACACCAGCGACGAGACCGTCGACCGCCTTTGGCGTGCGGCGCGCGGCCTGGTTGAGGCGCGAAATTTCGATGATCTGGCTGGCGCAGGCTCGGACCTCTCCACGGCCGCTCGATAGGTTGGCGCCGATCGCTGGCCTTGATTTATCGGCAATGCTGCCAGGCAGGCGGAGGACGCCGTCAATCAGGGAAACATTCCTGGAGTTATCAAGGCAGACATTGGCACCGATGCTCTCGTTGGTATAATCGTCATGGGTGCGCTTGGTGTTGCAATAGGTAGCCTTCTGGACGGACGACAAGCGTCAAGGCAACAGACTTCTGGATCATCCGGGCGCCCGACGGTAATGCAGGTGGCTCCTGTAGCGCCGGAGAAAGAAAATAAATCTTCTGAAGACAAATCCGATGAGAATTCTAGCACATCAACTGCTGCTTCCGCAGATGTAGACGGAAAGGGTCAGCAGTCTGCCCTACCCGCTAACCCAGACGATTTGCTTAAAAATGGTTGGATTGAGACAACCACTCCAGAGGCTGCGGCTAAAGGCAAGCGGAACTTCGAAAATCCTCAAACAGGCGAGAAGTTCCGGTTTGATAAAGGTCATCCAGGAGAAACCGGATTTAAAGGGATAGATCACTATCATAAGAAAAATCCAGCCTTAACAGGAAAGCGAGACGCTGATCTAGACTCTAGCGGCAACGGCGTCCCGCATGGCAGCAAAAAATCCCACATCATACCAGGAGATTTCTAATGATAAAATTTGACTGTGCAGAGCGGATTGGTTTTCATGACTCTATTTTAACAAAAATTATTAATTTTAATAACGGAATACATCTTTATCTAGAAGATGTGTATATAGATGAAGTACCGTATTCAATGAAAGTTTCACTTATAAATGTAGAAGTTATTAAAAAGAATGGCGTCCTGATTGATAAACTGGAGATGGAAACAGATGATGGCGAAATATATAGTCTTCACGAGGAGAACTCTGAAATTGCCTTTGATGTGATCTGGCATAAACACTCTCCTAATACCAACCGCCAAAACGCCTGACTCTCGCGGGGCCGGTGAGTGTCAAAGGGGTTGCCGCGCGGGTCTCGTAACGACGTGTGCTTATCCGGGTGTCATCAGTGTCTGCACGGTGGCTGTCTGGACGACGATGTCGCGCTCGGGGTTAAGCGTCACGGCC
>JAABUV010001453.1_pt1 | contig 34432 bp, 41 predicted proteins | sample 5559971 | NCBI WGS metagenome assembly JAABUV01 (sample SAMN10711881, study PRJNA513362) | rock metagenome | isolation source: Antarctica rocks | place: Antarctica: Victoria Land, Knobhead nord | collected 2015-12-19
GTGCTGCGGCGCAGTGCCAAGAAGAACGTTGGCTCGCTCCTTGGCAACGACCAGATGCAGGCCGAGGGCAAGGGCACCCAGATGAAGGGTGACGCCAAGAAGACCGCCAACTCGTAGATAGTACTCAAAGCGTATGCCTGTGCTTGTAGTTCTGTATGCGCATCTGCCAGTATGTCAGGCCAGGCATGAAATTTTGGTCTGCGTGGGCAACACCGTGTAGAGCGTGAGACTGCTGTAATGATGAAAGTATAACGAAAGAGGTCTATTACAATTAAATGCGGCAAGATCCATGTATTGGTGTGCTGCATATGTTGAGCGCTTTAGATAAAGCACTGCAATGTTTGCATAGCCTCTCCATCAGGTGGGAAATGACAGCGTAAGGCTCTATGAACCTTTACATGCTCTACCATCTCATCTCATCTCCGAAGTGAAAGCCGCACATCCAGTCAGATCTGTGAGACACATGCTCAAAGCGTCCTGCCGCCTTACTTTTCTTGTTCTTCTCTGAACCCCATCCTGTTGACACCTTCATGTCTAGTCAACGTAGGGGTTAGCCATTGAATTTGAGCCAGCAGGCCTCAGAAAGCTCACTGCATCACTTTGCCTCCTGAAAATAGCCAATTCGCACACACTCGGCCACCCATCTCCTCATAGTCACTCACACTCGAACACTTGCAAAGATGACCGGCACCGGCGAGCCCTCCAAGGTGCGGTGGTGTGCCAGCCGGGTACTCCACTCCTCACAGTCCGCACTGAGCGTTAACGCAGAGTGTTGCGTAATGTGGCAGAGTGTGGGTCAAGCCCCAGTTGATTGTTGCGGGCGCACGTTCCAGCACGGGCTGCTGATCGTGACAGTAAGACGGCGCGTGCTGGCCCAGGTTGGCGGCAAGGTGGACGAGGCGCTCGGCGCCGTGAAGCAGAACGTTGGCCACGCCGTGGGCGCTCACCAGTGAGCCCCTGCGACGAATTGGCATCCTTTGTGCCCGCATTGTTCAACAAATTGGTGCCAATCGTGGTCTGGGTTTGCCTTGATCGGCTGTGCATCGCGTTGCAGACATACTTGTGTAGTTCATAGGTGCTGTGAGAGGTTTGATCATGAGCGCAGGTGCAGTTTGCATGCCAACGCTGAGGAGGCAACTGAGGGGACTTACCCGCCGCGCCTGTGCGCAGGATGGAGGGTGAGGGCGCGGCGAAGCGCGCTGGCGGCCAGGCTGAGCACGGCGCTGCCCAGGCATGCCGCGCCTGACTCGCCCCACTGGTTTGTGGCGTGCGTGCACAGCTACTTGTGAGTGCAGTATACCTGTCAGTCTCAGTCGAAGCTGCTTTGCTGAGCTTGTTGTCTGACGCCTGGCTGCCGTGCGCCACAGGCCAAGGGCTACGCTGAGGGTGCCAGCGACTCGCTGATCGGCGGCATCAAGAAGAACGTCGGCAGCCTGTTCGGCAACACTGAGACTGAGACCAAGGGCCGCGTCCAGGAGACCAAGGGCAACGCCGGCAAGGCCGCCAACTCTTAGACTCTGCTCAGTGTAGCGTGTCGAGAGGCTGTGCTGTATTGGCTGCCGCATCACCCAGCCCCAACCTGCTTGCTCTGCATATGCATGTTTTTGTGGTCAGCTTTCTGCCAGTACTGCACAGTGTGCTCGTAAGGTTTGCTTGTTGCGGCATTGCTGCTATGCCGCGCTTGCGCGCTGCAGTGTACCAGCGTGCTGTGTTCTCACCAGTAGTAAGGATGGCTTTATGAAACGGCTGGCCCGCTGAGCGCATGTAACATGAAAGCTTTGCACGATGCATGGTGCAGCATGCGCTCTCTCTTTCACGATCTGCAATGCAGGCTACCACGCTTGGTATGTCGGCGCGAGCTTTTGCACCTGAGTCTACAGTTAATAGAACTTGTTGACGTTGGTGCAAATATGATTCCCTTCAGTAAGTGCCCCCATCTTAACAGCGTGATACCTGTGGAGCTATAGTCGTTAACGCTGGTGCAAATATGACATATTTCAGTGGATTGCCCCATCTGAAGAGCCTGATATCCATCATGGCATGTAGCTATAGCCCAAGTTTGCAGCAGCAAAAGCCTCACAAAACGCAGACCAAAGCATGTCATTTTTCACACCTCTGCTGATACACGGTTGTAGTTCATCCTCTGATTGTTCAACCAGTGAATGAGCTGCTCGTCCGCACACAGCGTACTAGTGGAAGTTGTGCCGGAGCCACTGCAGCTCACGCGGTACACAGACTTTGTACAGAGTGACAGCGCAGGTGCAATCGCGACCTTCACTGGCGTCACACGCGACAACTTCCAGGGCAAGCGCGTCGTCAAGCTCGAGTATGAGGCATATGCGCCAATGGCGACGAAGAAGCTGCAGGTGTGGGGACGACCTAGCGGCGGAGCACAGCCAACTGCGCTGTGACCTATGCTGTTTTGCATTGCTGAACCTGGACACAAGCTCGCAGCCAGGCCTGAGACTAGAAGCAGCAGGCTGCATGAGCCCGTCTTTCCACGGGCAACCAGGGGCATGCACGCAGCAAGTGCCACGAGGCTGCTGCCGTCACAGGAGCTCTGCGACACCGCGCACAAGCGCTGGACGCTGCAGGCGGCTGCCATAGCGCACCGGGTTGGCGAGGTCCGCGTCGGCGAAGCCAGCGTCATGATTGCTATCTCTTCTGCGCACCGTCGCGAGGCGCTGGAGGCACGTTGCTGCCCTGCAACATACCAAGTGGACTGCGTATTGGCGCTGCGAGCGGCAGAGCGCTGTTCTTGGCCTGTTCGCTGGCAGCCTGCAGGTTGTGTAGGTGTGGCTGCGGGGGGCGTTATGGTGCTCAGACCTACACCCAATGGCACTTGGTAAGCAGCCAAGGTTGTGCCACCGCTGCAGCCAAGGTTGCAAGCACGCATCGTCTGGCCTTGTCCTGTGCGCCTGCTGGCCCAGACCTCAAAAACGACTCAGCACAAAGCTTTGCAGTGACTGGGAGTGCCGGGAGAGGCGAGATGGTGGGCAGAGGCAGTGTGCACTTTGTGCCGCTTGGACAGTGTGAGCAAACACTACATGTGTGCAAAGCGACCCGGCTGCCCTTGGGCGGTCTTCATGTTGCGCTGGCCGCATGCTGCGGCAGGAGGCCTGCGCATGGGCTGACAATGAGCCCACTGTGGGTGTTCAATTCTGAGTGTGCCCAATGTGACACACCTGGTGCAGACCTCTGGATCATGCTCAGGGCGTTTGCGCGCTGTCGCGTGGCTGCGGCGGTCGACTCACAGCCTGCCGCCGTGCGCAGGCGTGCGCGTGGGCCATCGACGAACTCAAGGCCACCGTGCCCATCTGGAAGAAGGAGGTGTACGAGGGCGGCGAGGTGTGGAAGGAGAACGCTGAGGCCAGGGCGGCCATGCTGGCCACCAGGCGCGGCGCGTGACGCGGCAGCGCAAAGAGGCCGTGTGACACGCGGCCTCGAGCGGTCATGCATGCAACATGCGTCTCCTGCGGACCTCCCCTATCGCACCAATGCTGCACAGCCGGCAGCGCAGCCCCCGTAGGCGGCATGCGTACAGGAGCTCGCACGCTCATAATGTACATGATTGCCTAGCATTCAGGACAGCACATCTGCACATGCAAGTGCAAGTCAGGTCTGGCGCATGCACACGCCGACATCCGCGCCGCCGCGCCGCCGCCGCCGCAGTCACACAGTGGTGGTTCTCTTCTTCACCTCGCCCTGCGGGGCGCGCGCGCCGCTCAGGCCAGGCGCCGCGGGGCGCGGCCAGCCCGCACGCATGCTGGGCCCGCGCGCGCGCCTTGGCCTGCTCCGCCTTACCCTTGAGCGTCTCTCCTCTGTGGTTGAGTTTCCAGTCACTGTATTTTGGCTTGACTTGGGTTGAAAGCTTGTCCGCATTATAGTCTTGACTTCGACTACACAGTCGTTGTTGTCACAGCACACAGCGCAGGAAAGGCCGCGCCTTGGCCTGCTCCGCCTTGCCCTTGAGCGTCTCCTCCGTGTTGGCCAGCGTGCCGCCCAGCTTCTTGCGCGCCTTGCCCACCACCTCCTCCTTGGTGCCCTCCAGGCGCTGCTGCGCGTCGGCGGCCGCCTTCTCCAGCTGGCCCTCCGCGCGCTGCTCCTTGCCGGCCTCCTCCGCCCTGCACGAAGCGACATGGGTAAGGCGCCCAGCCGGCCTGGCCGCAGCCTAGCCTGGCGGCGCAGGAGAGCGGGCACCTCGGCATGCAGCAGCACATGTGTGCGCATGCACACTGTGCAAGCACAAGCCCATACTCTGCACACATGCTGCAGGTCCGAAGGTTCATGCAAGGACACAGTCATCGCAGGGGCGGCAGGGCCCGCATACTTGTCTGAGAACACGCCGCCCACTTTCTCCTTGAGGGTGCCGATGCTCTCCTTTAGCCCGCCCGCCACCTGTGCATTGCAGCATGGCTCATATGCGTGCTGGCGTCTGGCAGAGAGGGCAGGTCCGCACAGAAAGCGAGCTGCTTGCAGAGCGCGCATGACGTAATTGCGCAGAAGCTCCCTGGCTCAAAACGAGCCAGAGTAGCGCACAAGCCGCCCGTATGACAGCAGTCCTCCAAAGCTGCAACGCGGACTCACCTTTGATGGCTTGTCGTCCAACACCATGTCTGGACTCAAGCTGTGTCGCGGTTATGACTCCCAAGACAAACTGCGTACTCCCAGGCAGGCAGCTCAAATGCAACAACAAATGAGCCTTGCTGATGAGCAACTCGAGCTTTGCTCATCAGCAAACTCGGTGCTGCAAAAGTGTGCCAAGCCAGGTCATGCTGCAGGGTGCAGGGTGCAGGGTTTCTTGGTGAGGCCGCCGCTCAGAGACACCCAGTAGCAGATCAGGACGCCAGAGGCGTCGAGGACGAGTCCCATGGCGCGCCTGCGGGCAAAGAAGCGCGCGAGGGAAGCGCCATCCGGGCAGCCGGACTTTTACGAAGCCGATGAGCAGGAGCCGGACGAGGAGCGGCATGCCGGGCAACGCTATGACGTGTGTTCCCTGTCACTCGTGCCTCGAGGCGCTCTGGTCTCTGTCAGTCCAGCCACTGCTTGCAAGGCAGTCCTGCATCAAGCACTGTGCATGCAAGCGCAGCCGGTTGAGGGGCAGTGAGACGCCGCTACCTCATGCTGTTGCGAGGCAGCTCGTCAGCGTTGGTAGCGCCAAGGCGGCACGACGCTCAGCGCGGCTGAACGCTTGGTGCGCTCGCGGCAGCGCGTGGACAACTACGAGTACGAGCTGCCTGCTGACTATGAGGACGAGGAGGTTGACGAGGACGCAGCGTTCAACGAGGAGGATAAGAAGCTGTACGCTGAGCACTTTCCCGTGGACGAGGATGGCGCGGGCGGCGGCGGCGGCGGCGCAGACCTGCTGGAGAGCGAGGATGAAGAGCCTGCGGACCTGGACCGCGACGACCTGTCGCCCTCTGAGGTGCTGCGCTGGGCAGCGCGCTCAGCGGCGCGCTTCGCCGGGCTTGCGCGAGCGGCTGCCTGTGCGTCAGGAGGCAGACGGCGCGACTGCTGGTGACGAACGGCGGACTGAAGGCTCCTGCAAAACTAGACAGCTGTACCAAACAGCAAGGACACCGCTGCAGTACACTACTCCGTATGGGTCGTGCTCCAGCCTCCTGTGCGACAGGCGACGCGCTTGCCCTGCATAGGGGAGGCTACACGTGTGGCACTGCATAGCACAAAGAAGCGTGGGCGGTGCAAGCTGAGGCGCGGAGGCACAGGGGAGCGTTACCTGCCCGCACGTTGGAGCTGCGTACCAGGTACCAGGAGGAGGCGCCAGCGGCCAGCTTGCGCGCGCAGGATGAGGAGCCAGGCGCCGGCGCCGCGCGCGGGACGCGGGACGCCGCGGATGAGGAGGACGCGCGCCTGCTCGGCCCCAGCGGCAGCGACGAGGAGGAAGGGGGCGAGTCTCCAGACAGCGACGCGGAGGAGGACCCCGAGCAGGCGGCCGCGCGCGGGCGCCGCCTGCTGGAGGCGCTGGCGGCGCGCGGCGGCCGGCGGCAGCCGCTGCCGGTGCTCTCCGAGGCGGCGCCCGAGTCTGAGTTCAACCTGCCGCCCTCGGTCGCCTCTGCAGGCAAGTGCAACACTGCAATCCTGAATCAGTCAAATTTTGCCAAAGAAAAGTATTATTGTTATGCAGATGTTGCCACTGTCATGCCTCGGATTGCGAGACCACAACTTCGGCTACATTGTGTCCTCGTGAAAGTACACGCTGTAGCGTTGCTTGCCAGCATGCGCGCGAGATCGATCAGTTGCGTCACTGCAAACCTATGGTGCTGTGCGAGCGCAGCAGATTGCCGACCAGCGCGAGTCTACTGAAGCGCTCTTGATGCCTGACATGCATTTCCTGAAACAGGCGACGCGGGCGGCGAGCTGAGCGTGGCGGACCTGGTCGCGGGCCTGGGGCCGGAGCGCGCGCGGCTGGGCCCCGCGCGCAAGGCGCTGGAGCGGCTGGCGCGACGCGCGGCGCCCGTGGCCGCGCCGCTGCCCGACCGCATCGCCGCGCGCAAGGCGCGGCAGGCCGGGTGCGTGCCCACCCGCGCCCGGCCCTGCCTTGCTTCAACCGGCCCCCGCTTCCCTCTCGGCGTAAACGAGCCTGGCATCGCCGACCATGCGCGGCGCAGCGCCCGACGTCGAGGCCTGACAGGCTGCGCTGCGTTCCTGCAGTAGCCGGGGCGCACAGCAGCAGCGGGCGTGAGGGTGCCGTGCGCTTGCCGCGGCGCAGGTACGAGCGCACCAAGGAGGAGGTCGGCAAGTGGCAGCCGCTGGTGAAGGCGCACCGCGAGGCGCCCACGCTGAGCTTCCTGGCCGGGCGCGGCGACGCCGGGCGGCCCGCCACGACCGCCGCGCTGGTCGCCCACCAGGTGCCCTGCTTGGCCACGTGCCCTTGCATGGCGAACGATGTCAGCGAGCCCTGGAAGGGCTGTACTGGATGAGGTCAGGACATGCGTGACGTTTATGCACAGGGTCGCAAAAGTGCAGGCGAGTGACATTAAAATGAAGACCGCAAGTGACGCGCCACCCTTGGTCTATCTCGCGGGTATGCTGGCAACATGCTAGTTGTTGCAACGGAGGACAAAGCATTGGAGCCGCGGCCTGCAGAGCTGAAGAGTGAGCAAGCACTGCAGAAGCTCTCGCCGCGTCCTGAAGGCCGTGCGCTGTCTGTGCCCAGGCGCCGGCCGACGGCCTGGAGGCCCAGGTCGCCGCGCTGCTGGCGGCCGCGGGCGCGCAGAGCGGCGCCGCGGTCGTGGAGGCCGAGGACGCGCTGGTGCTCAAGGTGCGGTGCTGGGAAGAAATTATGAGGAATGATAGTAAGGGATAAAGTGCTGCTGCTGAACCATCAGTTACCGAGCCATCAGGCTCTAGGCCATCGGTGCGGGAGTGTGCGCTTGGCTTGGAGCTGATATGAATCACTTGCACCTGCCAACGAGGGCACATGTTATGCCCGGGCGAGGCGGGCGCATGCCTGCAGTCCCGGCTGCTGCACGCCGGCTCTGGCATGGTGTCCGTCCAGCGTCCATGCGCTCGCATGCTTGCAGTGAGCTGCTGGGGCTGTACCTTACCCTATCCCTGCACCAGCCCTCCCACCACCAGGCAGAGGCGAAGGGCAGGGGGTCGGCTGAGAAGGCGCGCGCCGCGCAGGCGGTGAGCGCGGGGGAGGCGGCGCGGCGGCGCGGCGAGCTGGCGCGCATGCGCAGCCTGCTGTTCCACCAGGAGGCCAAGCTCCAGCGCCTGGCGCGCATCAAGTCCAAGGACTACCACCGCCGCGCGCTGCGCGCCGCCAAGGCCAAGGCGCGCGCGTCATGCGGACGCTGCTGAACAGGGCTAGGGCGCCTTTGCTATTGGCTTGATGCATCACAGTGTGAGTGCGTTGTGTGCATGTCATTCATGCTACGCGTGCTGCACTGCAAATTGAAAGGTAAGCACGCGTGTGCGCTAAGCATGTGACGTAGGCCAGACCCGAAAGCTGGAGCAGGGATGCCCCATCAGGCTCATCAACATGCTATCTGCAATTTGCGCAGCACAGTCGTGCGGCAGCGCTCGCGTCGACGCCTGCGCGCGCGCGCCCGCCCGCAGGCCAAGAAGGCGGGCGACCTGGGCGACGAGGACTTTCTGCGCCTGGCGGCCGAGGACGCGGAGCTCAAGCGCGCGCGCGAGCGCCTGACACTCAAGCACCGCAACAGCAGCCAGTGGGCGCGACGCGCGCTCAAGCGCGGCCTGACCGTCATGGACCCCGGCGCGCCGCCCGCCCTGGCAGCCGCGCCCTGCGTCGGTGGCACAGCGCGCCAATGCTGTTGGGCACTGGCTGTTGCTGGCATGCCCTATGAGCGCGAGCGCCTTGGTTCAGGGCGACACAATGGCAACCAAATGGCAATGGCAGACACTGCAGGCTCCCTGCTTCTGCAGGGCAGCATCGTCTCTGCACTTGCTGCCCAGCCGACAGAGCCCAAGTGCGTGCGTTCTGGGCTGCCAGGCGAGCTGTACCCTGAGCAGCCGTCGGCGCCTGCTGGGCCTGAGATGTGTATTGCCGCCTGCCAGCCGTCGCATATGCGTGCCCGCTCACGCCCCGGCCGCTCACGCCCGGGCCGGCGCCGCGCAGGCACGCGCGAGGCGCTGGCGGAGCAGCTGCGCCTAGGCCAGGAGCTGCGGCGCCGCGTGGAGCGCCCCGCGTCCGGCTCCGACGCCTCCACCTCCGCCTCTGACGCCTCCGGCGACGAGGGCGGCGAGGGCAGCGAGGGCGGCGGCGGCGGCGAGGCCGACGGCGAGGGCGCTGTTGCAAAGTGCGGCCGCGGCGCGGGCGCGCGCGCAAAGGCCGCGGCGCTGGACCTATTGCATGGTGCGCGCAGGGTTTGGCCCCCGTTGTGCAGGGCTTTAGGGTGGGAGGAGTGCTGTTCGGCTGCGCCCGCATGTCTGAGGGCCTTAGGCGGACCGCATATGCGCACACTGTTCAGGAAAGAGACTTGCGTCACCGCGGTCCTCATACAGAAGCAGCACACGAGCGCGCCTTGTGGGTCACTCCCTCCTGTGACGACGGGGGCTATGTGACGTGGGCACCAGCGTTCACACTCACTGGCGGCTAGCCTCCGGGCCCTGAGCTGCCGGAATTAACCAGCGCTGCGAGCAAGCATGGGCGCATATGGGTGGCTGCGCGAGATTCCGTGTGCATGCCACTTACCGCGCGTCCTACAACCCTTTTGTGCCTGCATGCAGCGGACACTGCATTGCTGTCGATCAGGCCTTCAGTAGGAGGCGGTGGGGGAGGCGACTGGCACTGGGCAAGTTACAGGTTGACTCGCAGTGTTCCGCTGCGCGCCGGCTGCGCGCCGCAGCCGCCCCTACGTTTCTGCCTGCTCCCGTCCGTGTCCTTACTTTCAAACACAGGGCGGGCGGGCGCCAGCACAGTGCACAGCACATCCGGCTCGGCGTGCTGCGGCAGCTGATGCTGCCGGCCGGGCGCGCCCAGGCGCGGAGGGCGAGGAGGCGCCGAGCCGGGGCCTGTTTGCGCTGCCGTTCATGCAGCGCGCGCTGGAGAAGCGCAAGGCGGCTGCCCAGGCGCAGGCCGAGGCGCTGCTGCAGGTCCGCCGCCCGCGCCTCTATCTGGTCCCATCTTTGCCCAGGAGCCGCTGGCGGCGGATCCTCTTGACGCGCCTGCCTGTCTGTGCAGCTCTGGGCGTGTTGGTATCAGCCTCATGCGCCGCCTGTGTCCTGCGTACAGGGCGTGCCTGCGTGTTGTCGTGCGGCCCCGCGCATGACAGGGTGCGCTATTAAAAGCTCCGTCAGGCGTGCTCCGGCATGAAGGGCGAGTCGTGCACCCGATGGCCTAGCATGCCGTCTGCTTTCCTCCTGCTGCGTAACTGGTGCTAGTTGGTGCTGAAAAGCTGTGTGAGCACAGGAGCTGGAGCGGGAGGGCGATGCGCCGGCCGATGCGGAGCCCGCTGGCGCATGGGCCGAGGCCGAGCCGAGCGGCGGGCGCCTGCGGTTTGGGGCCGACCGTGCGGGCGGGCGCCAGGTGCCGCATAGCCGGACGTTGTCCCCACCATGTCTGCGGCGTGCAAGCGTTCAGCAGGCCGCATGCGTGAGCTGCCATGCGTCCAGAGCGGCTTTGGCACGAGGCTGTCGTTAACAGGTGTCACGCTCATGTGAGGCGTGATGTGGCCACCTGCTGTCCTGTGCAAGCTTGCCGCCCTCCCTCATGCAGCTGTCTGTGCCGCAGCAAGACTGTAGCATCGCAAGCAGAGTGCCAGGCGGGGCCCTGCCCGCCGTTCTGTGCAAGGGCTATGCGTCTGTGCGTGCTATCTGCCCGTCCACCGGGACATTAGGTGGTTCAAATGCACATGCTTGTTGCGTGCGGTGCGAGTAAGAGCTGTACATATGTTCCTGCGCGCAGGGTGGCGCGGGTGAGTTCGCGCCCGCTGACAGCGACGGCGGCGCGTCCGACCCCGAGCGCGAGCCCGACGCTGACGAGGACGTCGAGGCAAGGGCGGGCCGCCTGGCGCGCCGCTTAGAGCAGCCCGCGCGAGGGGGGACTCCCGGCACGGCAGGCCGCGGAGCGGCGGCGGCGTCTGCGTCTGCCCGGGCGGGGCTGACTGACAGCGCGGACGGTGCAAACAGCGGCCTCGAGGGGCAGGCGGGCGGGTCTGGAAAGAAGAGGAAGAAGAAGGCGGGCAGCAAGGGGGAGCAGGCACAGGCGGCAGGCGACGCGCTGCGCAGCGGAGTTGCGGGTGCGTGCGGCGCATCATGGGGCGGTGGCGCGGCGGACGCGGCAGACGGTGGCGCGGACATGCTGCGCATGGGGCCGCAGGTCGTGGACGCACCCGCAGCGCGCAGCGCGCCCGCGGCGGAGCCTGATCAGGCCGCCGGCGCGCCCGCCGCGGCGCGCCCGCGCGCCAGCGCCGCCGCGCCACCCGGGGCCGATGAGCGCGGGCGAGCGCGCGGCGCGCTCGCCGCCGTCGCGCGCCAGCGCGCCAGCGTCGCTGCGCAGGACTGGCTGTTTGCCCGCCCGGCCACAGCTGCCAGCGCGGCCGCCACCGCCGGCACTACGGGCGAGGCCGATGCCGGCCCTGCCGGCCCTGCCGGCGCGGCGGGAGGCGCGCAGGCGCAGGGGCAGCGCGGCGCGCCCCCGTCCAGCGACCCTGCCTCAGCCCGCCCAGCCGGCCCGCCTGCGTTCATCCAGGCGGCCACTTTCCGTGGCGCGCGGCCGGGGCTGGTGTTCCGCACGGGCGAGCGAGGCGTGGGGTACTACAGGGACGCGCAGCGCGAGTCAGCGGCGGAGGGCCAAGCGGGCGGCGCAGCGGAGCCCGGGGCAGGCGCTGATGTGGGCGGCGCCGGCGCGGCCGTTGAAGACAGCGGCGACGGGGACGCCATGCAGCCCGTGCGAGGCGCGTTCCGACCTGCATCCAACCTGCACCAGCAGCAGACACTGCAGTTGCAGGAGCCAGATTTGCCACCTGTGCGAGGACAATAGGCGGTTCTGGAAGCAGCATCACATGGCCTGCCAGGGCGTGTCATGCTGTGCGGGGGCATGCGCTTGCACCTGGGCGTGCAGGCCCTCAGGCATAAGATGTAGCCAGTCGACCATGAGTTGTAGCCAGTCAAGGAGTACAAGCGTTTCACTCACGCAGCGGCATTCGCGCCCCCGGCAGGCCTGGAGCTGAGCCAGCGCGAGCTGGTCGCGCGCGCGTTCGCGGGCGACGACGTGGCGGCCGACTTCGCGGCAGCCAAGGCGGCGGAGGCGGAGGCGGAGGCGCCGGCCGAGGCCGCGCCGTCGCTGCTGCCCGGCTGGGGCGCCTGGGCTGGCCAGCAGCGCACGCCCGCCTGGATGGCCGCCGCGCAGGCCAAGGCGCAGCAGTGCGCGCCCCCCGGGCCTGAGCTCTGTTCTGGCACATGTCAGTAGCGGTCGTTAAGACAGGAGCAATAGTACAGGACGCGCCGCCGCTGCTGTGCATCCAGAGATGCCTCTGGCGGCCAGCCGGCGCATGCCCGCCCGACCGGCCGCCGCGCAGGCTGAGAGGCAGCAGTCGGCGGTTTCAGTTATAGATCTGCGGCGGCAAGCACTGCCAATTGCGTGCCTTTGCAGTCATCTCAACTCAAGCTACTGCATATGTCATAGTAACCATAAATAGCACCATGTATGCGATGGTGTGCCTGGCATGGCCTGCGACCTTGCTTCTGTTCTATATGGCCGGGCCGCGTTGAGGTGGTTCGAGTGTGGGCAGGCGGCGCGATGCGGCGCTGGCGGGGCGCAAGGACGCGGCGCTGCCGGCGGTCGTGATCAGCGAGCGCTGGGACCGCAAGGCCGCCAAGTACGGCACGCCGGCCGTGCCGCACCCGTTCGACTGCCGCGCCACGTACGACCGCAGCCTGCGCCAGCCGCTCGGCCGCGATTTCAACACCGACGCGGCGTTCCGGTGCGCGCTGCGCGCCTGGGTTTCAGTGATAATGGCGAGAGGGCGTGCCCGCCCCTTGCCAGGACGATGTAGGGTTTGGTGTGACGAGCGCCATGTGTAGCAGGGCCTGCTGCAGCTGCGCCCCGGACCGCACTTGGGCTTGGGAGCAGCCGCCTGCCTGCGCGGCCAGTGCTGCGCGACCGCCGCGGGCCAGCACGCCGGCCTCGACCTCCCGCCGCTGCCCTGCAGCCTGCGCCCGGCCGTGGCTGCCCGTCCCGCTGGCCTCGAGAGAGGGTGGATCCCATGCTTTGGGATCCGTATCTGACGGACTGGGCTGTGTGCGCGCGCAGCAACCTGACGCGCCCAGCCGTAATCAAGGAGGCCGGCACGGTCATCCCGCCGCTGCAGTACAGCCAGGGCGCGGCCGTGGCCGCCAAGGAGGCCGCGCACGCCAAGCCCACGCGGCGCAAGCGCGTTGCCGTCGTGTCGGCCGGCCAGCCCAAGCGCTCCAAGCGCTGATGCCGCCCTGGTGGGCGCGGTGCGAGCCTGGGGGGCTGCCAGACAGGCAGGTTGATTTCTAGTCGCGCTGCGGGCCCGCTTGCTGTGCAACGCGGGCCTGATGGCAGCCTGTCTGCACTGCAGAAATGAATTCAAACCGCCGCATTGATGTGTATACTAGCCCGGTTGTAGCTGGTTGGTTTGCGCCTAGTGGGCGCCTAGAATTAGTTTGGACTGTATAGGGGGAGAGTGTGTACACCAGCCTGTGCGCTTTGAATGATCGTTATGCCTTGAGACAAGTAGGAGGGATGCTCGCATGCATGTTTTGCACACAAACATTGCAGAAAGCATGATGTTACAGAGCGAGATTGCAGGTTAAGATGTGACCTTGCTGGCCCCCATGCAGCCACGCACCGCAACAAACATGCAAAGCTAAAAGGCAAACACAACGGTGGCCAATATGCAGAGTAATCACAGCCAGCGGACGCAATAGTTTGAGACCCTAAAATTCGGGTGCATGCCGTACTCTACCCGCTGGCCCTGGCGAAGGGGCGCACCAGGGCGCCCATTTGCGTAGACTCAATCTGCTCTCAAGGTGTGGCGCAGCAATGGCCAGTAGCGATAAGGACTGTTTGGTTTTTCTATCAACATTTGATCCGCAGCTACCACCCTGCAGGCTAGGAGGCACGGCCGACATTGTCTATGTCCAGGGGTAGAAATTGGGAAAGAGGAGCGTGCCGAGCGCGCCATAGCAGAGGAAGAAGGCCCACACCGCGCGCCGGAGACCCGGGCGCCCGCCGCTCCTGGTCAGGTGCGCGGCGTACCAGTACAGCGGCGGGCAGGACGACAGGAACCGCGTGGCTACCTGCGCATGGAGCAGTCCCGTTATATTGTGACGCATCAGGCAGAAGCCCCCATTTGCAGGGCCCCAGCGGCCATGGCGGTCAAGCAGGTTAAGCCGCATGACCAGCGGAGCTGAAACCCCTATAAGGTGGGGTGCCAGAGAGCCTGCGTATGTGGTGGCCAGGTGAATGGCCCGCAGCACACAGCAAGCAGCCACCTGCACGTGCAGCACCAGCGCGGCCGCCGCGGCCGCTGCCGCCAGGTGCATGACGTAGGGCGCCACTGCGTCCCCAAAGTAGCCGCCGCGGCGCTCGTGCGCGCCGCCAACGCCGCCGCTGCCGCCGCCGCTCAGCGCGACTATTTCCCCTGGCTTAGCAGTGCGAGCTTCCCCAGTACGGACCATTCTGGCAGTGGACATGCTGCTGCCTGCGCTGCCGTGGCTGACCCCGCTCGCTGTGGCCTCAGCGCTGCCTGCAGCATGAGCGCCCGCCCTGTAGACAGCGCCGGCCGGCGGCGCGGCGCTCTGTCTTTGCAGGGCACGCCCAGGCGCGGCTCCGCAAGCCCCCCACGGCAGCCCCAGGCCGGCCATGCGCCGCCAGTCGCTGGCCCAGTACGCGCCGGATGCGCAGGCCGACAGCGCGAGCACGGGCGCGCCGAGCAGGATGTTGCCCGCCTGGCGCGCTCGCCCAGCTGCCGTGACTCTGGCCACCGGCCGCAGAGGCTGACTCCAGTGTGTTGCATGTCACTTTCAATTTACGCCAGGCCTGAACAGCAGGAATGCCTGGAATTCTACTACTGCGTATCCGGCCCGAATCGCTGCACAGGGAGGGTGAGTGGCTGGGGCATGCATGCAAGCACAGGGGCGCACGGTCGAGTCCACGCCAGGCAGGACGCATGCAGCAGGCGCGCACAGGCTGCGGCGCGCCTGGCTCCACCGGTAGAAGCGCAGGAAGCCGACACCCCAGTAGGCGGACTGCACATGGCCATACAGGTAGGGCAGACGCGCTCGGCACCACGCTGGGCGCAGATCCAGGCGCCACACCGTGTCCGGGATGGCAGCTGCGCATGTGCCGTTCTGTGGGCGGGAGTGCTCGCGCGCGTCTGACTCCGCCCCCGGGGCGGCGCAGAGCTGCAGGTAGCCAAAGGCCTGGAAGGCCACAAAGGGCGCCAGCACCGCCGCGCACTGCAGCGCCACACAGGCGAGCGCCCGGCTGACGGCGGGCGCGGTCCTGACAGCGCCGCCGCGCCGCGCGCCCAGCCGTGCGGCGGCCGTGGCGCGGCCGCCGCGCGCGACCAGGGAGCACAGCGCCGCGTGGCCGAGGAAGCCGCAGGAGAGCGCGCCTCGCGCGTCGGACGGCTGGAGGCGTCAGGCGAGCATGTGCAGGCCCTGACACCAGCCGGGCATGTCCAACAACATGCTACCCAACAACATGCTACAAAACATGGGTGGTCTAAGCAACCTCCCAAGGCGGGTCTCCACCCCAACACTTACTACCTCATGATCCTGCTGTGAATGTGCAGGCTCTGATACGCTCAGCGTCACGCAGCTCGGTGCGCGGCGCGCCATATGAGGGCAGAGCGGCGGCAGCGCGCCGTTGGAGCGGCCGGCGGTGGCGAGCGCAAACGCGCCTGCCGCCAGCCAGGGCCGGCGCGGCGCCCAGCGCATGCCCGAGAAAGCCGCGAGCGCGAAGACGCTCTCCGTGTACACGACGGAGTAGAACACGGACGCGGGCGTCAGGCAGAACAGCAGTGTCGCCCGCGCCGCCAGGGCGCCGTCCCCCAGCACGTCCAGGCTCAGACTGCACGCCAGCTTCTGCGTCACTGACCACACATCTTCTGGCACAGGGTGCCAGCAGGATCGCAGCAGCTGAAGGTATTGACCAGCGCTGGGCATATGTACTGATGCTGTGAGCCACCCCGAGGTCAAGAAGCTCGACATCACAGCACTGGAGGATGTTTCACAGTGGTCGGCGTCAGAGCAGCATACAGACCCAGGATCTCAACGGCGCGGGCGAGCAGAGACAGGGCGGGGCCAACGCGACACGGTGAGTCGCAGCACTGCACGCACCAATGGAAGGCCAGTGCGGCGAGCACAGCCGCGCAGTTGCAGATGACCAAGCCGATCAGGGCTAGAGCTGCGTCAGTGTCCTGGACGTCCGTCACCAGGCACACTGCGCACCCTCAGCCGTCGCGCGCTTGCAGCGCGAGCGTTTCACCGTGTCAGGCGCAGGCGCGGACCTGTGCACAGTGCAGCTCGCAGCAGCAGCGGCAGCAGCGGGAAGAAGGCGTGGAACTGCTCGTACTCATAGCCGCAGCGCGCCACGCGAATGAAGAATTCAGTGTCCCAGACAGCGAGGCCTGTAAGCCAGTCGCTTTGGTGGGGAGCTTTGCCATTGCGAGGTCCCGCAGGTGCACTTGCAGCGCGGCCTGGTCGCGGAGAGTCTGGCACAGCGGCTGAGCGTGGCAGCGCGCTCTCAGGCACCCGTGCAAGCCGCGCTGGCGTGCAGTCCTGCTGTTGCAGGGAGCCTGAGCTGTCATAATCGGGCGCTAGCGCGTCCAACGTAAACATCGCGCACACTGTCAAGAGGCGGATACCAGCTGCCAGGCCAAGGACCTTGAGACCTTGTGACATGCCTCTCCGATACTAAACGACACACATATGTTCCATTAAAAATATTTTAAATGCATGGAACGCCCCTATCCAAGGAGAGCCGCGCAGAATAAGGATAAGAAGAGGACCAGCGCACATGGATGTGCTGGAGCCTTTCAGTTTTCGAACAATGGGTGATGGGTGCTGATGGGTGCCGCGTGGCGAGCAGCACTGCTCGCGCTGCTAGTGCTGAGGTCACAGTCAGTCGCAGCGCTGCAGCTGGCCGTGCTGCCGGGAGCAGCAGGCGCGCATGCTGCATTCGACTTGGGCAGGGTGGCTGCTACGCTCACGCAGCGCGGCAACTCTGTCACAATCAGCCACGACCAGCTAAGTGACGACGCAGCAGCGCATGCAGACTTCCTCCTGCTTGGCGAACACACGCTTTCGGCGTTCGACGCAGTGTTCGCCCAGGGGCAGCCCGCTGCGGGGGTGGCTGACTTTGCAGAGAGGCTTGGCGTGCCGGTCGTGCGTTTTGTAGAAAGCGGGGAGGCGCTCAATGTCCTGTTGGAGCGCCCGGCCGTGCTGGTCTTCCCCAGCGCGGCAGCGCTGCGCGCCTCCGGCGATTTGGTGGAGGAGGCGCTGCGGCTTGTCCTGCCTCCAGAGCTGGCGCATGACGCGGAGCATGCTGCATACGCCCTGATTGAAGGGCGCCTGCGAGCGCTGGCCAGCGCGCGAGCCTCGTTGCCGGATACTCTGGTATGGGACCCGGACGGCCTGGAAAAGGTGAGCGTTGTTACCATCAACCAATGCATGCAGGTTTGGTTTGAGCGGCCAGCAGGGCCTTGAATTGCGTGTGTCCAGCACGAAGCGAGGTTACTGCACGCGGCGCCAAGCTTGCAGTGCGTCCTGGCGTACGGCCGTACAGATAGTGAGCTGCTAGCAGATTGTATATTACAAGATGACTGGTGCGCGCCTGTGGCGCCCCTTGATCCTGACCCTTCTGGGCACGCGCGCAGCTGGACGCGGCCCAGGCTGGGAGCGGCTCCGGCGCCGCAGCCTGCGGCCGGCAGCAGGCCGCAGACGTGCCCTACTTTGGCGTCGCGATGATCGTGAAGGACGAGGTGGAGACAATAGCCGCCACGCTCGCCAGCGTGCGCGGCGCCGTGGACTTTGTGACTGTGGTCGACACGGGCTCCACGGACGGCACGCAGCAGGCGGCGGCGGCCGCGCTGGCCGGCACCCCGCACCAGCTGCTGGTGCACCCGTTTGAGGACTTCTCCACCACACGCAACTGGGCTCTGCGGGTGCGCGCCCCGCAAGTGATCTCACGTGTATTGGTTGGAAACGAGTATGGGCAAGGCTGACGTGCATGGCACAGAAATTGCTACTGGACTCTTTGCAGTGAATAACGCTCGCATCATATCGGCACATGCTTGCTGACCTGCTCCCCAGCCCCAGTGGGCTGAGCAAGCAGGCCGCTCAAACTGCTTCTGGTGCTGCGAGGTGCCTTTCTGCAGCGCCCTGCGATGCACTTGCTACACATCATGCAGAAATGAGCGGCCGGACAGCAGGGTGGCGCGGCCGCGCAGGCGCACGGCAACCGCACGGCGTATGCGCTGATGATCGACGCGGACTTTGTGGTGGAGGGCGCCTGGCGTGGCCGCCTGGCTGCCGCGCGCCTGGCGCGCGAGTGCCGGCGGCGCTGGCTGCCGCTGTGCGCCAAGGGCCTCAAGGTCTGGCTCACGCTCGGCTCGCTCAGCTTCTTCAGCAACCGGCTGTTCCCGGCCGATGGCCTCGGCACGCCCGCCGGCTGGAAGTACACGTACCCCGTCCACGAGGCAGGCACCCCCGCCACCTACGCGTGTGCCGTCGCGACCGCCCCTTTGCTTTGAGGAGCGGGTCAGTGCCCAACACGTGCATGCGCGGTTGCTTCACGCTGCTGCACACTCAGAACAGTAGCCTCGAGGAGCGCGCCCGCCGGTGCCGCCATACAGCCGGGGCATGGCTTCCGCCTTTGCATGCCGGCTCGTCTTCAGACCGCACGCGTGCTATCACCTGTGACTTGCAAGGATCTCATGCATGCCTGAGATGACGGGCGCGCGGGCCACGCAGGTGCCCAGCCGCGACGACCTGGCCTACCTGAACGCGGGCGGCGTGCGCGACAGCGTGCACTTCCCGCGCCTGCGCATGCGCAGCCTGCCCATCAGCCACTCCAAGTCGCCTACGCGCTGGCGCACCGTGCGCGCCACCCTCCCCGCCTGGCTCTGATGCGGACTTGCGGCTGCTACCGCGCCGGCACGTAGCGCCCAGCACACCCAGATATTCACAGTAACGTGGCCGCGCAGCTCCTGTCAGCAACAATGGGACAGACGGCACACGGACCTGAGCATTCCCTCCGAGCCGCGCTGCGCCGGGCGCGCAGCTGGATTTGCCGCTGCTCACCAAGGAGCATGAGCGGCGGCCGTTCGACACGCGCGTCATGTTCTACCTGGCGCAGACGCACGACCTGCTCAACGACAACGCCGCCGCGCTCGCCATGTACCAGAGGCGCATCGACGCGGGCGGCTGGCAGCAGGAGGTCGTCGAGGCGCACATGCGGCGGGTGCGGGGGGAGCGCTGCAAGTGGCGTTCGGCACAGCTGCAGCGCGGAGAACTCGCGGGGGCCCACCGGCAGGCGCTTGGACAATGGTCCTGCCGAGCTGCTGCTGTCGTGGCCCTGCATGCAGCCACCTAATCACCTGTTGCACCCCCCTCTCAGGCCGTGCACAGCATCGGCGCCGGTGGGAATAGCGGCATCGCATACGTCTCCTCACACCCGTGCCGTGCAAGTTTTAGGGTTAGGGTTAGAGTTAGGGTGTAAAGAGGCCAGCGTGACGCGGCGGCGGGGGCGCCGGCCGGGCAGGGCCGCATCAAGCACGACAAGCTGGAGGGCGCCGACCCTGTGCCCGACTTCCCCACCCCGCCTGAAGCTCACGCACGTCACTGTGAACTCCTGACTAGGGTTAGGGTGTAGCCCAAGCATGACCCGGCGGGGGCGCCGGCGCGGGCAGGGCCGCATCAAGCACGACAAGCTGGAGGGCGCCGACCCTGCGCCCGACTTCCTGGCGGCGGCCGCGCTCGCGCCGGAGCGCGCCGAGCCGCTCATCTGGCTCTGCTGGCACTACCACAAGCGGCTGGACGCCTGCGCCGCGGCCGACCGCGTGTGCCGCCTGCAGAACCGCGTGGCCGCGTTCTACTACGCGCGCGCCGCCGCGGCGGTGCCGTACCCTCCGGAGGTGCGGCGCGGCCCGCATGGTCCGCACAGCATCGCCGTTCGCTGCGCCCTATTGGTGTCATGCGCATGTCAGGGCTTGGCTGAGCCGCGAGCGCAGACGCCCCGCACCACTGTGCTCGCCATGAAAGCGCCGCACGTACTCTTCTGTCGCATCTCCTGCGCGCACGGCGCCGCGGCGGCCCGGCGCGCGGGCGCAGCGGCCGAGCGCGCGGCGCGCGGCTGCGCCAGGACTCGCTGTTCATCCACGACGCGGTGTACGAGCACCAGGCGGCGGAGGCGCTCTCCATCCACGCCTGGTACGTGGCCGCGGAGCTGGGCGACGCATACGCGCTGGGCGCGGGCGCAGCCGCCGCCGTGCTCGCGCAGGACGCGCTGCCGCACCGGCGGCGCAACATGGGCCTGTACGCCGACCTGCCGCAGGTGCGCCGCCCCGGAGCTGCGCCGCGCTGCGCCGCTGGCCGCCTGCGTTAATGCCTTTTCGTGTGCGTGGCTCTGTCCTGATTACTCCGATGCTGCTGCCTCTGACTGGTTCGGGCGTGGCGTCAGTCCTCCTTGCAAAGTCCGGGAGCGTTGGCGCAGCCCGGGGGATCAGGCGGCGTGTGAAGTGTTGCTGCTGCACGGCTGCGTGCAGGCGGCTGAAGCGCGCGAGCTAGCGGAAGCGCGCGCGTGCTGCGCCGCGGCCGAGGCGCCGCCGCCAGCGCATGGCGGCAACATTTTCATGGCCGGGGGCTTCGAGGCGCGGGCGCACGGCGCTGCTACTGCATGAAGCCAGGCCTACATGGCAGTGGCGCACAAAGCCCTGCGGGAGAGCGTTCGCAGGCCCAGCAATTTAGCCTCCATATGGCGTAGCTGTGCTGCAAGTGATGAGAAGTGGTATGATCCCAGTTTTGCAACGCAAGTGCGATATTGGGGTTTTGTGTGCCAGTCTGTGCTTCCCGTGGCATCAGGCGGAGCGCGAGCTCCCCGCCTGCTGCATGCGGCCTGCACATACACAGGGCATGCTGCTCTGTTCCGTTGCGTTCCTTGTTGGCACGCCTGCAGAGTCCTGTGGGAGCCTGGCTCTGTGTGTCACACTGCCGCAGCGCCCACATGCCTTCGCTCGGCGGCGCGCTTCTCAGTGTGTTGACGTCGGTTGCTCTGTGTGACGCCGCACATGTCCTAGTCAGCCCTATGCGGCGTCCGGTTGTGTGCGTTTTGCAGGCCGTTACATAGACATAGCCTGCTATTAGAGAAGCTGCAGCAAAGACATGCATGGCCTCATGCCTGCTACAGCTGCAAGGTTTCACTGGCACTGGCAGAGTCTGATGGACTGTAATGCAAGGTTGGTACACAAACACAAAGAAACTGTCCTAAACAAAGCAACACCGTCCTGGTCCAAACACAAGATTACTGGTCTCATACATGCGCTGCTGGCTGCAGCCTGGCCGGGAGAGGGCCCGGTGCCGAATGCGCACGACACTTCCCATGCCTCTGCTTCCAGTCCTTGGCAAGCCCTGGCGTCGGCGGAGCTGTTGCGCGCGTCCTGCGCGCTGTACCATGGTGCGGCGCCCGCCGCGAGTCACCGGCGGTGCACGGCCGCCCTGACAGCGCCCAGCAGGCCGCCCAGCGCGGCAGCCGCGTCGACCAGCTGCACCGCCGTCATCGCCGCCAGCGCCTGCTCGGCCTGCGGACCACCGCGTGTCAGCATGCCTGCGCGACCCAGAGCGCGGCGCCCTTCCTTTTCAAGCAGCACTATTTGGTTTAAGACAGAGATTTAACCTAACATGCCTGGGTGCGCCGAAAGGCGCGCGCGCTTACAGCCTTCCTTCCTTCCTACCTACATGAGATCTGATGCGGCCATCACTGGCGCTGGTTGCATACTTGAGGACACCATGCGTGCCAATCGTCCATTGAACCAACCCAAGATATGCAGTTCAACATTGGCAAACGAGCATCAGGGTGTGCGAAAAGCATTGCTGCGCGCAGCGCACACACAAAGTGATTCACCTGCTAACCATTCAGGGTAAAATGGCACATCGTCTTGGGCGCACCTCTGGGCAGGCCCAGGCCGCATCAGCGACCAGTCGCGGTAGTGCAGCGAGCATCGCCGCCGCCGCTGTGTGCGCCGCCTGCGCCCCCTCCAGCCCGCCCGCGGCCGCCGCGTCGGCCCCCACCGCCGCGCGATCACCGGCAAGCGGCCCCTGCCCGCACCCCGTGGCAGGCCCAAGCGCCGCGCCGGGCGGCGGGTAGCCAGGCTGCTGCGAGGCCAGCGGCCGCATCTGCGAGGCCGCCAGCTCCAGCTCGCGCGCCTCGGCGGCGGACGGCGCCGACCCGCGCGGCGCGCCCGACCCTAACCCTGGCCCCTGCTCAGGCACAGCACCCGCGCGGGCGGCCGCAGCCGAGGCCGCAGCCGAGGCCGCAGCCGATGCCCCGCGCGCCTGCTCTTGAACTGAAGCAGGCGCCCCGGCCGCGGACCCGCGCCCGTCCGCCCCGCCGGCGCGCGCGCCTGCCGGCAGCAGCGCGCCCGGGGGCGGCGCCCCCACGTCATCTCCGACGGAGTCCGGGACGGTCACATCCGCGCCCGCAGCGCCCTCGCGCTGCGGCGGCCCGCCCGCGGTGCGGCCAGCCTGCTTGCCCGCGCCGGCCGCGCCTGCAGCGGCGTCCGCGCCGTCGCGCGCGGGCTTCCGAGCTGCCAGCGCGATCACGACGCCCGCGTCCGCAGCGCCCCGCGCATGCGCTGCGAGTCCCACAGCCCCGGCCTCAGCTGCCGCGCTGCCGTAGTCCTTGTCGCCGCCGACCGCCCCGCCGCCGGCTTCTTCCGCTTCCGCGCCCAGGCCAGCAGCACCGCGGGATGATACAGGCGGGGCGGCGGCCGCTGCGGGGCGGCCGCCGGCTGCGGAGGCTCCATGGTCTCCCGCCGTGCCGCCGCGCTGGCCCGCATGCGCGGTCTGGGGCATGACGTCCACGGCGGGGCGCTCGTCTGGGCGCTGGCCAGCCCCTGCGTTGCATGCTGCAGCAGGCGGAGCGCCCGGCGGCGCGCGCTGCAACACGGCCAGGCAGGCCGCGGTTGCATGCGGCGTCGCCCGTGTGCGCTCGGCGGCTGGCGCTGCAGCGGGCGCTGGGGCGCCGCACGAGCCGCCTGCTGGGGCGCCGCGCTCCCCGGAGAGCGCGTGCCGCACTGCGCTCGGAGGCCGCTCGTCCGCCGAGGCAGCGCGGCTGGCGGCGCCCGCTGCCGCGCGCGCGCCCAGGCCGCCGCGCGCAGGGCTGCCAGTGGGGTCTGGCCCAGGCGTTCCAGCCGGACGTGTGCAGCCTGCGCGGCTGTCCGGTGGGTGGCTTGCGCCGCCGGGTGCGGCGCCGCCGGGCCCCCCGGCCGGCGCATCCGGGCCGCCGGCCCCGCCGGGCGCGGCGGCCTGCCCATGGCCGACCTGCTGCATGGCAACGGCGCCGCCGGCCATGTGGGCGGAGCCAGGGGGGCAGGGTGTGCTCGCATGGCGCGGCGGCGCCGGCGCGTCCTGCGAGCCCGTGACGGCCCAGGCGTCCTGCGAGGGCGCATCGAGGCGCGTGTAGGTCACCAGGCCCTCGCGCGCCGCGCCTGCAGCCCCGCGCAGGGCCCTCTGCTTAGCCCTGACTATGCGCCCTGGTCTTCCGAGAGCTGCTGGTCTTCACAGGTTCCACGGGGGCTGGGGCTTGCACAGAACCTCAGGGGACAGGGCAGGCTATATGAGCTGCCCCTCCGGAGTGAATCGTTGCTGCAGCAGGTACTGGGTCAGGCTGCGGCCCGCAAGCGTGCCTGCTGCAACAGAAACGCGGATCGCGGGCAAGCGCAAGGCGCCCTGGGACTGCAATGTGAGCGCCTACCCTCTGCGCGACCCCACGACCCCCAGAGCGAGCGCACCGCGGCGCTGGCGCTCGGCGACGTCCTGCTGGCGCTTGGTCAGGGCGTCGCGCCGCGCGCGCTTGGCCGGCGGCGCGATGACGGCGTACTCCGTCTGCACCGGGCACCCAGGCCTCGCTAAGCGCCTCACTTCCCATAAATCTAACCCTCACATATCACCACGAGACTCACCCCAACCCTAGGACCTCACTCCTACGTGGTACAGCTCCAGATGAGCCCATGCTTCTCGAGGCGGCCCCCACATGAGCGCAGTTGCGCGCCACAGCCTGCATGCAGAAGCAGCGCGAAGGAGCCAACACCGCTTCACACACAATGGCAGACGGTTGAGTATCCTGAGAAGCGCACTCCACGACAGCATGGGTGCTTTGGCAGGACCGGCCATGCGCGCGGCGCGCGCCTGCGAGTCGTCAAAGCGCGCGAGCACGCGCTGCTTGGCGGCCTGCGCAGCGCCGGCGCCTCCCCGGCCGCTCGCAGTTGTTGCTGCTTGCTCCCGCTCCTCCCGGTCCCACGGCCGCACATATTCGCCAGCCGGCGCGGACGCTGCACCCGCACCGGCTGTTCCGCACTGCGCGCTGCCCGCGCCGGCCGCCGCCAGCCGCGGCCCGTTGTGCTGGCCGAGGACCGCCGTGGGCGCGGACGGGGCTGCTCGGCGCGGCTGCATGGCGGCCATGGCGTTGCGGCCGCTGCTGGCGACGGCGGCGGAGGCGGACTGGGCCCTGGCAGCGGCGACGGCGGCCGCCGGGAAGGCCATGGGGTTGGCAAGCAGGAAGCCCGGCGGAAACACGCGCGGCAGATGCTCCTGCAGTGCCCATGGTGCAGGGTAAGGTGCATGCTGGCACCGCATAACCCCAGCATTCCATGCTAGGGTTATAGGGTGCAGCCTTTTCAGTTGCATGCGGGCAGCGGAGTTCGGGACAGTGTTCTGGGGTGCATGCGGCCCTCCACTGCGCAAGCTGGTGGCAATCTGACAAGGAGACAGAACTATCACATATTGTCATGACCAGCAGTGCACGCTCAGGCCTCTGGCAGGGCGGTCCTCCTTGGTCGGGCCGGCGGCGCGCACCCCGGCCGCGCCCGCATCGCCCTCGCTGCCGACGATCGTGAGGCTGCCGCCCAGCGCGGGCCCCTGGCTGCCGCCGCCGCCAAAGCGCTCGGCGCAGTGCGCGAGGCCCTCCGCCAGCGCCTCCGGCAGGCCCGCCGTGCGCACCGCCAGCACATGCCGGACGGCCGGGTGCGCGCAGAACGCGGCCGCCGCGGCCGCGGTGTCGTGCAGGTCCGACCAGCAGGCTGCGCGCACGGTGCACTGCGTTGCTGTTTTTCGTGCTTGCTCGGCATCCGCAGCTTTGTTGGGCAGCAGCAGAGCAGGCTGATGATACTTCGCGCTAGATTTGTTATAAGCTGGCAATGAGCGCGGCCTGTTGTTAAGAACCTGCCAAATAACACCGCATCCGCTGTGCAGCCAGGCCACTCAGCCTCTATCTTCCTTCTCGGCCCACCTAGAGACATGGGCGACAGCAGGCAGTCGTCGAGCGCCGCCGGCGTGAGCGCCATCAGGTTCGCGCCGAGCGCCGCGGGGTCCGTCACCGCGGCCGCCAGCACCGCCAGCCACGCGCGGCGCAGCGCGCGCTGCAGCTGCTCTCCCTGTCCATCCGGGCCTGGGACTGCGTGGCCAGACAGGGTTAGGGTAGGGTAGCGCGCCGCTCAGTGTTCATTTGACGCACCTGTCAGCTCCGCCAGCCATACATGGTGCATCTGGGGCTGCGGCTGCGCCTGGCGCGCCGCCAGCGGGGCGCTTGGTGCGACACACCCTATCATGGTGCGCTAGGTAGGCCTCTTCACATGCAAACCTCCCTGCCTCGCCGGGGCAGCCAGCAGCAGCAGCAGTCGCCGAAGGAGAAGGGCTGTTGCACTACACACAGTAGCAACGTCCTTGGGGCACGATGCACCCACGTTTCATCCACGCCTCCGTCCTTCAGGCTGTGCAAGCGCGCGGCGTCACCAGGGCAGCAGCCGCAGCCCTGACGAACACAGTCCTGCGGCAGTGTCCTGGCAGGACGCACACTCTGGCGTGGAGTTGGCGAGCCAGGCCGGCAGCGCGGACAGGAGCGGCAGCAGCGCGGCCGCGCCAGGCGGCGGCGCCGCCTCCTCGCACAGCTGCGCGAGCGACTCCACGGCCTCCGCCAGGGTCCCGGTCGCAGTGGGGCAGCTGCATGCGAGGTCGCGCGTCTTGTTCAGCAGCGCGCCTGCGCGAAGCACCGTGTCGGCTGTCATGACAGCACGCCGCTCTTTGGGCGCATACGCAGCATGTGACGCAGCATGCACTGAAGGGCTGGGAGGCCTGACGGCAGACACCCCAGCCGCCTGACCTCTACAGCTGAATCTGGCTGCTGCAGGCGTGCATCACAGCTGGCTGCTGCACAAATTGTGAGCCTGCGCTTGCTGGGGCTGTTATAGCCGCTGGGAAACAAAAACGCTCTGCGACGCGCTTCAGCCTGCGGTGAGCGGGCCGCGCCGAACGCCGCACACGCCATGCATGGCCACAAGCGAGGAGCAGGGCCGGATCAGGCGAGCCACAGGTCTGCCCCGTGCCGGTGCATCGCGCGCACTGTGCGCAGCAGCCTCGCGCACCTGCCATGGCGAGCAGCCTGGCCTCGTCCTTGGCGGCCTTGGCGGCCCGCGCGCTCGGGGAGCGGTTCGCCTGGCCAGGGGCGGGAGCGGCCGCCGCCCTGTCGGCCGCCGCGCCGGCAGGCTCCTGCGTCGGCCCAGCCCATGACCAGAACCGCACCCGGTGAGCCAGCAGGCCATGGTAAGGCGACCAGCTCTGACATTGCCAGGTATGGGCCAAGGTCGGGGTGCAGCGATCGGCCGCTCGATGGAAGCGGTGGATACAGGGTGCAGGCGCCGTGCACTGTAAGATGGCGCCTAGCGAGCTGTGAAACATGCCACAACCCTGCTAACAGACAGATGTATGAAGAGCACCAGATCACCATGCGAACGACGTGCGCAGCCGCGGGCTTCGCGGCGGCGAGACAGAGCGCGCACCGCCGCGTTCCTCTGCGCCGCGCCGCACGCACGGTCGAGCACAGCGGCGGCCGCCGCGATCGCCAGACGCAGGCCGGCGTCCCTGCAGGCGCCGGCGGCTCGCAGGCAGGTGGCGTCCGCCTCCGCTTCCGCGGCCCGCGCGCGGACGCCCGCGCCGCCGCCCTGCTGGCCGGCGCTGGTGCCCGCGGCCCTCCCCGCGCCCGAGGCCTGGGCGCCGGGCGCCGGCGCGCCGCCCGCGCCCTCGACGGGCAGGCGGTGGTGCATCCCAGGGTCCAGGATGCCCCGGTCGGGCAGCCAGGGCTGCAGCACCCAGCCGCTGCGCCACCTTGGCCGGCCGGCACTTGCGCATGTCGCCGGGCCGCTGCGCGGCCGCGTCCGCGGCCGCGCCGCACAGGCGCGCCCAGGCTGCCAACGGGCGCAGCCTGATCTCGCAGGAGTCAACGGCCATGTCCACGGCCTCCGCCTCGGCCGCGGCGGCCTTGGCCGCGGCGGCGCGCGCCTTGCGCACGGCGGCCTTGTGCTCGCGCCGCGCGGCAGGGGTCTGCAAACATGCGCCGTCCTCCTCCCTTGCGTGCGCGCGCCAGGCAGACCACGCGCGCGCCTCCTCCAGCAGCACCTCTAGCGGCCACGCGAGCGCGTCAGCTGTAGCAGCGGCGGCCGCCGCCGCGGCCGCCGGGCCCATCGCGTCCAGCTCGCCGCCGTCGGCCAGGCCCTGGGCCAGGCCCTCTGCCAGCGCATCCGCCGCGGGCGCCCAGAACTCCAGCGCGCCCGCGGCGCGGCAGAGCAGCGCGCGCCAGCGCCGCCACGCCGCCTCTGATCCTACAGGCTCCGGCCCGCGGGCGCCCGCCCCGCGCAGGGCGGCGGCCTCCCACCTTTCCTCCACCTCAGTGCTCTCCCACGCGCGGCGCGCCGCGGCGAGCAACCCGAGCGCGAGCGAGACTGGCGTCAGGCAGCCGGAACCGGGCTGCAGGTGGATTGTTATGTTCAGCAGCGCCTCCGCGCGCCGCTCGGTGCGGCAGCACGGCGGCCGCGGCGCCGCGCGCAGCATGTACCGCGCCCACCCGCCGGCCATGAGCTCCAGCAGGGAGGGCCCGAACGGCCCGCCGCCGCCCCCGGCCGGCTGCGGCTGCGACGCGTCTGCGCCCGCAGCCCCAGGGGCGGCCGGCTGGCTCGGCCGGGCGCGCAGCGCGTCCGCGTGCAGACGTAGCGACAGCATCTCCATCAGCCTCTCCGCGAGGTGGTGCCGTGCGTCCTGCTGGGCGGGCGTCCTGAAGTCGCTGCCGGCCAGGTGGCTCGCGGCGCCCAGCGCGGGCAGCAGCGCGCGCGCGACCGCCGCTGGCAGCGCGCGCGACTTCATGCCCGGCAGCATCAGCGCCTGCTGCCACAGCGCGATGACCGCCGAGACGCCCGTGTGCAGCTCCTTCCCGCACGCATCGCACAGCGCCGCGACGCAGCCGCCCACTATGTGCGCCGCATCGCACACCGCGGCGCACACGTCGGCGCTGGGCGCCGCGGCGGCGTCGGGCGCCCCTGCTGCCGCGGCGACCTGCCCCGGCGGGGCGGCCGCGCCGGGGCGCGGCGCGGTGGCCCAGATCATCGGCGGGGCAGGGTTGGGCGGCGGCCTGCCCACGATCCTGCCCACGGGCCTGCTCAGCGCCTCACAGGCGACGTGCACGACGGCGGGCACCATGTCCGCGCGCCGCAGCGCCGCCAGGTGGCGCGCGGCCTGTCCAGACACAGGCCGGGCTTCAGGAGCGCACGGCTCGCTCACTGCAGGCGCGCAAGCGCGGCGCAAACGTGGCGCCCGGAGCGGCCACGCATGCCAGCATGGGACGTGAGGAGTATGATAGAGTGTCGCATGGCAGGCGTTACGACGGGCGGGCAGGCGCCTGGCGCGGGCTCCTGAGCCGCACGTGCGGACACATGAGCCGCCCGGCAGGGTGCGGCGGCCGCAGCGGAGTGTGCGGCGCATAGGGTCAGGGTACATGGCAGGGTTAGGCGGCGGCGGCCTGCAAGCGGCAGGCACGGGGCCGCGCCTCGGCGATCAGCGCCGTCTGCCCCGCCAGCATGGTGAGCACCGGTTGGACCAGGTCCACAAACAGGCAGATGCCGCTGAGCAGCGGCGCGTCGTCGCCGCAACGCGGCGGGTACGCGGACGCGAGCAGGTGGCCCCACGCCTGCACGGCGGCCTGCCGCGCATGCGCGGCGCGAGTCACCGGCATGTGGCGGCGCGGCGCGTACGGCGTGTCCGCGCAGGCTCGGAAAGACCGTATGAGACCTGCAGGCCTCATTGAGCCGGGCAGCGGCGCAATGCTGCCACTCCACAGGACGGCGTGGCCCCGCATGCGCATGGAGGAGTACGTGGGCACGCGGCTCAGGAAATTAATGAGCTTCTGTCTCCGCAGGGATCTGAGTCGCTGACAGTGTGCAGCACATAAGCAGGCGCCATGTGCACGGCAAGCGTGTGAATGCTGTAGCACATATGCTTCCAGCTCAGCTAAGAGTGTGCTCTGCAGACAGTCAGCCCCAGCTGCTCAGTGCCCACACCGCCCGGAACCACTGCACAGCGGCCGGGGCGGGCACCATGCGCACGGCGGGCGTCGCGCCCAGCGGCGGTGCCTGCAGCGCATGCAGGATGGGGTTGAGCAGGAGCGCGCGGCGCTTGTCGCTCGCCAGCTGCTGCTCCTGGACGAACACGTCGCACAGCGTGGCCCACGCCACGAACGCGGCGACCGGGGGGCAGTCCCCCCACGCGCTTGCCAAGAAGACGCCCTCGATCACCTGCGCCCAGACCCCACATGCTGGGAGCTGAGGTGCGGTGGTGTGCGCGGCACAGCCAGGGCATGGCTGAATGTCGCTGTGCCGGGCAGGAGCCCCCCTTTCCTGCCCGGGAGCCCATGCATCCTGGCCCAGGAGGTCGGGCTGGGTCGCTGCCATGTCACACCAGACAGCATGCAAGACACGTCGAGGTCGGCTGGGCTCGCGTTGCTGGGGGCCGCTGGTGCTTATCCAGCATTGCCAGCGCTCGTGCATCAGTGAGCAGCAAACATGCTCCAGCTGGTTGGCATGGTGCAGAGGCGCAATGGCGCAGAGGCGCAGAGGCGCGCCGCGCGCCTTGAGCAGCGCCGTGCCGAGCGAGGCCGGGTGCAGCACGGCCGGCCCCAGCAGGCTCACAAAGTGCGCCCATGCGGTCATCGCCGCAACAGCCTCGTCCGCGCCTGCCGCTGGGCGCCCCGCAGCGTCCCCGCCGCCCGCCCCGCCACGGCACATGTCCGCCAGCACCGCCAGCAGCCCGCCGGCCGCATGCTGCGGAGGCGCCGGCGCGCCGATGGTGCCCGGCGTGAACCCCGGGACCGGTCCGCCTCGCAGGTCAGCAATCAGGCAGCGCTGCACAGGCGAGTGCTCCTCATCGGCGCCGGCCGGCCACACAAGCAGCGCGGCGACGGCCGGGTTACGCAGGCACTCGTCCGCAGCACGGCGCAGCTCCGCGCATCGGTAGCTCAGCTCCGCCTCATTGATGCCCTGGCCCCATCGCAAAGCAGTCTCAGGCGTGTGCGTACATGCATGACCACTTACCTGCAAACCTTTCTGAAAATGCCACTCTCTGCATCTTCATGCCTGACACTACTTGCTGTGAGCAGCTGCATCAGGTGTAGCAGCCCTGAGCTACTTTAAGAAGCGTATTGTCTGTAGTATAACTATGGGTGCGGAGGTCGGCCGTCCGGGGCTGTGAACAGGGACGACATGTCAATGCAGTCAGCAGGCGGGACGGCCGGCACCACGATGGAGGCGCTCCACGCCGGTCGCACGAGCAGCAGACGCCAGAGCGCCGGGCCCAGCATGGCGCCCTGCTCCGCCCAGCAGCGCTGCCCAGGCGGGTCCAGCACGGCTGCTACGCGCGCCAGCGCGTACAGAGCATGTATTGCGTTGACTCCGCTCGCCGTAGTCCAACACACGTGCGCTCCAGGCGTCGGCGGCGTCAGCTTGCTTGCAAAGGCGCGTGCTAGCGGGGCTGCGGCGCTCCTGAGGACGTTGCACGGGTGCGCAGTTCCGGACAGCGCCCCTAGCGCACCGATGCCGGTTTGCTGCGACGCGCCACAGAACAGTTGTGCACTTGGTGAAGCACACTGGCAGGACCTCGGGGGTGTCATAGCGCGTGTGACCCCAAGCCATCTTGTTTCATACATGCGCGCTTGAGACGCACCAGGTCCTCGGACGTGTTCAGCACCACCTCCACCACTGCAGCCAGAAGCGCTTCGCGGTCCTCGCCTGCTGCCAACAGCTACGTGGTTCAGGTCGTCCGAGAGGGATGCGCACAGCTGCACAGATGGCGCGCCAGACGCACCCGAGAAGCACGTCATGAAGTCCCCTTTGCGGTTCTGCATCGTCAGCATATTCAGTACAACAAGCGCGTGTACCATCATCGCGTCGTGGCGCTTGAGGTTGGTGACAAGTCCATTTGCCAGACGCGCAGCATTGTGCTTGTCTTGGCACAGCTGATAAAGGACCTCCGCAGTGCTGGCGTCTCTGCTGAGCGCTTGAGACAGCCCCACCCAAGCAAGCCCGTGGCTGCTCTGCCAAGTGCTTGAGAGCTGCAAGACAGCAGTGCAGAGCTGGACGCTGTCCATGCCTGCGCTGGTGTGGCGCTGTGTGTAGCACCACGTCCTATCTCATAGGCACATCATGGGCTACATTAGTTTCAGGCACACGGTTGAAGTTCAGTGACAGGTGAGCCAAGGCAAATTTGGTTTAGGCCTTCTTATTTTCTTTGCCTGCAGTTCAAATGTGTAGCGGGATAATCTACCTGTTAACAGCAAAATATTACCTTCTCCTTCAGACCCACTGCTTTACATCACCCAGTCTTGCAAGGCCAGCACCACTCACCGCGTATGGCACCAGAAAACCTTTCGTCACGCATGCAGCTGTCATTATTCTTCGTCAGAGTCCACTTGGAATGCAGCAGCAGCCGGCTTCAGGCGCGCCGGCACTCCCCGCCCGCGGCCCAGGCCCCGCGCAAGCGGCGCCATGCGCATGGGGCCGCCCGGCGCGGCGGCCGCCCGGGCAGGCCCGCCGCCGCCCAGGGCAAACTGCAGCGGCGCCGCCGGCACGGCCGCCGACGCGCCTGCTGGCCTGGCACCAGTGCCACCAGCCTCAACCGACCGGCCTGCTGCTGCACTGCCACCCGGGACAAGTCCGCCCGCGACCCCACCCAGCGCACTTGCCGCAGGTGCGTCTTCTCGTTTAATACTCCCCTCTGGAAGTGGCGGCAGCGGCGGCAACATCGATGGCGGCGCTAACCAGCCCGCCCCCGCCGGCGCGTCTATCCTGCCGCGGAAGCTCTGTTTGCCAGGGCGCTCCCATGCGCCAGGCGGACCGTGACCGCCATGCGCCCCAGCGCCGCCAGGAAGCCCAGGCATGGCGGCATCCGTCCAAGGCTGCTCGTAGTGCCCGCTCTCTGGCGGCGGCGGCGGCGGCGACGACGGCGGCGGCGGCTCGGCCGGCAGCGGCGGCGCATCTGCAGAGGCCTGGGCAGCGCCCGGCTGCGCCAGGCGCGCCTGGTGCGCACGATCAATCCTGCGGGCAGCTGCAGTGGTCAGATGCAGCCAGGGAGTATCCTGCACCACATGTCTACAAGAGTGCATCTGCACGGCAAGCACTGGTGGCAGACCGTGTCCGCAGTAGCAAGAGTATGTGTTCCAGGGCACATATGCACCCCTTCTAGGTCGGTAACATTTGGAGCTGTGGGCCAAAAGATAAGGAGACCCCTGATCAAACAAAACCCGCGGTCAGGCATGCGGGCCGATGCGCAAGCTTGGCTGGCACCGCCTGCACGCCCTGCGCGCCAGCCGGGCGGGCGCGGGCGCCGCAGGGCGCACTGCTCCTGCAGCTTGGCCGCCTCCTTCTCGGCGCGCCGGCGCTCCTTGCGGCCGCGCTCATGCCGCGTGCGCTCCGCCGTGTCGGCCTTCATCTCGATCAGCCTCTGCACCGCGCCAGGCGGTCAGGCCTGCGGCGCCTCCGCCGCCATGCAAAGCTGCCCAGACACAGCGCGCAGTGCCCGAGCAGAGCTTCGCGCGGCTGGACAGCGGGAGCAGGTCCAGCGGCACGCGCAAGCAGCAGCTCAGCGCATCCAGTTATGCCAAGCGCACTAGGCTCACTGCAGCCGCTTCCGAAAACGCGCCTTCTTGTGGTGGTGGTCGTACGAGCTTAGGTGCGTCTCCAACTCTGCAGCGTTCTTGTACTGCTTATGGCACACCTGCGGCGCACCCAGCGAGATTGCCTCATGCCACCCAGTGTGACCAGCTTGAATCCACCATCTATCTGCTCCCCTGTCCAGGCAGCAGTGGCCCATGGTGGCCACGCACAGTCACACTCAAACAGACATATCCTCTTTTTGACCATCAACCAAGGGGCCCCGCAGCACGAGTGCAGCATCACAACATTCGCGGCCCACCAAGAAGGCTTTGCCAACACCGCACGTGCGCACAGGTTCCGGACTTCTGCGCGGCGCAGCACTGGCGGCAATGGAGACATGCAAGGGGTTGGCGGCTGGCGCCCGGGCGGGCGCGCCTCGCAGTACAAATTGCGCTGCGCGACAGCCACATCCGCGCGGATGCGCTCGTCGCGCTGCACTTGCTCCTGTGCGCGGAACCCCGCACCACCGGCCGCTAATCCTCCGCGCGGGGACACTGCTGCAGAGGCCCTGCCGGATGCGGAACTGCAAGCGACGGGTCACGGCCTGGCATGTGGGAACGCGCAGGACTCAATAGCTGCTACTGATTGCCCATTGAGGCAAGCAAGGCCCCACCTTGCTGCCTGCATATGCACGCTTAAATCATCGTAAGCCCATCAATTGGCTTGAACACATGCCACGCCAATCTCTGGGCCAGTTAGTGCCGATAAGTGAAACAACTGGTATTACTGAAGCTACTGCCAGATTCTTCCCGACGAGAGCATAGCTCCAGAAAAACTATGTTGTGCATGTGCTACCGTTTGAAGCACGCCCTGGAGCAACATCAAAGCGGGGTATGGTCTCTCCCCACATAGAGAGCCAAAGTCAGCAAAATACTCGCCGCACTGTGCCGAGCTGCTGTTCCTGGGTGCCCCTCTACCTATTTAGGTCAGTAGCAGCCGATACCCAGGTGCCTCGCGGCGCCACTGGGCGCAGCGCGCGGCGCGGGCGCGCACCTCGCGGCGGCGCATGCGCGCCTCGTCCTCCTCGGCCTGCACCTCGACCTCCAGGCGCTTGCGCACGATGTTCTCGGCCGCCGTGTAGAAGCCGTCCTCCTCGGCCTTGCCGACGCCCAGGCGCAGGCCGGCCTCCACGCCGCCGCGCACCGGCTCCCGGATGCCTGCGCGGCCGTGCATGCCGTGGGCAGGTGGTGGGACAGGTCGGGTGCGGCTCGAATCGGTGCCTGTGCTGCTGCGCAGGCGATAACGGGCACCCGCTGTTACTCGATTACATGCACACCGACAGGACGCATGATGCACCTACCTGGGGCAGCACGCTCCCCTGACTCCATTGCGCCAAGCCTCAGCCAGCAGCACGTCTGTATGCGACAGCCTGCTCTAGGAAGGCAGCTTGCCAGAAGGGTGCTAAGGGCAGTCCTGCTCAAGCACTTGCCGCAGGCTACGCCTCAACGGGAGGCCCAGGTCGACGCCTGCAAAGCTGCTGAGGCCCGCGGAGGGACGTCACTTGCCTGGGCAGACAGCGCACTCACCCGCTCCCTCACACGACAGGCCACCAACAACGATGGCTCAAATGTCCATCTGTGCCTCAAGTGCCACGACCCCCTGCAGCGCACCGTCCTCATTCCGGCCGAGGCCGCAGCCCTCTCGCCAGCCCATGGCGCGCAGCATCTGGAAGCCCTTGTTCCACTCAGGCACCACTGTGTCCACGGTGGCCAGCTCCAGCCCGGCGG
>JAABUV010001454.1_pt1 | contig 34428 bp, 49 predicted proteins | sample 5559971 | NCBI WGS metagenome assembly JAABUV01 (sample SAMN10711881, study PRJNA513362) | rock metagenome | isolation source: Antarctica rocks | place: Antarctica: Victoria Land, Knobhead nord | collected 2015-12-19
CCGCCCGCACCTTACAGATGGAGCGCTCCTTCTCGTTCGTTGTAGTTCTCAGCACATGCAGCAGCCTTGCTAGCCGCTGCGCGCCACGTGTGCAGCAGGGCTGCCCCATTCGCATGCGCCCGACGAGCCAGCGTCCTCGCGACCTGCTCCCGCCCCCGCCGAGCGCCCTGTCGCGGGCACCACCAGCGCGGGTGCTGCTGCAGCCCAGCCACGCCGGCAGCAAGAGCGGCCCGGCCTGCTGCAGGTACGTGGAGCATTTTCTGTCCAGCGGCGCGCTGGGCATGGTCTGCCGTATGCCCGGGCGCCTGCAGCGCGAGCAGCAGGTGCGCTGCCCCCTCCCTGTGCAACCCTCCGCCGTGCCCGCATGGCTGGCGTGCCGCGGCCGGGGCCGTGCGCGCTGGCGCGGCCGCCAGCCTGTTGTGGCTGGGGGCATGCTCTCTGCCGAAACTGTCACTGTCAGGGGTGCCTGCATGTCGCCAGGCTTGGCACACAAGGAGCTGGGATGCAAGCCTGTGCGCTGCAAAAGCAAGGGAGGGTGCGACTGCGCGCGCCCCGACCGCCCCGACCCCGCGTGTACGATCGCATGCACCCTCCCTGATGCCCAGGCCCCGCTCCGGCGCGCGCAGCTGGGCATGTCGCGCATCGACTTCCTGTACGAGGGCCGCGACGCGGTGGAGGTCAAGACGCCGCTCAACGCCTTCCCGCTGGACCGCATTGGCAACCCGCACCTGCTGCGCGTGCGCGCGCGCGCGCGCCCGCTGCCCCGTGTTGCGCAGCGCCTGCACTGCGGGGCATGCGGTGCGGCGCTCGCGTGCGTGCAGGCTGTCTGGAGTATGCGTCTGCACAGTGGAGAGCCGTGAACGCCGGAGCGGATGTCTGGCAGATTGCCCGCCGACAGCGAGGATGCGGTGATTGACCCTACCCTATACCGTATGGTGGGTTGAAGGTCGATGGCGCGCCGCAGGCGCTGGCCACGTCCAGGCCGCACTACCTGGAGGCGGACGACTACCGGCGCTTTATGCGACACCTGGACGCCATGCAGGCCACCCTGGCCGCGCAGCGCAAAGCCCTTGGTGCGCAGCGGCTGCTGGCTGGCTGAGCTTGCCCTGGCGTGCGCATGCGGAGCAGCAAGCACCGCCCGGCGATGAGGATACCGTTCTATCCATGAGCGAGTCCATGATTTCGACAAAGACTACAATTCGCTGAGCCGGCGTCAAAACCAATGTTGCCTGCAGGCAGAGGCATCAGCTTGTGCACTCTGCACTGCATGGTGATAGCATGAGCCTGTCTGCTACCGTGATCCCCTTTGATGCTGGGTGTGCTGCTGGCAGCTGACCTGAGCCTGCTCTGGCCCTCGTGCGTGTCCACGCATATTACGCTGTGATAGCATCTGGGACCTGCACACGCAGCAGGCCTACGCTGTCCGGGCGTGTGTAAAGGAGGCCGTTGGCGCGCAGGGCTGCGCGCGCGGCGGCTGAGGACGGCGCGGCGGGTGCCAGGCGAGCCGCGTGCAGCGGTGCTGCACTGCCACCTGATGGACGCGCCGGCGCCGTCACTCGCGCGCGCCGCGGCCGACACACCCGTGCGCGCGGCCGTGCGCGAGCGCATCATGCGGGCTGTGCGCGCCGGCGTCGAGCTGTGGCAGGCGCGCCATTGCTCACCGCTCCTCGTGCATGATGACAGAAGTTCATGCAGAGGCCCTGTGGGTATGGGCATGGAGAGGCAACACGTAATGCGTTGTGCCTATGACGCCCGCCTTCAGGCACAGGTATCTGGTCAAAAAATGAGCCAAAGACAATGAGGGGACTAGCCCTGCTGGTGTACGTCTGTGCATGGTGTCAGCCAGCTTTCGTGAGTGGTCGTTCTGCTCGGTCATGGGACTCCGCCACCGCGCAAGCAGGGTGTGTTTTTCAACATACGTGTTCCGCGGCTCTGCTTAATGCAAAAGAGGTACGTGTGACCACAGTATGTGCGGCAAGCATTGCACTGCGTGCATTTGATACAGAAGCACTTGTGTGGGGTGCAATGGTCCACAGTGTGAACATCTGAGACACGCTGACTCGTGTGACCCTGGTGTGCTGCGGCTGCAGGTGAACATGGTTGTGGACGCCTGCGGCGTAACACTGCACCGATACTTTCCAATATACAACTGAACGCTCTGCCTGTCGACCTGCTGGCAATATCCTGCGTCTTCTGTGCTGCTCCTGTTTCTCGGTGTGCTGCAATTGTTATCAATCTGTGTGGTTTTAATCACCTTGCAGTCCTTGGCTCCATTTTCCCTGTATGCTAGGAGTAGCATGTCTGTTGCGCAGCCACGGGCGCAGGTTCTTGGAGGGGTGAGTCATGTGGGAAAGCTTGGTGCGCTGGTTTTCAAGCACAAAATTTTGAACAGTGGCAGCTAGCTAGGACAACCCTGTGAAAGCTTGCTTTAGGCGGATGCGGCGCTTGACCAGCAAGCACCTGCCGTGTCTGCCACACTGTGAAGTGGCAGGTCAGAGGCGAGTGCTGTACTTGGCCATGATACATTGACGTGAACATCTCAGTAAGGTGCACATGCACAGACGAAGTTCACATAAAGCGCTCCCATGCTTCACGCGTTGCGTCTGGCAGATCGACAGACAGCAGAAACTCGTGCAGCTCCAGGAATGACCGCGGCTGCGCATGCACACATGCACAGCGTTGATATTAAGGCGTATTCCCTGTGTGCTGCATGGCAGCACCCCCGCAGCAAAACATCCGCTGCACCTCCTGCTGCTACAACCTAAGAACCTGATCGCGGCACTCACAACGCACCCTCTTGCTAAAAGAGCGGTGTGCTGGCTGCCATATCAACCAGGCCCTGGGAGGTGCAAAGGAACGCTGTACACTGTCGCACAAGCAGCTTCACCAGGGGCGTTGCGCACCCCAATAGAGTATTGGCCGGGGGGCGAGGCGACGAGCCAGCCCTCCAAGCAGAAACACTCCAGCAGCCTCGACTTCTCCGCCATGGTCAGCTTTGTCTGCGCGCCCACGCCGCATGGCTGGATGTGAGCACGCACGGGCGGATCCTGCACGCCCTTGAGGCTCCTGTGCGCGTATCCTGCAGGGCTGCACACAGTGCAGAGGTACCTGAAACATATGCACGAATGATAACCCAGTTAGAACTTGCAGCCTCTATCGGCCCGCTTGGGCTGTTTCAGGCGGGCCATTGCCATGCGGGGGCTGTCAAAGTGACCTCCAAATATCCATGCGTGAGATACGCTCATGTGTATGCATCGGAGCGTCACAGTGTCGCACTCGCATGCATGCAGAGGAGGCACTCCACCAAGCCCACCTGCTCATGGAAAAGCACATGCGCAGGTGTCAAGGTCCAAGCAGCTGACATGCCGAGGCTCGGCAGCGGAACGCGCCTTCGGCCCCTGCGTCTGCGTGCCCTGCGAGGCCTGCGTCGCCTGCGTCTGCGTGAACTCCAGGTTGAGCGCAGCGGTAGACCCAATGCTGCCTTTGCCGCCTTCGGCCTCAGGGTCCAGCGCAATCTCCTCCAGCTGCGGCATCCCAGCATAGTGCATGAGTATCAGAGCTAGCAGAGAACAAGCCAGGTGGTGGACCCAGTCCTGCTTCTGCCGTCCACATCCTCATGTGTTGCCTGCAATGCATGATCTGGTCTAGGCTCCGGGCACGGGCTGCAGAGTGCGCCTACAACACAGTACCGTACTGATGAAACCCATTGAGCCTTGCTTTGCACACTGCATGTGAGGCAGAGTAAGAACGACGTTGTCTTGCATGCAGAGCAGCTCATAATGCCCTGCCCGTCTTGCACGTGGCCTGACATTGCACCAGGAGCCGACTGGATGAGAGACTTGTCTGCCTGTGGGTCTGCTGTGCGCGCTGTGCGCACTATCTGCCGCAGCATGTGCAGCTGCTGGAACGTGTACGGCGTGCCGTGCGCCTTGGCCACCTCGTCCGCCTTTGTGTTGACCAGGGCCACATACCAGACTCCGTCCAACTGTGGTGCGCCACGCCACACATGGGTCAATATGTGAGCATCACACGATGACTTGAAGGGCCACACAAGTGTGGTTCAGCCAGCAAGCTGAGCGACACGCGGTGTGCTGCCGCGTGGAAGATGGTTTAGCGTCTGAGAGCAGGAGGCGCAGGTTGCGCACCAGGTACTTGATGCGCCGCAGCTCAAAGTGCAAATACTTGAGGTGCCTGTTGGCGTCCGCCAAGAGCTCCTCGTACCCCTCGTCTGTGTTTCCATCAGACCTATGTCAGCTGCCCAACGAGGTGAGCGAGGGCCGAGCTGTACTACAGCCATATGAGAGCGTCACCTGATGCAATCTGCCGCACGCTGCAGTACAGAGCGCGCGCCTCTGCGTCACGCAGAAAGCGCTTGTGCATGATCGCCTGCACCACAGTCACCACAATGTGGCGTCACCTCTCTAACACAGACTGCAGTGTGGCCAGCACTGACGTTACAAGCGCGCCTGCACAAAGGCTGTGCGCTCCATGGGTGTGTGTGGGGCGCGGACTGACGGACCCGCCAGGGCTCCGCTGTTGCGGCGTGCAAGCGCCTGTGACATTGCTGCTGTGTGCTGCGGACACTTGAGTGTGCCTTACCAGACGCGGAATGCTGCGCGCACTGCTTCACAGACAGGCACAAGCAACGAGAGACGGGCTCGAGCTACCTCGTCCGAACTGCATGCAAAGTCAAAAAGAGGGGTCGGGCAATGCCTGATCAGGCACTTGCATGTGCACTTTTGCCATCAGGTGGCGTCGCTCAGGCCTTTGCCAATTGCAGATTGTGGGTATATGCCCGTGCATACTCGCTACCGTTTTCTGGCACATCTCCACTTCTGAGAATGCCTCCAGGGCAGCTTGTTCGCACCTGATGCTCTGCTATTAAGTATCAAGCCCTGGCATATCATGAGCCCTGATTTCAATGGCCCACATGCCAAACAGCACTGACGCCTCTATTCCTTGCTCTACAGGCAGCAGACAGCCTGACCTTATCCACACTCCCTGCTGCCCCTGCTCAGTAGAGTATGCGTGTGCGGATATTGCTCGGCAGCTCCTTCAGCGCGGCCTTCACCTCACTGGAGACCTCCTTGTTGATGTCCATCATCTGGCCCGGGCAGACAACCTCACTGCGCATTGTGTCCATGCAGAGCTGCACAAGTGACAGGCTGCAGGGGGACGCCTGGCATACAGCTGGCACAGCTGGGACACGGCAGGGGCGACACCCGGCGGGCGCGCACCAGGTAGCCGACGTCGGCGTCGGTCACGTTGACCTGCGCACGCCGCGCCACGTTTCCGTCAAGCACACGGCGCTGCAAGCCGTGCGGCGCAGACAGCAGGCACAGCGGCGGGCATGTGCGGCCCTGCAAGGCCGCGCGCGCTGAGCCGTGCGCCGCGCAGCCGCTGGGCCCTGACGGGGTGGGGCAGGACCGGGGAGCCTGCGCCTTAATTGGCGTCAGGGTCGGAGATGATGCTCTCCCTACCCTATCTCTAGCCTAAACCTAAACCTATCCCATTCCTGGCAGGGCCGGGGAACCTGGGCCTTGATGTTGGCGTCCAGGTCGGAGATGATGCGGTTGACGTCCCGCAGCACGCCCGGCACATTCTTGTGCACGTTGAGCACGCGGTGGCTGGCGTCGTCGTCGGGGTGGTCCATCTGCGCAGGCAGCGGGGGGCTCGATGATGCAGGCGGCGACGCAGGCCTCCACTCAATGATTGCCTTGCAGCACAGGAAATGCAAAGCGTTTGCGTGGGGTTCTGCTGTGAGGCATGGCGTGGGGTAGAGAGCGGACATGGCGAGCCTGCAGGCCCAGCGCTCGCCCAGGGGAGGCTGACGGCGTCTGCTGACAGCGGTGGCGCAGGGTGCATTGCGTCCGCAACGAGCCTGCAGGCCCGGCGGCGTGCCCTGGCAAGCTGACGGCGACTGCTGGCTGCCGTGGCGCAGGGTACACTACGGGCGCGGCGAGACTGCAGGCCCGGCGGCGCACGCGAAGGAGTTGATGTCGCTCGCTGGCTGCCGTGGCGCAGGATGCATTGCGGGCGCGGCGGCCCTGCAGGCCCCGCGGCGCGCGCCTGCGGGAAGTTGACGGCGCCCACGCTCGCGCCGACGTTGACGAAGCGTATCAGCGCGCTTGCGACCTCGACGCCGATCGCCGCCTGCGCCTCCTCCGTGGAGCCACCAATGTGCGGCGTCAGGATGACGTTGGGCAGGCGCTGCAGCTCTGCGCGCGCGGCGCGGCCCCCTCGTCACGCCTCCGCCCGGGCGGCTGGGGCGTGCGCCTGTCATCGAGTAGTGCTTGGCTGCTTGCTGCAGCGGCGCGCCCCAGGGGGCGTACAGCGCCGTTTGAACACTCCAGCACGCACACACTCGATGAGTGCACTGGCAACCATGATCAAGCGCACACAGTCGTAAGCACATAGCTGCATGGATGGATCCAAGACAACCTCCGGCAAGATACGTGCTCCGGTGCTTCAGACGCAGGTGACAGTCCATCAGCGGGCAAAGGGCGGAGTCATGCCAGCGCCAGACCGTTCGCAAAGCCGGCGCCGTTGCGCTCGGGCTCCGCGGGGAACACGTCGACGGCGGCGCCGGCGAGCGCGCCGCCGCGCAGCGCGGCCGCCAGCGCGCCGATGTCCACGACCGACCCGCGCGAGTTGTTGATCAGGTATGCGCCTGCGCGGGCGGCAGCGGGCGGAGCCGCCTCAGGTAAGCGCCTGCGCAGGCGGCAGAGGGCGGGGCCGCCTCTTTCGGCCTGTCCAGCCTGGTACAGCATCTCTCGCGGCCTGCAGAGAGGCGCGGCCGGCGGCGCTGCCGCGTGTGCGGCCGCCGCTGTGCGGCGCGGCCGCCGCCGGCAGGTCCAGTTACACGCCACGCAAGCTATGCCTGGCTGCGCAGGCACTGCTTGCGCAAGCTGCTTTCCCGGGGCTGTTATCGGTGAGCGACAACAGCGGGCATCGCGAGGTGCTGCATCGGCGGCTATCGCACGCCATTGCAGGCTGCCTGGATGGACAGACCGCCCGCACCCCGCCGCATGGCCGCCAGCTCCTTGGCCCCGATCATCTTCCGTGTTGCGGGCGTCGCGGGCACGTGCAGCGTCACAAAGTCGGACTGCTCCAGCGCCTCCGCCAGCGTCTTGCACGCGGTCGCGTTGCCGATCGCCATCTGCGCGAGGCAGGCCGGTGGTCAAGAGCCGTCGGTCGACGCGCAGCTTGCATCGCTCAGGCAGCGGCTTGCATGCATTGGGCACTTGCTTGCCACGCACGCAGCTTGGAGCCTTCGAGCGCACTGCAGCTTGTTCAGGAGGCGCTGTGAGCAGTCAGGACAGCAGGCACTGAGCACTGGCGGCGGATTGTGGAAAGCCGTTTCTGTCGTGTGCGAGCGTCAACGCCCGCGTGCCAAGCAAGCTGCGCTGGTCGGCGCATGCAGGGGAGCATGCCTGGGCCCGCGGCGCGCACTTTGGGGACGATGTCGTAGGTGACCACGCGCATGCCCAGCATCTCTGCCAGCACGCCGACCTGCGCGCCTCTTGGCATGCCATCACTCATCGTAGCGTGTACAGCTACGCCGGCAGTGGTCATGCAGACAGGCGCGCGGGGTGCACTGGTGCGGACATGCCTGCACTCCGGGTGCATGCACGCATCAAACATGCCTTTTGTGCGACTGCTGGCACGTGCATGGGGTGCGCTGAGCTGACCAGTGTTCCCATGACCCTCCAGAGGCCCAGTGGCAGCTTGAGGGCCATGCGATGCATGTGACAAACCGCAGCAGGCACCATTGCACTGTTCATCGCCTGTAATGCTTGGCCAAGAGCTGCATGTACACAAGCAGAAAGGGGGCCCCTGGCCGAGCCCATACGCCGCTTGCGCCGCCCATCCTGGACGCCAGCGCTGCGCCCAAGCCCGCGCGCCGCACGCGGGCGCGCGCGCGCCTGCGAGCCGATGTGGCCGTAGCCGACGATGCCGAGCGTCTTGCCGCGGACCTCGTAGCAGCCGCGCGAGACCTTGCGCCAGGTGCCCGCGTGCATCTCGGCTGAGCGGTCGCCGAGCTGGCGCGCGAGCGCGATCACCTCCGCGACGACCAGCTCCGCGACGCTGCGCGTGTTGCTGAACGGCGCGTTGAACACCGGCACGCCGCGCAGCTTGGCCGCCTGCCGCGCGGGGGGTGCGCGGCGGTCTGCTGGCGGTCTGCGCGGCGGTCTGCAAGCGGCTGAGGGGCGGGCTCAGCGGTCGAGGGTGGCCGAGGCAGTCGATTTAACGGGCGGAGCGGTCACAGTAGGGCCTCAATGAGAGGGGCAGCGAGCGACCAGGTGGCAGCGTGCACACTGCGGCAAGACGCGCCGCTCCGCAAGCAGCGGCCGGGGCCCGCGCGGCCGCGCGGGCGGCGCGCCTGCAGGTCGACCTGGTTGGTGCCGATGCAGAAGCAGCCAATGCAGAGCAGGCGCCGCGCGCTGGCGAGCGCCTCGGCGCCCACGCGCGTCTTGCTGCGGATGCCCAGCACGTGCACTTCGCGCAGGCGCGCCGCCAGCTCTCCCGCAGACAACGCTGTCGCCACGGTCTCCTGCCAGGCGCGCACTGCTTCGATGACCGCTTATTTCCCCCTGGGCCGGACGACGCTCGACTTGCGTTTACGAGCCTGAGCACTTGCAGAAAGGTCTCCTGCAAGCCGTGCAGGCCGCTGGTGGCACAGATCGTTTTCCACGCGGCGCTGGGGTGGTTTCTGACACAGTGTGCAGCAGCATTGGGGCGCAAGTGGAGCAAGCAGAACTGCCGATGCGCGCTCTTGCAAGGCAGCCCGGCGCACCACGTCAAAGCCCTCTGCCCTGAATATGTCGACGGCGGAGCTGCTGATGCCCTCCAGCAGCAGGATCTTTATCTGGCTCACCGGGAAGGAAGTGGGGCGGCTGCGATAGGAATACCTGCGTGCTTTCAACGGGCTCACAGGATCCACGGCAGGCAGCATCACTGCGAGCGCCTGCTGGCGCAGCTCACTTGGCCAGGCGCTGCTGGCCTGTGCCCCTTTCCTGGCTTCTGGCACTGCAGCAGACAATCTGCAGGCACAGGACCTTGGTATGAGAAGGCAGCTACGAAGACGCACTTAGCATGCAACACGGAGACTAAACTTGCTACAGCTTTGCTCAGACTGCTCAGATTGCTCAGATTGCCACTGCTTTGGCTTGGGGGGTTTTTTCGTGTGCGAGAGGGTCCCACCATAAAACGCGGGAACTGGCTGCCAGTCCATGGACCAGGGAAGGAAAATTGCTACTTGAAGGAAAGGCTGAGTCACCTCCGTCGCTGATACAGCAGGAATGCAAGCGAGCACGGTTCAAGCGCATGTTTCGCCAAAACTCTGTGCCCACTGCGGCTTGCGCATAAGGTGTGCTACCTCTGTATGGCGAGTGATGTTGTGTGTCAGACTCAACCAGCATATGTTGACGGCTGTCCAGCAAAGCACGCTGCAGCAGCAAGGCATGCGCCATCGTCCGCGTGCAGGCGCAGGACTCTGCGGCCGAGCAGGACGTCTTTGCGGCGCACAGCACGCGCAGTTGTGGACACAGACACCGCCCCGCGCGACCAGCCGGCCTCAGCGGTGCGGGCCGACGCTGCCTCCTGCTAACTTGGGCTGCGTGTAGCCGCAGCGCGCTCTGCTTGTTCACCTGCGCAAAGTTCTGCCCGCCTGGCCTGCCTTTCGCGCTAGTGAGGCCTGGCAGTGCCTTCCACCCCGCTAGCCGCGTTAGCGACGACAACAGCGCGCCCCACCGGCAGGCAGCGGAGGAGCCGGTCGAGCTTGTCGAGGTGGACGGCCGGCGGCGGCGGCGCTTCTCGCTGCGCCGCGGCGGCCCCGCGGCGCCGCGCACCGATGTGCTGTCGCGCGCCGACCGCACCGGGTCGGCGGTGGACGCGCTGAAAGGCAGCGGCCCCCGCCCTACCCCTACTTGCTACCCTGACCCCATGCCTGTCTCCAGAACACCTTCTGATGCATGGAGTGGGCGGGGGCGGGTTGAGAAACAGCGCCTGCGCTCGCGCCCGCGTGACAGCATAGCCGCCCGCTGCGACCGCGGCTGAAGGTGCGGGTACAGGGTGGATGCATGGAGTCTGCGCATGCCCCTCGTCTCCCCTGTTCACGCCCCTGGCGTGCAAAGTGCCTGCCCTCATGACAGACCCCATCATGCGCACATGGGAGACCCCAATCACCTGGAAACCAGGTAGTCCATGCAACCATCCGCATCTCGCTGATGCAGAGCCGAGCGTTCCTCATCGGGCGCGCAGGCTTCTTCCTGCCGGCCGGCTTCCCTGACAGTGTGGCGAACGACTACCTGCCGTACCAGCTCTGGGCGGTGCCGTGCCACATCACCGGCTGGATGACCTCCTCGCTCGCCACCTCCAGCCTGCTGCAGGCACGCCCGCGCCGCCGCCGCCGCCTGGGTGGGGGGGGCAGCATGCGGACCCCCCAGCGCGCGGTCCTGTGCGGGCTGGCCACCTCCAGCCTGCTGCAGGCGCGCCCCCGGGCGCCGCTGGCGGCTGGTGGGGGCAGTGCGCGGTCGCCCCCGCGCGGGGCCTTGTACTGGTCGAGACAATGGCGGCAACATTTTGGCATCACAAGCGCATGCAGCGCCAGCTGCACAAAGTAGAGCACTTTAGTTGTGTACGTCACACATCTGCATACATGCTGTCCGTGAGGGAGTGGAGAGCAAGTGATGCAAACACGCTGCATTGCAGAGACTGGCACGCGCTTCCTGCAACGGCCATGAACTGACCTGAGCGGCACCAAAGCCCTCGCGCACGCAACGCCAGGCGGTCGGCATCGGCGGCGGGGCTGCCGCGGCGGCCTCGGCAGCGGCGGCGATAAAGTGGATCACGAAGGACGCCGTGGGCGTGGCGGGCCGGCTCTTGGTGCGGGCCGCGTCCGGCCCGCCCTGGCACGGCTGCTGGAAAGGACGCACTGTGGCAGGCAATCATGTGGACGTGCTCTGCCTGCAAGGGAAGGAGCGGGAGTGCCGGCGCCGGAAAGCCCTGTCGGCGCCGGGAAACCGTCCGAGGTGTAGTTTGCAGTCGAGCGCGCTCCTGCGCGGGCTCAAGCATGCGACCTGCTCTGGGCGCGGGCGCCGCGCCTCACCCCGGCGAGCGCACCGCGCGCGCGCGCAGGTGGGCGGCCGCCTCGCGGGCGTGTTCGACGAGGACCCCAAGCGCTGGCGGCTGACGGCCGAGGTGTTCAAGACCGCCGGCCTGGCGGCCGAGGTCGCGACGCAGTTCTTCCCGGGCAGCTTCGTGGTGCTGGCCGGCGGCGGCAACTTTGCGCGCGCGGTCGGCAAGGGTTTGGGGAACCCCTGCTTCCGCATCATCCAGACGCACCAGGCCGCCGCCGGCAACGTGGGCGACATCGCCGCCAAGGAGGAGGCGCGCCTGCTCGCGCCCGCGCGCGCCGCCCGCCGGCTCCTGCCTCCCAGGGCGCGCGTGCTCGAAGCGCGTGCAAGACCACCGCCCTGCGGCGCTGCGTCTGCTCCTGGGTCACCTGGGCGCCTGCAGGACCAGGCGCTCAGATCGCGGCCACGCATGTGCCCAGCCGAGCGAGCTCGCATGGCAGTCCGAGCCCGCACAGGACGCTCCAGGCCGCGCAGGCACCACAAGGACGGCCGCGCCACCACAGGCTTTGTGGCAAGCAGGCCGGCAACAAAAGTAAAACCCTCGACCCTACCCTGCACATCGGCCCAGCCGCCGCGCCGCGTGCAGGTCTGGGAGGTGGCCGCGCAGCTGGCGGGCCTGGGCGCGAGCGTGCTGCTGCTGCGCGGCATTGAGGCGACCGGGCGGCCCGAGAACGTCGTCGCCGTGTGGGCCGGCCTGCAGGCGGCGCACGTGGCGCTGCGCTACCAGAGCCTGGCCGTGCTGCGCTTCGGCAGCCTAAATCAGAAGCGCGCGTGCGCGTGTGCGGCCGCGCACGCCGCCGGCCGCCCCGTGCCAGGCGCGGCGCTTTGTTGCTGTCCTAGTTGGGTTTAGGGTTAGGGTTTATGTTGCTGCACAGGCCGCGGAGCGTGCAGGCGCGAGACGCACCATGCCCCTGGTCGGCAGCGGAAGCGACTCGCATGTTGGCATACACTGGCTGTGACAGGGGCAGGGCGCACAGAGGCGCTCAACCGCTTGACGCCCGGCGCAGGCGTCGAGGAGGCCAATGCGGGCGAGGTGCTGTGGGCGCTGCCGGGCATGGCGCGGCCGTCGGTGCAGCTGGGCGCGTCCGTGGAGTCGGCGCTCGGGCCGGCGCCGGACCCGCGCGAGCTGCAGGTGGCCCTGGCGGCCCCCCTGAGCTGGCGCCTGTGGTAGCACAGCTGGCCTAGCTCCGTCCCTGCTCAAAAAGCAATATAAAATTGTCCTGGGATGTGTAACAGCTAGGAGAGATGACCTTGTACATGCAAGGCTTTGCTGTAGTCACTTCTCGACCAGCCTCAAGCGAAAGGCGCCATGAGGGCGGCGGCGGCCAGCCCACCTCGTGTCCAATGAACTCCAGGGCACCGCGCAGAGAGCCTGCGGGCGGCGCACGCAGACGATGCGTACATGCTGGACATTTCCCCAAAGGCGCGTGTGCGCAGGCTCTGCTGGTGGCGCACGCCGGCGAGGCATATACGCTGACCTAATTTACATGGGCGCGCATGCGCAGGCACTGCTGGCGACGCACGCGGGCGAGGCGCACGCGCTGGTGTGGCGCGGCGGCCGCGGCGCCGTGCTGCTGCGCGAGGGCATCCGGGGCGCTGACCTGCTGCGGCCACTCTGGCAGGTCCGCACAGGCCTGGAGCCACAAGCTTTATTTTCCACAGCGCACTTTTGCGCCTGCGAGTGAGCCAGGTCGCGCCCGCTGCTCCCGCTCTCCGCTGCCGACTGTGCGGCGCCTGACAACGACCTCACATGCCGCACAAAGCGACCCACATGTCAGGCGGTCGCGCCTACCGCGCACCGCGGGGGTAGGCCGCATGGCTGGAGCACACCGGCGTGCGCGACGCGACGCCCGCCGACACGGCAGCCAGCTTGGCGGCGCTGCGCGGCCGCTACCCCGACTTCCTCCGCCAGCTGCGCGCCGCCGGCTGGGACCCCGCCGACGTCGTGCTGCGCGCCGGCGGGCCACGGCTGCGGCTGGGGCCGGGCGCGGGCGCGGAAGTTTGACGACGGGGCCGAGCAGCCGCCGCGCTGTGTGACACGGCAGTCAGCCTCGTCGGCTGCGCTTGGGCGCTCGGGCGCCTGCTAATGCCAGCATCGCCTAGTTGATGGGATTATGCTTTTGATAGGGGTAGGGTTCAGAAAACAGGCTCAAATGTGATCTTGCACGCAACTGGGAAGCTGTGCTCGACTGATCTCGCAAGCAACCTGGTCACTCAGCATGACATGCTTGTGGCTGAAGTCTGGCTAATGTGCGCCTGTGAGCAGGAGCTCTTGCTGCAGCACATATTTACAGCGCTGGTATGCCATTGCACTCTACAAATGCACGCAGTCCACGGAAATACACACAGACTGAGGGTGGGCAGCTTTGCAGTTCGTTGGCGCGGGCGCAGTGTGTTGGCACTTACACAACCTATGAGAGATATCCAATGCACAGCACCCAGCACGAGAAGCGCAGGAGCACATGCCACTGCGCTGCCTGGTCAGCGGGTGCTGTGGCATTACGCGCAGTCTCGATGCAGCCCTGGGCTCAAAAGTGGCCAAAACTGCCCAGTCAAAATGCCTGCGCAGCCAAAAAGGGCAGCCGCGGCAGGCTCTGCACACAACCAAGGCCAGACCGTGGGTGGGCGGCTGCCACCCAGAACAACTACCTGCCCAGACCATAAACCTGCCTCGCACACATGACAGATCGCACACATGACAGAAGGTTAGGAGCACATGCCGTGCCCTACTCCCTCCCCCGACCTCACAATGGCACCCGGGGGACTCTATGACAGCCATGCGGCGCGACAGGCTGTGCACCGGACTGCGCCGCGACAGGCAGCTGGGTAAGACCGGGCGCCAGGCCTGGTCAGCGCTGTGGCCAAGCCGTGCTTGCAGGCCCAAGGGCGGGCGTGTTGCAGTACTCCCACTCACCTACCTTCTTGACCGCAAGCCCCAAGCGCCCCTGAGCACCTAGCCGAAAAGCCGCAGCGCCTGGACACAGGCGCCTGCTGACCACCCAAACCCTAAGCGTATAGTCCCTGGACACTGTGCAGCGCGATCCGGCGCTCGCGCTCGCCGCCGCCAGCGAGCCCGAGCGCCGCATGCACCAGGCCGGCCCCGCGGCGTCTGCCCTGGCAGCTTGCATGCATCCAAGGGGGGCTGCAAGGCCATGCACGCCTGGCTCGGTCCTGGTGACCTGTGAGCGGAGACCTAAGCCTATTACAGCCACCCCAAAACGAGTGCCCAGGCTGCAACCCCCTGCGCTGGCCCGCTCGGCCCACCTCTGTGCAACCACGGGGCGGGCGCGACAGGGAACGCCGTGCGCGGCGCGCCCTACACGGGCGACCTGGCAGCCCCGGCACCGTCCGCAGGGCCCTGCCGGCCGCCGCCGCCGGCCGCCGGCGCCGGGCGGCCGTGCGCGACCCCGTTGCTGACCGGCTCAGCGTGGCCGGCAGCGGTCCCATTTGTGGGCAGTGTGTCAGGCGCCTTGCCCTGCACGACGCCGGGCGGCGCGGGGGCGGGCGCGCGCGCGCCCAGCTCCACGCGGCGCGACGCCTTCTGCGAGGCCAGCACGCGGCCGAGGTCGACGCTGCGCCGCTTGTCCATCGGCAGCGTGAAGTACAGCACTGCGCGCGGCGAGGCGGCGGTCACTCGCGGCGCCTGCATTGCCTCGGCGCCCGCAGGCGGGCTGGTGGGGGTCGCGTGCTTGGCTGCACCAAGGGCTCGGCGCGCGAGCATAGGCCGGAGTCATGCAGCTCAGCGCGTATCTCATATCAGGCGCATGCCCAGGCTGGGCGCTGCTCCGCTTTGCCAGCGACGGGCCATGGGACCGCACACTCCCGGGGCCCTGGGAACCAGTCACGCCCGCCGACCGCCGTGCAGACTGCGGCAGCGCTGCGCCAGGCGGTCTGCCCATGCGTTCCTTTCATGCTCAGGGACGCGCCAGCCTCCATGCGCATATCACCCGCAGCAAGTGGTCCAGAGGAGGCTAGGGTTAGGGTTAGGGTAGGGGCGCACGGAAGTAGGCGAAGAAGCAGAGCAGCCAGGGAACGCCCAGGACGGCCATGAGGCTGTTGCCCAGCGCGCCCGCGTTGGCCGCCTGCAGCGCCGCGCTCGACTCGCGGCCGACCGCGCCGTGGTAGCCGAATACCCTGTCCGCGATGATGCCTGCGCCGGGCGCGGCGCGCGGGCTCAGGCCGGCGCGTGCGAGAGCGGGCGCCGCCGGCATGCTTGGGGCGCCAGGTGTGCCCTGAGCAGCACTCCCTGTACGAAGAGCTGGCCAGCCGTGACGCGCCGCGGTGATATGAGCTTGCAGCGCAGCGTAAATGCCGCACCCAGACATATATGACATGCAGACCCGAGCACATACAGCGAAGGCGCGGGTTCGGGCAGGCGCGACGGGGCGCAAGCAGCCGCCAGCCGAGGCCGCGCGGGGGCCGCGCACCGACCAGCGGCGCCGCAGTCGCGCCCACCGCGCCCTCGAACGAGCGGTCGAACGCGTAGATGGCCGACCGCAGCTGCTCCGGCACGATCTCAGAGAAGATCGCGCTGTTGTTCGTGCCCGACCTGCCGGCGGCGCATGCGTCAGGGCTCCCCACAGGCAGCTCTGCGATTCCTCCTCCCCGACCTGCCGGCCGCGCAGGTCGGAGCTCAACCCCCAACAGCTCTGTTGTTCGTGCCCGACATGCCGGCGGCGCGCATGTCAGAGCTCCCCACAAGTCAGCTCTGCCCCCTGTGCGTATTTGGGCACCGCAGTGGCGGTCACGGCGGCACGGGCTGCGGCCAGCCCCTGCGGCAGTGCAGAGCACTAGGGGCCTTGGCGCAGGAGCTCCGGCATGCGCGAGGGTTGGGTTAGGGGCAGCGCACCAGCTAATGCACGCGCCCATAAAGAACAGGACAGCCGCATATTTGCTGAAGCTCTCCCCCGTCGCAGTCATTGGCATGAGCTGCGCGCGCGCGCGCGGCGTGACTATAGTGGATGCGCAGGGTTGGGGTTGCATGCGCGGGCTGCCGGCCGCCGCGCCGAGCCGTGCGCCCCAGCCCACGCGCACAGCGTCACGGGTACACTGCTTCACGGTGCGGTGCTCCTTGCGCCGCAGCACGCAGACGCAGAGCAAACCCGCGCCAGGCTGGGCGAGTTGTGCGCAGGCGTGTCTCCCCGGCGCATCGCTGGCTGATCGACGCGCCGCCGTCTCTGCCCGAGTGCAACCCATACACAGCCTGTTTTGGAGTGCAACTGGCCGATCTGGATGCCTGAGCGCTCATGCGCGGCATGGGCCTGGCGCGCGCTCGCGCGCCGCACCTTGAACAGCGCGATGGTGAACGGGATGGCGGTCGCCACGCTCAGCTGCGCCGCAATGATCTTGCCGCGGTTGGGCGAATAGTACTTGGTCAGCGCGTCGCCTGCCGCACAGTGCCGCGCCCATGAGCAGCCGCGTCAGCGCAACGTCATGTTTTTAGGGACCAAGAGCTTGGCGGGACATGTGAGACAGACCTGTAGACCTGAGGGTACCTGCACCAATGCCATGTGTATTTTTGGGAGAGTGCTGCTTTGTCGGAGAGTGCTGTCTGTGTCGGACAGCGCTGCAAGCGCTGTCGGAGAGCGCCGCGGCGCCTCCCGGCGTGCACCGCCCCGGGCCGAGCGCCTGCCGTGCACCACGCAGAGACAGGCACTAATTTTGCGAGGGTGCGCGTGCGGGAGCGGCGCACCCAGCAGCCCGCCGCAGAAGCTGCCCAGCGCGCAGCCGAGCGCGACGAGCGCGTTGAGCACGGCGGCCGCCAGGTCGCTGAAGCCCAGCAGCTGCAGGTACAGCGTCAGCCAGCCCAGCGCGATCCACGGCATCGTACCCACAATGCCCTGCGCGCGCGCGCTGCTGTCAGGATGGAGCAGCAACTGCGCAACACACTCCCCAGTCTTTCTCCTACACACTGCATGCTGCACCAATGTTGCACGCAAAGACAAGAATGACGGCATTATTGGCGCGCGCGCCAAACCTTGCATCCTCGTTGCTCTCCTTCCACCGCTCTTAGAGATCCAGCTCGCCATGCATCTGGGCGCGGCGCGCCTGGAGGACCACGATGTTGAACGTGGGGATGCGCAGCACGTAGCCGATGTCGCGCCACATCTCGCGCATGTGCTTACCCAGCCAGCGCATGAAGCCGCTCGCGCCCTCGCCCATGACGTGCTCCGCCTGCCGCGCCCCGCCCAGCTGTCAGCACAAATGCAGAGCGCCGCAGAGCCTGCTCCCGCCCGACGCGCGCCCGGGGGGCGCATGCAGCTCCCTGGGGCTCCCCGGATGCGCTCTGCTCGCTGCGCATATCGCGCTCCTGGCCGTGATAGCGCTTGCCGAGCCTGCTCTGTTCAGTCGGCGGCTCCAGACCATGCGTGACATGGGGCCAGGGCGTCGACATGCATGCCGGGGCACAGGCTGCCAAGCGCGGCCCCAGGCGTCCGGCCGCGCGGGGCCGCAGCCGCGGGCGGCGCGCGCGCGGGGCGCGCCTTCTTGCGCGGGTCGCGCGCGATGGCAAGCACGACCAGGCCGGCCGCGATGCTGATGCCGGCGACCACGTGGAACGCAAAGCGCCAGCCCTCCAGGCCCAGCGGGTGCAGGCCGCCGACGGCGGTCGCGAAGAAGCCGCCCGCCAGGCCGCCTGGGGGCCAGGGTGGCCTAGGCTTAGGTTAGGGTGGAAGCCGCCCGCCGGGCCGCCCAGGGGCCGGGCGGCGGAGTCGCTGCCCCGGCTGCGCGGGCGGTCCTTGCCAGGCTACGCATGCGCACCCTCGCGCGATCAGCGCTCTTCTGGACCTTTTGACGAGCGCGCGCGGTCGGCCTGCGCGATGCCTCACTGTAGCGGGCACACGCTCTGCTTCCCGTTTTGAAGCGCTGCGCACTGCGCCCAACCGCAGGCCCTGCACAAGCAGCCCGATGCGGTGCCTGCCTGCTTTCCAGAGAGCGCCCATGCACCAAGACAATCTTTGGAGCCAGATGAAGCTCCTCTGTGGGCTGACGGCTATCCATCCGTGCATGCCCGCTCCTCAGTCTCCGCGTACAGGGGCGCACCCAGCGAGGACACGCCAAACAGCAGCCCAAACGCGCCGCCGCGCGACTTCTCCTCATAGTAGTCCGCCACCAGGCTCTGCGCGGCCGGGATCACCAGCGCCAGGCCCAGGCCGTTGACCGCGCTGAAGCTCATGGCCTGCGGGGCGGCCGGCGGCTCGGCGGCCGCGGACAGCACTCTCCGCTTGCAGCGGCACTCATATCAACGTGCTGTCCCACGGCTTGGCTGCAAGGTGTGATGCTGACACCCAGGACTTATTTCGGCACCATTCTGAGCCGCCGCATTGCGGCGGAATGCTGGCCGGCCGTGGCGCATGGCGCGCTGACTCAGCAGGCGTGCCACTCGGCGGCTTACTGCGCCACAGGCGCCCCGCGGCACTCCAGCGCCTGCCGCTGCGGCTCTGAACGCGCTACTCCCGCTGCGGCACTGTCAGAAAGCGCCCAGCGCTGGAGCATGCCGTGCGGTCCGGCGTTCCACCCGCGCAGCATGTCCCACCAAGGGCGCACCTGCGCTAGCGTGGTCGACGCCGCAATCGCGACGGTCATGACGCCCCACAGGATGGCGCCGAACGACACGATGTAGCAGCGGTTCAGGCGGTCGCCGAGCAGGCCGGCCAGCGGCGAGGCCAGCGCCTGGACCATGCCGCGCGCCAGCGTGATCGAGCCCAGCTGCGACGGGTTGACGTTCAGCGAGAAGCCGATGAACTTGTATGCTGCGCGCGCCGCGCGTGATTGGCGTCAGCACGCCCGCTCTGCGCGCGGCGCGCCCCGCCGCCGGCCGGCAGCGCGGCAAGGCTGCACGGCAGTGAGTGCGGCGCGCTGCAGCGCGGACCTGCCGGCAGCACTTGCTCGTTGGTCTTCTCCAGCAGGAACGCCAGGTTCAGCGCTGTAATCGTCCGCGCTTTGGCGCGCTTGACGACCGCCGCGTCCATCAGCACCTCCTCCTCCTCCTCGTGCACCAGCCGCCCGTCCGCTACCAGGATGGACTGGTCCCTGAAGGCCGCCATGGACCTCGCGGCCGCCTGCGCGCGGCCAGCATGCCTGGCTTGGGGCGGGTCGCGGCCAGCGCTCGGCCCCAACCAGAAAAGCTGGCACCTGGTTGACTTTGACCTGGGCCCCGGCCCGTTGCATGCGTCGGGAGGCGAGCGATGCAAGCGGTGGGCCGCATGTCGTACTATTTTTGACAGCATGCAAGATGCGCACTCCTGCGGCCGTATACCGGAGCAGGCCGCACCCGGCTTCGCACTGTCACAATCCTGGGCAAAGCGCCCTGTCTGGCGCGACTGGTGCGTCCAGGACCGCCGCCGGCTGCCTGCCTCCTGCTCCCGCCGTGCCGCCTGGGTCACGCAGCAGTTGCGAAGGCGGCCGATCGGCGTCCAGCTCGGCCGAATAACGGCTTTTACAGAGCCCCACTCGCGTTCTGAGCTGAGCTCAAACGAGGGGAACGGGGGTGCGGAGTCATCAGTCACGGTGGGTTATTAAAAGGCCCTGCCCTAGACTCCCGGAGTCCATACATGCAACGGTTTCATCCAGCCCCACAACTTCACTGCGCAGATGGCATTAAAACACTGCGCATAAGTAGCTGCAATCAAGGCTGTGCTGGCCAGCGGCGTCTCCCAGCGGAGCCGCGTGTAATGAGGGCGGTCCTGCTTGCGGCGGTGCTGGTGCTGGCGTGCTGCGCGGCTGAGGCCAGCTGCAGTCTAGGTGCGCCGGCTCGGCACCGGGCGGTGCGGTGTGGAAGCGCTGTTTCTCGCAGGTACTAGCTACGCACCATTACCGTATTCCTCACGCTGCAACTCACTACAGCTGGTCGCGCGCCGGCTGTACTGTTGCTGCGTGACTTGCTGCTGCAGGAGCTGCTGTCAGAGCTTGCAAGACCACAGGCGTTTGCGACTTGCATGAGGCCGCTCATGGCCTCTAACGGTGATTAGGCCACCTGGCACGCCGGACGGCTTGCACACTGGTGCGCGGCGCGCAGGCGGCGCAGGCGCGCCCTGCTCCGAGGGCAGGCGAGGGGCTGGCGGTGCGCTGGGAGCGCATCACGCAGATGCAAGCGCGCGTCACCTGCTTGCGGATGCCAACGCGGGGAGCAGCTCATACGCGCTGCGGGGGGGTCTGCAGGCCACCAGTGCGCACACGCGCAAGTCCAAGGCCGCCAGCTGACAGCGGGCTGCCAACTTGTTCACAGTCGCTCTCTTGGACTTGGCCGGCACGCTAGTCCTCGCTAGCTCGTGTGCACAAGTGAGCGCGTTCAGGATAGTGTGCTGTGGTGGGTAGCATGCTGAGAGCCGCGCGTTGCAAGTCTAAACCCCAGACAGATAGGGAGCTGGCTAGCGCGTTGTATTTTCGCATGCATATGAGTGCAGGCCTGAGCCTGGCGCAGCTGAGGCTGCGCAGTCCGTGAGGCAGCACGCAGGCGGCGCGGTCTGCTCAGGTGAACTTAGTCGTGCTGCACAGCACTACGTAATGCTGCCTCACGCCTGCATACGCAGGCAATGGCCTGCGCGGCACGCTGGTGCAGCAGCAGGCGGCGGCGCCCGCGCTCGGCGCCGACGTGTCGCCGCTGGCGCTGCGCGTGGAGAACGTGGACTCGCGCACGCTGCGCGTCAGGATCGGCGCGGAGGGGCGCTGGGAGGTGCCGCGCGCGTTGCTGCTTGGCACCACCGAGAGTGCGCCCGCCCCGGCCCGCTCCCTGTCCCATGTGCAAGCCCAGACTGACGTTCAGGTCCTGTGCGGCGCACGCTTTGAGCAGCCCGCCGCCTGGCCGTGGCCCGCCGCCTGTCAGCGTGCACGGCTTGCTAGAGCGCCGTCAGCACTGCCCACCCCCCCCTCGGCACTTTGTCACTTGTCTCCTCAAGCGAGCGCAGGCGGATGGTGCGCCTGCGCATGTTGCGAGGCGTTGTTATGTAGCGGCGGGCATGCCAGATCGCATGTGCGTCGGCCCATGCGCAGGCTCTGACGACGCAGCGCCGCAGTACCAGTTCAACTACAAGGCGTCGCCGTTCGCATTTGCAGTGGCGCGGCACAATGCCAGCGGTGGCGTGCCCCTGTTCAGCACACAGGGAACGCGGCTGGTCTTCAAGGTGCGCCTCTGCTTGCAGAGTCCCTCAGAAGTTGTGCACAGCAACGACTAGCTGCATGCAGTGCAGTTGATGTGTGTAGCTCGTTGGCGAGATGCACCGGGGCTCCTGATTGAAAAGATGTCGTGGCGGGCGTTGCTAGATGCAGGATGCGCATGCCTTGATGTCTACATGATGTGGCCAAAAATGCATGTTATGAGCCAACTTCACAGAGACTGCGTGCTACTGTCTCCTGCACAACGTTCACTTTTGCAGCCGTAACCTGATACATGTGTGCACGTGCCTGCGCACCATGCTCAAACAAGGGGCATGGCGGGGCTGACAGCGCAGCAGGCGCGCCCGCCCAGCCCCTCACACCGCGCGCCGGGCGCGCAGGACCAGTACCTCGAGCTCAGCACGGCGCTCGACCCGGCGGCCAGTTTGTACGGCCTGGGCGAGAGCGTGCGCACCGGCGGGTTCGCGCTGCCGCGCAATGGCACCGTGCTGACGCTGTGGGCGCGCGACAGCCCGGCTGCGCTGCCCGACCAGAACATCTACTCCGCCTGGCCGTTCTACATGGAGCTGCGGCCAGGCGCGGGGCCCCCGCCGCTGATGGGGTTAGGGTTAGAGTGATGGGCTCGAGGATGAGGCAGGACTCACAGCAGCATGTGGCCGTTCAAGCACAACTCAGCAGCTCTAGATGCAGCCCATGTGACACTGCGGTGCCTGGCGAGAGCCCGTGACAAGCAGGACAGCATGAGGGGACGGCCGCCGACATGTATGGGGTGCGCGCGCGGGGCGCAGACGGGTCCGCGCACGGCGTGCTGCTGTTCAACAGCAACGGCATGGACGTCGTGCCGGCCGCCGACCGGCTGACCTACCGCGCCGTCGGCGGCGTCCTCGACCTCTTCTTCCTGCTGGGGCCGACGCCGCTGGATGTGATGGACCAGCTGACGCGGCTCGTCGGGCGGCCCGCGCTGCCGGCGTACTGGGCGCTGGGCCTGATGAACAGCAAGCGCGCCCCCGCCCGCCGGCGGTCAGACCTGCCGCCTGGGCCGCTTCTTTGCCGGGAAAGCGGGTTCTGCCACCGTGTGCCGCTGTCCGGCAGTGCGTTGCGCGGTGGGCGGCATGGGCGGCTGCGCGGAGCGGCCCGCGGGCCCTGCGCGCGTGCTGCACGTGCCGCGCCAAACGTCCCGGGTGTCGCTCGCAAACATGCGAGCTTCCTCGCCTGAGCCGCGGAGCTGGGAGGGTGTGTTCGCGACGCTCCAGCGCCGGCGCCGGCCTTGGCGAGGCAGCCCCGCGCCGTGCGCAGGTACGGCTACGCGAGCGTTGCGGAATACGGCACCATCGTGGACGGGTACCGGTCGGCCGGCATCCCGCTGGGGACGTTCGTGAGCGACAGCCAGTACATGCGCGCGGACCAGGACTTCACGCTCGGCGCGGCCTTCCCGCCGGCCGGCATGCAGGCATTTGTGGCCGGGCTGCACGGCCGGGGCCAGCGCTGGGTGCGCGCGCGCACCCGGCGCCCCCGGGGCGGCTCGGCGCAGCCGGAGCCTGCCGCGGCCGCGTGCCCTTGCCCTGCTGCCCAAGCAGTGCACCACGGCCTAACACGCAGCCTGGGGCGGTTGCATGTCGCCCGCGCATGCAGCGCAGGCTGCATATCACATGTTACATGCGCTGCTGTTGAGGAGCCGGGCGACGGCGGTGCTTGGGGCGTGCGGACGTGCGCCTTGCAATTCAGGGCGGCACACGCCCGCAAACAGTAGGTTGGGGTAGTGATCCTATCCATGGTATTGAGTGCTGGGCTGGGCCCTGGAAGGATCCCAAGCCTGGCGACACCCTGGGGCATGCCGCAGGTGCCCATCCTCGACCCCGGCATCCACGTGCAGCCCGGCTACGCACCCTACGACAGCGGCATGGCGGACGCCGTCTTCATCCACGACATCAGCGGCAAGCCGTTCATGGGCCAGGTGCGCACACGCTGCGCGTCCGCCGCCCCTTCAAGTTGCGCTACGACCGCTCTTCTCGTGCGCGTCATTGTCGTGCTGTGGTGCGGCTGTACAGGAGGCTGGCACGGCGCTGCATGCACGCATGCAAGCGAAGCATATGCTGGGCCCATTCCAGCATGAGGCTCCAGCGTGGGATGCACTAAGAGGGCATCGCTCCAACGCATGCACGCAGCGCTTCTGACTGGCGCGGCGCTGCACGCGAGCAAGCGGAGCATGTGTTGGGCCCGTTCCAGCGTGATGCTCCAGGGTGGGATGCACTGAGAGGGCACCGCGCCAGCGCATGCGCGCCGCGCTCCTGACTGGCGCGCGGGCGGCGCGGGCGCCCAGGTGTGGCCGGGCGCCGCGCACTACCCGGACTTCACGAGCCCGCAGGGCAAGCGCTGGTGGCAGCAGCAACTGGCCGCGCTGCACGGCGGCCTGCCCTTTGACGGGCTGTGGCTGGACATGAACGAGGTGGGCCGCGCCCGCGCTCTGCAGTTTGGCTGGACGTAGAGCAGAAGGGGTTTCATGCTCCACTTGTTGAGGCAGTGGTAAAGCATTGGACAAGTGCTCAGAGCTCTGGCTGCACGCAGGTGTCATCCTTTTGCACGGGCGACGTGTGCTCAGGTAAACACACTCCCACGATATATATTAGCGCGCATCCTTTCTTTGGGCGCACCGTATCAACTGTTCACGCCCACATTTTGCTGTCTGGCTCCTGCCAGCACGGCCCCATTATCACAGCCAGTATGCTTTGCTATAAAGAGACTTCAGTGTTGGTGTGAGGGCAGTCATGTGCACACAGCTAGTTGCTGATTATGAGGCGTGGTGCGTACGTGTGAATGTCATGCAACTGTCATGCGAGACGTTTCTGGATGAGGCCCGCCGCACCACACCATAAAACCTGCACTTGCGCGCAGGGAGCGCACCCGCAGCCAACGACTTTGTGTGCAAGCTCAGCTGCCAGAGCGGCGCCTACCTGGCCAGCAACGGCAGCGAGGCGCCTTCCGGCGTTTTCAGCCCGCCCTACGCCATCAACAACGGCGCTGCGCGCCTGCCGCTCGGCACAAAGGTTGGCGCGCCGCGCCCTAGTTGCTGACAGTTCCAGATTCTGCGTCACCTGTACATTCCCATTCCATGCTCTGCCTAAGCCATCACCGTCTGTCAAAGGCGTTCGACTGTGTTCTGAAGCTTGACGCGCAGCCAGAGCTCAGGAGACAGGCAGTGGGTCTGCAGTGGCGTCCAGCATGTGGGCTGGCGGTGTTGGGGGTCCGGCTGAGCCGTCAGGGGGCGGGGCGGCAGACGCTTCCGGTGACGGCGCGGCACTGGGACGGCGCTCTGGAGTATGACATGCACAACCTGTACGGGCACTCCATGGCGCTCGCCACGCACAGCGCGCTGCAGGCCGTGACCGGCCGCCGGCCGTTCATCCTCACCCGGCGCGCCGCGGCCGTGCTTGCGCAGAGCCCTTGTCATGCATGGCGATACACGCTTGCCATGATGCAGGCAGGCGCGTCACTGCAAATGCAGCTTCCAGTCTGCCCATGCCTGGTTTCACGTGCACGGGTACCTCCTGGCCACTGTCAGTTGGCTGGAGTAAGCTGGCGCTTACGCGACTGTGACGCCCTGTTTGGTTGCCCTGCCCAGGTCGACATGGCTGGGCACCGGCGCCGTGGCTGCGCACTGGACCGGGGACACCGCATCCCGGTGGGCGGACCTGCGCTGGTCCGTGCAGGTGCGCGAACACTGTGCAAGGCTATGTGTGGTGCACACCATGCGTGCACCGCGTGCTGGCCGCGCGGTGCGGCACACGCAGCGCAACGAGGCTGCTCCAGCGCGGGGCGCGGCTGCCCTATTGCTCTCCCGCTCGATATCCCGCTCGCTCTCTCGCTCGCGCGGTGCTCCTGCCGCCGGCGCGCAGCACCTGCCGCACAGATGACGCGGCCTGGCTGCCGCTGCGCCCCCATGACTGGACCAGGCTGCGCGGGTCCAACCCTCCCGGCAATGGAGAGGGTCAGCGCTGGCGGGTGCTCACTGCTCACGCGGCGGGCGCGGGGCGCGCCGCGGCAGAGCGTCCTGCTGGGCGGCATGGCGGGGATCAGCCTCATCGGCGCCGACATCTGCGGCTTCCAGGGCTACCCGAGCGAGGAGCTGTGCGCGCGCTGGGCGGCCGCGGGCGCGTGGCAGCCGCTCGCGCGCGCGCACCACGCCAACGGCTACGCGGAGCTGTTCAGGCGCGCGGGGCGCTGCGGGAGCCTCTGTCGTGTGGCGCGCAGGCGGAGGTCTTGTGTCTCTGGGTAGGGTTTGGGCGGGTAGGGTTTGGACGGGCTGTGGGTGCGGCTCTGGCGGCACATGCAGCCGCTGGGTGATGCTCTGCGCAAATATCTACCTGGCCCGGAAATCTTGGGACCCGTGGGCGTGCACCTGGCTGCGGTGCGGCCAGCATGCGTGACGTACATTGCAGTGAGCTGGCAGGCCACCTGGCTGGCTCGTGGAGGGCAGCGCCCCGGCCCATGAGCCTAGGGCAGGTGTTTGCGCGCAAAGTTTGGCCCCCAAACCCTTACCTTGAGCAGGTGGCCGGCGGTCGCGGCGGCCGCGCGCGCGTCGTTTGGCTGGCGCCTGCGCGCGCTGCCATACACCTACACCGCCTTCCGGGACGCGCACGCCCGCGGCTGCCCCGTCGCGCGCCCGCTCTTCATGGCCTTCCCGGCAGACGCCGCCACGCACGCGAACAACGCGCAGTGGTGCGCGGAGCCCGCGGCTGTGCGTGCGCACGCGCGTCCGCAAGGGGGCGGACGCGCACCGTCGCAGGCCTTTCCTGGCCGAGGGCTGTTGGTCCGTGGTGCCCAGTGCAAGCAGACACGACCAGCGCTCTCTGCTCATGGTGTGGCCTGATGAGCATTGGGTTTGCCTGCAGAGCCCGCTGAGCGCACCATGCTTGTCTCCATCAACAACATCAACAGACATTGAGGGGGAGCCCCTACGTAGCCAGACGCAACGGCAGCTGCGTACACACCATGTCCACCGCCTGTCCTCCAATAGTTGAGACATGCGGCATATCACAGTTTTTTGTTGAGGGTCAGGGTAGGTCTGCTCCTGACCGCTTCCTGGTGTGCGGCCGCCGCCAGGATGCTGGGCGACGCGCTCATGGTCGCGCCGGTGCTGGACCAGGGCGCGACCTCGGTAACCGCCTACTTCCCGGCGGGCGTGTGGTACAGCCTGTACGACTTCTCCGCCGTGGATGCCACCGGCGGCGGCCGCCAGATCGCGGTGCCTGTGCGCTCCCCGCGCTCTGGGGGAGCATCACGCCACACAGCCCTGCGCGCAGCTGATGCTGACTGCCACGCTGGTCCTACCCTGTGGGTGATGATGATGTGCCTTAACGGGCGGGCGCACAAGGCAACTTGTGTTACCTGGAGCGCTTGTTTTTGCATGTGCAATGCATGCCGAGTGTGTGGTGCTCAGGCTTGAGCCATGTACGAGCATGCTGATCTCCACGCAGAAGCATGCCTGTCTCCAGCCCATAGCTTTGTCCGCAGCATACTGGCTCGGCCAAGCACTTGCCTTTGCTGGGCCGGCTCCCTGTCCTGGTATGCACCAGCAGGCGGTGCAGCGCAGAGCTCTGCGCGACAGGGAGTGCCCTCGGCCCAGAAACGCAGCCCCGTGCGCCCGCGCGTGCAGGCGGCCCTGACCGCCCCGGCCCCGGTGTACGTGCTGGGCGGCAGCATCGTTCCCCTGGGCGCGGCTGGCTCCAACGTGACCTCCCAGGCGCGCGCCCGATCCGCCTAGCGTCAGCCTTGCTCCAGCCTGTAACCAATTGGCTTGCGCAGGCTGGTGAGCCGAAGGCGACTGCCTGCTTGTGCCGGAAGCATGCGCGCGCCACCCGCTCGCCAGGGCCTGGGGTTGGCCCGTTCCAAGGCTCGTGGCTGGCGGCGCTTGCTCTGCGCGATTGATAAACGCAACCCAGCTGAGAAGTGCAGATAGCTGCAGTGGCCGCGCGCAAGGCGCTGCTGAGCCGAGGGGCTGCCTGGTGCCCTGCAGGCGAGGGCGGCGGGGCTCACGCTCGTCGTAGCGCTGCCGCGCGGGGGCGCCAGCCCGGCGGCGCGCTGCGGCGGCGCCTGCGGCGACGGCGCGGCGCTCGGCCCCGCCGAAGCGCAGGCCTGCGGCCACATGTACCTCGACGGCGGTGCGCCCGCGGCGGGTGCACGACTCGCTGGCGCTGTCACCATGCCCGGCTCATCCCTGCAGCCTGCCATGCGTGTGAACACGCAGTGCACGCGGCGCCCCCGTGCAGCATTCATCGTGGACGTACTGGGCCCCACAGGTCCTTCATCCTCCTTGCATCCCAATGCTGACTTTGGCCGGCCCTGCTCTGCGCGCGTGGCCGCATGTATTGCGGCAGGGTCATGGTGCAGCTTTAGGATGCCTTCTGCCATAGGGGTAGGGTTAGCTAACCCTAATCCTACCCTAACCGGATGCGCAGGCGAGGAGCTGGCCGTCAGCGACGCGCGCGGCCACCGCCTGGACTTACTGGCGCGGCTGCAGGCGGCGCCTGGCGGCGGCGCGCGCGGCACTCTCTCGGCCACGTGGGCGCCCGGGCCGAGCACCGCCGCGGGCGGCTGCACCGCCAACACGACGTGGCCGCGCCTGCAGTCCGTCGTCGTGCTGGGCGTCGGGCCTGTGGACATCTCGAGCGTGTCCGTCACGGTGCCCGCCCGGCAGCCCGCTGGCTGCTGTGCCGTAGCATGTGCGCCTGTCATCGAGAGCCTGAGCAGGGCGGGTCTCACTGCCAGGGGTGAGCTGCTGTTGGTGCCCTTGCAAAGTACCAGGGACCCCACAACGCTGAACAGACGATTTAATGCATTCCGTGCAAATGCGCGTCTGTTGACTGGCCGGCTGTGACCATCGCCAAGGGGCTGCAGCCTCCTGCGCATGCCGTGGCGCAGGCGGCATCGGCGGCGACGGCGGCCGCGCAGCGCCCAGTGCACTCGCTCGCGTTCGCGGCGAGCGCTGCGGGCCCGCCGGCGGGCGCCGCGCCGGCGGGCGACAGCGCCCCAGTCGGTTTCGGCGCCGCGCGCTACGACGCCGCGGCTCGCGTGCTGACCATCGAGGGGCTCAGCTACCAGCTGGCCTGCCCAGAGAGCCTGCGCGTGTCCTGGAGCGGCCAGGCGCTGGGTGGCGGCGGCGCGGCCAGCATGAGCACGGCGGGCTAGACGCGCAGGGACCGCAGGCGGGATATGAGATGGGTAGTAGGCAGACATGGGCGCCGTGGCCCAACGCATGCTGATTCTCTGTGAACGTTGGGTAGTTTCATGTCAGGCTCTCTGACATGCCTGCATCCTGCTACTGTCAGGGCTGCGAGCGCTGGCTGGCGATCATGGGCTTGTGCGCGGCCGCCCCATATACTACCAGTGTAGGGAGAAGCAGCACTGCAGGCTGGCGTGTGCAGGGTGAGCGGGAAAGCCCGCGACTTTGCGGTGGCTAGCATGGAGCATGTCTTGGACGAGGCTTGGGCAAGATAGGCCAGCGTGGCAGCGCATGCAGCCCACCGGCAGCTTTCCTCAATAGCTGGGGACACTGTAGAGCCCGGCATGCGTTCCCTGGCCATTGCCGGGAGCGAGCCGGTGCGTCCAGAATTTGAAGATGCTGGGCATAGGAGGCAATCAAAACTTGCATTTTGACTTTGCTAGCTAGAGACTAACTAGATTGGACTAGACACCACGGTGCTAGCAGTTCCGACTCAACAGGTGCTCCAACGGGCGTTGGGTTTGAACTGCATGCGCAGGTGCCCAATGGGCTGTTCATATACGTACTGACGGGTGCTGCGTGTGGTTTCTGCTCCTTCTCGCAGAATTTATTATTCAGGCAGCAGAGGGCGTCCGCATTGTCTGTGCCTTGTAGGCACGGGCGAGGTGCCCGGGGCAACACACTTGCGCCAGGATAATTGCGTGTTGCACCGCAAAGTGAGCGGGCGGCCTTTGGGGCCAAACGGCACTGTGATGTGAGGCGCTACTGCAGCCGGTATTGTTGCAATTCGGGGTACTTTGCTACGGCATGCCAAAAATGTTCTTTATTTAAAGTCTGGGGTACGGTATCTGATGGCCCACAAAAGTGCTTATGTAACAGCGAGGTGCACATTGAGAGTGTCAAAGGTATGGCAGGCAGGTTTGGCCAGCGAGTGTAAGCCTGCATAGTGTTCTAGGAGCCTGAACGGATGCGAGCGCTGTGATGGAGCTGAGCGCCAGCGAGCGATATAGCGCAGCCGCGCTGTACACCCTGGCTCTGCATGCCACGCAGGTAGCGGGGGATGATTGCAAACTCTTCTTCTGCGTGAGGAGCATTGCTTGCTTTTGGTGGCCAGGTGTCCCAAAGGCAGGTTGTGCAAGACAGTTTGTGGCGCGACAGGAGCAGGCGAGCGCCGCGGCGGCCGGGGATGCGCTACCGCGCGAGGCGCACGGGTCCTGGGGGTGCTCGCCCGTCGATCTTGTACTTTTCTTTTCAAAGCTGTAGTCAAATGCACACAACCGGGTCACCCGTCACCCCTCTAAAGCTGCTGCACCCCTGCCTGCGCCTCCAGTGTGCATTGCGCCTCAACGAGACCAGCCCGCGGGCTTCCGTGCGCGCAGGGCGCCCGCAGGCGCGGAGGTGAACAGTTTTGCCGGCGCCGGGCCCGCCGACGGCGACGAGTCGGCCTGGCTCGCGGCCTGGGGCTGGGACCTGTGTGCGCCGGGCGGCCTGTGCGAGCGCGCGTACGAGCACCTGGGCCTGCCGCCCAGCGGGTGGCCGGCCCTGAAGGCGCTGCCGGAGGTGTCCCCCCGCTTCCGGTCCCGCAGCGGGCTCGCTGCTGACCCATTCGCTACCAATTATCAGCGCTGTTCCTCTCCAAAAAGCCTGCTTGCCGTTCAACAGGTGGAGAGTGAACGTAAGCGCCGGGCGGGCGGGCAGGTCGCCGGCGGGACGCCGCTGGAGCACTTTGCGGGCGCCTACCTACCCGCGCTGGGCATCGACGCGCCCGCGCCCGCGCCCGCAGCACCCACGGGTCACGCCGCTCCAGCCACGGGCCGGGAGGCCACGGCGGCCAGCGCCGCGGGCGCCGCCGCCAGCCTGGCGCGCTCCGAAGGCGTCGCGCCATGCTCGCGCCCGCCGCCCGTGCAGCTCGACGCGGGCGCTCTGGGGCCGCCTGATGGGCCGGCGGGCGGCGCCGGCGCCGGCGCCGCCGACGAGCCTGATCAGGCGGCCGCCCTGGAGGCGGAGGCGCGCCGCTGGGACCTCGCGCGCGAGCAGCTCGCGCACGGTGAGGCGCCGCCCGCGGCGTGCGGCGCCGCCAGTCCTGACCCAAACCCTGGCTTGGACCCTGGTGCGGCAGCGGGCGACGCTCGTGAGGAGCACGGCGCCACCGCAGCAAGCGGGGCTGGCGGCACCGCGGATCAGGAGCCTGCGCAGGCGCGCGGCGGCGGGCAGCGACCCGACGATCTACGCAGCGCGTCCAGCCTGGCGCGGGGCGCCGCGTTGGGCGGCGGGCGCGCCGCGGACGCCAACACCACCGCCGCCGCGCTGGGCGCCGTGCAGGCGCGCCCGGGCGCTGCCGAGTTCCATGCAGGCTGGCTGAGCGCGATGCTGGAAAGTTGCCGCGCTTCTGCACCCCCTGTTTCTGTGTGCCGGATGTCAGGCCTGCTGCGGCGCACACGCGTTCCCAGGTCTCTCTCCGCATGTCCTGTCCCTCTCCTTGTACCCCGCCTGTGCGCTGGATGAGGTGCGCTGGGGCGCCCTGCAGGCGCTGCTGGAGGGGTCGCTGGCGCGGCCGCGCATGCCGACGCTGCACGACGTCGTCGCGGCCGCCTCCGCCGGGGACCCCGCGCGCGCCCAGAAACCAGACGGCCCCGAACCCCCTGGCGGCATGGGCGTGCGCTCCGGTGACGCCAGCACGGCCAGACAACCTGGGCCCGGCGCCGACGGGAACCCCGCCGAGGGCCCGCAGCCCGCGCCGGCGGTGCGCTGGTACGATGCGCGCGCGCGCGTGGCGCTGAAGCGCGTTGCGGCGTGGCTGCTCGTGCCGCCCGGCAAGCTCGCCACGCTGGAGCGCATCGCCGCGCAGCAGGCGCAGGTGCGGGCGGCCTGCCTGACAGCGTGGTACATTGGGTTGTGCCTTCCTGCTTGCACGCCCGCCAGACGCGGTCCATGCGGCAGCCGGCGTCGTTCTCGTTCTCTCCCTGCTGTGTGATGCTCGAGTCGCATGAGCTGCAGAGCGTGGGACGCGCACAATGGCTGCGCACGGGCGCACGTGTGCTGACGCCCTGTGCGCAGCGGGCCTCGACGACCACAGCGGTGCCCTGCAGGCACCCGCGGGCGTTGTGGAGGAGAAGCAGCCGCCGTCCAGCTGGGGCCGCGGCGGGCTGCGCGCGCTGCAGGTGGGCGCGGCGGCAGTGGGCGGCGGCGCGCTCCTCGCCGTGACGGGCGCGCCCCCGCCCTACGCCCGCGCCGCCCTGGTCTCGGGCATGTGGGGGAGCGGGCGCAGCCCGCGGCGCTGCCCCGTGCTGGGCGCTCAGCTGGACGCGCATCACGCGTGAGCGCGGCGCTGTGCACGAGCTGGCTGGGCGCTCCCGACGTGACCAGACTGCGCTGCTGACGCGCTGCATGGCGCTAGCGCTCATCGTGCTTGGGCCGTGCTGGGAACACGCCTGCTTCCGAGGGCGGGGGGCTGCCGCTGCGAACACCACTGTGAGCGCCAAGGTCGCAGCGCAGCCGACGGCGCGAGGGTGCAGTGCTCCAGCAGCGGGGCCTGCTGGCGCAGCGCGGACGCGCCAGCCAGCGTGTAGCAACAGCCAGGCGCGCGCGCGCAGGCGGCTTGGCTGCGCCGGCGATCGCCGCGGTGGCCGGCACGGTGCTGAGCAGCGTGGGCACGGGCGCGGCCGCGGCCGGCGCGCTCACCGGCTTCGTCGGCAGCTCCGCCGGCGCCGCGCTCACCGTGGCCGGCTTCGGCGCCGGCGGCGCGAAGGTGGTCGGCGGCCGCATGGCGCGGCGCCTGGGTGCGCCGACGCGCGATGCGCTGTTAGGGTAGGGGTGCGCCGCACCTCACGCACATGCCCTGCTCCGTTGATGGCCTGCTGCCTGCCCTCGTGAGCGCGCACGCGACAGCGGGCAGCGGCCATGGGTGGCGTCAGACTGCAGACGAGGTCAGGCATGCGCGCGAAATCAGAGCTTTTCCGCAGGACGCCCGGCCATTACGAGCTCCGCCCGCGGGTACGGCGCTCTGCGGGCTCAGCGCGGGGCGCGCGGCGCGCGCAGGCGACGTGAAGGAGTTTGGGTTCCGGGAGCTGCCGGCCGGGGGGGGCGCGGGCGCACACGGCGCTGCTCAGGGTCCGAAGCCCAAGCAGGAGCACAAGCACAAACAGCACCACCTGGCGCAGCTCAAGCCCGTGCCGCTGGCCGTGGACGGCGAGGCGGACCCGCGCCTGGCGCTCACCATCTGCGTCTGCGGTGCGCATCCCTGCAACAACCCGAGCGCGTGGTCCCCGCGCCGGCCGCCACAGGGGCGCTCGCACAGGGAGGCCGGGCGGGCTGCCTGTGTGCAGCGCGCGTGGCGCGCACGCGCGGCGAGCATGCACGGGCGAGGGCGGGCACGCATCAGTTAATACGAGCATTTGTTTGCAAAGCCTTGCTAGCGAAGGAGGTGAGGGCGCTGGCACGAGGACGTGCGACACTGGCTCATGCGGATGCTGCGCGTGGGCGGTGTGCGCGAGCGCTGCTGCGAAGGCGTGCCATCGGCGCTGCGCTGCACGAGCACAGCGGCGGCTGGTGACCATGTGCCGGGGGCTGCTGACAGACCTGCTGCGCTCAGGCGCCCTGCCTGAACAGCCACGGCGCGGCGAAAGCAGCGTGGGTCGGGATTGGGCTCACATGCGTCGGCTGCTTGTAGCCCTGACACCGACATGAAGCAGCACATTGTCGCCAGCCTGACAGGGCACCCTACCCTAACCCTGATGCTCTGGCCTGGCGGTGCGCGCCAGGCTGGGCCGCGGAGCCGGCGGACTTCACGGCGGTGTGGGCGGGCGTGGACGCGGACGCCAGCCACGCGTTCACGCTCGTGTGGGAGTCCGAGCACCTGCGCAAGCTCAACCAGTCGCTGCTGGCGGTGCTGGCCAGCGCGGTGCGCAGCGCCCTACCCAACCCCTGGCGGCGAAGCCCTGCCCTACCCAAACCTGCGTCGCCGTCCCGGCTCACACGGAGCCCGGGTGCAGCTGCGCGGCCGGCGGGCGAGCCTGTTGGACTCCGCAGGGTTAGGGCCTATCTAACCCGGCCAGCTTTGGCCGCGCAGAAGGCGGGCGGCATGTTCCTGGACAGGCCTGTGTTGCACTGCAGGGTTTAGGGCCTAGCTAACCTGGCCTGTTCTGGCGCCGCAGGCCGCGCAGAAGGCGGGCGGCATGTTCCTGGACAAGTTTGTGCTGCACGGGCTGCTGGGCGCGGCCACGCTGCCGCTCACCGCGCTGAGCGCCGCGTCGCTCATCGACTCCGCGTGGGCCGTGGTGCGCGGCCCCGCGCGCGGCCGTGGCGGCGCCGGCGCGTCGGGGCCCGGGGCTGCTGGGCGCGGCCCGCGCCGCCGCCGGTCCATGCAGGGGGCCGGCTGCGAGGGACGACCGCGCCCCAGCCCTGCCGGCCTCCGCCCTCGAACCTGCCCACCTCCCGGGTGCATGCGGGCCTGCCCCAGACTGATGGCTGGCCTTGGGGACTACACCCTACCATAATCCTATCTACCGCGCCCGCGCAGGCCATGAACCGCGCGGTCCAGGCCGGGCAGCTGCTGGCGCACGTGCTGGCGTCCGGCGCGCACGGCGGGCGGCCGGTCATGCTGGTCGGCTACTCCATGGGCGCGCGCCTGGTTTTCCACTGCCTGCTGGAGCTGGCGGCGCTGCGCGCGCGCGGCGTGGTGGAGGCCGCCGCGCTGCTGGGCGCGCCCGTGCGCGCGGACCGGCCGGGCGAGTGGGCGGCCGCGCGCGCGGTCGTCGCCGGCCGCCTCGTCAACGGCTACTCCTCCCACGACTGGGCGCGTGCCCTCAGAGTGCCCCAGGGTGCCAGAGTGCCCTGGACTACCCGCATGCGACCCCTTGCCCTCTCCCCTGTCTCACGCCGCGTCCGCGCATGCGGACCGGCCGGGCTGGTGGACGCGCGCGCGCGCCGTTGAGCTGCCGTGGCAGGGCGGGAGGGGGA
>JAABUV010001458.1_pt1 | contig 34365 bp, 35 predicted proteins | sample 5559971 | NCBI WGS metagenome assembly JAABUV01 (sample SAMN10711881, study PRJNA513362) | rock metagenome | isolation source: Antarctica rocks | place: Antarctica: Victoria Land, Knobhead nord | collected 2015-12-19
ACGAGTATGTTGAATGAGTAATGAGATCAGTATCGTGTGATTAACGAATTCTTAATATAATGTCAGAATCGTGCCTAGATGAGTCAATCAGCGAAAGTCAGGGTTGAATAGTGCTTGATCTTTAGAGGTAGCTATAACTGAATATTAAGAATACAGAAGAAGATTGATACAAGAGCTTCTATTTATGTAATGTTCAGAGGCTGCGCTAGGCTCGAAAGAGATGTGTTTGTGACACGGGAAGAATGTGATGTAGATGAACAAGATGTTGGTGAAAGAAAAGAATGTTGGGAAAGAAAAAGAGTGTTGAGTCATATCTGAGTCATATCTGAGTCATATCTGGCTAGCTCGCTGATTAGCCCTAATCATTACGCAGAGAACTCGCTAGCGTTCACTGCGAATTGATTAGAGCTTCAGCCTTGTTCAGCCTTGATACGCTCGTAACAGTAATAAGGATTTTGAAGAATTAATCAATGCAAAAGATGTGACAGAAGACTTGTTGTTTCACGCTGCTGTTTCATCACAGATTGACGCAGATGATGTGTAAGATTAATTTCTGATTAACATTGTTTTAAATAATATAATGAGTGATGAAGATTTCAAAGAACTGATCAATGTGAAAGATGTAACAAAAGACTTGTTGTTTTATGCTGCTGTTTCATCACAGATCAACACAGATGACGTGCAAGATCATGATGAGATTAAGTTCAACATTATTGCATTTGAGAAAGATGATCATGATTTTTGTGATTGAATCATCGTAAAATGTGATGATGATGTGATCATGAGCTTTCTGACTCATTTTGTCGTGATAGTTGATAAAGACTTAGTCACGCTGTTGAAAGAAATGATTCAGCACTTTCATGCTGTTTTGCAATTAACTTGTTCTCAAGTCAGAGAATTCATGACATGATGAAAGCTTATAACATGTGAAACTGAATGAAAATGATGATCTTCTTGTTCAACTTCTTTATCAATCACAGCTTAATCTGCATCTGCATCATTGTCATTTTTGAAGATGAAAGAATCAAGTTGTTGAAATTAATTCATTTGAGATTTTGTTCAAGATTTTTGTGAATGCATGAGAAAGTTTTCTTATTGTTTTCAACATTCATCTGCAATTCTTTTAATTCATTACATGATCAAAACTCAATGTAAATGCTGTCATAATTTAAACATGCAGTTTGCTCTTTGTCACGCTTGATGACTTCATAAACAAAAGCATTAAGACATTCTTTGCAGTAAACATGAAAACAGTTGATTACTCAAAATTCATCTGAAGAATCGCAGCATTTGTGACAGAGACTTTTATTCTTGAAATCATCGTTAATATTTAAATTTGATTCTCAGTTTATTGTTGAATACATTCTTACACTTGTAGTTTTATTCTTGAGTTCTGCTTGCATCTTTCTATACTTTGCAATAATGAGACAGTTCACATCTTGCACTTCATGAGAAAATAGCTTCATACACAACGTGTTGAATCAATTCATGAATGATAGTCATTGAATTATGAGCATAGTGAGAAATTTATCAAATCTTTTGATGATTTTCTGTAAATCATCATTCATCTTAACACTTTGCTTGCGTTTTAAAGCATTGAAGATTGATCTACTCATAATTGCATCAATTTATCTAAGCTCTTTAACATTGATAGAAATCTCATTTCATTAACAAAATTGTTTATAATCTTTATTCAAAGAAGTAATTGTGCTTGAATGAAAAGTTTGTAAAACAGATGTTGCAAATAACAATCTCATCATTAAAGATCTTGACAAAGATTAAGCAATGTTTATTGAAAGATCTCTTGATGATCAAGTATCTCTTTCATGAGTGTCAATCACTTCTTCTTTGCAAAATCTTCATTGCTAAAAAGCAAGTTTTTGCTGATGATGTATTAAAAACTTTATTTTAAAACTGAAATATTGCGAATATTATTAATTCAAAAAGTAATAAAACTTTCGCTTATCAATCATAAAATCTTCTTCATAAGCTTGTATAGCACAGACATGATTCTTGCTGTTAATGAAATCAAAGCATCAACATGTACTTTCAATTATTCTTCTACTCTTCTTGAATTTTCATTCTTGAGTTCTGCATGCATGTAGTCTTTCTCAATTTAACTATTGCATCTTTTTTCAAGATTTTTCATGATCACAATTTATGATGTTTGATTAATGACTTAAGCATATTTTCAAATGTTAAAGCAATGAAGATTAATTTTACTACTTTCAAAGTCAGTGAATGAATTAACATAATTTTTACAATTTTCTAGTTACTGATTTGAAGAGAGTCAATTGATGATGAATTGAAAGCAACAGCAGCTCTTTGCTGTCATTTTTATCAATGCAGTCTGTCAGCATCGCTCATTTTCAATCTCAATTTGTCTCATATCTTCATTATTGTAAAGAATTCTATTCTTCATCACGTCATAAATTTTCTTCTTGATTAATAATCTTTTATATTCTTTAAATTGCATGTTCAGCAAATTGATCTCTTCTTGTCTTTTATTCATAGTTAAGTGAATAAAACTCATCAATGATGTTTGATTATCTGATTTCTTCATCATCAGCAACGTTGTAGCATTTTATGACATCAACGATAGTTGATCAGTATTGTCATCTTTAATCTCTTCTTGCAACTTTTTTTGATATTGAATGTTTTCATGTGTTTGCTCTTGATGTTGTGCTCTTCATCTTTTGTTGTTGTTCAGTTGCTGAGTCATGATCATTAATATCTTGTACAGTCAATTCTGTGATATGCTTTTAATTTATTTGTCAAAGATGATGAATCTCTTTGCAGTCATCGTTCAAAGTCTTTTCTTTGTCAGCTCACTATCAAGTTTTATGTCATATATTTTTGAAAATATCTTCTTCTTCTTTATTGTCATTACAATCTCATTTCATTTATCATCATTGATCATTAAGTCTTTCTGCATCATCTTTCTGATTCAGTTATGTCACTGCAATTCATTGTAAAAGATCATTCAAGATTTCATACTGAACATGTTGAATTTTCTTATGCAACAGAATCGCAATAAGTCTTGAAGAATGTCAAAGACTTAAAAGAAACATAAATGCAATACAGATGCAATGTTATTTATGCAACGAAGAATACACAGAAATGAGATACTGTTATTTTGATTTCAAGACAGACTAATGATTTTTATTACACTTAAATTCTATGATTATCACAAAGTATAATCATGAAAGCTGTGTTAATAATTGAAAGACTTGATGATAATAATCTGATAAATACAAAAAAACGTAGCTTTAGTTATGTTACAGTCACATCATAAATCTTACATGAGTTTGATTATCTTACATGAGTTTGATTCTAATGATCTTTAAAATATCTTTAAAATACATTGCTAATGTAAAAACAGAGTAAGAAATAATAAATTATCATTTGATAAGATAAATCATCTGAATAATCAGAATAAGAAATGATAAATTTTCATATTTCTACGACAGTGAAAATATACATATGATGTTATTTTTCTCGCATTTTTGATATTTTCAAAACACAGCATCTTATTACTTATGTCATCATGTCTATGTTTCTGCTGTCAACGATTACTTCTTTTGACTGAAATAACTAACAACGACTCGCTGATAACAATTAACAAACTATGAAGCAAAAGCATTAAACTAAAGTCTATCACACAGTTTTTACTATTTGATTATTCTCTCTCATCTTCTCATCACTCATTTCTTTCATTTTACTATCATCATATGTATCATTTTGAAAGATTTGATGTTGCGTCTGATGATTTTTAATAAGTTTTTCAACATTAAATTTCAAAGTATAAAATTAATATGCTTACATCTTCTTTGCAATTTGATCATATCTACTGATTCAAAAAAAAGTTTGCTGTTTCATTCAAATTATATAATTAAGCTTCATCAATATCACTTAAAATGCATGATGAAAAGTGTAATCTGTTTCTAAAACTTCAGTAGTTTCAATCAGAATATCAAAATCAGAATCATTTTCTTTTATGTCTTGAAAACTATTGATTAAGCTTTCTTGATTTTCAAGACTTAAATCGCTATAAAAGAATGCAACGTTTATTTCATGAATCTTGATAAAATACTAGCTCATTGTTAGTAAAAAGACAAATATACTCAACATTCAATGAGTTGAAAACATTATGCATGATGCAAAACATAAAAATTATGATTGAGAGAATTCAAGTAAATGTATCAATCAGACAATCTTTGTTATAATCAAAAAGAAGAATATTATCAGAATTCTTTCTCTTTGATAATTTTCAATAACTATAGATTTGTTCAATATCTTCATGATTCATTGTAACTTGCTGCTTAATTCATACAGTTTCTCAATATTATCATCATAGAAACAATTATCAATGACTGTCAATCATTTATTATGAACAAGTTCAGTTTAAATAAACATTAAATCATGCTTTGTTTTTAATTTGACAAGATATGAGAATGTAATGCATAGTCTCATCTGTCATGAAATCTGAACAAAGTTGAAGAAAAAGAACACAGATATCAATCTTTTCTTGTTGTCTGATATTCAATCATTGACATGTACTTGCAGTTCTTCTTTTACACTTCTTGTATTCTTACTTTCAAGTTTCACATACATCTTTTTATATTTCTCAATGATTGAACAATTTACATCTTGCATCTCATGAGAAGATAGCTTTATGCAAAGAATGTTAAATCAATTTATTGATGACAAATGTTGAATCATAAGAAGAATGAGAAATTTATCAAATTTTCTTGCAATTTTCTGCAGTTCATCATTCATCTGTACATTATGCTTATGTTTTAATGCGTTGAACATTGATTTGTCTTATGATAGCACTTTCTATGAATTACTTAACTTTAGAATGTGTTTATTCTTTCATTTATCAAAGTGCTTCAAAATCTTCACATAGTAATCTAAATTATTTGATGAAATTTCAAAAGATGTGCTTGAATAAATTCACAGTACAAAGTGCATGCAACATTTGAATGCTCATAAAATGCTTATGATCTTAGAATTTCTGCTCTTCTTCATATAAAATTCATCTTTTAATATTTGATCTCAGCATGTTCATGAATCATACAGAGTTACTCTTCTTTTACTTTTATTGATTTCATTTCAAACATCTTTTTAATTGATAATAACATGCTTCACATGTGTCTCATATGACTTCAATTCAATCAGCATTACAAGTCATTTCTGTTCTTTTATGAAAGTTGTCATTGTCATATCAATCTCATTCTCATCTGTTTCTATCTTCTTTCAATCTTGAAACAGCAAGCAATCTTTTAAAAGAAGTTTATTCTTTTCAGAGTGATGATTCACATACAGTTTGATGTCAAGACGTGACACAGATATTAATGTCTTTGCAAATTCATTCTGTTAATTTGATATCAAGATCAAAGATAGCAGAATCAGAATTAAACTGATTGCGTTGAGCTGAGTCATCAAGATCGAGTCGAGTTCTCAACTCGTTAAGACTTGATTCAAGTCAGAATTCTTGACTTCAGTATTTAAGTTGAATCAGAAGATTTGACTTAAGTAATTGAGTTGAATTAGAGAATTGAAATCGAGTATTGACTTGAAATTCTCGATTCGATTCGTCAAGACATGAAGCGAAGTACTACTAATATTTATCTTAGACTGATCATTAAATCAAGTTTTCATACCTACTTTTTGACTCGCTTGAGTACTCAATATCAATGTTGTAACTCGACTTGAATACTTGATATCAATCTCATAACTCGACTCAATATCAATCTTAAGTCGAGTCAGAATTTGAAATTTTGACTCGACTCGTCAAGCAATCGAAAATGACATCAAATATCAAGATTTACTATTTTTGAATCTATTACGTCATTATATTTGAAAGATCTACGTGCAACAAAGAAAACTATTTCTCATTTCTTCATTATCATCTTCTTGTTGTTTGCATTATCTTGTTGCATTATCAATAAAATACATTGCAAGATGTCTGATTCTGATAAGACATATGAATTATCAAGATCTTCGATCAAGAAAAAATCTAATTTCTCAATCATTCATTCATCTACTTTCAGTAGTCTTCATTCTAATGACTTCGCAAGTCAAGATTCACGAAACATTAATCAGATTTTCGTTGAAAAGAGATGAACTCTTCAAGAAGCGATGAATAGAATTCATCGTGATACTTCTTTTCTAATATTAAGAGAGAATAATCAGTACGTTGAGTGAAGTTCTGATATCAATGCTCAATTTCAACAATGATGACTACAGATGTCTGTTGACGAAAGTGTTATCAACAAGACTCAAAGAAAGATAGATAATTCACTTTAAGCTAAGAAAATTGAAGTAAATAAACAATTCAACATCTGAAATCAGTTTATTCAAATGATCTCGACATTGAAAGAATATTCTAAGATTTCATGCAAGAATTGTTTTAAAATTCTAGATCATTCTACAGTTATTGATGAATTTAGTACAATCAATATGATCAAGCATCTTAAGACAAATGCTTGCATGAAACGAAAATGATTCAACTCTCTTTCACAGCTCAAGATAGATTTCAGTCATGTAAGTTCAATATGATAATGCAAATAAATAATGCAAAGTTAACATATTTATAGAAGAAAAGTCATATCGACTTATCATCTCAATTCAATCAACAGAATTGAGAAAAGATATTGTATCAGATCTTTGTTGCACTGAATTTGTCTTTTCAAATCATTAAAAATGAGCATTTTCGACAGTTACTACAAATGCTTCGTTCAGAGATTACTTTCGTGCATTGTACTAAATTATCAAACATGATTTTCTCAAAATATGATGAGATTCATGCAAAGATAAAGCAAGATTTAAAAGAGTCACGACATGTTTTTATTATGTTGAATGCATGATTTAGTTCTTAAAAAGTCACTTATCTGAAAGTTTTGATATATTGAATGAATGCTGCATTTCAATATCATGAACATTTTATTGAATTTACATTTCTTAAAGTTGAGCATACTGATCATTATTTGATGCAAGAGCTGTTTAAGATTTTGAATATATACAACATCAAAAATAAGCTTTTTGATGTTGTTACTGATAATGCAAGCAACAATGACACTCTAAAGAAGAAGCTTGAAAGAATGCTCAATCAACGCGACATTTCATGAAATAAAGCACAAAACTCGATTTCTTGTATGATTCATATCATTAATCTAGTGACTTAAGAGTTTATCAAAGTTATTGAATCAGAAACTTTGAACAACAATCTCATTGTGTCATTGAACAATGATTAAGTTGAGAATGTAATTACAAGCAATGATCTTTGCACTATTGTCAAGAAGATATTTATCAAGATGATAATGCAAAAAGATAATGCATTTACTAATTAATGAAACAGATTCGCATTATTACTATTGCTATCAACAGTTTTTCTCAACGAAAGCTTCACTTTTTAAAGCTGCAAGCAACAAGATCTTGAAAATTGATACAAAACATTTACATTTGCTGAAACTCTATTTATTTGATGTTTTGACATGCATATCAACTGCGTAACATGATTAATACATGAATTGAGAAATTCTTGACAGATGCAAAGATTCAAGCTATTCAATTAAAGAAAAACAAATGATCATTAGTATTATTTATTGACAACATGTTAAATTCTTTCTATGAGTTAACTCTGATCATATTTAGAATCATCAATGTTGATATACATTTAGAATTTCAAATGTTTGATGCTCTTTTCAATCATCTCAATGTTATTGAGACAATAGTACGCGATAATGCATGTACTTCACAAGCACTTATTCTTCAAGCTTGCGAACTAGCTTTTAACAAGCTTGCAAAGTACTATTTCAAAATGAAGAGCAAAGATGAACTGATATACAATCTCACTATGATTTTAAATTCTACTCAAAAGCTGAATTTGTATCAAGATTAAAATATAAATGAGAATAATTCTCATTTTTATTACAACAAGTACAGAAAAGAGTTCAAGAACTATTTTCATCATTATTATGAAGAGAGAACTACAACTGCAAAAGTCAGAGTGCAAATGACTAGTAATGTTGATCAGATAATGCAATATGATAATGCAATTAATCATTTGTTAACAATGCTATAGTTTGTTATGATGATTACATGAACTTTTCTTTAAAGAACTCAACGTCACTCTGTATCTGTTAATAAAGATGATCAATATTTTTGCATTAATGCTATTGTTAAAAAGTTTTCAACATGAAAGTATTGAAAAGACAATGTCTCAAACTATTCAAGATTAACTCAAATGACTAAGAATATTCTTTCATGTTCAATATTCTTTATAAATATTGAATGAATATTCAGTTTTGCAAGAAGAGTTTGTCAATGAAATCAATCACAAATGACTTCAGAATCAGTTGAATAGATAATGTTTCTTAAGTATTATAATTGTATCATAAACTTGAATTCTGAGAAAACTATCATCGAAGCATGAAATATATATCATAAAAAAGAAGATGAAGATAATGCAATTGATGAAGCTGCTGATTCTTTCAGAGCAGATTTGCAAAATGTTTTATGTTTTATTATTGTTTAAATGTTCAATATCATTTCATTTGAAGTCACTTTTGCATTATCAATGTATGTAGTATGATAACATAGTTATGAAATAATGCAAAAAGATAATGCAGTTCATGTATTACTATGCTAAATAACTTGATCTGATCAAGATATCATGAATGCTATTTTCATTAAGCACTCAACTGAATCTCAAGATTGCACATTAAAGTTTTCATGAATATCAAATCTTTCTGCTGAAGAATTACTTGCTTGACATGAATAACAAGAAGATTGCTATCTGCATATGTAAAGCATTATATTAGTAAGTGCTATAAAACATCAATGATAATGCAAATGAGTAATGCACTTACTGACAAGAAATTTACATAGAAACGCTTCTGTGATCTTCTGAAGAGCAAGCAGTGTCAAAGTCTGAATTTTATAGTTTGCATTGCTCATTTTCTGACTCATCTTGTTCATATCAGTCTCATTCTGCATGATTTCATGAACTACTCTTTCAAATGAGATCTTCAATATCAACAAATTTACATCTCTTTAATAATAATGTATTTCTCGAAGTGCAATGATTTCTGACTTTCATTTTCTCTTTGACTGTCGCGATAAATTAACTGTTGATAACTTGATGCATTATTTGTTTGCATTATTTTCTGAACTTTATTGATCTTGCTTTCAAATAGAATCTTTAAGTTTGCTTTTAATTCATTCATGATTTAATTATTTGATATTATATCATCACGAGTTGAAGTTTTCAAATCATTATGCAATGCATCTTTAAACTTTCGTTCTAAATTAAGTCTGTCAGCAATGTGCAACAAGAAATGCATTATTTAAATGCATTATCTGTTTGCTTGCAACAAGTCATGATGTATATCAATTGATCACGATTTGAAAAATTGAGACTATCAAGTTGAGTGAAAGCAAAGTGAAATACAATGTAAACAAGAAATGATGTGTAAATAAGAAATGATGACTGTTGACTGTGTTTATAATAAAATCAATATAATGAATGTTTTGATATTAACATTAATATGATGAATGTGTTGATTGCAGCTCTAAGATGATGAATAAATTCTAACATTCAGCTTTAACTTTAATTTTATCTATATTTCATCTTACATCTATTTTAATTCTAACTTTATCTACGCTCAATGTTTATTCTAACTCTAACTTTTTCTACATCTTACATCTATTCATTGCACTCATTTATTGTGACTAAGTTCATTAGAAAAAGCACTTCAACATCACTATCAGATAAGAAGATTGTTAAGCATTATTTATATGCATTATCATTGAAACTAATCAAAATTGCAGAATGTTCAATCTATCAATTAAGTCACAGTCAATTGCAAGTAGAAATTATGCAATGAAATAAAATGAAAATCAGAAAACTCTTTATATCAAACAAAGTGCAGATCAAATAATTCTTTATAAACAACTCATTCAATTGAGAAGCATCAATGTTTATCAGAAAGTCATCAAAGCGAAGCAGATGAAAATAAAGAACAATATGCAAAATACGATCATGAATGATTGAGTGAGAAAGAATTTGCATGATAATGCATTTGAATAATGCATATGTGTTTCAAAAGCTGATTGTATAATAGCTTAATGCTTTGAGATGAATTTAAAGAAGAAGACAAGAAAGAAGAAGACAAGAAAGAAGAAGACAAGAAAGAAAAAGACTGCAAAGTAAGCGAAGCTTGAAGCAATAATCATGAAGATAACATTCAATACTACTTCTACTGTTGATGTATATACTGTGTTTGATGTGAAAGACAAGACTAATGTATGCATTAAACTATTGCACAACAAGATGAACTTGAAAAAAACATGTCAAGATACATGATATCTACTATTGAATTAATTCAACAACGCATTTTACATCATGAAGAATTGAATGAATTAAAGATGATGAATGATTCAAATGTCATACAAGAATTCAACAAATTCATGAGTGCATTTTTGAATGAAAAAAATGCGATTGATTGAAAGATAGTTAATTCACTAGATTCATCAAATGATGAATTTGATGATATCATTGAGATTGACAATGATGACAAGAAAATAAAATTTAGCAAGAGAAATGATGATGCAGATATGATTGAGAATGAGAACAAGTACAAGAATGAGTACAAGAAGAAGTATGAGAAGAAGAAGAAGAAGAAGAAGAAAAAGAAGAATGATGAAATAATAGTGATTTCAGATTAGCAGTAGTAAATGAACAAGCATGAATTTTCTTCAATCAATTGCATTATTCTGTTGCATTATTAAACACTCAGATGAATATTAGTAGTATTTTGCTTCATGTCTTGACAAGTTGAGTCAAGAATTCAAGTCAATACTTGATTTCAACACTTTAACTTAACTTAAATACTCAGTTTAAACATCATGATTCAACTTAAATACTTGATTTCAAAATTTTGACTTAAATCAAGTCTTGATGAGTTGAAAACTTGATTCAATCTTGATGACTTAACTCGTCACAATCAGTTTAATACAGCAGCAATTATGACTAAATTACATGTAATTTAGCATACATACAGCGCTTCAGTGCTACTATTTAAATAAATAGCATCATGTTTCATAGTCTTAGACTGCATAAGCACGTAAAACTTGAAGAAATAAAATAATAATAATTATATATTGAGTAAAGCATTTTCGCTTTCTTCAATATGAATGATATACTCATGAAGAAAAGTCATGAAGAAAAGTCATGAAGAAAAGCTATGATAGAAAAGCTATGATAGAAAAACATGAAGACTATTTGATAGAGAGTCATGATAGAAAGTCATAATAGAAAGTCATAATAGAATATTTATTTATTTATCTTCATGTCTTGATGAGTCAAATCGAAAATTTTGAATCAATACTCAATTTCAATTCTCTGACTCAGCTCAAATACTCAGATTGAACATCTTGACTCAACTCAAATACTTAAGTCAAGAATTCTGATTTGAATTGAGTCTTGATGAGTTGAAAATTCGGCTTGATCTTGATGACTCAACTCGTCATGATCAGTCTAAACATAATCTTGACATGTTTGCATTAAAGCAAAGAGTTTACTTAAATGATAGCAACAGCAGAGATGATGTTGTAGCAATCGCGATGAGAATGAACTGAGAGTTAAATAAGAGATTGAGAAGATTGATTTTAATCATCACTCATCATGATGAGCTGAAAGAATTAGTTGCAAGAACGAAACATTTCACAGATGTAGCAACAGTGAATCAAGAGTGTCATAAAAAGATATACAAAGTATACAGTGATAGTCAGACTTCTTTGAAAACAGTGAAAGCTATGATATCAACAAAAGATCAAACACGTCTGCAACAAGTTCAAATTGCACATGAGAGCATTTAATATTAAGAAGTCATGCTGAAGCTACATTGAGTAGTGAAACATGCAGAAATACTTGAAAATGAAGTGATGAATAAAATGATTGATGATGCACATGATTTGTCTCTATTGCTGACTAAGCATCAGCGCACTGAAGTGATGACAAGATTAACATTCATACAGAAACAAATCAGATAAACATTAAGAATAGTCTGAAAAGAGAGATTTAACGCAGCTTATTTTCAATATTTAAAATCAGAGATGACACATTGACATTTGTGATTGCACAAAAGTTGCACGAAGTCTTACAGCGCATTATTGACGCAGCTATGCATAAGAAAAATTGACTTCAATCAATTTTTACATGAGAGATGAGTACTTGATGTCACTACAATGATGTGCAAATGTGACAGAGATCAAATGTTGATCAAGCACATTTTATTAACATGTTTTAAATGAAAGATAAAATGAAAGATGATGTAATGCAAAGAGAACATCACGAACTTGAGAAAGCTTCTAGAAATCATGAGCATAATGACAACAATTATTCAAATGATATTCTTAACAAGCATACTGAATCAATTTCAGACTGTGATGTCATCAAACAATCAGATGAAAGAGAAAGAAAGTAAAGAAGAAGTAAGTTCATAAAGTTTTTGCATTGAGAACAGTTACAGTATAAAGTGCAGAAAAAAGCAATAGTAGATATGAAAAGAACGCTACGCTAGCGCAGCGCTCGCTACAATATATAAAATCTTGCATAAATTCATAATGAGTGTTGAATTGAGTAAGAATCAAAAAAAATGCATTGCTCTTCATTTTTGATTCTTGTAATAATGATCTGCTTCTCATAATCAATTATAAATTCAACAATGATAGAAAAACACTGTCGAGTATAATCATTTACACAGCAAATGTGAAACTCTCTTCTAGTTAATTTCTTAAGTGCTAAAGAACAATAACGTTAGCAAGAAAAACTCTTCATTCAATTAAACAGTTTAAACTTACGTTTTAATATTATTTTCAGTAAGTAATAATATAACTCATGTTTTAAATCTTTATTTATATATTTAGTTGAAGAAATAAACTTTAATAGTATAACATTAAATTTATTTTGCTTTTATTGAATTGTTTGATTCAAATTATCAACGATAATATATACAAATTATTGAAAGAGTAGAGCGAACAGTATCACATTTGATGAAATTTATATAGATTGTAGAGAGAAGTCACAGACTGCTTTATTTATATACTGTCACACATGACAAAGTTGCAATATATGACTTTACTTCTGATGCTAGTTTAGAGAGAGCTGCTAGAAACAAGTTTGACTGAATTCAGACTGAATTCAGAGCTATCACAATAAGCTGCTAGAAACAAGTCTGTCATTGCACTTCTCAACACTTTCACTCGATGCTTGCAAGTTTCTTAACTTTCACTGCTTTTTAATCTCAATTGTTCAATGAATCTCTTGAAGTTCTGTCAAGATAGTGATTTGATCAATTTATTTGCTATCATATTTTAACTAGAAACAAAGTTCACTGAAATCTGATTCTTCTTGTGCAGATTTCGAATGTGATAATAAGTAATGTCAATGTGCTTTAATCTTTCGTGAATATGAACATTCTTAATCAGCATAAGAGATGCTTGATTATCTTTCTTGAGTTGTGTGAATGAGACAGATTGATGAGTAATCTTCTTAAGAATATCAACGTGACTGTGATTAATGCTCAGATACTTTGTCAGATTCATGTTCTTGAGCACTTAATTGATTCATAAATCTTTCTTGATGCAAATTAATAAAGTCATGTACTCTGTCTTGATGATCAATGTGACAACGAACTTTTGCTTTCAACTCATTCAGAAAACTGATTCTTCATCAAGTATGTAAATGTAAACGAGAATTGACTTGTGATCTAGTCTGTTTGAGACGTAGTCTGAGTCAGAGTATTCTACTAACTTCATGCTCTCACTGACTTCGTATGTGATGTTTAAATCAATAATGAAACGAACGTATTGCATCAACTTCTTCAAAGCGTGTTTATGATGTTTTGTAAAATCACTGAGATATTGACTTAGTCAATTGAGAGCAAAAACAATGTCAAGATGAGTGTGAATTGCAGCATACATGAGACTTTCAATGACTTGTTGATATTCATGCTGATTGATTCTCACATCTTCAAATTCAGCTGAGCGAAAAGCATCATATTCATTCATTGAAAGATTTGTTATCTTGTGCTTGTCTTGTCTCATGTTGAGTCTTTCAAGAACATCATGAAGATAGTGAGTTTAATTCATTCATAAGATTCATGTCTTTCTGTTGCAAGTAATTTGAATGTCAAGAATCTTCTTCATTTTTCTCAGATTCTTGACTTTGAAAACACATTGAAACTCATGCTTAAATCATTTAACATTGCTCAATGATTTGAAAACAATGACTATATTGTTAATATATAGTAGCAACATAATTTCTTTTGATTCATAAATCAAAAGACATGAGTTTGCAGCGCATTAAGCAAAGTTGAGTTCAAATAGCGCTGTTACACAGCAATCATGTCAGTTTTATGCAGCTTGCTTGAAATCATAAAAACTTCAAAGAACTTTCAAAGCACAGTTGAATCTGACTTTCACTTCTGACAAAAAGAACATGTAAATGATTTCTTTGAGAAATGATTCAGTAAACGCATTGTTTACATCAATTTGATGAAGTTCAAGATTCTTCATTGTTGCAATGATTAGAAAGACTTGCAGAGTGTCATCTTAATAATTGACATAAAAGTATTTTCATAGTCAACTTCATGAATTTAAGAGAAATCTCTGACTATCAGTTTTATCTTCAGTTTGTCAAAAGAATCATTGATGTGCATTTTTGACTTGAAGATTCATTTACTTATCATGATGTTAATCTTTTTGAGCAACACTTCTTCTTGTCAAATCTCATTGATGATTAGCATCACAAGTTTTGCATTGATTGCTTCTTTTCAAAGTTTCTCTTAAACTGAGTTTTGCACTGCATCTTTGTAAATGTTTGATGTGAGAATTCTTATTGCTTTAAAAGAGTCAGATTCATTGATGTTGAATAATGTTCATGACATGCTTATGTCAAAATCACTCTCATCATTGTTAACTTTCTCTGTGATGAATTAAATCATCATAGCTTGCAAGATCTTGAATGTGCATTCTTTCAATTATTGATCTTCATTATTTCTTTTTCTCTTTGAAATGATTACATGCAGAAATGTTTAAACTGCTGATTTAAACATGCTTGATGCAAAGACTTTTTAAGTGATTTGAACATTCATGTGAGCTTTACGCTCATTTGATGTATGTGACGTGATTTTAGAATTGAGTGCATTCAAGTTGATCATGATAATCTTCAATGCATCAATTGATTCAGATGAAACATCAATCAAGTTGATCATAATAATCTTCAGTGTATCAGTTGATTCAGATGAAATATTAATCATGAAAGCATCAAATTTTGAAATGTTAGTTGAAACATTATTCTTTGATAATTTTTTCACAGATTTTCGTTCTGAAAGAACGTTGAATATCTGCTTATGAAGTTGTAAGTTCATGTTTTCATTCTTTTCATCTTCAGTGAACTTGACAACGTGATTCTTAATGACTTGATTGAGATCTGAAACTCAGAAATGATATTGCTTGTTGATATTTTTCACATACTTCATGAAAACATCAAGTCTGTCTTTGTTCATGAATTTATCTCGTCTGTCTTCGACTGACAATGACTTGAGATTAACGTATGAGTAACATTTGCATTCTCATACTTGTACATGATCAATTGAGAGCTTGATTTCGATGAATGTCTTCTTCAAAATCATAAGAACTTCGTTAATCAAGAATCTTGTGATGATTTAATTTTGCAAATAAACATTTGTCTTTGCAGCTTTTGCTCAGAACTCAATGAGAAGTTCAGCATTCTTGATCATGACTTGCATTAAGTTTTCTGTGATGTGTATAATTTTTTCAACTACTTCATTTTGAATCAACATGTATGAAACAATGTATTAAGAAGCAATGTTAACTGATGAGCATCAGTCATTCAAGATGACTTTAAGTTTCATGATGTTGTCACTGTGTACTGAAAGAAGTTTGATATCGTTGTAAAGCTTTACGCTGAGTTTTCATTTTTGCAAAGCATCTGATGCATCAAATTGTTGCTTCAAAGAAATGCATCAAGTCTTTCTGAAGTGATTGTCAACTATCTTTAGAAAGTACGACTCACTATCAAAAGACGATGATAATGATTCACAGATATTTATGAAAATAAAAGTCAAGATACTTGTCTTTCAATCACTGACATTGTGTTCTCATTTGTTAATGAACTTGATGAATGCACATATTTCACACACATTCTTGTGACTATCATTGATAAAAATAGATTTTTTCAGAGTGATAATCTTATGAAGTTGATGAAGCTTTGCTGATTTAAGATGAGCAAAATGATGATGTTACAGCTTGTACAACTTGAAGCTTTTGTCATTTGCAAAACTAAGTTGATCATGATCAACTTTGATTTCATTCTCATAATGAATCACATCAATATAAGATGCAAAATGATCTAGATTCATTGAATCATCGAGATTTATTGAACTGTGCATTGCTGAAAATGCTGATGAAATGTCATATTGCATAGCTGATAATAATATAAATTCATCAAGATTGTTTGCAATTCTCTTTACTATGTAGACATCTTTGCATTCTAAAGTTTCAATCATTTGCTTTTCTCACTTGTCATGCATGTACAGATCTTTATCATCAAAACTTTCTTGCAGATCTTTCTCATACATTCTTCTTTCAAAAAAAAGATTCATCTTGAGCTTAAAAACATGAAGAACAGAAGACAGCTTGACTGAGTTTTCATGATGATCTTGCATGACTGCTGTGTCACAGTGATTGATATACAATTTTCTCTCTTCAACTTTGATGATGCATCTTTTAATGTAAATTAAAGAATCATTAAAAAGTTGAAGTTAATCAATCATGTGTGAGAAAACATCAGAATTTGCAACTCAGTTGAATTCAGAAATCTTACTGACAATGTTCTTTGACAAAGCTGCAATATTCTCACTCTTTTCATTCTCATCTTTCTCATTGTTATCAAAGATTTCAGAGTCATCGCTTTTCACGTTGTAAACTCTGTGTTTCTTGTGCTTACTCTTCAGAAACTCAGTGAAAGTTTGAAAATCATCAACATTCTTGTGCTTTGTTTTGTCTTTATCTTTACATTTCTTCACAAGCTTTTGAGCTGCAGACAGATGAAAGCAATCAACTAGATGATGTTCATCTTTACAAAGAAAACATTTTAGAAATTATTGTGATTGACAATGATGCAATTAATCATTGTTGAAGTCTGAAAAACTTTTGTGATAATGACTGATTTTACGTTTGTTCTGCTTATGATCAGTGCGCTTGCATTCATTCTTTTGCTTAACTCATAGCGCAGTCTCTGTTGTTTTCAATTATGCTTTCTTCTCTTGTAGCTTTTCAAGTTTCTTCTTGATGTTTGACTTATTCTGCGCATCAATGATATTTTGAATGACTGTATATTCATCTGACAACGATTGAAGTAAGACTTGAAAGCGATGTTCTGACTTGAATAAATCACTTATGTCTTTCTGTGTTGCAACAATCTTTTGAGTCAACTTAACAAGATGTATTCATGTCTTTTTAATGAAAATATTCATCAACATTCTGTAGTTGATGAAATTCATCAGATATTGTCTCTCAGTGATTTGTAACTTCTCTTTGTATTTATAGCTCAGAGCATCTCAAATCTTTTTTGCTGATGTCTTGTCTGCAATGTGTTCTTGATCATCAATGATAATGCAGATGATCAGTTAATAATGAGCTTTCACATTGATCTTTTGACTTTCAAAGTCGAGAGATTGAATTTTGCTAATGATGCTGATGATGCTGTCAAGTGTGTTCAAGTCAAACTTGTCTTCAATAACAAATCACAAGTTTTTCTCAATGAGTCATCTTTTTATAAGAGAAAATCATTGATCACAATTCTTGCAAGTGAGAATAAAAACAAATCATCATTTGATAAAGAAGTCATTGAAGTTCATGACATGCAATGTAGATTCAGCTTGTTGTTAGAATTGAAGAAAAAAAAAGATATTAGATAAATTGATGAGTGAAGTGAAAAGAATTTAATCTCGTAAGTGATGATGAAAGTTTATGCGTTCTTCAACATGATCAAGTGTGTCTATTTATTTGCTCTCTTGAAAACTTGTAGTAAACTGTTAACTTGATGTGAATGCTTATTTATCTTCTTGTGAGATGCGTAGTAAGCTGTTGAATTTCACTGAACTTCTTTAAGTCAATGTACTTATTTGTCTTCTTGTGAAATGTGTAGTAAGTGATTGCTGATTACTCATTTGAATAAATCTTGTATCAAGTTGTCAAGCATCAAATGCTTAGAATGTTTTAATCTAATTACGTTGAAAGCTTCTTGCTAATTGAACTCATAATTTATTGAAAGAGTAAAGCGAACAATATCACATCTGATGAAATTTATCTAGATTGTAAAGAGAAGTCACAGACTGCTCTATTTATATACTGTCACGCATGACAAAGTTGTGATATACGACTTTATCTCTGATGCTAGTTTAAAGAGAGTTGCTAGAAACAAGTCTGACTGAATTCAGACTGAATTCAGAGCTATTGCAATAAGCTGTTAGAAACAAGTCTATCATTGCACTTCTCAACATAAATCATGCAAATTTATTCTTATGATGTTAAATTAATATAATTTATCTGTAATTAACAGTATTAAAACTATAATGTCATCTTCAGAAATCAGTGCTTGCATATTTCATCATCAAATATTGATGTGCATTTTTATGTACATTCAATTTTCACTGATGTTGTATACTTTAATTGATGCATATTTCAAATTACTTGCAAACAAATAATGTTTCAAAAGAAATTTCAAAACATTTATCATGTTTCTGTACTGAATCTTGAATATATTTGTTCTGATCTTTGAGTTCATTGATGAAATCTTCAAAAATGTTTCAAATTAACTATCATTAAATATTTCATGAAATATATTATGTAAAATGCTTCTAAATTGATCTGCATTCTTGAAGATATAATCAGCATGATGAATTTTCTAAAATGAAATTTTAAAGTATTGATTAATATCTTCACTACTGACTTTCACATTCAAAAATCACTGTGCAAGAGAAAAATCTTTCTCATTTGAAAAGAAAAGTCATTCTGATTAAAGATTGTCATTTAAAAATGATCATGAATCTTGCTTAAGTTTACTGTAATTTGAAATGATTCTTATGAATCTGATATATTGTTTTAGTGATTCATCAACACTTCATTTCTTTGTATCATTCATCTCATCATAATTGTCTACTTTGATGAATGAGAAAGTACATGATGAATTGATAAATCTTTTGAAATCAAGTGATATTTATGCAATTAAATTTTGAAAATGCTTCTGATCATCTGAAGCTTCTACGTTTTCTTCTGTACTTTGCTTAAAGTCAGAGATGTTAATATTGTTCATTATGATCATTTCATGTTATAAATCAGTCTGAAAGTATTCATATGTATTTGTATATTCATTGACTGCTGAGTTCTTTTTTCTTAAGTATTTCTTAAAGAACTGCATGTTATTTTGCAGCATCAAGCAATGATTAAAGTGATATATCAGATCTTGTGTGATTTTTAATATCATTTCACATGCATAATAGTTTCACTTCATGCTTGAAGCTGATTTCAATGAAGTAGATTGTAATGAAAGAAACAATAAAAAGCATTGATTAACGCGTTTGATAAATTGTATCACACTGTCGCTATTTCTAATCAGAATTTCTATCAATACAAGTACATTGAATTACAAAATATCAGAATAGCATGCAATACAAAGAATAAAATGATCAGAAATTAATGAGATCTGATATAGCAGTAGAAGCAATAACTCTTGTTTTACTTTTAATCAAGTAATTTGTTCTTTTTTACTTAAAGCTCTCTGATGAAAGCAAATTTCTCTGAATTACAGTGAGTTTAAGATAAATTATTGTAAATTTGAAATGCTTTGCACATCTTAATATTTACATTGAAATTTGTGAGTTGAAAGCAAATTTCTCTAGATTATCATCAATTTGAGATAAATTATCATAAATTTGAAATGCTTTACACATTTTAATATTTATTTCAAAATTTGTGAGTTAAAAGCAAATTTTTCTAGATTATCATCAATTTGAGATAAATTATTGTAAATTTGAAATGCTTTGCACATTTCAATATTTATTTCAAAATTTGTGAGTTAAAAGCAAATTTTTCTAGATTATCATTGATTTGAGATAAATTATCGTAAATTTGAAATACTTTTACAAAATGCTTAATCAGCTAGTATATCATAGTCATAGTCTTTGCACTTTGATAACTTTGTAGAATATTAATAATAATAATAATAATAATAATAATAAATTCATACACTTTTGTGACATTGATTAAGTCAACTCATGAGAAACTCTATGCTATTTATATCGAGTGAATAAAACTCTCTGAGATAGAAAATCACTTGCTGTTTATACGACTGCTTCACGCAGTTAAAACTATTATTATGAAACTATGTATCAAATTAGTTCACGTTGATTGCATGTTAAAAAATGAGTAACTTAGTCACTTTAAATTGCTTCAGAAGCTTCGTTTTCATCATCATTCTTGCAGCTGCTCTGAGACTCTTCGTGATAGCAACGATTATTTAATAGTTTAAGAATTTAACGTTTTATAACATTCTTGATCGCAGATGCAATCAGTTCAAGCAATGCATAAATACATGTTTTGTCATTTGATGATTTCAGTTACAGTTGCATCACATACTATCTGCATCTGAAACATTTCTGAAGTGCAAATAAACATTCAAATTTATGCATTCAATTCTGATGTGAATGATGAGAATGTTTTCAACTTTCTGAAGATTGTTTTGCATCTTTATCATCTTGTTGAACAGATGCAATCTTTGTGTCAAGATGATGTAAACATCTGCGATGCATTTTCTATATTTTTCTCATTATTGCTTTCACTGACTTCTGTGATATTGCACTATTGTGATGCTGTCACTAGTTGAAATCATTGCGACGAGAACTAATCATTCATGTTTCATCTGTATTTTCGCATTTTCTTGAATTAAGTTGTTCAGAAGTGTCACTTTCTTAATGATAAAAGAGCGAGAAATGATGTAATTGACATTCATCAGATGAGCGCATATTAGTTTGCATATTTATCTGATTTTCTGCATATAATTATTAATTCAACTGCGTAACGTGATCTTGTCTTGCAGCATGTTCAAATGAACATGCAGTGAGCTTGTATACATTTCTGCTTTCAGAATCTTGATGCTTACTCTTTTGAATATTTTTGCAACGTGACACAGAGTTTGATTCTATAGTGTTTCAAGTCTGCATTCTTTGTCTGACAGTTTTCTTTCTTTTTCTCGCTGATGTTAAACTGATGCTTCAAATGCAATTTCTGATCTTACTACTGCTGAGTATATCTGTTTTGCTTTTGTGAAGATTGTCTCTCATGTAAAGACTTTAAGTTGACTAAGTGCTAGCATTTATGTAACGTGATTCACTTCAATTTGACGAAGATGCATGTTTCATTGCAATTTCATGTTCAGTTGTACTTTCAGAACTTGCATGTCTGATTTCAACTTAATAACTGAACTTTCTATTTGTATGCTGATCATCATGTCAAATCTCTTTGATTTTCTGATGAAGTGTGTAAGTTCATACTTTTCAGATGCAAATGTTACATCATGAGTGCAAGCTCATTTCGTGCAAACGTCATGTACTTTGCTCAATGTTATGCAAATTTCTTCAATGAATCTATCATATGCTAGAATATTAATGTCATTTATGAAGTTAAGCATTTCAATCTTAATTTTCAATGCTTTGCACTTCTCAATCAAACTTATGTTGAAGAATAGAAAGTGAATTGATGAAATGAAAGATTTTTGCAATATGTTTGCATTTATCTTGCATATGTCACTCATTTGCTCATTGAATCTCAGCAATGTTTCTCGATTTTTAAGAAAGCTGCATGTTCATTCAACTATGTAGTCTGAAGTTCTTTTCATTTTCAGAGTATGCAGAAGTCTGATGTGCAAGACTTGATTAAATGCTTTAACAATGTTTAAACTTAGCATGAACATTACATATTTGATTTTGCAATCTCATATCATGTGAATCTGATTTATTAGTAAATTTAATGTCGAGATCACAAATCGTTTGCATCTCACTTTTATTTCAACATCAGATAGCATGTGATGAGTCTCAGTTATTTCACTCAGTTTTTTAATCATAATTGACTTCAGAGCTTTGTTCATGATATCAAGCAGAGCAATAAATCAATATGTCTTTGAATCAGTATAATCACTCTTTTTTGATTTGCATAGTACTATCATTTGAGTCTTTTTGAACAGCTTCAAATGATATCTGTGTATTACATATGCATTGAATAAACTCATCAGTATTGAGATCAGTTTTGCAAGATCTGTCTGCAGCGCTTTGTTCAGAATGTCTGAAATGTCTGATGCTTTGTCTGCTTTTACTCTTTTGATTGTCTGTCTCACTTCATCTTCTGAAATGCATGAGTCAGATGACATTGTTAAGAGTATAAATAAGTTTGCAATGTTGTTAACATTTGTCTGAAAGAATGAAAGAAAGAATTTTTCTTGCAATATCTTGATTTTTTCTTTGAATGTCATTGTCATTTGTTCAATGTCACTTTACTTCAATGACGAAAACTGAGAAAGTTTTTTAAATAATTGACTTTCAATTCTGACTCATTTTGCGAAGCATCATATCAACTTGAATACGTCGCTCAGCTTATGCATTTGTGATCTGAAATGTGCGCGCTTTGCTTGTTAAATGATCTTGTTTTTATGATCATTGTGTTTCAGATATTTATTTCATGCATTTAGTGTGCTTTGTGTTTTTCATATGATTTGCAGTCATCTTGATTTCATTACTATCTTTGAGCAGTTTGAATTTCAGAAGTTTCTTGCTTGACTTGATGACTTTGTCAAAAAGATAAATTTCTTCATGATTTCTTGTAACATCTTGATAACTTTGCACATTCTTTTATTCATCATTGTCTTGCTATTCAAAGAACGATTCAACGAAAGATGCATATGCAGATATGCACTCAATGCTTCTTTGTTCATTTTCTTTCATAATCATTGAGTTGAAGACTTTACTGAAGTTGTTTGTAGACAATGTTCTGTGACAATCAAAAAATGATTCAATTCTTGATGCAGATCAATGTGTATCTTGCACTTGCATGTCATGAACTGTATTTTCTCGCTGCTAAAGACTAAATCAATAGTTGTAAACTGATTGTGAGTCTTACGAGTAATAATGTCTGATTTCAGCAATAATTTCAGCTTAGCATTAGTAATGATGTCAAGTAAACTGTTGATCGCTGCATGTTGAGTGAAGCATTTTCGTTCTTCTCAATGAGAATGATGTAAATTGAAATCTCTCATGATCAGTTGTTTACAGTCATTTTTGAGTAACTCGCTTAAGCAAGAGATGATTGAAGATTTCTTTATAAATGTAAAGAACAGTGAACATGAATTGTAAATATTTATAAGTTGCAATGTTTGCGTTTTGTCATCTGTGTTGCAAGTTAATATTCTGATCAAGCAGATGTCTGACTCAGCTGTTTCTATCACTCATTGATTGAGTTTTAAGCATTTGTTCACATATATGCAAGTTCTTAACTGTGATGACGTGTTTTTCACTAGATAAAAGAAGTTGTGAACTGAGTTAAATGATTGCATGTCGTTAATGTTGCAATTCTGCTTCTGTGTGACTATGATGTTGAAATCACGAACTTCTCTGTTGATTAGAAATGATTTCTGAATTTTCAATGATTTTCTGATGTTGTACTGCAATATTCGTAGAAAAGATTGTTTTATCATAAAGTTATTTGTAACTATTGTTGACTCTGCAAAGAGAAGACTTTTTGAATACTCTCAGTCATCAAGAGTCTGTCTTGTTTTCTGATTTGTTGTTTCTGACTCTACTCAAGCGACGTCTCATCTGAATCACTATTCACGCAAGAGAAATGATCAACGCATCTCTTCTTGACTTCTATCATCTGTCATGTTGATTCATGAGCGACTAAACTGCATGTTTTCAGCACAACTGTCGTTGAGCTTGATGAGTTCGCTAAACTGAAAGAATTCGTGAATCTTGAAAAGTTCATTGAATTCGAAGAGTTCATTGAATCTGAAGAGTTCATTGAATCTGCAGAGCTTGAAGACAGCGAAAAGCTCAAGAATTGCAAGAGTGTGCAATTATATCTAGATGCTTCTGAATATTTGAATGATCTGTTTCTATAGATTTTGAACACTTGTTTTATCTGCTGTTGTCATTTAAGACAGATGCATCTTCAGAGTTCGTGATTTTCGTTGCAGTTAGCACAACGTCTTTTATTCAAAGACGTCACGCACTTCTTGATGTGATGTTTGTCTGCGCACTTGACGCAGCGTTGATTCTTTCTGCAGAATCTGATCATATGATCAAATTCTTAACATCTGAAGCACTGTGTGATGCAACAGTTCTTCTTGAACAGCTTGCATGCGCATTCATGATATGCATCTAGCATATTCACGTTCATCAGTCGATTCATAATCGCTTTGATTGCTATCTTCACGATGAGTGATAAATTAGACTGATCATGACGAGTCGAGTCATTGAGATCGAGTCGAGTTCTCAACTCGTCAAGACTCAATTCAAGTCAGAATTCTTGACTTGAGTATTTGAGTTGAATCAAGATGTTCAACCTGAGTATTTAAGTCGAGTCAGAGAATTGAAATTGAGTATCAACTTGAAATTTTCAACTCAATTCATCAAGACATGAAGATAAATAGATAAATATTCTATTATGACTTTCTATTATAACTTTCTATCATGACTCTCTATCAAATAGTCTTCATGTTTCTCTATCATAGCTTTTCTACCATAGCTTTTCTTCATGACTTTTCTTCATGACTTCTCTTCATGACTTTTCTTCATGACTTTTCTTCATGACTTTTCTTCATGACTTTTCTTCATGACTTTCTATCATAGCTTTCTATCATAGCTTTCTATCATAGCTCTTTATCAAAGCTCTCTATCATAGCTCTCTATCATAGCTCTTTATCAAATGATCTTCATATTTCTCTTCATGTTTTTCTTCATGTTTTTCTTCATATTTCTCTTCATGTTTTCCTTTATGACTTTCTGCCAAAAAGATAATGCAAAAAGATAATGCAAAGGCGAAAAAATCGGAAAAATTTCTATATTTAGCTCTTTTGACATCATATTTGATTGCTTAATAAGTCGAGTCAAGTCAGCAAGTTCTGACTCAACTTGAGATCAATATCAAGTTGAATTGAGATGTTCAACTTAAGTATTTAAGTTGAGTCATGACATTGATATTGAGTACTCAGACGAGTCAGAAAGTAGATATAAAAACTCAACTTAATGATCAGTCTACGACGAATGAGTCTTTTCGCTCTCTGTCACTTTCTTGAGTCAGACTATTCTTAGAATTCTCAGATTCTCATGAAGCTTCTCGTTATTCTTTATCAGCTTGCTAATGACTTTCTTCTGATTGCTTATGTCAATTGTAGTGTGCATCTTATGTGTCAGCATTGCGAAGATTTGTCGCAATATGCGCATCAAGTTTGCAATTTCTTTTGCTCATTCTTGAGTCTTTTTCAGATTTGCTTGTGCATCTAAACTGACTGCGTGAAGAAAGATGTCTTTGCTACTCAGCTTGCAAAGAGACATGATCAAATTTCATTGATTCATTGACACATCTGCTATTTTCTGAAGAATCTGCTCGATGATCTTCTTCTGCATCTTCTTTATTTCTTCTCTGTCTGCTATCTTTATTATGACTTTGCATTTCTTGCAAAGTGACGATGATTTCTCTCTGAGACGTTGCTTTCTCATTGATGATTCTTCTCTTGTCATATTTGCTTATGACATAATTTTCGATAAGAAACGCGTATTTTTCTGCATTTGTAACTGCTTGCTTAGCAGTTGAACTGATGTCTTCAGTTTCTGTACATTTTTCGCGATGAACGCGTTCTGAATCATGTGATGTTTTTCTTCTGATTCAAGTCAAAGATGATGCATCAGCTTCAATGTTATTTCTCTTCATGAGTAATCTTTGCTCATTTCTTTCTCTAATGTTGATGTCTTTATTAGTAGATTTATAATGTTAGCTATCTTCTTTTTATCATTACGTAAGCGTTGTAACTCTGCATCGCTGTTTTCTTGCAACAAGTCAACGCTGCTCGCAATCATCATTGAATCAGCATTACTGCTGCTCATGCAATTTGTCATCGTTTATTTGTCTACTTGATCTTTTCTCTCTCGTTTATAATGCTCTTTTCAAAAGTTTGTTTTACGCGCGTTGTGATTGTTTTTCTTGTAGAATATTAGAAATCATTTTATATAAAGAGAATTTAATGTGCAGTACTCTTCAGATTAATGAAAAAATGAATATAAAATATAAATAACTCATTATCAAAGTATGTTGTAAGCAAATTTGCTTTCACTTAGCATAATTTGCAATATGAGAACGAAAGTTGATCTTTGTTTCATCTTTAACTTATCAACTTACAATTCTTTGTTCTTCTGATACTCATTATTGTGATAAGTACTCTCACTTTATTTATTACAAAGCTCAGTGCATACATTATTTATCATCAGCATGTAGTGAAATCTGTAAGTGATTCAAAATAAAGAAAATATCACATGTACTTTTATCTTATTTCTCAACATCATGATAGTAATCATTTTACATTTTATTGTATGATTTCTAGAAATTCTTAAAACTGATGATAATATTTATGTATTTGCTAATCTTTCAATATGTCATGAAGACTTAAGTTGATTTCAAATATGCTTGCAGACTTTAATTATGATGAGATTTCGTTGAATTAAATCAAGATGATGATCACTCAAGATTTTGTTATCAATGATGATAAATATAATGCATTAAAGATACACATTAAACAAATGTTGAAAAATGCAAGATTATTTAAAACATCACTTAATAATAAAATTGAAAAAAAGACAATCAAAAAGATTGCAATCATCATAAATGATAAACTCTTACACTCTCTGATAGAAAATCATTAAGTAACATGAAAAGATGCATGTTTTATAAAGTGAGTGAGATGAATAAACAGTAAGAAGAAAGATAAAGCAATGAGCATAAAGACAGAGAAATTTGCTCATCTGATTAAGCAAGCATAACTCAGCTCAGTCTCATCATTCATCTTATCAATGATGATTAACTTTGATTGCATGATCTTGACTTTGAATGATACGATGAATAATAAGATGATTTATCATTCACAGCTTTTCATAACAAATGAAAAGCAAAGCAATCTCACTCTGAAAAACATCAATTTCAATAACTATCAAAGACAGCTTGTTAGCAAGACAATGTTCAACTTCAAAAAGAAGAAAATTATTTATAAAGTTGAAAACTTTAAAAAAGTTGAAAACTTTAAAAAAGTTGAGATCAGAAATGCAGTTAACTTTCATGTCACATTGACAAAGAAGAGAATATTCTACTACATCTTTTGAGTTCAAGCTATAGAAAAATGTAAAAGAAGTGAACATGAGAATTTTATGCAGTGTTTGAGCAGCACAGTTAAAAGTACAGATAACTTTACTTCATTCAAGATCTCATCAGAAAATAAAAGTAAACAACTCATCACAAAGAAGCAAAAGCTTTGCAGAGAAGTTCATTTTAATGTTTCAATAGTAACTCTTAAAGTTTTCAACATTGTCAAGACTATTAATTTTAATGAATCACTTTTTTGATAACAGATTCTTTGACAATTAATGATGATTTGAATATGAGAGAAGTGATGAAATACAATCAAGAGAATATTGATTTGTCTTTTGTTATCAACTTCATTGATATCATTCAGACATAAGTGCAAGTGCAAAGCAATCATGTAGTAAAACATGTTAACTTCATGATATAAATTCAAAAATCTGCAGAAACAATAAGTATACACTTAAATGAATGAGAATATATTTCTTAAAGTCTTGCAGTTTTGAAAATGCAATCTAAGCTGTACAGACATCAACAATAAGAAAATTGACAAAGATGCAAATGCAGATCAAAATGTGTAAATAGAAAGTATGATATGAACTCTACTACTTATACAAGCGTTGAAAATATATTGACAACTTCATGTTGAAAGAATGATTCAATATGAAAAGTTTTAATGTGATTAAATGAAAATGAGAAAGATAAATCTTCTTCACTTTTCAAAGCTACAAACAGAATAATATACTTACTTTTCTTCATTCACAAATCATTCAAGTCATAGAATTGATAGTGATGAAGTGTTAACTTCATCTTGCTCATGTGAAAGTCAATCTCTTTTATGAGAAGCTTGATGATAAACATCTGCTCATTGAATCTCAGAAATTTTCTCAAAATCTTGAGATGAAATGTTTATTAAACAAGTCATGATCAATGATTTGTCTTTGCATGAAAAGCAGTTTTACAACAATGTTAAAATCAAATCTTGAATTGATTCTGATTCTGCTGTCTTCAATCTTGATATCAAATTAATAGAATGAATTCACAAAGACATTAACATCTGTGTCACATCTTGATATCAAACTGTATGTGAATCATCACTTTGAAAAGAACAAACTTCTTTTAAAAGATTGCTTGCTGTTTCAAGATTGAAAGAAGATAGAAACAGATGAGAATGAGATCAACATGACAATGATAACTTTCATAAAAGAATAGAAATAACTTGTAGTGCTGATTGAATTAAAGTCATACAAGATATATGTGAAGTGTATCATTGTTAATCAAAGAGATGTTTGAAATAAAATTAACAGAAGTAAAAGAAGAGTAACTTTGTATGATTCATGAACATGCTGAGATTGAATACTAAAAGATGAATTTCACATGAAGAAGAGCAGAGATTCTAAAATCATAAGCATTTTACAAGCATTCAAATGTCACATGCACTTCGTACTGTGAATTTATTCAAGCACATCTTTTGAGATCTTGTCAAATGATTTAAATCACTATGTGAAGATTCTAAAGCACTTTAATGAATGAAAGAATGAATACATTCTAAAATCAAGTAATTCAGAGAAAGTGCTGTTATGAAGCAAATCGATGTTCAACACATTAAAACGTAAGCATGATGTATAAATGAATGATGAACTGCAGAAAATTGTAAGAAAATTTGATAAACTTCTCACTCTTCTTATGATTTGACATCTATCATTAATGAATTGATTCAATGCTCTTTGCATGAAGTTATCTTTTCATGAAATGCAAGATGTAAACTGTTCAATCATCAAGAAGTATAAAGAGATGCATGCAAGACTTGAGAGCAAGACTGCAAGAAGTGTAAAAGAAGAGCTGCAAATACATGTCAATGATTGAGTATTAAATGACAAGAAGAAATCAATGTCTGTGTTTTTTCTTCAACTTTGTTCAGATTTCATGACAGATGAGACTGTATATTACATTCTCATATCTTGTCAAATTGAAGACAAAGCATGATTTGATGTTTATTTGAACTAAACTTGTTCATAATAAATAATTGACAGTCATTGATAATTGTTTCTACAATGATAATATCAAGAAACTGTACAAATCAAGCAGCAAGTTACAGCAAGTCATGAAGATATTAAACAAATTTATAGTCATTAAAGATGATCAGAGAAAGAGAATTCTGATAATGTTCTTCTCTTTGATCATAGCGAAGATCATTTAATTGATACGTTTACTTGAATTCTCTTAATTATAATTTCTATATTTTGCATCATGCATGATGTTTTCAACTTGTTGAATGTTGAGTATATTTATCTCTTTACTAACAATAAGCTAGTATTTTATCAAGATTCATGAAATGAACATCATATTCTTTCATAGCGATTTAAGTCTTGAAAATCAACAAAGCTTGATTAATAATTTTCAAGACATAAAAAAGAATGATTTTGATCTCAATATTCTGATTGAAACTACTGAAGTTCTGAAAACAGATTTCACTCTTCATCATGCATTTTGAATGATATTGATGAAGCTTAACTATATAATTTAAATGAAACAGCAGACTTTTTTTTGAATCAGTAAATATGATTAAATCATAAAGAAAACATAAGCATATCAATTTTATACTTTGAAATTCAATGTTGAGAAACTTATTAAAAATCATCAAACATAATGTCAGATCTTTCAAAATGATACATATGATGATAGTAAAGTGAAAGAAATAAGTGATGAGAAGATGAGAAAGAATAATCAGATAGTAAAGACTGTGTGAAAGACTTTAGTTTAATGCTTTTGCTTCATAGTCTGTTAACTGTTATCAGCGAATTATTGTTAGTTATTTCAGTCAAAAGAAGTAATTGTAAACAGCAGAAGCATAAACATGATGACATAAGTAATAAGATGTTGTGTTTTGAAAATATTGAAAATGCAAGAAAAATAACATCATGTGTATATTTTCACTGTCATAAAAATATGACAATTTATCATTTTTTATTCTGATTATTCAGATGATTTATCTTGTCAAATAATAATTTATCATTTTTTATTTTGTTTTTACATTAACAATGTGTTTTCTAAATATTCTAGAAATCACTAGAATTAAACTCATGTAAAACTTATGACGTGATTGTAACATAATTAAAGCTACATCTTTTTGTATTCATTAAATTATTATCATCAAGTCTTTCAACTATTAACACAGCTTTCATGATCATACTTTGTGATAATCATAGAATTCAAGTGTAATAGAAATTATTAGTCTGTCTTGAAATCAAAATAACAGCATTTCATTTCTGCACATTCTTCATTGCATAAACAACATTGCATCTGTATCACATTCATGTTTCTTCTAAGTCTTTGACATTCTTCAAGACTCACTGCGATTTTGTTGTATAAGAAAAATTAACATGTTCAGTATAAGATTTTCAATGATCTTTTACAATGAATTGCAGTGACATAATTGAATCAGAAAGATGATGCAAAAAGACTTAATGATCAATGATGATAAATAAAGTAAGATCATAATGACAATGAAGAAGAAAATGATATCTTCAAAGATATATGATATAAAACTTGATAGTGAGCTGACAAAGAAAAAGCTTCAAATGATAATTGCAAAGATTATTGTCATCTTCAACAAAAATATTGAAAGCATATCACAGAATTGACTGCATAAGACATTAATGATCATGATTCAATGATTGAACAACAATGAAAGATGAAAAGCACAACATTAAGAGTGAACACATGAAAACATTTAATGTCAAAGAAAGTTGCAAGAAGAGATTAGAAATGACAATGTTAATCAACTATCGTTGATGTTGTGAAATGCTACAACGTTGCTGATGATGAAGAAATCAGATAATCAAACATCATTGATGAGTTTTATTCACTTAATTATGAATAAAAGATAAGCAGAAATCAATCTGCTGAACATGCAATTCAAAAAGTATAAAAGATTATTGATTAAGAAGAAAATTTACAACGTGATGAAGAATAGAATTTTTTACAATAGTGAAGATATGAGACGAATTGAGATTGAAAATGAGCGATGCTGACAGACTGCGCTGATAAAGATAACAGCAAAGAGCTGCTGTTGCTTTTAGTTCATCATTAATTGACTTTCTTCAGATCAGTAACTAGAAAATTGTAAAAATTATATTAATTCATTTACTGACTTTGAAAGTAGTAAAATCAATCTTCGTTACTTCAACATCTGAGAATATGCTCAAGTCATTAATCAAACATCACAAATTATGATCATGAAAGATCTTGAAAAGAAATGTGTTGCAAGCATGCATCTCTGATATCTCTGATTAGTCTAATTAGCCTAACATAGACTAGTATAAAGCTGTGAGTAGAGCTGTTGTTGACACGCTAGCGATCTAGCGTGCCTTCGTAAGTAAAACTCACGTCGTGTTGCATCTTCTTTCTACTTCAGCTTTAAACTTCTAGTTAAAATACACTCATATGATTCATTCTATGCAAATTCATAACATTAGTTCAAAGCTCATCAATCTTGCTATCAACGTGTAGACGATATAAAAACAAGCTACATCATCAAACTTGAATCAGAATCAAAACTTGAAAATCGAGCTTAGAAAACTTGTTAGAAATCAAGAAATTTCTAGAACAGAACAGAAAAACATGAATGTGTTGCTTTAAACTAACTCTTTACTGAGCTCGTCATCAGAACAGAAGAACAGAAAAACATGAACGTGTTGTTCTAGAACTGAAATCAGAAATTTCAGTTGAACTTTGATCAGCAATTTTCTACTCACACAATGACTAGAAGCACAAAATCAGAATCAGTGAGCATTGCTCGCTACAAACTTCAAAATGCTAGAAGAGAATCACTTCTATCACAGAATCAAACAGCATTAGAAGAAGAAGACATAAATGCGTCATTGAATACAGAAAAAAAGAACATGAACACGTTGCTTTTTGATCACGAAATGATCAAGATCAGCATCAATGAAGAGCTGAATGCTTGAATAATTGATAAGAAAACAGATGACATTGTCATCTTTATCAAGTACATGACTCATCAGCATGACATCAAAATCGAAATTCATAATGACATGATTCAGATGTTGAAAGATGTCAACAAGATAAACATCAAGTTGAAGACTACTCAGACAACGTTGAATATTATAAGAACGCGTCTGCAAAAAGAGATAAGAAACAAGAATGTGATTATACATCATTTAAAGACTGCATCAAGTCGACAAAGCACTTCAATTTCAAAAGATTGATTCTTGAAGTTAATCAAGCTATCTGACTCATCTTTGTTTGAAGATTCAAGACAGAATGTAAATAATTGATTGTTTTGAATGCAAAACAAGCTGAAGATGAACAAGAATTATTTTTCTATTGAAGAATTGAAGATTGCATATGTGAAAAGTTGAGTTGATCAAACAATGATCAAACACATAGCATCTTGAATGAGAGACGCGATCGCGAATTCATTTCTAGAAGCAAAAGAGATGTTGTCGATCATAAACAAGATGTATGATGATCTCAATTGACATCACATGACTCAACAACAGTTCTTAAAGCTGTATCAAAATAAGATCTTCTTTCATGACTTTTGAATGAAATTTCAACGATTCAGTGCAGAATTAGAATACAATAATGAAACTTTACTAAATGATTTGCAGCATAAGATCAGTTCAGATTTTCAATGAGCAACGCTCAATGAATGAATCATTGATTTGAATGAATTCGTTGACATCTGCATGCAAGCTGACGTTCAATTGACGAAACTGAATGCTCAATCAGCTCTCAAGACATCAACGATTCAAGTCACTTGCTTTATCGCTAGCATCTCAATGATGATCATGATCTCAATTTCAGTCTCATTCTTTGCATGAAAGAAACTCAGAATATTGAACGTTGATTCTGCTAGAAAGAAGTTGTTTAAAAAAGAACTTTGCTTTAAATGCAAGAAGTCAGAACATAGAGCACACAACTGTCTTAAGTCAGCTTAGATACATAAAATTGCAGCGAATTCAAAAAACGATTTGCTCTCGTCAAAGTAGTGACTGAGAGTGACATGCTCATATCTTGCTTCATTAGTATGCTTGATGACTCGTTTGATTTCAAGCCGTTTATTGTGAACGTCATCTTGAGTAGTTTAGAAAAGATATTTCGATCTTTCGCTCTGATAAACATTAAAGTCACTGACATGACGTTCATAGATGATTCATTGATTTCAGAGCTATGTGAACGCTTTGATATTCAGTCAATTTCACTGTTCAAATCAAAGTCGATTCGTTTATATGACAAAACTCTCAATCGAAGATTTATTACACATGCTTTGTATATCTCAATCACTATACAAGAACATAAGAATAAAATGATGTCTTTATTAATAACTCATTTAGATCAGCACAAGATAATCATTGACAACTTCTGATTGAAAAGAAATCAAATTTTGATAAATTCTGCAAACAATTGATTGATATCTTCATCAAATATTCGAATCTCAAAACTTATTGTTTTGAAAGCAAGCAGTCAATCAGCATTTCATCAACTTAAATCAAGCGAGATCTGCAAAATAAAATGAAAGAACTTGAAGTTTATGTCAATGATCATCTTAAAGCGAACTACAGATTCGAAATCAGTGAATTGATTTATTGAATCAGTTCTCATATGAAAGCAAAGCACTCAAGTTGATCTCAATCAACATGAACTCATTTAGTTATTGAAGAAGAAAGAACTCGTCAATATTATCATGATCAAAGTCGTTGCTTATTGAACTTTAGTCAAGAAGAAGAATGTCAAGATCTTTACATTGATCATTAGTGAAATCAACAAGATGCTTAGCTCGATCAAAGATTCAGCGAAACTGAATGAAATGATCTCTGTCATGTCATTAAAGAAACTGAAGAAGAAGCT
>JAABUV010001459.1_pt1 | contig 34355 bp, 59 predicted proteins | sample 5559971 | NCBI WGS metagenome assembly JAABUV01 (sample SAMN10711881, study PRJNA513362) | rock metagenome | isolation source: Antarctica rocks | place: Antarctica: Victoria Land, Knobhead nord | collected 2015-12-19
GTTGCGGCCTGCACTGCGCGTGAGGGGTGTGCAGCCGAAGCGCCTGGGGCGGGCGCAAGGCCGCGCGCCCGACGTGCTCCACATTTCATACTGGCTACACATTTCATGCTGGCTCATTTGCCTGACAACGCTGCACAACAGGGGAGCGCCGTCCGCCTGCTGGTGAGGGTGGGTGACGAAGGAGCGCGGGGCGATGCCTGGCAGTTGCCACTGTCGAGTGCCCTGGCTCGTGTTAGGCATGAGCGGCAAACTAATTGTGGCGCTGCGTGCATGCTGTGCAGACTGCTGAAGGCGGTTACGCTGTAAGTGGTCATGCAAAATGGCAGCTCAGTGGTACACTCCGTACTTATAACTGCACACAATTGATGTTGCGCTCTCCTGGTTGGCTCTTGCAGAGCCTGGCATAATTCGATCCATGCGTTCCGACCTGCTGCACACCAAACAGCTGCAGCTGCCTTGGAGAACTGCGCATGGTCGCGCCCAGGCCGCATGGGCAGCCTACATGAAGGGCAGGTGACAGGCTGGAAAGTGCTACTGCGTGGCGGCCTGGCGCCGCTGGTCAGGTCTCCATGGGCTCCGCATCACCCGGGCCGCCCGCGGCGGCATGGGCGGGCGCGCGCGCCGCGGCCGAGCAGGGCAGCACCGCCCGGTTGAACACCAGGTCCTTGACGACCTGCGCGCACCCGCGCCGCGGTCGGCGCAGCACTGGGCGCGCCCGCGGCTCTTCAAGACATACTCGGAAAAGCGCAGACATGTCTGGGCATGATCGGGTGCGCATGGCACACCGTCTGACGGCTGGCCTTGCCAGCCTGTCCAGGCCCCAGGCAGGACAGTGCCCTTTACACCCGCTCGATCGTGTGCTTGCACGCGTCGCGGCAGACCCTGGCCAGCCACGCCTCGCCCGCGCCGGCCGCTGGGGGGGGTGGGACAGGGCAGGGGTCGAGGCCGGCCGGGCGGCGGCGCGCCTGGCAGGACAGGCCCTTGACCTGCTCGACCGCGAACTTGGACGCGTCGCGGCAGACCTTGGCCAGCTGCGCCTCGCCCGCGCCCGCCTTCTTGTCCAGGCCGCCGGCGAAGCGCGCCGCGCGGCCCGTGCTCGCCAGCTGCGCGTCGCTGGCCTCCATCTTGGCCGCTGCGCGCGCGCGCAGCAAGGCCCCGCTCGCCTTCAGTAACCTAACCCATGTTCACCTGTTCGCCGCAGCGCACAAACCAACGACCTGCTTGGCAACACACACAGCCCAAGGCAATACAATCTTGACTTCGCGTCTGCAGTTCAAGACTGTCGGCATGTGGCAAGCCGCGCCGCCACCCCGAGCCCAGGCCCGGGTCCGCCGGCCCCTGGCGCCGCGCCGCACGCCGCGCACCAATGTCGGTCAGCTGGCCGGTGCCGAGCGCGCGCGTGGCCAGCAGCGGCGAGGCCGCCAGCGTGTTGACCCAGTACTTGTTCCACAGCGTGTCCAGCAGCACCGCGTCCAGCGACGACTTGAAGTAGTCCACCTGCGCGCGCGCGCCGGCTCCCGCTCGCCCGCCCGCAGCCCAGCTCCCCGCCTCTGCACAGAGGCGCTGCTGACATACACAGCGGCTGAAGCGCTTGGTGATCGCGTGAAAACAGCAGGGTCAGAGGACAACGTACCCTGGGTACGTTGTAGCCTGGCTATGTAAGCAGCATGGGGTGTGTGGGGCTCTGACACCGGCCTTGTGACCGGCGGCATCAGTGGCTGAGCCGCTGCTCTTGCTAGGGTCTGCCGGCGTTGCGCAGGGCCGCGCGCCGCACCTCCAGCGCGTAGTAGCTCTTGCAGTGCACGCCAAAGTCTTCTATCTTCTCCAGCGGGATCGTCTGGTACTCGCTCGCGGGCTCGTCGGGCGGCTTATAATTCTGCGCAACACACAAGTCATGGGCTTGGCAGCGTGACATCGATTCTGTGAGCTGCACGGTGTCAACGACCCTCCAGCCCTGGCACATGTGGCCCGGCCGCCTACATGTCAGCCATTTGCCGCCCCACAGCCCCCCATGACTGGAGGTTGTCCACGTCTTCAGCTGATGGTTGCAACCCGAGCAGCTTGCAGGCCCTCCGAGCTGCACTCACATGGCCTGCGCCGCAGCGCGCGCGCTGCTGGATGCAGAGGAGCCGGAGCCCGTGATGGCGCTGTTGTAGAAAGACGGGAGCTTTCCCGGGCATTTCCATGTCCTGTCATTTCCTTGTCCTGTCAAAGTCTGCGGGGGTGGTTGCTGACAGCCCAGCCGCCTCATGTGCCAGCGCGAACCACCACCGAGGCTACCCACCTCCCTCGCCCGTGCAAGCGAAGGTTCTCAGTAGGGCCTGTGCGCAGGTTCTCAGTAGGGCCACGCGGCGGGCGCGCGCCTCCGGGTACGTCCGGAAGGCGCCCAGGTCGACCTTGCCCGCGGCGATGGTGCGGTGCGGGTCGATGACGATCGCCAGGAAGGGCTCCTGGAACATCTGCTGCGTCATCTGCGTCTGGCAGTCAATGCCCGACAGCCAGCAGCCGTAGCCCGGGTGGCTGTGGTACCAGCCCACCATGTTCTCCAGCCGCCCGGAGAGCTGCGCGCGAGTGCGCAGGAGGATGAATTGCAACCGTGTATCAGCCAACTGTGGCTGCTTATGGGCAGCGCGTGTGGCGAGGCGCGCGGCGTGGGTACGCATCGTTGCGGAACAGCATGCAAAGCATGTGCGGTGGGAGAACGGGCATGGGGCTTGGGCATGCATGGCATCCCCAATCGCTGCATAGGCACCCCAGGCTGTATGAAAGCTGGGCCTGTACGGACAGCTCAGGCGTGCAGGCAGACCACATGCGCTTTGCGACAGTGGACAGCACGGCAGCAGACAGCATGGGCAGATGGTGCTCGTCCACGTCCTGCAAAGAGGCTCTCACAGCGCACACGCATCATGCAGAGGGGCAAGTGCAGGGCAGCGGAGGAGCGCGGGCCAGCGGCCGACCTTGGTGGTCTCTGCAAAGTCCACCATGTACTCGTATGCCTCCGTCTGCGCGTTGACGCGCGTCTCGGTGCCCTCCACGGGCAGCGCGAACGCGTCCACGACGATGAACGCCTGCCCGACCACCTTGCCTTGCAGCATGCCCATCACCTCGATGTTGCCGCCGGACTTGGCGTGCATCGCCATCTTCAGCAGCGCCAGCGCCGAGATGTGGACCCTGCATCGCTGGCATAAGATAGTCAGCTTCTATGAGCGGCAACAAGCAGCAGCGAGGTCCATAACAGACAATTGATTCCAGGCAACAGCGCACACAGCCTTGTGCAGGACCTCTGTAAGTATGAGGCAAACAGTAGGAAGTGTGCCGCATAGCTCGCAAGACAAGACAGAGGCCCTGCTACAACAGCTGCTCTGTGCCAAATAAGGGGCACTTCATGTCACGGCTTAGAGTGAGGCAGCAGGAGGTGCGCACTGCTTAAAGTAGTGCGGGTCCTTGGACCACGGCTTCTCGCGCTGCAGCTGCTGCTGCTCCGCCAGGTCGTACTGGTAGTAGCTGTCTGCCACGGCGTCCACGGGCTGCGCAGCGTCGTTCTCCAGCTCCCACCGCCGCTGCGCAGCCCCAGCATCGCCGGCCATCTTCGCGCAAGGCCCTGCCCGTGTACGCCACTGCACACTGCGTGTCACCAAGGGATTTGGCTGTTTTCTTGTGAATTGAGCAGCGAGACTGGTACTTTATGCTGCACAGAGTCAGCGCGAGTGGTGTACACCTGGGTGGCAACAGGCAAGGCAATGCAGGCTGAATGTACCATCTAGGCGAGATCAAACTTGCCAGCCCGGGCTCCATGCTGTCCAGGAAGGCGCTGGCCGCCATGCTGGAGGCACACCTGCGAGCTCACCCACCTGCGGCGCCTTTCCTGCAGCCACGCTTGCGTACACGGACTGGCATCCCACGCAACGTCCGCTGCTTGGCGGCCAAAGCCCCCGAAGAGAAGTCCTGGCTTGAGCTGGCAGGCGCGCGTCCTACGCCTATGCGTATCCTTGACTTTCCCTGTGTCTCTCTGTCTACTGTTGCACACTCTGTGTGTGCTGACCTTCTTGGTGCCAGCAAGCCCGTTGCTGAAAAGGCTTTGAGAACGGCCACAGTCCGGCTATGTGCATGATGACCGTGCAGAGCCATTACTTCTTGATACCAGCAGAAGGTGTAACCGGACTAGTGCACGAGTAGTGCACCGTACCTATGCGCAGGCGACGCTGCAGAGCTGGCCAAGGGCGCGCTCAGCAAGCTGGGCCGGACAGTGTCATCTGCCATCGGCATCACCGCGCCGCCGCCCCAGGAGACGCGCTATGGACGGTCCCGACCTGCCGAGCGGCCTGCGAGCCGGCCGCCCTTCTTCGGCGGCCTGGGCGGCGGCGGCGGCCTGGCGCCCGGCAGCGGGCTGCTCGGCGGCATGCTCGGCCGCATCGTGGCCTCCACGCTGCGGAGCCCTGGAGCAGATGCAGGCGCAGCAGCAGCAGGCGCGGCTGCCTGCGGGCGCCCGCTGTATTGCTACATCGATGAGTTTGCAGAAAACACAACACACTTTTGTGCTGTTCTCGCACTGTCTGCGGCTTCATGAACAAAGCGTAGGCGTGCGCTGCGGACAACAGCAGCATGATGGACCTCCCGTGGTGGCACAACCGAGCGGCATGGAGTCACCTTTCCGTGGTACGGAGTGGTTGAACACATCAGCATGCGTGGCTGAGTGCCATGAGACCGCATGCACATGCAGCTGTGGGCGCGCGCAGGCGCAGGAACTGCAGGCGCGCGCGCTCACGCTGCTGCAGGGCGACGAGCGCGTGCGGCAGCGCCTGGGCGGCCGCGTCTCGGCCGCGCCCGGCGGCCCCAGCACCAGGCACGCGCCCCTGCCCCTCGCGTGTTTGCCTGTACCAAGGATGCCCACGCCACTGCTGGGTGCTGCGCACGTGAGTGCACTGCTCACGCGCCCGAAAGTGGCTGCACAGCGTGCTTGAGCTGCAGGCAACATGCGGAGGGCGCGGAGGGTTCTGAGGCAGGAGGACACAGAGGGCGCTCATGCGTTGATGCAAGCGCCTGGACGACCTGCTTCAGGACGCGAGCAAGCAGTGGTTGCAAGATCATGTCTGTACAACACACACAATGTTGCAAAACGTTATAATGAGTACGTAATCGTGCTGTGACAAGCCCACCTTGTTGACCGCGCATGCCCCTTGGCGCAGGGGCTCCATGCAGTCAGTGAATGGGCGCACGGTGCGCGAGCTGGCGGTCGACTTCCCGGTCGTTGGGACGAGCGGGCGGTTTGCGGCGGCCTCTGTGGTGCGGCGCCAGGGCACGGCTGCGGCGGGCATGGAGACCCTGGAGGTTGTGCTGCAGCTGCCAGGCGCGCGCGCGGCCTGCATGCCAGACATGCCAGTTGTCCAGGCAGCGAGCGGGCCACTCTGTGGTGGAGTTTTTAGCTTTTGTGCTGCTCATTGGTGTGCTAGTGGCATCTGATCGTGCTCAAGATACATAGCATATGCTGGTGTGCTAGGCAGTTTGCGGAGCTCACACACAACCATGGGTTGAGCGCGCATGGTACAGGACGTGCCCAGCACATGAGCAGCGGCGGGATGCACTCTGCAATGGAGCGCGAATGAGTGTCAAGGGCGAACCTCTTGTGGTAGCGCAGGAGGCGAGGTGCTCCATGTCACCGGCAACGGCGGAGAGCGCGGCCGCAGGCGCGGCGGCGGCGGCGGCGGCGGCGGCAGCGGCAGCGGCGGCGGCGGCGGCAGCGGCGGCGGCGGCAGTGGAGACAGGGTGATTGATGTGGACTTCAAGGTGCACTGAGCACTGCGCCACTGCAGCTCAGGCTGGTGCAAGCGGACAGCCGTGGAGCGAATTTGTTGCTGTATCAATGTTCCCCTGCAAGCAACATGTGGACACTTGTGCATGCGTGGCTCTGTCCCGTCTGTGGTGGCTGTCCGGCGTGCAGACAGAACACCTGCATAGCCGGATTGGGTGTGTGGAGTGTCTTTGTCATGTGTAGTGCGTGCGCATGTCGCCAGCATTTAAACCTCTGCACAGAGGGTGGCAGCCAGGCTTAAGTGCTGTGAGCTGCGGTGCATGGTGAGTTACAGTTGCATGCGTAGAGAACTGAAACACGCGCGGTGAGTTGCAGTTGCACGCGTAAACAACTGAAACACGCGCTGTATGCCATGCAATTGCGTATGCATGTCGTGCTGTGGGAAGGCACGCCGGTGAATGAATGAATGAAAGGCCCTTTGGGTGCGCGCGCCTTTCGGCGCACCCAGGGCGTATCTGGTTACAGCCTGTTTCAGCCAATTAGGGCTGTTTAGGCAAGCGAGCAAACAAGGCATCCCACACCCACAGGTTAAGGGACATTTGGGACAGTTGGGCAAGGTGGAAGTCCTTCGAAGCGCAATGTACATGCCCTCTGCAGCAACCCTGGAGTTGCGCCGAGCTTGCAGGCACAGAAAGACGAAATACTATTAATTCCTTGATGAACTGCATCTGCAGCAAGGCAAGCGCGCGCTTCCTGTGTAGGCCAGCTCCCTGTGTAGCGCTCTTCCGTTGCCTGCCCTTGCCGAACAGTGGCTGCCACAGAGACAGACGTCCGTGGGCAGTCCCAGCCAGGCACTCCGCCACGCGCACATACAGCGCCAAGAGCATGGCTCAGAAGGAGGCTCTGGCGCCGGCTGCACCTGTCGACGACAAGCTTGCCTTGCAAATGCTCGACTTCATCAACAGCGCCTGGTCGCCTTTCCACGCTGTGGGTGCGTCACGCGGGGTGTGCTACAGCTGGTACTCGCTCAGAATTGCGCTAAGAGAGGCAGTGCGGCCCAAGAGTGACCAGCTGTTCCCGCTGAAGGACTGCCACCATGTGAGCGCACACCTCGAGTGGCGGGTGCGCTGGGACAGACGAGGCGAGCAAGCGCCTGCTGGCCGCCGGCTTCAAGCACCTCTCCGAGCGCGCGGAGTGGGACCTGCAAGCGGGGGAGCGCTACTTCTTCACCCGGAACGCGTCCACGATCGTGGCGTTCGCCGTTGGCGCGGCCTACCGCCCCGGCAACGGCTTCCACATGCTTGGCGCCCACACAGACAGGTGCCAGCTCCCTACCGCGCGCTCTCGGCCCGCACACCTGCCGTCGTGCTGCGACGCAGATTTGCAGTGCACGTTACTAAGCCAGCGCAGGCAGCAGCGCGTCACAAGAGGACATAGACTGGTTTTGGAGAGGTATCTGTGACCCTCGCACCTCCTTGTGCAGAAGTAAGTGCTGTGAGGGCGACCGCCTCTCTTCCTCACTAAGCAACCAACGCCATGCCGCGTGCCGCGCAGCCCGTGCCTGAAACTGAAGCCGGTGTCCAAGGGCGACAAGCCGGGCTTCCAGATGCTGGCCGTGGAGACGTACGGCGGCGGCCTGTGGCACACCTGGTTCGACCGCGACCTCTCCGTCGCCGGCCGCGTGCTGCTGCGCAAGGGCGAGCGCCTCGTGCACCGCCTGGCGCGCCCCCCAACGACCTGGCCTGCCCTTTATTTCTGTTGCCGCGTAGTCCAGCAACACGCTGTGCAAGGGTGTTGCCCTGCCGCGCTGCCCTGCGCGCAGCCGCTGAGGCTGCTCTCAAACATACATACGAAAGCAGAACAACACACCTTGTGATACATTCTGTCTGAAGTGCTGGTCTATATTTTGCTATGCTTGCTGCATCCGCTGCACATGCATGACAACGTTGCCGTGAAAGCCATGTTATTCTCTATGCACCTAACAGTCTCATGACATGGGTGGACGGCCCTTGTGGGCTAAATTGGCCCCTGCTGAGCACGTTCGCGTAAGCCTGGTTCTGTCAGTCAAGCCTGCATGCGCCCGCCCAGATAGTGTTTGCAGACCAAACCTGGCGTGCCAGGACATGTGCACAGCAGCAAATTGTGTCTACTTCGCTTTTGCTGCAATGTTTGTGGTCATGGCAGTCTTTGATTCAACATGATGGCACCCGCTTGCATGTGCGCAGGTGAAGATCGACCGGCCCATTCTGCGCATCCCGATGCTGGCTATCCATCTGAACCGCGACATTGGCGAGAAGGGCTTCAACCCCAACCGCCAGACGCACCTGGCGCCCATCCTGGCAACCGCGCCGGTTGCGCCGGATGCATCGGTCACTCCGGCCAGCGACTCCGTACCCGCCGCCGACGCCGCCGCTGGCGCGGGCGGGAATGGCGCGGTAACAGGCGACAAGCTGGCAGCCGCATGCGCGGAGGCGGCCGGCGTGCACGGGGATGCGCAGCCCGCAAAGCCTGCGGCGGGAGCGCGCAACGGCGGCGCTGCAAACGTGCGCACAAATGTGCGGCATGTGTCTTATTATGTATGCTTACTATTTGTGGATTGCGGTGTACTACTTTTGTAAGTTGCATGCTTGCACCCCCACCCTTGCTGGGCTGAAGAGGAGCGCGTCAGCAAGCAACCTTGAGCGTGACGTATGCAGCCTTTCCATGCCCGCAAATGTCAAACGCGTTGTCAACGAGACACGTCCATTTCGACATTTACTGATGTCAGCTGTGAGGAGCAAAAGGCGGGCGGCGAGGAGGCTGCGCCGTTCGACAACGTGACAGAGGCGCTGGCGGCCGCCGTGCGCGACCTGCCGCCGGCGGCAAAGCCGGCGGCGGGGAAGCGGCCGGAGCGGCACCACCCCGCGCTGCTGGCCGCGCTCGCGACCGAGCTGCGCTGCAGCCCCAGCGAGATTGTGGACCTGGAGCTAAACGTGTGCGACACGCAACCCGGCGCCATCGGCGGTGCGTCGGCTGCAGGCCCCAGCTCTGACCAGCAGCGGGCCTTTCCCTGCAGAAGTGCGTGGCCTACCCAGCAGCAACCAGTACTTTGAATTCTCCTCCCCTGGGGCTTTGGGACGTGTGAGCGACGACAGGACTGCTGTTGCGCCGGCGAGAGCGTGCGGATGCAGGGAGCAAAGCGAGCAGCGCGGATGACGGGTGCTCTGCGCGCTTGCGCATCGCAGGCCTGAACAGCGAGTTTGTATGCGTCGGTCGGCTGGACAACCTGGCCATGAGCTTCTGCAGCCTGCAGGTGCGCCCACGCTTTGCCAGCCTCGGGATGCCCAAGAGCCGAAGCCACCTTGCTGCGCATTGGTGGGCTTGAGCGAGTGCCAGACTGCGTCGGCCCTGGCGTCAGTGAGCACGTTTAAGCCCTGCTATCCTGTCTTCGTCAATGGGCCATGTCCGGGCCAGGAGCATACTGCAACATGTCACACGCTACCTGCACTGGTACTGCATCGTGATGCGCCACCTTGACACCAGCCAGAGCTATGGCAGGGGGTGCATGCAGGCGCTAATTGACGGCAGCGGCGATGATGCGCTCGCAAGTGAGCCCGCCGTGAAAGCGGTGGCGCTGTTCGACCATGAGGAGTGCGGCTCGTCGTCTGCGCAAGGCGCGATGGCCACCATGACAGCAGTGTGGGGCGTGTCTGTGTGCTCAACTCTGTAGCACAGAATCTCGGCTTCAGAGAGCGCCGGTGCAAGTGGCAACGAAGCAGGCTCCTGTCTATGGTCTGGCGTTAGAATGTAGCGCAGTCTCCGGCCGTTTGCAGGGCAGCTTGACGTAGAACCTGCCTTAGCTCTTCAGTGGTTGCTGAACAGGAGGTGAGGTGCTTTGTCTGTGGGGCACATCTACTCTTGGATGTCTGCGAGGGCCAGTCCAGCGAGACGGGCTTGTAGGAACGCGACTGCTCCTGTGAGTGGCTCTCTGGCACCACAGCCGCTGCGCCGGCGCAGGCGCGGGCGGGCCAATCATGCGCGACACCATCCACCGCGTGGCGGGCGCGCTGTCGGAGGGCCGCCCCGACGCCGTCCTGCGCGCCATCCAGAACAGCTTCCTGGTGCGGCGCAGTACACGGCGACCGGTATGTGCAATGCGGCGCCCCTGCTGGGATGCGCGCGGGCGCGCTGTGCGGCTGGGGCTTGGTCCTGTTTGTGCATGCAGGTTGTGGAGCCGTGTGTTGCAGTTGTCAGTGACAAGACGTCGTTGCGTGATGCACGACCCCGCTCAAAGCATGGCATCCCTGTTTTGTTTGTGCATGCAGGTTGTGGAGCCGTGTGTTGCAGTTGTCAGTGACAAGACGTCGTTGCGTGATGCATGACCCCGCTCAAAGCATGGCATCCCTGTTCTTGCTGAGATGTTAGTCCTCATTGCGGATGTGTGCTCGTAGCCAGGTGTGCTCGGGGTGCACGCCCATGCCCAGCTGTGTGCAGACACTGTCTGGGTGGCGTGGCGCCGCGCCTCGACTGCGGCGGCCGGCGCCCAGGTGAGCGCGGACATGGCGCACGCGCTGCACCCCAACTACACAGACCGGCACGAGCCCGGCCACAAGCCGGCGTTCGGCGGCGGCCTGGTGCTCAAGCACAACGCCAACCAGCGCTATGCCACCAACGCGGTCTCCGCCACGCTCTTCCGGCGCGCCCCACGCACCCCCCTGTCTTTTTGCATTGCTTACACCCTGATACACTGGTCTGTTTTCCGGCAGCAGCAGAAATGCACTTGGCATGCTATACCACATTTGCACAAAGTGCAGTAGGCACAAGGGTGAACACTCGCAGGGGCCCGGTAACACTGGCAGGGGCCCGGTGACCCGCTGTCCATGCAGGGCTGCTGTGCAGGCAGTGCAGCTGTGCAGCGCTGGCAGACGAGCGCAGTGCGCAGAAAGCGCTGGTCAAACGCACGCCGTGCGGCGGCGCCGTGCAGGGAGGTCGCACGGCGGCGGGGCATCCCCACGCAGGAGTTCTGCGTGCGCTCGGACATGGCATGCGGGTCGACCATCGGGCCGATCCTGGCGTCCGGCCTGGGCTGCCGCACAGTGGACGTCGGCGCGCCGCAGGCGCGCCGTCACAACCCTACCGCAGCCCTGCCATGGCCTTCCGGTCGCCTCTGCAGAGCGTCCAGGGTCGCCGCACCTGCCGTGAATGTAGGGCGCGCCAGCACAGTGTGTGCATGGCTGCTGTGAAGTAGTCTTCACGAGGCGCTGCGTCAGGGGAGCTAACGGCTGCGCGCGCGCGCGGCACAGCTGGCCATGCACTCCATCCGCGAGATGTGCGGCGTGGCCGACGTGGCGCACGCGTACAACCACTTCCGCGCGTTCTTCGCGGACTTCTCGGCGCTGGACGCGGACGTCGACGTGGACGGCCTGCCGCCGCCCGCCATCGCCGGCACGGTGGACGACGTGCCCTGCGACCACACCGCGTGAGGTCTCCGCAGTGAGCGCAGGCCTTGTACTTGAGTTGATGTAGCACTGTGCTGTGTAAACCCCCTTAGCCCGAGTCCTTGCATGATCAGGTGTGCAGCACTGGCGCATGAATGCGCATGTGCGCCAGTGGAGTGCGGGTGGAGCGAGCCGTGGTGGTAGCTGTGGTGATGGTGGAACGCATGAACATATGCTGGAACAGCATGTGCACGAGCTCAGCTTACTCAGTCCATAACGCTGTAGCACTGCAGCACCAAGTATTGCAGGCCCCTGCGGCAGCTTGCCCCCGGCGAGGGTGCACTTCTGCGCGCCTACACTGTCCGAGTGCACCGCCCTCGTACGGTGCACTGCCCTTGAATGTAGGTATGCAAGCTGTACTGCTAACAAGCCAGCATACTGCACTGGTGCAGCCAGCAGTGATGCGAGGAGAGACACCTGGCTTTTACGGGTCTCATGTACATGCACATGGTCGCTGTGCAGGCGATGCACGACTCAGCGTGCCTGGAAGACGCTGGACACCCGAGCAAGTCAGACTCATGGCCCCTCCGCAGCGCTAGCGCCGCGGCGTGGGGCAGATGGCGGCCAGGAAGGCGAGCAGGCTGCGGACGAGCGCGTGCAGCAGCTCGGCCACGGTCGCGCGCGGCACCAGGTCGTCGAAGCCCTCGTCGTCCAGCGGCATGAGCGCCGCGTCCTCGGCCGCGCGCTGCAGCAGGTCCAGCAGCGCCTGGCTGTCCAGGCCCTGCATCTCCTGCGCGGCGCCGCCAGCACATGCTGCCTTGATGCGGATGTAGCCGGTGCTCATGGGGTGCCTGGCTGTACACTGACGTAGCATGGCTGTAGCAAAAACAAAAGCAACAAGCCATGCAGCCGTGCTCATGGGGTGCCTAGCTGTCCAGCCCTCACTGAATGTGTGGGTGCCATCAGCATGTTCAGCGCATTTGACTGCTCGTGTTTGCATGGTCTTGAAGCTGTACTCTCAAGGCCTCCGACTGTCTAGGGCCCTGCACGTGCGGACCGGCCCGCCTGCAAGCCCGGCCCGCAGCACCAGGATCGCACGCGGCCGGGCAGCATACAAGCGCCCTGGCCTGCAGCTCAACACAAAGCTACACCTGCATCGCTCGCGGCCTTTGGTGCGGCCGATCACTGGACTGCGTTTGGGGCTGCGCGGTATCCTCTCAGGCGCGCAAGGCAGGTCGCACCTGGACGTTGAAGAGCTGGTGCAGCATATCAACCGCCTCGCGCGGTAGGAAGTCGACGGCGCCATGGCCGCTGATAAAGTGCCGCTGCATGGGAGCAACCTCCTCAAGCAGCTGGCACACCCTGCGCGCCACCCCGGACACGCATGGCTGGGTCATGCCAGATCGGCTGGGGCCGCATAATCGCTGGCGGCCTGAGCCATGCGACAGCGCCTGAAGTCTTTAGCACCCCAGGCGCATGAGCTTTCAGGCGCGACGATCTAGTCGCTGTGATGGTTGCTACAGTGGCAGACCAGACTCTTGACATGACGAGAAAGCTACAGCCGTGCACGCCTGGTCATTGCACAGGCAGTAATGACAGAGCCTCGGGCGGACCCCGGACCAGGAGAGCTCCCATGGTATGTCCAAGAGTACAGCGGTGTATGAGAGAGGGCTGCACAGGCTGTCGCAGGCCTTTTGCCCCCTGGTGGCGGGCGCAGTACCGGACTGACCAGGCACTGGAGCCACAGGCGGCCCGCACCAGCTCACGAAGGCGGCCTCGCCCTGTGGCAGGGAGGCCTCCCAGAACAGCTGCAGCATGCAGCTGGCCTGCAGCTGCGCCTGGCACTCGTGCGGCGGGTGCCGCCGCGCATGCAGCCGCGCCTGGCCCGCCAGCGCGAGCAGGTCCTCCTGCGTCACGCGCCCGTCGCGGTCGCTGCGCGGCGCAGCAGCCGGCAGTCACACTCCCTGGCCAGTCTTGAACACTTGAGGGCCAGCAAGCACTTCTTTTCCGTATGCAGCGATGCGTGGGTTGCTGCCAAGGTCAAGGCGTGAGGCGAGGTGTGCAGACACACACCGCCAGATAGACAGCCTGCCGTGTGCCTCGACTTTGCGCGGAAGCGGCAGCGACAGAACGTGCAAGCTCGCAACGCAGAGGCCTGGCGGCAGTGAGTACGGCGCGCGCGCCTGTCCAGGGCGTGCAGGATGCCCAGGTGGCTGAAGGCGACGGGCCACGACGAGCAAGGCAGTCGCAGCGCGAGCACCTCGTCCACCACCAGGTACTTGCGGCCGCCGCTGGCCACCCTCTCAAACTCGTCCCGGAGGCAGCGCTGCAGGTTGCTGTTGTCTACGCCGGCTGCCATTGCCGCTGCAGAGGCGCTGTGCCTGGCTGCCTGACGCCGTGAGGTGCCACAGGAGGGCAGGATACGCAGACAGCGTGGCTTTGCGTCCTTGTGCACAGGCGTCCAAGGCGATGCGCTGGAAACGAGTGCTAACGAGGACTGTGGTGTGCTGTACCCACGCAACGCCTACTGCACAACAAGGCAGTATATGGGGCACCTCTTACTCTTCACAGAGATCCTTGATGCTGCTATGTCAAGGACTGGCTTCAGGCAGCAAGTCAACAAGTCCTCATGCACACATACGCTTTGAAAGCTGACAGACTGCGTTTCAGGCTGCGCGTTGCGATCATATGTCCCAGGCAGCTTTGAAAATGCCTGAACAACCCTGTAGGCTGCCTCTGAAGTCATTTACAGCAGCTGGGCCCCCCCGTTGGGCCGTGAGCCTTAACGCAAGACTGCACTTAGGTGGCCCCTTGCTCACCACACTGTATGTCCGCAGACCGCCAGACCTTGCTGCCTGCTTCGTACTACCGTGCGCTCATCAACAGATTGCGCGAAGGGCAGCGCATCAGCGACCTGCCGGAGGCAGTACTTCGCTGCCAGCTCACACAGCATGCACGCGTCTCAGAACCAGTCGGGCAAAGCGCTCGCCTGCAGGATGCGAGTGTGCGCGCACACCCATGCATGTATACGGCCCGCCCCACTGCCTGAAACATCTGCTGAACAAACAAGTACGCGCTTACGTGTTGCAGGTGTGCCGTCTGCGCTCGATTCTCAGCGCGTGGCGGGACACGGCAGCCTCAGCTTCAGCGGCCGTGGCTCGCCTGAAGGCGTCATGGGTGGCGAGGCGTCGCGCAGCGCTGCTGCTGCGAGCACTGGCGGGCTGGCGCGGGGAGTGCTGCGCCGCACGCGTGCGCAGTGCAAGGGCTCTGGCTAGGGCGCACGCGGTAGTGCTCCGCCGCGCCCTGTATCACTGGCACGCAGCAGCCGCGCATGCGCGCCAGCGTCGGCGCCTGGCGGCACTGTGCAAGCACCAGGCAAGCGCGCGCTCCTTGGCAGAACATAACGACCTTACCTTGCTTGCACCAGCCAACCCTTGCTGCCGCAATTAGATGGGGAGTTTTGCCTGTCACAGCTGGCACCCTTCTGACTCGGTCATTAGCCATGAGTACAGCCGCCCAAGCACAGGCTCGTGCGGGTCCTGGGTCACTGCCTGTAGCGTGGCACAGGCTGCATGGCTGCGTGGCGAGCTGGACCGGCGTCGGCAGCTGGCCGTGCTCGGCGCCTGGGCAGCCACTGCCGCGGCCCGCAAGCACAGGCGTGCCGCTGCACTGGCCGCGCTGGGCGCTGCCGCGCGACGCGCGCTGTTTCAGCGCAGCTTCTGCGCACTGCGCAGCGCCGCGCGGGCGGCCGCGCTGCTTCGCGGTGCCCTGCGCGCTTGGCGCGCCTGGGCTGTCGCCCTGAGCCTCCGCAGGCGAGCCGGGGCCGCCCTGGCGCGCGCCGCGCGGCTGCGGCTGATCCGCGCTGCGCTCGTCGCGTGGCGCCGACGCGCGGGCGTGGCTGCCGCCGCGCGGCGCGCGGCCGCGCGCGGCCGCCGGCAGCTGGTGGCAGCGGCGCTGGGCGCGCTGCGCGCGTACGCCGCGCGTCGCGCACACGCGCACAGCTTGGCGGAGCGCGCAGAGCGCTTCCGCACGCGGCGCGCGCTGGCCGCGCTGTGGTGGGGCTGCTGCCTGGCGCAGCAGCGGCGCCTGCTGCGCGCGACCGCGGAGGCATGGCGCTGGCGGCGCCTGGCCGCGCGTGCGCTCGCCGCCTGGAGGCTGGCCGCGGCGGCCGCGGCTGCGCAGGACGCCGCTGCTCTGGTTGCGGCGGCAGCCGCTTGCCGCGAGCGCGCTCTGCGCGGCGCAATGGCGGCCTGGCAGGCACGCGTGGCGTGGGGCCGGGCCGAGGGGGCGGCCACCGCGCACGCGGCCCGCCGCGCCGCGCAGCGAAGCCTGCTGCGTTGGCGCACTCTGGCAGCCTCCAGTGCACGCGTGCGCAGCTTGGGCAGCAGCGACGGCGAGGCGTGGGAGCGGCTGTGCCTGGCAGGCGTGCCAGGGTGCACGGCTGAGGCGAGGGCCTCCCATGACGAGCTGCCGGGACACCAGGACCATGCGGTGCAGTGGCACGGGCTGGAGGGGGGTCAGCAGCACAGTGCCGAGCGGGGCGGCGGCAGCGCGCACAGGCTCGCCGAGCTTGTGCGCCGGCGGCAGGGCAGGGCACTGTCCCCCAGCCAGGATCCAGGCGGCCAGCCGAGCGGGCGCGGTGGCCAGGCGCAGCTGCCGCGCTGCAGGACAAATGGGGTTGCAGGCGACACAGCGTGCGAGACGGCCAGCAGTGAGGAGTCTCCGACTCAGCTTGGGAGCTCGCCATTGCAGCCGCTGGCAGGGTGGCCGATGTGCGCGAGCCCTGCGGGCGCGGCAGCTGGGGCGGCGGGCACCAGCTGCGGCCTGGAAGCGGCAGAGCTGCAGAGGCGCCTGCAGGTGAGCACGATTATGCTGGAGGCTTGAACACTTGCACTGCCTCTTGCAACAGCTAGACTAGCTGTTGCTAGGCGACGCGGTGGCGCGCGGCGCGCTTTCCGGCTCCGGATGCCCTTTGTCCATCACGTCCAGGTCTGGAGCCCGCCTGTTGCACCAGGCGAGGCCTTTGCTGCCAGCGCGTCAAGGTCGCAAGCAAACGCCAAAACCCGCTGTTGCCTCCAGTTCTGTGCTGCGCCATAGCCTCTGCAGCCATGAGCCTGTGCAGGGCTGCAGCTATGCTGATGCGGCGTTTGGGCGCGCGCAGAGCGCAGACGCGCACCACGTGCGCCGGGTCTGGCGCGACGTGCTGCGCGCCTGGCGCGCCGCCCGCAGCTGCGGCAGCCCCCCGAGGTCGCCCGCAGAACAGCAGTCAGTTTCGCAGGCGCTCCCTGAGTTCCAAGGGTTGCGCGCGGCGGTCCTCCGCGAAGGCGCCACAGCTGCGAGCTCTGCCATTGGTGGGGGGCCTGCGGGGCCGCCATCGCGGCCGTCAGCAGCAGTCAGCCAGGCGCACAGGCAACACCTGCCTGCAGCAGGCTCAGCGGATGGAGCGCAGACGCTGCGGGGCGCCGCCTCACGCGCTCCGCGCGGCGCTACTGTGCTGCGAGGAGCTTTGGGGGCGGGCGGGACAGCCGCGCGCTGTGAGCGACGCGCTCAGGCAGGCTCCCAGGCGCCGCCCTGCCGGCCTGTCGCGCCGCCCCCGCTGCAGGCAAGCGTGCCGGGCACCAGCAGCAGCGGCAGAGCTTGCCAGCCGCCAGGGGCCGCGTCAGGCCAGGCGGCCTGGGGCGACGAGGCGGCAGCAGCGGAGGCCGTTGTCGCGGCGGCAGAGGCGCTGCTGGCACGCCTAGCCGCAAGCAGCCCACGGCACCGCGCTCGCAGGCGAACAGGCGCGGAGCTGGCCGTCGCCGGAAGTGGCCGCAGCCTGGCCGCCCTGCAGGCGCTGGCTGCGCCCTAGCCGGCCCAGCGCGCCTGCGCTGGGCCGGGCCACGGTAGATTAGCTCTTGCACTGAGTTAGTGCCACTGATAGGCTGACTGGCTGCCAGGAACACACATCACGCAGGAGACTGGCACAGCGCGGAAGGCATCAGGCTCAAGGTTGTCTTCTTGCACGAGCCGCAAGGCTCGTTTTCAGGTCAAAGTGAAGTTGCACATCACCTGCCTTTCACGCGCGCTCTGCTTTGCAGAGAGCAGCGGCAGGCCGCACCTGTGTCTTGCTCATGGACTCCGTCCAGGGGCTTGGTAGATACTCGCAGTATAGCCAACTAATGCAGTATTAAGGCGGAGTGCCACTTGCACAGAGTGCCAGTGCTGTTTTGGCTTCAGCAAAGGGCACCACATACCCACACCTCCACCCTGCAGATCCACCCGTGCTGTTGCGCACTCGACGCTAGAACATAGGCCTCACAGTCCCGCTCAGTCCTTCCTCAGGGGTCCCTGCGCAGAGAAGCCCAACACCTTTGACTGCGACGCTTTGGGGCTGATGGGGTGCGGGTCCAGCAAAGGCGCGTTGAGCAAGACACAAAGCGGCAAGAAGATTAGAAGGCCGGTATGGTCTTCGGACCAAATCCGCACAGTGGCCGAGCTGAAGGTATGTCAATCAAGCTTTGGTTCCTCCCATGCGCTGCACTACGAATGCTCTGCAACGCACTGATGCACACGTGCTGTATCAGGCCAAGCGCGACATGTTTTGGGACACGCAGCCACACTATGGCGGCGACAAGGGTGTGCCTCGCTTCTTGCAAAGAGGCCTTCCTTTGCAGCGCCTGCGAGGCGTGGGCTGACAGTCCCGTCCCGCGCACTCCAGTAATCTGGGACGCGCTGAAGGCCGCGTGCGACGAGCCTAACCCCGAGATGGCTGCTACCATCCTCGACAGCGCCGGCGTGATGGTCAGCAAGCAGGACCTGTCAGAGTGCTACGATGCCAAGGGTGCGGCCCGCCAACGCCCCTTGCCCTGTACTGTGTCTGAACAGGTGCTGAAACTTGCCCGCTTGAACGAGGCGCTGCTGCGCGCAGGCTTCAAGTACGAGCTGCCAAAGTACGTCGTGGCACCGCCCCAGAACCTGCGGTCAGAGATCAAGGCAGCCGTGGCAGAGGCCACAGCGCCGGAGACTGTGACGCGAAACACCGCCAGCGCCCCGGTCGCAGCGCAGCCAGAGCCCGCGCAGCCTGTGCACAGGTATGACGCGACACAGATGGTGGGCAGTGGAACAACATGAACTCTTGGTCTTGAACTATTGGCTGTGCCCAGAGCGGGCCGCTCCGAGCGGCGGTACTGAGCGAGATTATGTTCCACGCGCTCTGTACGCAGGGCGCGGGTCGCCTCTGCTTGAACTGATATACATCCCCTCTGCACTTGCTGCTGCTCACTGCTACTGACCAAGAACCTCTGCTCTGCCTGAAAGTCTGCGTGTTAAAGGGCCCGAGAGCCTTTGCAGGGCCTTTGGGCTTTGGTATATGTGCGGGGTTGAGTGGGCCTGGGTAGTTCATCAGGCGCCCCTGCTACATGCGACCATGATATGCAGACACTATGTTAGATGCCACAGCCATGAAAATGCACTTCTCTGGTGTCCAACGATCGGCGTTGCTGCATGTGAGGCATAGCAGCTTGATGGTACACACGTAATGCATGCGCACTTGCTTGCTTTACAACCCGCTTGGTATATTTAAGGTCGCACAGATGCAAGCTTGCTAGTTCTGGCATCTGGGAGGGCAGGACACGAAGCGTTGCCAACTCAGCAGCCAACGAACAGTTATTCCACTTGACAGACCACTCCATAGCGCGCGGCGCATGGCCCGTCCTCTGGCTGCACCCACAAGCAAAACACTCTGTGCAGCTTACTGTAACACCATTGCGACACCAGACGCGCCCGCGAGTCTTGCCGCAGCTCAGATAGCTTGGCACATTGCGTCCCACAAATTTGCTATAAACTGTGTGATATTGGTACCAAACTCAGCGGAATGTTCACGGACAACAGTGCACGTGCGGCATGCATGCCCGCTCAGACGGTATACGCATCGCGGCGAGCGGGACGGTCTGCGAGCGACGCGCGTGCGAGCGCATCCACGTCAGGCTCGCCGGCGAACGCGCCGGCCACGATTCGCGCGAGCACGTCCGCATCATCCTCCGGCACCGCTGCGCCGTCCACGAGGCCTGCCAAGAAGAGCAGCCTCAGCCCCAAGCACGTCCCAAGCAAGTATGAGCTCCGACTGTTACCCGGGTCTTTCGGGGTTGGCCGCTGTCCCAGGCTTGCCGGAGGCGGCAGCCTCAGCCCGCGCACGAGTGCATATGCACGCTCTGAAACCCACTGAAGCCTGTCATCCAGGACATAAAGGAGACCACAGCCCAGGCAAGCAGGGCCAGCGCGCTCCACCATGTCTACACTCGGTGGTGCTCGGGCCAGGCCCTGAGAGCATTGAGAGTGCCACAGCCACGCCCGATGACACAGCCACGCCCTGACCCTGGCAATGCGTCACACAGCTTGACATGGCTACCCTGACCCACAGGCGATGGGGGAGGCTGCGCGCACCCAAAGTCATGCGACAGAGGCAGTCGATGGCGATGTCCAGCTTGTCGCGCAGGCGCCCCACTGGCCTCTCCACATATACGTACTCCTGGCGCGGGTTCAAGCTCTTAATCAATGTGCGTGTCGTTTAACAGCGCAACATGCGTAATGCAGCCCGTTCGGTGCTCAACAACGGACAACGCGCTTGGCAAGCTTCTCAGGCAAGCCAACAAGTTGATTGCGGCGCACCTTGTTGATGGTGTCGCGCGCGTTCTCAAAGCGCTCCATTTCAATCTCAATGTCCTGCCTGCACATCCCCGGAAGTGTCAGCAACGGCACACGGCTGCCGCGCGGCAAAAGCAGCATCGATAGCCAAGCCTGCAGGCGAGCGCAGTTCTCCGCACGAAGCACTTATTTGCCCAGCCACGCTGGTCATGAGAACTTTACGTATTCAACTCAGCAGCACACCCGCCATGCAAACCCCCGCACAAGCATCTGAAGCAATATCCGGCAGCGGGCCGCACGTGACGCGCAGGCGCCGCGCGGCATTGGCGAGCGTCTTGCCGGGCACCACGCCGCCGCCCTGGTTCGCCATCCACAGGAAGAGCAGCACGTAGCGCCGCTGGCCCACCTGCGCCAGTGTGATATGTTGCTTCTGTACATCCTGTTGCTTCACAGCAAACGGCAGAACTGGAGTATCCACAAGCGAGCCAGCAGGCTGCGCCGCTCGCAGCACTGCACCACTGACACACACGCAACAGCATGCTCATGCCACTGACAAGAGCATGTGAGGCACTGTGAGCAGCACTGACACTATGCGCCAACTCCATCGTTGAAAGGTTGGTAGGAAGTATCACCAGCGCTTGCAGGCAGCGCCATGCATGCGCAACAGCGTGTAAGCCTTGAATGCATTTGCATGCAGAAAATCGTGATTTTGCATGAGCTGGCAGCCGAACCTTGCCGTGCCTTCGTTCCCACTCGAACACAGCCTCGTTGAAACCCGCCGGCGCCTTCTCCAGCAGCGCCCGCGCAAACTCCGGGTAAGCCTGCGCATATGGGGCTTGGTGTCGCGGGGCTGGCTGCGCTTGTCTGCGTCCACTTAGGGGCACAACACGCGGGGACACCGGGGCAGCTGGGGCGAGAATTGCGTGGTAAGTCAGCCCCTGCACGCTGGGCAGCAGGCATTGTTTGCAACGAAGAATGCAGTTCGTGCACCCAGTGCTGCACAGCGTAGCGCACCTGCAGGTCGCTGCCAATGCCGCCGGACGGCGCGCTGAGGCGTGAGAGCAGCCCCACGACCGGCAGCACGCCCTGTATCTGCCGCGCCAGCTTCTTCAGGCCCGCCCCGAAGCCCCTGCGCCAGCTCCCCAGTGTCAGTGCTGGACAGAGGCTGTTCTGCAGCTCAGTGACATGAGACAGATGTACAGATGTATCGAGCGGAGCACCTTGTGGCAGACACGACACAAACAAACTGAAGGAAGAGATGTTTGCTGGGAAAGGTAAGACGCAGACGTGTAGCAAGCACAACAAGTCCACAAACAGGTGAAACAAGCTGTCCAACCACAGGCTCAACTCGCACAATAAGTGCCGCCTGCAAAAGATAGCATGGTTCTGAAGAGTGGGGCACTACCCGCTGCTCTGCTGGCCCGCTGCCGCAGAGGGCGGCGCAAGCAGGCAATGGCCCCGTCGGGCACGGTGCCGGTGCACCAGGCCACCTGCAAGAGATGGAATGTCTTGGCGGCCGCTTGTGCTGGGACCATACCCCACTAGATGCGAGGCCATGCTTTCAACGGATAACTGGCGCGAAGCAAGGGAGACTGCACCGTCTGGCAACCAGGTGCGGGCGCATCAAGATGATTGAAAACTGCATGCTATCTGCGGCCTGTTTACGGGCGCAGCCCTCAGGCAGGGCCCCACAGACGATCGAGGTGCTGTCCCGGGAAACAAAGTGGCAAAGCGGCAGGAGGCCTGGGCGCTGCTAACGCCTGAGCTTAGCTGCTGTGTGTCAGTGCAGCGCTGCACTGACTACCTGAGGAACATGGCGGGCGCCCAGCGCCGCTTGCAGGCGCAGTGGCAGCTCGGTGACGTGCTGGAGGATGTCCGGCACGAGTGGCGCAACCCAAAGAAGCTGATAGGCAACTTCAACGGCTGGGTCGCCTCACAGCCGCCTTACATTGAAGCCATTGTTGCCACGCTTGGCGGCGGCGGGCAGGTGCGCAGGCGTCGCGAGAGCTGCTCCTGGCAGCAGGCGCAATGCAGCTTGTGTCTCTGGTGCACAGCCTAGCAGCAGGCTGCGTCTGCGCTCCTTCACTAACAACGCACCAGGAGGCTGAGCCGGCATGCCGGGCGTCAGGGCGCATTTCTGGGAGCTGTGATGGGGCAGATGACCAAACTGGACCCGAACGTGACCAAGCAGCTGATGAACCAGCCAGGCTCCAATCCAGGCATGGTCATTAGTGCCGTCATTGAGTGACTGCAGCACGGCACTATCTGTGGCATCTTGTGTCCACCCTGCTTGTATTGAGGTCAGCAACATCCAAGCTGAAGTGCTGCACACGCGGCGCGTCCCGTTGCAGTGCGGGCAGGCCTGTGTCACTGTCTGCTCATATGCCGCTGGCGCGCCCGCGCAGACATGGTGAAACAGATGCAGAACTTCCAGGCAGGAGGCCCGATGGTGCAGGCGCGCAACTTTGCGGTCATGACCGGCGTGAACGCGGGGCTGTCGGTGGCCGTACGGCGCTGGGGCAAGGGCAAGGTCGACGAGACCTATGGCACGTGCGTGGCTCCTCCTAGCGCTGCACGCGCCAGCACGCCACTGCTGAGCCTTCCGTCCATGTGCCTGGGGGCCTCCCAGGGGCACTCGTGAGTGTGCCGACAAAGTGCTGTATGTCGCAGACAGCAAAGGACTCCACAGCCTCCTCCCTGCGGGCGCGCATGTCTCTGCGCCCGGCTCCGCCGCCCGGCGCGCTGCCGCGCCGGCGCAGAGCGGCCGCGCCGCGCGCGCGCGCGCAGGATGGTCGCCGCGTTCGGCTCGGGCGTGGCGTTCTCGCTGGTCAGCGGCATGGCCACTGGCGCCAACCCGCTGCAGGGCGCGTTCACCACCGGCGTGTTCTTCGCGCTGTTCCAGGGCGCGTTCCACAAGGCGCGCGCCTCCCTAACCCTACCCTACGTCGCTGCTGCGTCGGTGATCGGCCACGCGCCCCTGACACTTGCGAGCACTGTGCGGCGCTGCCGGGCCAGTTCGACCGAGCCACGCTGGCAGCCACACACTTTGGCGCAGAGCTGCAGCTGCACCCTGGCTCGTGCCACGCGCGTGTGCACTGGCGACGTCATGCTCAGGTGTACAAATACGAGGCGGTGTGCGATGGGTGTGTTGGGGCCGCGCCGCAGCTGGGCCAGCGCTTCAGCGGCGGAGGGAAGGAGTCGCCTGAGTACGCGCGCGGGAACTACCTGCTGCGCACGCTCGGCATGCAGGCAGGGCCCTGATACCACCTCGCACTGTCTGCACTCACGTTCAGGTGCCCTTGAAACGTCGGGCCGTCACTACCTATTATGATGAACTCTAGCGTGCATGCGCCGTCAAGGGGCCTGCCGTGCGGTCATGCGCGGCACATTGACCGGCACGCCTGCTCCCTGAGGCTGGCTTGGAACCAGTCAGATGTGCTGTGCAATGTTGAGCAAAGTTGCACTGCACATCCTCTCTTTGGATCTTGGGACTTTTCATGGATTGTGCTGATGTACTAATGCATGTCTCCTGTGACATGCAGTTGCCTTAGCGAGTCGTTCAACGAGATGACACGCACACCCTGCTCGCTTGTGCGCGGAAGCGCCACTTCAGCATGCCGCGTCTGACGCCCGTGCGCCCTGCCGCGCAGAAGTACGAGGGCTGCTTGAGGCGGGGGAAGCTCACCGACAGCACCATCATGCTGTGGAATGACTCGTGCGCGCCCGCATGGTCGCACTGCATGCTGTAGGCTGAACGGAGCGTCTGTGGTGTGTTGCGCACTCACAGCCAGCAGTCCCATGATGTGCCCATCGTTTGCACTGCCAGCACGAATCTGTGTCAATTCTGCATGACCTTGCAGCGTCAGGTTGGCATGTATGGCAGCTCAGCTCCCCACAAATGCTGGCTTACGGATGACACATTTATAGGCGCCACAGCCTTACAAATGTTCTGGCAGTCTGCAGCGCAGCGGCTGCATGCCTCCAGGCATCGACTGCTCGTTGTGCCTCACCCGAATCTGACGTGCCCTGCCTGCACCCTGCTCACTTGCGTTGCGCCGCTGTGCAGGGCGCTGCAGGAGGCGCGCGTGCCGGCAGGCCCGCGGCTGCTGCTGCTGCACCACCTCGATCAGTACAAGTACATGCTCAAGCCCGGCATGCCGGTGCCGGGCGCGCCGCCGCTGCCGCCTGCAGCCCCGGCGCCGCCCCAGAAGGGCGCACCGCCGCGCGCGTCTGGGATGTTGTAGCAGCGCGCCTGTGGCATGGCTGGGTCGGGTGCAGCTTTTCAGGGAATGTTCGGGCTTGGCTGAGGGCTGGGGCGCTGCTAAGCACTGTCAGTTCTGTGTTCACGTCACGCTCAGCTTACGCAATGCATGCCCTGTGCTTCTTCGAGTCCCTACAGCTGACTTGCTCTGCTTTTGTAAGCAGCTTGCAGTGCTATATCATCATAGTTGCATACTGCCGTGGCTGTGACTCGCAAGGCAAGCGTGCTGCCTTGAGAACCACACCATGCTGCACAACAGCTCTCAGATGCCCTGAACAGCGCAGAGCAGGGCGCTCAGACCTCGCAACATAGACTCCATGCGCGCTAGCGCGGCACAGCACTGACCACGCATCTTTGCAATAACATGCGCAATGACGCAGTGCAGCAGGGCCCCTCATTTGCACGGCAGACCCCCGATCACTTGCTGTGCAGGCACTCGTTTCTAGGCTGCTCCCTGCGCATCATGTGAAACCTGCACATGCACTGCTGCTTGTTTGAGGTGCAGGTGACTTCGCACACACACACAGCAGAATGCGCTGCACGCGTGCAACACCCCGGCTGGGGCTTGACAACATATCATATAATCCTACACTAAGCACCTACCCTACCTGCAGACATAGCCATCCCGCTCCCAGTGCTCCAAGCACCGCGGGCTCGCACCATCACCGCGCCCGCCCGTCTCCCCGGCCCACGTACCTCCCTATCAGGAACCCGCCCAACAGGCCAGCGACGCCCGCGGCGATGGTTCCCGCCACGACCTGATTCCGCGCTGTCTCGTACGCGTCCTGGAAGGGCTGCTGGAGTCCCTGCGGTCGCAGCGAACCCCGTCCCTCAGGCGCATACCCGCACTCGTCCACAAGCTCGATCGAGCTGGGTGCCTCCCCAAGTTTGTCATCAAAAGGGCAGCATGGCCCCTGGATTTGCATCATCCACCACACATGCCTGGATGTGCATCATCCATCGCACACAGAACACAGGCCGCATTGCATAGAAATGCATAGTTAAGAGTACAATTGCGCCCTTGATCAGCTGTTGTCATGCAATCTGAAAGCGCACAGCGCACCTCCAGGAACGGATCCAGGAGCGGGTCAATGACCGGGTCCAATGGCGCCGCCTCATCTTCGGGGTCCTGAGCCTTCACCGAACCTGATCCCAGCTTGCGCAACCGCGTCAGGTTGCGCAACAGCATTGCAGCTTGCATAAAGAGCTGAAGTGCTGCTGCTGAACTCATGCATGCATGCAGACAACAATCAAGAATTTTCTCTTTGTAGCAATCAGCAGAGCGGAGCGGAGCGGAGCGGAGCGGCTCGTGGCAACGGAAATAAGCTGCACGCTCTCAGCCCATTGGCTGATGGGCCCAACCACTGCCTTGCGCAGCCCCCTACGTGGGCAGGCTGCGGCCAACTTATTTGCCAAAGCAGTGCAAAGCCCTGTTGAAGCGTTTATTAACGACCAGGGCTCACGCGCCTGGCGCAGTCTGCGCCGGCGATGAAAACATCTCCATCAGCTGCTCGCCAACGGAGCGCCCCCGCCGCCGGAGGGACGGCGCGTACTCCGCGCAGGCCTCCTCGTACGACCTTTTCAGCGACAAGTTTGTGTCCAGGAGCCAGGACAGCGCGCCGCTGCTCTTCCCCGCGCCCTGCGCAGCCAGCGGGTGTTGCAGTGCACGTGCAGTGTCGCACTGCCTGCGGCAGCGCCAGCCTGACTGGTCCGGCAAGTGCGGAGCCTGCATTTGCAGGTTGCTGCACACCCGCCAACAGCAGCACTGCAGGTGCAGGCACGGCACGCACGCATCTCGCGCGCACATTCACGCATCTACATACAAGCGAGAGCATGCGCTCGCGTCAGTGTGCAACCACCTGCTGGGGTTGCGAGGCTGTGGTGCTCCAGCGCTGCGCCGGCTCCCCGGGCCTGGCAGTGCCAAAGGGAAAGTACGGTTTTACGTCCGGCAGGTCGTCGCCGAGCGTCATATGATTCCGCTGCGTCTGGCAGGGGCTTGTGCGCTGTGAGTGGGCAGCGCCGCAGCACTCACACACACAAGCTAAAGTCAGGCGTAGTCTTGCGAGGCCAGGCAACACACTGCTGCCTCGCTGCTCCGGGGTACGGACCTGCACAGACCAGCGTTGGGGCCGTGCAGCCTAGACAGGACGCCGCTCACAAGTTAACCAATGCACAGCAACACCAACCAGCTAGCTAACACACCACCGCACAGTAGGTCGTGCGCAGAGCTACTTTGTAAATCTTGGATTGGCAGCGCAACGCAAGAGAAAACAATTTTGCCGGCCAAAAAACCAAACACAAAACAAATACGGGCATAACGGGGGTTTCCAAAGGAACAGAAGCTTGCCTGTATTTGCGCGCAGTTTACTGTTGACGTTAGCGTTGCTCTAGCCTAGAACCGCTACCTGTTGTTTGCCAGCACGTCAGCGCTGGCACAGTGTTGGTGTGCACAATGACGCCGTGCTGGTTGTGGCAGCTGTGCAGGGGCCTGCTGCTACTTGCACTTTGCGGCCACCTGCAGGCTCTGCCGCTGACCAAGGGAGCACAGAAGCTGCTGCACAACCAGAACCTGCAGCGGCATAGCGGAGACACGCCCGGCGCAAAGGCTGACAGAGTCAAGCACCTGCCCGGCTGGGGCCGGGTGGAGGACAACGTGTATGCGGGGTGCGTCACGGCGCAAACGTGCTGCGGCAGTGTGCAACTCCCCACTGCCGTGCACACGCCGGCCGCCCCCCAACATCGTGCGCGCACTTTCACGGCTTGCCCTGCTGGCACACAGTGGCTTTGAGAGGTCGTTGGCGTACGTGCAGGTATGTGACCGTCGACGGCGAGGCCGGGCGCGCCCTGTTCTACATCCTTGTAGAGGCTGAAGGCAGCGCGGCCGGGAAGCCCGTGATTCTTTGGACAAACGTGCGGACCCGGGCCTGCAGCTGGGCGCAGAAGGCTTTGCCACGGCGTCTGTGTCAGCAACCAAGCTCCTGCCAAGCACCTGACGGTCCCAGCGGCTGCCTGAACCAGAGCGCACTTGATGAAGTTCGGTACATCGGTAGCTATACTGCGCTGCGCTGCTGCCAGGAATCAGGCAGCGCCGCACGCGCAGGGGGGCCCCGGGTGCGCGTCGTCGGGCGGCGGCTTCCTGCGCGAGCACGGGCCCTGGTTCCCAAACGCCCACGTGCAGGACAACGGCCTGCGGCGCAACGAGTTCTCCTGGAACCGCGCCGCCAGTGTCATTTACCTGGACCAGCCGGCGTACACGGGCTTCTCGTACAGCAACCGCTCCTCCGACCGCTACGCGGGTGCGCGGCGTGCCCTGCCCGCCCCGGCAATGCGGGGGCGCTGGCAAGCATGCGGCAGCCTATGTGTCCGCCAGCTCCCTGTGTGTCCGCCAGCGCAGCACTGCCACAGCGTGCTTTTCTAACACCAAACAGACTTAATCAGCTATATTTCACCCCTTGCAACGCGTGGCTGGTACTGACGTCTGGCCGCCCGGCACCGAGCAATTATCACACGGAGCGGAGCGCTAGGGTGCAGCTGCATGGGGTTCGGGTCAGCCGACCGCCGCCCGAGCATGCGAGCATGCGCGGCTGCTCACCCGGCCGCCCTGCGCAGCGGATGAGACGACCGGGCATGACGCGCGGCTGTTCGTCGAGCGCTTCCTCGACCGCTTCCCGCGCCTGCGCGACGCGCCGCTGTGGTTGTCCGGCGAGAGCTTTGGGGTGCGCGCGCACAGCAGGCGAGCCGGCTCCGGACTGCGGGTTCTTCGTGCGCGCTTTGGGTCGCAGGAGAAAGTGTGCGACCCTGGTCGGCGTGCGGCTGTCCGGCGAGGGCTTTGGGCGCGGGGCAGAGCGTGCGAGCTAGCTCTGAGTACGAGCTTGCACGGCGTGCGCTCTGCAGATGCATGCCGGACGGCGTGCACAAGAGCAGTTGTGCATTGGGGCGCTTCGCTCTTACTTTGGGTGCTTCGAATGCAGGAGTGTGCGACAGAGGCAGACTCAGCCGATGCGTGAGGTTCAGCACCAACCATGTGCAGCGCAAAAAAGTTTTGTTGCCTTAGTGCGGGTGGTGTATGTGGAAAAAAAAATTTTAAGTGGAGCTGCTCTTGGTGGGCGACCCAGGGCCACTACGTGCCGCAGCTGGCGCAGATGATCCTGGAGGGCAACGCCAAGCCGGGCGCCAGGCAGCTCAACCTCAAGGGCTTCCTGCTGGGTGCGCCCGCCACCGCGCTGTGTGACGCCCTTCTAAATGTAAATGTAGCACGTCTCTTCTGTCCCTGTTCTTCATACACACGTTCATGGCAGGTGCAAAACCCTGCTGCATGCATTCAGGCTGTGCAGGCAGGGCAAGAGGCTGCTTACCGCTAGTTGTAAGCTTGCACAGTACTTGCGACCTGCCGCGGCGCTCAGCCAGCTCAGCTGCCTGGGCCGGGCTACGGTGCCTTGACGCAGTGTGCTGCATGGTCAGGGCGAGGTCACTCTGTCTCTAACCCGAAGCTGCAGGATCTCCATCGCTACCCTAGAAGGGCGTGGTGGCGCCCGACCCCAGGGGATCGTGGTGGCGCCGCAGGCAACCCGAGCACGGAGAGCCAGATCGACAACACGGGGCGCATTGAGTACTGGCACCAGAAGGGGCTGATCTCGTCCAAGACGCGCGCCGAGGTCTACGCGGCATGCGACCTGGAAGAGGTGCCCGGACAAACCAAAAAAAAAAAAAAAGCGTCTGCAGTGGGGCGCCCTCGTGCAGACGCTGCTGCCTTTTTGTCTGGCATGTGTGTGGTGACCAGGCACACGGCCGTGTCCGACTGTGGTGGCAGTCAGCCCGCCGACGTGGCAGAGGCGCCTGCATGCATGCGCCCTCGCACATTCGGCGTGCATGCAGAGAGTTGCCTAGCTCAAACCAAGCGCCACATGCTTTCTTCAGACCCTGAAGTCCATACAGGAAGCGTTTGCGGAAGCTTCAGCGCTTGTGACGGACCCTGCAGGTCATCATAGGGCCGGGGGACCTGGTGGACATGCGGCAGCCCAAGCGCGACTGCCTGGACGCCATCCACCGCGCCAAGCGCGAGTTTGGCGACACCGACATCAACGACATCTACGAGGACGTGTGCCGCAGCGACAGCTCGTGCGCCCCTGGGCCGGCAGGCAGTCTTGGTGCTCGCCTCAGCAATGGGCGCTTGACAGGGCCCCAGGGGTGCCGCGCCAGCTGGAGCGGAGCGAATGTTTGAAAGCTAAGCTGAACGGAGTCATGCCGAGATGCGTACGTGAGCCCGCCCTGCTGGCAGCGCAAAGGCGCGGCCACAGTCTCGGCCGAAAGGCGCACTGCAATACTGCTTCACTGCCATGATTGCAGTCGCCTCCGCTTTGCCACACGTAAACAAGATCGTAAACAAGAAAAAAAGAATGAAAATCAAGTCGTGCGGCGGTGGCAGGGGCGGGCGCGGCACAGGCAAGGACCCCAGCCCGCGGCCGGGGGACCTGGACCCCTGCGTTGGCGACGAGGCCGTCGCCTACCTGTCCATGCCCGAGGTCCAGGTGCGCGCATGCAGCCGGCAAGCATCACCAGAACCTGCGCGCTTGCCCCTGCAGTCTTGCATGCAGATGTTTACCCGCGATGCTGCTGCCTGCGCAGTGCGATGGCGTGCAGCGGAGGTGGCTGGGGAACGACCGAAGGCGGGGACAGCGGGCCTGCTGACAGGGCCTGTGTGCGCCTGCAGGAGGCGCTCCACGCAAACACGACGGGCCTGCCATACCCGTACGACTCGTGCGGCATCCGCGGCCTGGAGTATGACAGGTGCCACTTGATCTCGTGCCTGCCGCAGACAGGGCGCCCGGAGGCTAGTCTGCACACAGCGCATCAGGATCGTGATTTGTGACACATCAACTCCAACTCATTGAAGGGCAGGTACCTCTTTGTCAAAACATAGGCGCCTACTTTACCTGCACTTTTTGCACCTTGACTGAGTTTTCAAATGAACAGTCTCTGCTGGCCATGGCCACCCCGGAGGAGCCCTGCGTGCATCCGTCGCGCACGCCCGGGCTGCCACGCCGCGCGGCCTGCCGGGCTGGTCTGCGAGCGCGCCGCGCGCGCCGGCGCAGGTCGGACCAGCTGCGCACAATGCTGCCGACGTACCAGGAGCTGGTGGCGGCCAAGGCGCTGCGCATGCTGGTCTTCTCAGGCCTCTACGACGGCATGGAGCCGCACCTAGGCACCGAGCTCTGGCTCGCCAAGCTCAACCTGACCGTCGCGGCGCCCGCGCGGCCCTGGTTCGACCCGCTGGTGCGCGCGCCGGCGGCCATGCCGCCTCTCCCCTGCTGGCTGGCCTCACGCTGGCTGCCGGTCCCCTCGAGGCGCGCGCTTCGGCCTGCCAGGGCGCGCGCACATCGTGTGTTCTACAGTCTGCTTCGCACCTAGTCATGGGCTGCCGCGTTGGGCATGCGCCCGGATGGTGTGCTGAGCGGCCCGAGGCGCAGGAGGGAAATGTCGAGGCGGGCGAGGTGACGGAGTACGATGGCATCACATACGCCACCATCAGGGTGCGCCGCAGTGATCGCCCGTCCTGCAATTCCACCCATCGGTGTGAGCAGCGGCGCTCTGTGCTTTACAGCAGTGGCGCGGCCCTGTGCTTATAGTTGTAGTGGACATTGCGGGCAGGCGCCTGCTCTGGACCAGGTCAGCACGCACTGCAGGCCCCAGGGGCGCGCCCAGCTGCAGCATGTGCGTGGCGCCCTGCAGCAGTCGTGGCGATTCTGGAGGCTTGAGGCTGACGCGCGGGGGGCTGGGGCTGCCGCAGGGTGCGGGCCACATGGCCGCCTACACCCAGCCCGCGCGCACGCTGGAGATGGTGACGCGTTGGGTGAACAACCAGCCGCTGTGAGGCTCTGCTGGCCTCCCTCATTTTGGCCGCGCCCCCGCCCCTCTCACTGACTCTGGCAGCCAACCTGGTTTGGCTGCGCTCCCCTCCCTCTCTTTTTCTCCGGCAGCCGACCGGGCTTGTCTGTGGCACTTGCAAGACTTGGGCTTTTTTACTATGCCGGGCAGGCATGCTACGCTGTGAGCTCTGGCATCGATATAGTTGCACCCTGAGTGGTCAGAGCAAATTGGGACTGTCAGCCTGTGGGCAATTTTATCAGCATAACGGCGGCGTGGGCGTGGTTGGGTTCTTGTAGGCAGCAGGGTTCGCGGGGGCAGTGAAACGCAGGCTGCACCCGTGTTTGAGAGTTTTGGACAGGCTGTGACCTTCCCTGGTAGTATTGATGCCTCTGCTTGCACCGCTGTGTTGATGTTGCAGTGCGGCGATGTTGCGCTTGGGTGTTAAACCTAGGCTGGAAGGTGCGAGGTCATATTGTTGAGGAGGTGCGTGTACGCAGTTGTCAGTAACCACCAGCACGTTAAAGCGTCATGCTGCGCCCCTGCCTAGGCTCGTGCGTGGCGGTCCACAGTAAAAAGGACGACGAAGCAAGAGGCGGTCTGCTGCACGCATATACACGGTTACCATACGTGCGTGCGTGAGCAAGTCCCCTGCCTGGCAACAGCGGCAGCTTGGCGTGACTATGGGCATGATGGCATATCACAGCACGTCACCTGCAAAAGCACGCTGCCTGGCACCCACAACAGCGAGGCGTCTCCAACACAACTTAGCCACCCCCGTTCACACGGGGGTCAAGCCAACTGCAAACCCCCTGTTTGCAACACAGGTGATCACTTCGTTTGCCCAAAATTCGGCTATGACACCGTCACCGGGGCATCAGTACTCCCGACATGGATGTGCAGGGACTCCCCATGGACTGTCTAGGTGCCAGCATGCGTAGGATACCAAAACTTCCACGTCCGAACAATATCGTCTGCCAAGTTGGGACCCGCAAAAACTCTCGATGGCAATACTCAGCAAATGCAACTCGCAGGAACAGTTTGGATGGGTGCCATGCACAGCATGCCCTCAACGTGCACCTTTGCCACAGGGTTTCGCAAACACCTTGAGCGCTGCGGACACGGCGGGCTGAAGTGGTGCGCATCCCTCAGCTCAGCCCAGCTCCGCATAGAAGGCCAGCACCCGCGGGTCGGCCGCCAGCGCGCGCGCGTTGATCCTGGCGCCCGTCAGCTGCAGCTGCTCCAGCGAGCGCACGCGGCTGCGCGCCCGCGCATGGCATCACGCACATGCGTGCAGCTGTGCTGGTGCACGCTGAGCCGCCAAGCATGCCGGAGCTTGCCATCAACAGTGCAGCCTGTGGCAGCGCAGCAGGGTCGGTGAGCAGGTCGGGCGAGTCATGAGGGTCATGCCCTGCTCCCTGTACGCATGCAGAGACACTGCTCAAGCGGCAGGTGCCGGAGGGAGGAGGGCAGGGGCGGCGCGGGCGCTCACCTGAGCGCGACGTAGGCCATGCCGGGCTCGAACGCGCGCTCCAGGTTGACCGCTGCGCGGTCCAGCGTCGCGCCCTGCGCCTTGTGCACCGAGAGCGCCCACGCGAGCGCCAGCGGCACCTGCCGCGGCGCGTCTCTGGAGTGTGGAACACTGACAGACATGGCCAGTGCAGTGGGAGTGGTGGACTGAGACGTGCAGCGCTCACCCAGCTATTGGGATAGGGTAGGGTAAGGGTTCGGTACGGCAAGGTCTGACAAGGGCTGGCAAGGTGGTCGGCCCCCACATGTGAGCCGCCGGGCGGACTGCAGGCGCAGGTTTGTGAGAGATACGGCGGATCCCCAGCCACGCGCCACAGCGTGCCGCCCAGCCCGTCATCGAGCGCTGCGCGCGCCGCGCTGCCGCGCCGCTGAAGTCGCGCGCGACGTGCATGCTGCCAAGCGCCAAGGCCTCACAGTGCAGCGCCGCTGGGCGGCGGCGGGGCAGGAGCGCGCGGGCGCACCTGGCTCCTGGCCGCCAGCACGCGGCCGCCCGCACGGAGCGTGAAGCGCTCCGGGCCCACGGTCACCACCTGCCCCTGCAGCGCGCGCAGGGCGCCCTCCCAGGTCAGCCCTGACGCTGCGATTGTGCTCGAATTTATAGCCTGGGTGCGCAGCACGGGGGTCCGCCTGCGGCTGCGCGGGGACGCTGGCTACCGCCTGCCATGCTTGCTCAGTGGGCAAGTTACATGCAGATGGAGGCGCGCATAGCATGCACGGCCTGAGAGCACGGCCACGCGTCTGGCGCGTCGCAGCATCAACAGGCTGCGGGGCCGCACGCAGGCGAAGCGCACGACGGGCAGGCGGGCGCCGGCGCCGGCGAAGCGCTCGACGACGCCGCGCGCGCCGTTCACGAGCCCGCGGCGCGCGTCCGCGTTGCGCGTGAGCATCACCTGCGCGCCGACGCACAGCGCCAGCGTGCGCGGTGCCTGCCGCGCGCGCCGGGGCGCAGCGAGCCTCAGGCATTGTAGGTAGGGCTACACCATGGGGCTTGCCTGATAGGCGTCGGCGCCGGGGCAGCAGTGAGGTGCGCACAGCGCATGCATGCTCTCCGAGTAGCGCTGCAGGCTGCTGTTGCATGGTCACACACATGCAGAGATCGACATGCCAGGTTTGCAAACATCAGCCATTCTGCAGTGTCCACCATGTGCACTGCTTTCTGGGACCTCGCCGACCGCTTCAGTACTGCACCGCAGCAACAGCGTGCGAGCGCAGCCCCGCAGTACACTCGAGGGCTTCCTTTGCGGGCCCACCAGGCAGGCGGCGAGCGCCTCGCTGCTGCCCTCGTCCCGCGCCTCAAACATGACGCGCTCGCCGGTGCACCGCGCCAGCTCCGCCGCGTTGAGCTGGTCCACGTCGGCGCGGTGCGTGAACAGCTGCGCGCGCGGCTACAGCAGTGACGTGCTTGTCGTTACGCCCCATGACATGAGAAGCGGCCCACACACGCACGATGCAAGAGCAGCTGCTGCTACGCAGGCCGCAGCATGGTCTCGCGCTTGCATTTCTGCACATGTGCTATCTTAAACACCTCGCTAACCTTGCACCACCAGCGTCGGTCACAAGCAGGTGCATCCGCCGGCGCACGCCTCCCAGCACCTGCTGCCCGGCGTCGCGGCGGACGGCGGCGCGCATGCATCCGTCACCTCACGGTCATGTGGCCCGACCCTGCCAGCCCTGCTGGCGCAAGATTGTCGCTTCGTCTCTGTTGCAGCGCGTGAGACACGGGCCGGCACGGCAGCATGCGCGGGGGCACCCCATGATAGGGCGGGGTTAGCCCGGCGCGCCTTAGTGGGCTGGATGCCGTCGGACGCGTCCAGCGGCCGCGCGCAGCGCCGCTGCAGCGCGGTCGCCGCGGCCGGCGTGCACGCGCCGGCGCGTATGCTCGCCAGCAGGTCCACGAATTCGCTGTCCGCCT
>JAABUV010001461.1_pt1 | contig 34333 bp, 8 predicted proteins | sample 5559971 | NCBI WGS metagenome assembly JAABUV01 (sample SAMN10711881, study PRJNA513362) | rock metagenome | isolation source: Antarctica rocks | place: Antarctica: Victoria Land, Knobhead nord | collected 2015-12-19
TTTCCGTCCAGCCTATAATATAGCGAGGGATCCCCTTGTACCGGAGGTTATAGATAAGCCTCCGGTGGGAGACGTTATTAAAGGCTCCTGCGATATCTAGTAAGAGGAGGCTGGCTATATTACCTCTACCGCAGTCCTATACCGTATATACCGCGTCTATAATTGTCTCCAGCGCTGTCTCTATCAATCTATTCCTTCGCGCCCCCATTTGTTATTGCGGGAGGAGGCCTCGACTTTCAGCATGGTCGCTAAGTCGCCCTGCGACTATTAATTCCAGGGCCTTTCCAAGGGTACTTAGTAGCGCTATCGGACGGTACGCCTTGGGTACCGTGTAGTCCTCCTTCTTCGGTTTCTTTAGGACGACCGTATTAGCCTTCTTGAATTCCCTCGGGTGGTAGCCAAGGCAGAAGCACGCGTTGAATAAATAAGTGAGCTCCCTAAGGAGCCCGTCCGCTATTAGCCTAAGGAACCGATTCGGGATCCCATCGATCCCCGGGGCCTTATCTTGTTTTGGCCTACGGATAGCCTGTAGGACTTCCTCGCTTGTGATATTACTACTATTACCTACCGGTAGTAGGTATTCTGTGCCATCGATGTCTGTCAGGTCGGCCTGTAGGGGAGGAATAGTATTTAATAAAATAATAGTAGAAATTAGTAAACTTTAAGAAGATTTAAATATCTTTAATACTCCCTAGTTCTAGCTATTCTATTATAGTATCTATTCTACGCGGATTTATATATACGCCGTCGTAGCTAATAATAAAGCTAAGGAATTCTACTTCTATTATTATAAATTTATATTTCTTTAGGCTAATATAAAGTTTAAATTTATAAAGATATTAGAGTATAACCTTTATAACTCTAATATAAGACTCTTTATCCTAGGAATAGATAAGAATATTATCTAGATAAATAATATATATAATATTAAGTAGTCCCGCTAGGGCCTTATTAATATATACTTAGAATAAGGTAGGTATATTAGCGAGTTTAAAAGGTATAATTATATATTTAAAATAGCCGTACCTTATATAGAATATAGTCTTCTATTTATTACCCTTTCTTATTTATAAGTAATAATATACGTCCTTAAGGTCTAATTTAGTTAAGTACTTAATACTAACTAATCTTATTAATATTTTATTAATTAATAAAAGGGGATACTAATTTTTAATTATAATCTTATTAAGCGCCTTATAATTAATATATAAGCGTAGTATTCTATCTTTACTTAGTATAAAAAGGATTAATATACCTACTAGGCTTATAGAATATTAAATCTAACCTTTTTTTTAAAGACTACTTAAAGTACTCCCTTAGTACGCGTAACTCTTTTTCTAATAAATTATAAAATAAGTTAAAGGGAGGTTCCTTATTCTCCTTTATATTAATCGTGTAATTATAAGGTATATAGGCTAGTAGCGCCCTAATATTCTTAATTAAGAAGATATCTTAAAATTCTTAAAATTCTAGAGGGAGCTTAATTTTAAATAGTAGGCTTTTATTACTTACTCCTAAGTATATTATAATAAATATAATACTATTAAGCTACTCCTCTAGGCCTTTAATAGTACTAAAGTACTCCTTAATATTACTTTTCTTAATAGGGAATCGCTAGTTTTATATAAGCTAATCTACTTAGGGATTTTATTCTTCTAATTATAGATACCTAAGGTAGAAGTTATAATTAAGGTCTACTATTATATAAAAGGCGCCCTTATAATATTATATAATACTTATAAAGTTAATAAGTTTAATTTACCCTATTTAGGAACCTAGTAATAATATTAGGTTTCTAACCCTATTATATAAGGTATTACTAGAGCTAGGATTTATTTCCTACTCCTACTCCTTTACTAGGCGTATATTAATATAGTTAGTATCTACTCTAGAGTTAATTAATATAATAAATTCTCTTTATAATTACTTATACTCTATTTATATTATAATAATAAGTTATTATATCCGCTTTTTCCCTTATACTATAATAGTAGATATAATTATAGTACTTAGGGGTTTTTTAAATTTAAGCCTTTTTTAACTAGCTTATTACTAGGCGTAGGCTTATTAGTTATAGTACTTATAATTATTAATTTTATACTCTAATAATCCGTTACTATATATCCCTTCTTTTAGTAATTATAATATTTAATAGTAGAAAGGTTAGGCTTAGGCCTTTATAAAAGGTATAATAATAAGCTAGCTACGCCCCTCCCTTCTTATTTTATATATAGGCTATTATCTCTTTACCCTTAGAAATTCCCTCTTCCTCTTTATAGATATTAACCTCTAGTAGGAGTATTATCCTTTTAATCTTTATATATAAGTACTATTATATAAAGTTCTAATTAAGTTATTAACGCGATAAGGGTATCTTTTATCTTAGGGATTTTAGGTTATATTATAAAATAATTATAGAGATCTTTATATAACTTATTTAATAGGTTATCGCGAAGTATATACTTTATTAATAGCTTAAGTTATCTTTTTAACCTAGCGAGGTAATTTATAAAGTTTATAATCTTTTAATATTCCTTTTACTTAGCTTCTAAGTACCGCTTACTAGTTATAAGATATTAATTCTAAGGATCCTCTATTTAATTTATTAAAAAACTATTAAAGTATACCTAGGACTACTTATCCTTTAATATATCCTTTATATACTTACGTTATATAGCCTTAGGGTCTAGGGCTATATAATATAACGCGTATTAGATCTTTATAGAGTTATCTAGAAAATAGGTTATATTTATTTTAATTATATTAACTATATTATTAAACTATTCTTAATATTCTTATACTAACTTCCCGTTATATATACGTAGATCCTACGGCCTAAGTACGTAGGTTTTATATTAAGGACGCTTTAATTCTAATTCTTTAATTAATAATAAATAATATTAATAACCTACTTAAGTAGTATTATTAGTATATATTTCCCTCTCTAACTCTTATAAGTATTATCTTAACTCTTATATCTACTCCTTCTTTAAGACTTCTTCTTTAAGTTCTTTTATCCTTTATAATAGTACTTCTTAGGTATTAAGTAGCGGGGACTTAATTTATACGCCTAATAGCTACTCCTATATAGTTAGTAATAATTATAATATATCTATTATTAATTTATTAACTAAATCTTAAGACTTACTTTCTATATAAGCTTAATCTCTTATATTAGGGCGGGTTACTTATAGTAGTTAACTAACCTTTTTACTTTACGCCTATAATAACCCTTCTCTACTTATCTTACTAATAGTTAGGCTACTACCCCTAAGTAGGGTAGAGAAATTAGAATATAAGGGTATTATATAATAATATAGCTATTAAGTACTATAAACGGTACGTATATACTTATATATAGAACTCTCTATTCTTATTAATAGTAAGACTAATCGCTACCCTTCCCTTTAGGGGGGAATTCTCTCCTCTATATACTACAGGTAAAGTGTTACAACCTTGGTAAGTGGAGCCTTAGCGGACGCCATAGGCGCTTACTAAAGTCGAACATGCCTTAGTATAACGGGTCGAGCGATCGCTCGACCTGATCGCTCTAGTCGACGCAGGCCGATCGCTGGCGACCAGCGCGAGCATAGACTTTCCTATATCTATATAGAAAGCGTAATCTTTCCCTTAGATAGGAGCTTCGTGCTTAACTTATATTATTAACCTAGATATCTCCTAGATATTAAATATAAGACTCGACCTGTATTAGACTAGTTTAGTACGAAGCCTGTTTACCCTAGTCCTTAACACTCCTCTCTACGAGATCCACCTAGACTCCGGAGCCTTCTAGTTAGAAGACGACGGGTCGTAATACTTTAAGTACCCTCAAGATAAGTACCTCAGGATAAAGGGACCTTACCCCGAATAAACGCGGTCCACGATAGTTAGTAACAGCGGAAGTTAAAGAAGGTATTAAAGTTGCCAAGCCAGACTTATACTACGGCGATTAAGACAAACTTGAAGAGTGGTTAGTATAAATACAGCTATACTTCTCTTTTAATAAAGACGCTATAAGACTAAAGAAATAACCACTATTTATAATAACTTATATAAAAGGACGGGCCTAGAGATAGTCCGCTCCATTTCTTAAACGATATATAGAAGATCCCGACGACGACGATAATATCTCTATTAAGTTATAGATAGAGAGCCTGACACTCTTTCGTAGAGAAATAAGGCGAATATTCGGACCTTCTAATAAAGTAAGCGTAGTAATAAGAGTCATCTAGTACTTAATATAAAAAAAGTCGGTATCTAAATACGTAATACAGTTCTAATAGTATTCTATAAGAACCGACTGGGATAATAATACGCTGATAGTAATATATTAGAGAGGATTAAAACCTCAGGTGAAGAAGGAACTTATACGAGACGGAGCCGTTTATAATAACTTAGACTTATTAATAAGAGCCTTAACACGAGTCGATAACTAGATCCACGAGTTAGTAATAGAACTACGCTATAATAGTAGAGTTTCTAGACTCGGTCACACAGGACTCTATTCCAGAGGAAGTTATAGGAAGAAGCGATTCTCACGCGATCCTTACGGTCCGATGCTAATAGAGTTAGACTTTACCGAGAAGAAGAAACCGTTTAGAGGTAAGAAATAGTAAGGGGGTAAGAAAGCAATAAATTACTATAGCTATAGTAAACCGGGCTATATCGCTAAAGACTACAGGTTAAAAAACATGGTAAAACGACCTCAGTTAAATATATTAGAAAGAGTTCCAGTTAGGAAGACTGAACCTCCAAAGGATTAATAAGAAACGGAGTACGATGATACCGAGCTAGACGTAATTATAGATAATTTACTAGCCCTCGTTAATCCACCCATTAATAGAGAACTATAATCTAGAGAGGAAGAATTACGCGAAGAAATAGCCAAGAAGTAGAGGAATATCGTAAAGATTAAATAAAGGCTAGTAGATATTTATAAATAACTTAAGGAATTAGACTCTAATAACGGATATAATGGTGGTTGTGTTCGGAAGGGAAAACCCGAATAAAGCCGAGAAAGCGAGGATGATTCCGACTGGGAAAACCTCAGCCAGACTTCTAAGAAAGAAGGTAATAGAGCAGTATCTCGAGCTTCCACATCAAAAGATCCACAGATAAAACTCGAGGAACGGGTAGAGTTCTACTAAGAAAAAGTAGCAGGAGGACTTCTACAGAAGGAGTTTAGAAACGACCCAGCACATCTATAGCACGGAGTAATATACTAGTTAGCCTACGCCGATAAAATATATATAATTCACTACTAAGCGAAAATAAACTTAGGAAAGTCTATTAGAATCCGAATGTGTAGAAAAGTTTAGTTAAGTTATAATAATATAAGTTATTATTAGCACTTAGTAACTAAGAGATTAAGGAAGTGGTTTCTAAACCATAACTAAAGATGGTATAGTAGTCTCCACGGACACCTTAAGCATGACGAGTATACTTCTAAGTATCACTTATAGGACTAGTATACCTGCTTCCACGATAATTATAGAAAGCACATATATATAAAAAGAACTACCGGATTCCTATCCTTTTCGGGAAAAGAGTAATCCCTTATACTAAGGGGAAGTATAAGGAGATTAATGTCCTTACCCTAAAAACATATCAGCTATATTTAACGAACTACGTAATATATATAAATATACCGGTTAAAATAGATAGTTAGCGGACCATAGTAATAATAGATTCTAGAGTATCTGGAAACTTTATCTCTAAAGCATTAGTACGGTTAGTGGGCCTACTAACGCGAAGAAAGAAGGATCTATATAACTTATAAATAGCCGACGGGTCAACGCTATTAAAAGGAAGCGTAGACGAGGAGACAACCTCGCTACCATTTGTAATTTAACGACACTATAAGGAAATGTCCTTCAATATTATAGGGATAGCCACCTATTACATTATATTAGGCATGCCTTAGTTAGAAAAGCATAACCTAGTAATTAACTGGAGAAGAAAAGTACTTAAGTTTAAGCGAACTAGCGATGTCACTAGATTCTAACCTACACGTTGATAGTAGACGACGGTAGATAAGAAATTAAACCAGAAGACGGTTAAGGTATATATTACCTTAATTTCAAATAAGGATGACCTTGAAACACAAGGATCCGACTTAATAGATACTGGCAGCGGTCCGCCAGGTTAATAAGTTAGAGTTCTTAGAGTAACTGATAGTACTCCTAATATCCTATAAGAGTATTAAAGATGGAAACGCCTCTTTATAGAAGAGATAATAGCAAAAGCTCTACTTAAACACTAACCTTAGGATTATAAGATCGAACTCGAACTAGGGAAGGAACTAACATTTGGACCTATTTATACGTTATCCGAAAAGGAACTTATAGTACTACGCGGGTACCTTAATAAGAACCTAAAAAAGGGATTTATTCGAGAATCTAAATTACTAGCAGGATATCTAATACTCTTCGTAAAGAAGAAAGACGGATCCTTACGACTATACGTAGACTATCGAAAGTTAAATAATATAACGGTAAAGAATCGTTACCCGCTACCTAATATTAGCGAGCTGCAGGATCGGCTAGCCAAAGTAAAGATCTTTATAAAACTAGATCTTCGAGGAGCGTATAACTTGATTTAAATGAAAGAAGGTGACGAATAGAAAATAGTATTTAGAACTCGATATAGATATTACGAGTATCTAGTTATGCCGTTTAGTCTCACTAACGTACTAGTAACCTGCTAGGCATTAATTAATAATATTATACGAGCTTATTTAGATCTTATAGCGATCGTATACCTCGATAATATATTAATTTACTCTAAAACTCTTAAGGAACACGTCCTTTATATACAAGATATATTAACATGTTTATTATAAGCTGAACTCCTCCTGAAGCTAGAGAAATGCGAGTTTTATAAGACCTCAGTTAAGTTCTTAGGGTTTATAGTAATAACCAAAGGCGTTCGTATAAGCCCTAAGAAGATTCAGGCTATATAGGAATGGCCTACACCACACGATATTAAATTAGTATAAGGGTTTCTAGGATTCGCCAACTTCAACAGACGTTTTATAGAAGGCTACTCTAAGAAAGCCTTACTACTAACGGAAATTACTAAGAGAGATATAGGATTTCGATAGGATACTAACTAGAAGAGAGTATTTAAAGAACTGAAGCAAGCTTATATAGATCCTCCGGTACTCTATATATTTCGTAACGGAGAACTAGTACGCATTAAAATAGATGCTTCGGATCTTATAATCGGAGCATGCCTCTATTAGCAGAAAGACGGCAAGTGGTATCTAGTAGTATACTACTCACGCAAGATGTCTCCAGCAGAATAGAACTATAATATACACGATAAAGAGCTTTTAGTAGTCGTCTATTCTCTATAGTATTAGAGAGTATATGCCGAAAGCTGTTCGGAGCTTACTATCTTCACCGATCATAAAAATTTAGTAGGTTTTACGACTATAAAAGAATTAAATCGACGATAAGTTTAATAGTCTAAACTCCTTAGGCAATATAAGTTTAAAATTTAGTACACCCTAGGAAAAGATAATGGACGAGCAGACGCTTTAAGTAGACGATTTGACTATATATAAGTAAAAGACATTACCACTTAACCTATCTTAAAATAAGAAATCGATAGATCGTTAGTACTAGTAAGGAATCTAGCCACGACTATACGAGTCACGACATATGTAGTTCCTGATTTAAAGGAAGCATATAAGAATAACAACCTAGCCGGACAACTTAGGAAGGAACAGCCTAGCTGGGACCTGTTACTATACAAATAGAAGCTGTACTTACCACCGAAAGTAACAGAAGAAGTGATCAGGAATCACCATAATGATCCTTTACTAGGACATCCAGGAGTATCTAAAACATTAGAACTCATTTAGAGAGTATACGCCGCGCTAAACCTGCGAGCGTTAGTCGAGTAATACATCAAGGAATATATATACTACCAGCAGAATAAATCTGCAAGACATACCAAGTATAGACAAATTCAGTTTACCGAAGTTCTAGATACATTATAGAAAGACGTTACGATGGACTTTATTATAAAACTACCTCGGTTAGTTAACCTGGTAACTAACGATAAGTACGACTTAATAATAGTCATCGTTAATAAACTTACCAAGTATACTATTATAATCCTATATAAGGAATCCTATAACGCTAGTCAGCTTAGATTTATTTTATTAGACAGACTAATTAGAGATTATAGCATACCGGAATCAATAACTTTAGATAGAGATAAACTCTTTATATTAAACTATTAGAAGACTTTAATCGCGTTAGTAGGAACTAAACTACGAATATTAATAGCCTATTACCCTTAAACGGATAGATAGACTAAACGTACCAATTAGATAATAGAAGTATACCTTAGATACTACGTTAATAAAAGGCAAAATAATTAGGTTATATTACTCCTAATAGTATAGTTAGTATATAACGATAAAAGGTTAGATATAATAAGGCTGTCACCGTTTTTTATAAACTACGGTCGACACGCGAACTTATTCCTAGATCCTCGACAAGGACTAGATGCTGAAAAAGCCTTGGTATTAACTTCTGACATGAAAAGCCTACACGAAGACATGTAGTACACGATTAGCGAGGCTAATATTACTACGGAGAAGATAGTAAATAAGAAAAGAAAATTAGGTCCTCAGCTAAAGAAGGGGGATAAAGCATACCTCCTTACAAAGAATTTAAAAGGTATAAGACTAAGTAGGAAACTAGACCATATTAAAGTCGGACCATTTTTAGTTATTAGAAATAGAGGGCCTGTCAACTATAAATTACAGCTTCCACCCGACGCTAAAATCCACCCAGTATTCCATATCTTAATGTTGGAACCAGTAGACCCCAACACACCTTTATAAGAAACCTTCTACTTCTAGATAGAAGAAGAGAATGAATTTAAAGCCGAAAGGATTCTATTATAACGAGGTTAGAGCTACCTAGTGAAATAGAAAGGATACGAGGACTTAGAAAATACCTGGGAACTAGTTACGAATCTTACGAACTGTCAAGAGCTCCTCTAGTAGTATCACTAAACCTAGGCACACCCTGAACGATCTACTCGAGAGCTCCAGGCGAGAGAGTTCCGGAACCCTCGAACTCTGAAAAGGTAGGATACTCTGCGAGTGCCCGTTTAACTTCACCGGCCTTCTTAAGCTCTTCTAGACGTTCTAACTCTTTAATATCGTTAAGACCCTTATTAAATATCCGCTATTCCTTCTCTTTTAGGAAACGCTTCTATTAACGAAGGCGTTTTAGCTTCGTCTATTTTTAATAAGCGATTTCGTTAGCGGCCTCCTACGCTACCTCTATCTCCATCTCTTCGCGTTCGAGCTTCTCTATAGCTTTATTAATACTAGAGAAGTGGACGACAGGTACGGCCGGTTCGCATTATTTTCCGAGCCGAATATATTCCGCGTACCTTCGAGAAAGAGAAGACACCTGATACTCCTTTTGAGATCTTGCGCATCGCAGACACGATACCATTATAATTACTCCCCTATAAGCCACTCGGTCCGATAGCTTAGTACGGCGTTGCTATAGACGAGACGATATAAATATTTATCAAACCTTTAGGACAAAGGTTTAGGGGATAAGGGGTAATGTTATAACCTTGGTAAGTAGAGCCTTAGCGGACGCTATAAGCGCTTACTAAAGTCGAACATGCCTTAGCATAACGGGTCGAGCGATCGCTCGACCTAATTACTCTAGTCGACGTAGGCCGATCGCTGGCGACTAGCGCGAGCATGGACTTTCCTATATCTATATAGAAAGCGTAATCTTTCCCTTAGATAGGAGCTTCGTGCTTAACTCATGTTATTAACCTAGATATCTCCTAGACACTAAATATAAGACTCGACCTGTATTAGACTAGTTTAGTACGAAGCCTGTTTACCCTAGTCCTTGATACTCCTCTCTACGAGATCCACCCAGACTCCGGAGCCTTCTAGTTAGAAGACGACGGGTCGTAACACAAAGGAGTAGCGCAGCGCTACTATATACTATAGACGCCACGTTAATAGTAGTACCGTATTCCTAACTAGTCCTTATAATAAGTCTTAATTAATTAGTATTATATATATTAATAATATAGGGGGTCTACCTACTAATTAAGAAAGGGAACGCGAGGATCTATTATAAGTTAAAAGGGAAAAGGGGAAGGGAGAAAAGGGTTATAAAGACTCTAATAGAGGAGAAGTAGTTCTAGATAAAGCCCTCTTAATAGTAGTAGGGGGAGGGGATATTAAGATAGTAACCTAGCTTACCCTTAAAGAGATTAAAAGGTAAGTAAAGGAGAAGTAGGAAGAGAGGTAATTAAGATATTAAAAAGATATTCCTAGCTATATTAAAATAATAATATAAAGGGGTAAGATTTAAGAGATAAAAGTTAATCTTTATATAAGGCTTTTTAAGGCTAAGAGCTCTGTAGGTATCTAATTATATATAGAGAAGATAGGACTACGCGCCTTCCTATATAAAAGAAGGGTACTAGAGGTAAATAATATTAATTATAAATATAAAAAAAGGTATTAAAATATTAAATACTAGAAAATACCGATAAAAATTCAAGATTTTTACTTAGGAAAAGTATACTTAAAAGTATAATTCTTTTATTTATTAGTAAGTAATAATAGTTATAAGGTAAATTTAAGTCTAAATATAATAGATATTTATATAAACTTTTATAAATACTAAGACCCTCCTTAAGTATTATAAGGGTTATAGGGTAAGCGTTACTAATAATATTAATTTTAGATTAAAGGGATTATTTATAATAGTTACTTAGTACTAGAGTATTAATAAATAGTTATTAGGCCTACTTATATTATAACTCTACCGTAATATTACCGTTTAGGACTAATAGGGTATAACTAAGTATACTATTATTAGACGACTTATTATATTAGTTATTATTAGGAAAAGACGTTATTATTATTAAGATAGAAGTATTAAAAGATTAATACTATCTACTAGGTACCTAACTAACTACGGGATATCTAGTATAATAATATTCTATTCTATTAATAACTTCTACGCTATTAGACTATTTAATATAATTCTTAAATTATTATATCCCTTATATTATAACGTATCTTTTATACTCTTATAATAACTATTAATAGTCCTACTAAATTTATTATATTAATATAGAGGAATCTATTAGATATAGGAGTTAGTACGGCCTAGTATTTATCTAGCCCCTTAAAGTTTAACCGGCGGTATTTAATAAATTAAATAGTAGAATAGCTTATTTTTATTATTAGAAAGTCTAATATTACGGTCTAATATAAAGATATAACTATATAATTAAGTATAATATTAGGCTGTTTTTATACTTCTAATATTATAATTAATATTCTTATAAGCCGCTAAGTAGCTATTAATAAGATCTAGATATTAATAGTAAGTTATAATTAATATATTAGGGGTAGTCTACTTCTTATCTAATAGTACCTACTTATATATAATATTTCTTATTATTCGGCTAGATATATATTTAGGAGTTTTAGACCTAATAATATAGAGGTTTCCCTATCTTATTACTTATAATAGAGCCACGTATAGCTAATTATAGCTAAAAGTAGGCCTAGTTTATAAGTTAATATTTATATACTTTATTAATTAGCCTTATAATTTATTAATAGTTATAGTAAATACTAGTTAGATAGGATACTATTTATAAATAAAGGGGGTAGGAATCCGCCTATTATTTTCTTTGGATTATAACGGCGTCTTAAATAGTATTACCTTCTTACTATTATAGGTACTACCTATAATCTCCCCCTTAAAGATATACTTACTATATCTTATTACTTATAATTAGGTCCTATTATATAGATATAGCGGATTAAGGTTCCTTAGTAGTATAAATAGTACGCCTAGCTTAATATATAACTTATAAGATAGGAGGATTTATAAAACCTATAAAAGTATTTAGGGGAGAAGAGTTTATTATCTTCTTCTAATATAGTATAATTAATACTCTAGTATATTATTATATTACTAGGGATATATAATATTATCTTAGTATTAATACTAGTAACGTCTTTATTAGTAATAATAAGAATAGCCCGTTTTAATAGATAAACCCTCTAAGAGATATTTATCCTAATATTAGTATAAATATTCTTAACTAAATTATTAATAGCGTTTCCTAGGGTATAACTATATTTCTAATATAATATATCTTTATTAGTAGTAGAGCTTTTCTAGATATTAATAATATTATTATTAATAGCGAGGAGATTACTATTAAATAGTCCTATTTTATAATAGGTAGTATTTATTAGGTTAGGATTATTAAGTTACTTATTAATAGTAAGATTTAAACGTATAACTTTATTCTAGAGATAGGCCTTTTAAAGATACGTCTTAATAACCTAGCTACTAGATCCTCCTAGAATAACTAGGAGTATTTATTAGAAGTCCCTATAAAAATAGACTACCTTACCCCTAAAATAAGCCTAGTTATTATCATAAATATCTTAAAGGTTATAACTAATAGCTTTTATATTATATTAACTCTATATAGGAGACTTATCTTAAAAGATAATATAAGCTTACTTAATTAGCTTAGTAAGATTAGTCCCCTTCTTAATCCTATATAAGGAGGTAGTATTAGAGTCTAGGGGTATCTTAAATTATAAGTAAGCTATCTAACCTCCCTATAATAGTATTAATATAATACTAGAAGATACTACTACTAGAGTAACCTTTTACTAGGAACGTAGCCTTTCTATAATAGTATTTTAAACTATTATCTTACTAGTCCCCCTAGTACTATTAAGGAAGAATAGTATACCTAGAGTACCGAATTTATTATTAGTATTAGCGTTAATGGCGGTAATAATCTAATTAGTAGCGTAGTATTAGTTAGTATTTAGCCTATTCTATAAGACCTCGGCCTTATTAGGGGTAATTTAGTAAGATATTTCTTCCTGTAAAAGTCTATTTAGAATATTGTTAAAATTATTAAATGGAATAGTTAGAATAGGTAGGCTATATTAGGCTAGATCCTTAGTATATTTAGGGGTTAATTAATATTCTAATTAGCTATTTATTAGGTAAAGGGCGTACTATTTAGTAAATAACTATTACTTATAATAATTATCTAGGATTTAAAGTATTAAAAAATCCCGTTATAGGAGGTATAAGTAGTCGTTTAAGATATACTCCTTATACTTATTCTATAAGGTAAAGGCGTTAGTAGGTTAGAGTTTAACTAATACTAATATAAAAAGACTTTATAGCTTATAACCTCCCTAAAAATCCTTTCCCTTATTAAGGATCTTATTAGTATATCTATTATTTTTAGTTAACCTAAGCTCTACGTAGGCCTCCTTCTATTCTATTAGCTAGCCGTCTACTATCTAGAGGTTATTAAATAATATAGCCCCCTTAACGTAATAAAGGAGTAGTTAATAATAGTAGAGATCCTTAGTTTTAGGACTAATAAAATTAATACGCCTAAGAGTCTCGCCTTTTTTATATATTTTCTATTATTTATTTCTTTCATTCTACGTAAAGAACTTAGGAAAACCCGCGTATAAATAGTTAAGTAGATCCCTTATAATAGCTAGACGTTTCCCGTTCTATTTTATAAAAGGTAATAGCTAACTATTATTATAAGCTTTCTTAGCGAGATAGTTTATATTAAAAAACTCTATTAATATAGTCCTATAAAGCTTATTATTATCTATTAGCTTTTATTTAGTAGCCTTATTAATAGCCTAGTTATCAGCTGGCTTAAAAAGGGTACGCTATTAATCTAGGAGGTAGATTTATAAATACTTAATATAAGGCTTTATAATACTTATACTAAATAAGAGTATCTTCTATATAGCTTTAATAGACCTAATCTAGTAAGTAGACTAATACTCTATAATCTTATCTACTAACTCCCCTTACTATCGCGGCTAGCTATTAGGAGCGGGGTTATTATCATTACGCGTATAATTCCTAGTAAGGGAGATATCAGCCTAATTAGGTCCCTTCTAAATATATTTATATAGATAGAAAATAGACTTAATAGAGCCGTAAATCTTAATATTAATATAGGTACCGTATTTCTTTAATAGGTACGGGTTATAGGGGATAACCTACCTATTATTAATAGAGGAATCAGGTTTAGGGGGGCCGACTAGACGCTTATAGAGAGGATAACTCCTATTAGATATAAAAGACGTCTCTTAGTAAAAATCCTTTAGAAAAGCCTTATTATAATAATTCTTCTCCCGATTAAAATATCTATTACTAGGAACGCTAGTATAGTAATTATAAATTATATACTATAAGACTAACTTACGTAGTATATTATTATCCTATTAAGGGGGGATAAATACTTAAATAAGGCTATTAATATTACTAACTATCTAGATCTAATCCTCTTCCTATATAATAAGGAGAATATAAGTATATAGGAGACCTCGCTTCTAAAACTTAATAACGTAATAGTAGGCTATATAAATACTAAGGATATATTACTTAAGGAGGTCCTTTATTAGCTCCCGGAGCTTCTAATTAAAGACACGGGTAATTAGGTTATAATAGTACTCTAATATCTAACTAGATACTAGTAAGCTCTAAATATTAGGCTACTTAAGATTATATATAAAGGTAATAAAAAAATTAGGTTTACCCCTTTTTAGACTATTATTATAACATCTTATATTCTTACTTTTATAGTATATAGGCTTCCTAGTATTATTAATAGGAGGATAGTTACCTTACTACTAATATCTTTAAGCGAGATATCTAGATTAATACTAAGCCTATCTATTAGGCCGGAGTAGTAGTCCGCTTAAATAGTCTATTAATTCTAATAATACTAATTTAGGTTATTAAGCTCTATTAATATCTAGATATAAGTAGCCTAATAGCTAAATAGACGTCTACTATTAATAGTATAATTAAAGAAATTAGGCCGGATCTAGATATTAATTAGCTAATTATTTAAATTATATTAACTATCCCCTAACTAATATCTAAATTATTTAGAACTATTTATAACTAAGTAGATTTAGGTTTAGAAAATAACTAGGGAAATATATTAAATAGTCTTACTTATATCTATTTTACATAAAATTATTATCTTATTACTTATTAAGACCTACTATAACCCTAAGGTATATACTCGCCGGTGATATATTAGTCTAGTTCCTACTTAGGGTCGCTACTATCTTCCTACTCTAGTTTATCATCACTACTAATTAAGGTATACTAGGCGAGCGTACTAGCGACACGGTTCCGTCATAATATATATAGTAGATAATAGCCTAGAAGCTAGTAGCCGGCTAATAGGAGGTGGTTATACTACAACTATTCGCTAAAGGGAAATAGGAGCGGATATTAGAGGGCTATATAAGAAGGATACTAATTAGGGATTAATATAAGGCCCCCCTTAATAGTTTTAATATAAATATCCCGCTTAATCCGGCCTCTTATAGCGTTATTAGGAGTTATTATAATATAGGCTGCTTCTATAAAGGTAGGGCGATTATAAGTACCCTTATCCTATTATTTAATATTTAGCTATTAGATATAGACGCTTATAATATTAATAGGATATTATAGTTTATCCTCCTTAAGGCGGTTATAGTAGGATTTAAACCCTTAGATATATAAGTTAATAGACTAGAGGGTATATTAAGTAGAAGTAAGGGTATCTTAATTTAAATTATTAAAATATTAATAGTAAATGTCTAGTTACTCCTATATACTATCTAGTATATAGATCTAAGTAAATTTTAGCCTAAGGCTATTATTAATAATAAGAGGACCTATTAGATAATAAATAGACCCCTAGATCTAGAAGGTAGTTTAACTAATATAGGTATTAATATTAGTTATACCCTCGCTAGTAAAGGAGAGATAATTATTATAACTAATAATATTATCTAAAAATTCTTTACTACGTATAGTCCTCCTTTATATAGACTATCTATTAATAATAATATTATCTACGTTACTAAGTAATTTATTAATAAATTATACCCTAAGCTTAGCCTCCTTTTAAGGCCCCTTAAGTAATAAGTTAATATCGGCTAGCTTATATAACTAGTTAGGGGACGGCTAATTATTCTTCTTACTATTATAGTATAGCTATTAACCGTCCCCTAAGTTACTATATTTATTTTTCTATAATAGTACGTTATAATAGGGGTATATATTACTAGCGATATTAAATAATTTATTAACCTTATAAAGCTCTATATATCTTACTATATAAGGATCCCTATATACTTAATATCTCTAGCCTAACGTCTACCTCTAATATATATAATACCGCCGTTAGTACAGGCCTTATTAGATAGGAGGTTAGTACTTAGCATTATCCTCTATATTAGCCCCCCGTTAAGTATACTAGTAACAGGTACTTTAATTATATTTAGAGGGAGGCTAGGGAGTAATTTCTTAAGGCGCTTCTTTAAAGGCTAGGGGAGTAGGTTACTAAGGGTTCCTAGGTAGAATAACTACTTAAATAGTTATATTAGTAAGGGCTATACGCTACTAGGGAGTAATACCCTTATTAAGGTAGTTATAAGGGTAAGTACCTAATAGTATTTCTCTAGGGTAAGGATCTATTAATGTAATATCTCTAGGGTTTACTAGTATATTAGTAGACCTAACTTAAGTACCTAGGTTAGACTTCTTTAAGCGCCTAGTACGCCCTGTACTATTAGTCTTATAAGATCTAACCCTCTTATTAATAGTATTCGGGTGTAGGTTAGAAAGAGCTAGGCGCTTAGAAGGTATTAGTAGGGAGCTAGAGGAGCTAAATTTAGTATAGGAAGGGTAATAGTATATTATTTAAAGGCGGCTAGTATAATTTATACGTCGTAGATTATAAGGAGAGGTGTTAATATCTATATAATAGTATTAAGAATAGGAAAGAGGTAGGAAGAAAAATTTATTAATACGGTAGGGAGGCGCTAAGATATAAGATAGTTAGACTAGAATAGTAGGGAAATCTATTTATTTAGATATATCTTTTAAACTAATAGACTGATTTTAATAATTCTTAAAGCGTTAAGTACCTTAGAGTAAGCTAAGTAATATTATCTATATAGAAAATATTATAGAGCATTAGTATAGATAAAGGTAGAATAGGAAGAAATATCTGAGTTTTAATATTCGCGCTAGTCCTAGAGGGGTAATTAGGGTACTTATTAACTAACTGATAAGCTACGATAAGGTTAGGGTCCTAATTCTAGTATTTTCTATTATAGTAAGAAGATAATAAAGATATATATTCTATAACCTATTAGATCTTAGTATTTAAGAACTCTAAGTAGATCTTAGTTTTACTAATAGATACTATACTATAATATAGAATACTTAGATCTAGACTTAACTTATAACTACTATTACTTACTAAGGAATAAAAGAATTATACTTTTAAGTATACTTTTCTTATATAAAAGTCTTGATTTTTTACAGGTATTTTCTAGTAAAGTATATAATATATTAGATAATAGTTATAAGAGATCTTAAGACTCTTAATGTCTAGATATTCTATTATAGTAAAAGATAATATTCAGCAGGCGTCCTACAGATAAGATGCCCTGAATTCGATACGGATACGCTCCGTTGGATCGGCACTCGCGGATCGTCATGTATGATACGGACACGACGGAGCAAGGAACCTTCTTCTCTTCTTCTTCTTCCACCATCACCACTTCGACCTACAACAGTACGTACTGTACCATATCACCTATCATTTCATCCCCATCTTCACTTCGCCCTCATGTCCCTTCCCATCCTACACATCTACCTCATCACCTTTCTCTCTTATCACACTTGAAAAATCCTCAACATCTTCCCACTCTTTTCATCCCGACATGTTTTTCACCGGCGTGCCCCGCGCAGTCCTGACGCTATGTCTCTTAATCCTGGCAGTGCGACGAGGGTCTGCCCAGACTGTTTCACCAACAAATGATACGTCGAGCGATAACAATGTCACTATGTTCACTCTAGCCACAACCTTGGGCGGCATGGATACCAAAACAAGCATTGGCCCTTTGACACCTCAGGCGGGAATGATTGGAAGCCTCAACCAGCTCGAGGTAAGTTGATGGCACAAAGGTGGCTGCCAGAAAAAGGGCTAATGCTGCCGCAGGCCATCAATCCTAAAGGTCCCCTTGTGTTGACCAACACTCAGAACGTTGGGAACCTTAAGCCTGGAAGCATTGCCTACATCAGCTGCGAACCTGGCGACTATGCCGACGGAAACATCGGCTCGAGCGGACTGATTTCTCTGGCCGCCAACAACAGTCGGCCGGACGCCATCATCCTTTATAGTATCTATGCCGCGCAATGCACCTTCAACCCCTCCAATGACTTCCCTTATTATTCCATGTACACCATGCTCAGCGCCAACCTGTCCGAGGGTGTGGTAGCTGGACTCAACAAGAATAACCCATCCACGCCGTTGACGACCATCAATGTGAATCAGAACACATTCGCTGGCGGTAATGGGACTGGGAACGATAATGGCGCTGGCGGGAACGTACTAGGAAAATCGCCGACAACCGCTGTTGCAATGATTATACTCTATAGTATCACTGGCATCATCACAGCGTTGTTCCTCATGATCATCATCGTGGGCGCCATCAGAGCGCATAGACATCCGGAAAGATATGGGCCAAGAAGGGTGCTCGGCAGACCGAGACAGAGCAGGGCCAAGGGTATTGCAAGGGCTATGCTAGAAACGCTACCAATCGTGAAATTTGGTGACCAAGTGGAGGACAAACCAGGAGTGACAAGAGCCAGGGCCGCACAGGACGTCGAACTGGTAGAACATTCATATGATGCGACGGCGACGGAATCGCAAGAAGCCAGAGGTCATGTAGCAACCTCAAGCTCGGATCAATCAGCTCCTGAGGGCCCGGACGTCGTGACTACCGAAGCCCATGATGGTGCGACTGGAAGCCAAGATACCGTGGCGGAGACTAAGGACAAAACGGATCAGGGACTCGCATGCTCGGTGTGTGTGGATGACTTTGAACAGGGACAGGATGTCAGGGTGCTGCCTTGCAAGCACAAATTCCATCCCGAGTGCATTGATCCTTGGCTCTTGAACGTGTCGGGCACATGTCCCCTTTGGTAAGTATTCCGAACCTGACCTGAAGTCTGACTGACTTTTCCAAAGCCGCGTGGAGCTTCAGCCAACCGCATCTCGTGATCTGGATGCTGGCGACGATGAGGGAGTCCCCAATGCGCCTTTGGCTACCAACGCGACATTAGAGGCGTGGCCTCAGCCTGAAACACCGAGCCACGAGTCTGCCCATACCAACCGCCGCTCGCGCATCCTACATACTCTCAACCATGGTCGAATGCGCTCCGCCACCCCAGAGGAGCGTATTGCAGCTTTGAGGAGGCTGCGGAGGGAGAACCAAACCAGTGACTCCAATACAGAACAAGCCGGTCGGACCGGAAACAGGTTCAGTAGACATTTCAGTCATGCACTAGGCGGTTCAAGACCTGTATCAAGACCTGTCTCCGAAGTCCCAGCATCCGCCACAGCGACATCCTTTCCTGCATCAGGGGAGATGACATCCTCTCCCACTACTTCAGCGCTTCCCCACACCGTTACCACATCGTCTTCTCCTACTACTGGCACCTTCAGCAGACGCATGAGTCGAGCACTCGTCGGGTCCAGACCTGCATCTCGACCTCTCTCTGAAGCGCCTCCATTTACTACGACGGCAACAAGATCTACCACTACCGAGATAAGTTCTCCTTCAGCGGTCGAAACAACGCCATACAGCTCGGGACTTGCATCCCCAACAACCATAACAGCACTTACGGAAACGGCACCTGCAATCACACCGGAAACAACAAACCACCCTGCCCTGGCGTCACTCCCTCACAACGCCACGGCCTCATCCTCCCCCGCTCCGATAGCGCCCGCTGTTGCCAGCCCTGCATTACCATCAGGACCCCCACGCACCAGCTGGTACAACAGCTGGTATCGTTATCGATCATGAAACGTCCCCGTTATCAACGCCTTACGGGTAATGGGAAGTTATATTGGGTGGTGTTTGTAGCAGGTAGGGGTTTTACGATATCATAGCAATGGAAGGTAATGAATTAATTTTCTCTATCCGTTTCAAAGACTTGGATACCCATCTTCTGTATTACATTAGGGTGTATGCTAGCTATCACCGCATGAAAGAAATTGTTCATATTACATCCGGTGAAAGCCGTACCATCTTTAAACATAACATAACAGGATTAACGGTCTTTCACCCTACGTCTGATTCCTTCTACAGTCCGCTAGTCAGCTCTTTTTTATAACGAAATACATCCACGATAATATCTCCTAACACATCTTTCGATCGATGACGACATTAATCGCTTGCCTTTGAGTTAGGATGGCCATACACGACTACAACGTTGCATCAGGAATGGGTGGTGTCCAAACGTCGCTGCATTTAGTATATAATTGGTCCTGGTGATACTGTCGCGATCTCCTGGGCCATGTTTCAAGACGACCTCCAATTATGCCGAAATGCGCTTGCACGAGGGCCGCAATCAGCGAACGAGCACACAGATGGCTTTAGGCGGCTGAGGCAAAACGGGTAGTCCAGAGCACGACCAGATCCCCAGGTGGTTGAGAGTGACGTGGCTTCTTCACTCGCGGGAGGTGGGCAATGGAGATCACCGCTCCGCCATCCTCCCATAGAAGAGATGGTATGGAAGTTCGGGTTGTTCTCTCCCACAAAGGTCATCGGTAGGACCTCCGTTCGCGAGACTGCCACACCGCAAGATACAGCCCACGATTACACTCTCGATACCAACTCATCGCGTGCGCCGCGGTGCTGGAATAACTCAACCGTTCCCTCGCTATATACAGCCTCAGATACGCCCCTATGTTTCGCTCCTGGACCATCACGCCTATCGGATGGAGTTGTACGGGTCCAGGGTGCATGGACAGATCTGGCGGAGTTATCTTGTGACCGGATACGCTGCACCGCGGCGCGAAGGATCGGTGGGTCCTCTATAAGCGTCGTGATTCACGAGATGATACTGGGGGGTATGGGGGGTGGAAAGGTTTGCTGGGAAGGTGTGGGTGTCGTGTGCGTATTGTGGCTGCGTTGTGGTGTAGGAAGCGGCGGAGGTTGCGCGGTGTGGATGTGTAATTTGCTGTCGATTGAGCTGTGCGTTCGAGGCTTACTTTCTTTCTTTCTTTAGGCTTGGAGACTCCTTACATCCTTGTCGGTTTGGGAGGATGGGGTTGTACTGGGTTACGCCGGGGGTAAGCTTCATTGTCGTCATTCAATCTCCGGACTCCACGATGTCGTGCGCTGTAATTCTGGTTAACGAGATGGCGACGTTCTATTTTGAGGTTGATATCGCTAGACGGATTGATCCATTGATTCGTTAGGAGATCGGGAGGTAGTGTGACCTACTCTCGGAAGCTTTTCTTTCGAGGGAGGTAAGAGGCGAGGTGAGGTTATAAACGGAACGATGGGTGAGTTTGGCCTACCTGTTACCAATCATGTCATGTCAATGCATTGATTACGTCGCTCGTCGTCTCTTCACTCATGGTGTCTGTGGGTTCAGAATTTCTCGCATCCTCATGTTTGAGCCTACATGTCGACAATGCTTCTCTAACCCCTTTTCGTCTCACACACCTATTGCAAGCACACGTTCTGTGGGTTTTTTTTACCATGACGTTGCGAATGGTATCGCTCAATGCTGGCAAGAGCTGCTCGAAGGCTTACTTGTGATGTTCAAGAGTTAGGCTTCGTCAGCCGAAGTTGGCATGCCATGAAGTAGGAGTCGTTTCCGATGTAGTTGGGGAGTGGCTGCGATGGTACTTGGGGTCTTAATTAGTAGTGGCTGGTATCCAACGCCATTGGGAGCTTCTGGATGAAACTGAAAATATGCTGCAATAGCTATGATGTTGGGGTTGTTATATATGCTCTTACTTACGATAAACGAAAAGGTTCTGTTGTATAGCAAGGTACGTACGCTGCGGTAATTTGTTGCACGATGTGCGAGGTGAAAAATGTAACGATTGCGGTTCAATGTAGGTGAGGTAAGAGGGGAGGGTTGTTTTATTATTGATTCAGGAGGAAAGGAGGTCGGTTATAAGAGATGGAAGCTGTAATTAGCTCTCGCTCATGAATATGAGGTGTACTTTATGTATCCCAGCCATAATGTCAGACAATTAAGCTGTCCTATAAGTATCCACAATATTGTATGATACTTTGATTAGATTTGGGTACAGGGTTTGACGCGAGCGGCTATTCCTTGATTGATGCTATCAGTCCTTGCAAACACAGACCCTTTGGCTATTCTGTGACATCTATCACATGCTCCGCTTCAGAACTTGATGGACCGTTCCCTTTTTGAGCGTTCCCTCAAGAACTGATCGCCCATTCACCCTCAAATTGAACGTTACCTCCCGAAAACCTAGCGGTGATTTCAGCATGGATCGTGGCAGGAAGACCATCAGTTGGATGGCACGATGCACCTCCACGCCTGGGCCCCATTTGTACATGTACAGGAACACGTCCTTGAGCGGCGATGTGGAGACGAAGTCCTCCAATTGGCTATCTGGCTTTGCGAGGGACATGTGTAGGAGGGCCGCGTAGCAAACGAGGAAGACGTCGAAGCGAGTGAGCGGACCACCGCCTGGGAGGCTCTCTATACCTATTGAGATGTCTGGATCAAGTGCATTGGTCTCGTTGGCGACATGCGGATCAGCGAGTACTTCCTCGATGCTAGTCCCGTTGTGCTCGGCCCGTGGAGTGTTCGACCGCTGTTCAAGAGTCTGAGTACTGGTGTTGACCGCGAGATTCGGAATCGACTTAGATGGTACCAACCATATTTCGCCGACTATCATTGATTCCCATCTCAACCTCAAGAGTACTTCGTGAAAGCGTGAGTACTTGATCATGTATTCGATACCTGCAAAGACTCCCCACAGGAGGTACTTGGCCTGAATGGTCCCTCGAGTCACTATCGTCACCTCAGACGCGCCGGGTGCATTCCACAAATTGGGGGCTACAAAGTCGTTATGGTCCTTGGAAGACAACTCGGCCATGAAGTAGAGAATGCTCATTAGGGTAGGGGTATGAGGGATGAGTTCTGAGCCAATCAATGGAGTGACGTGGAAGCGGTAGTCTGGACGGTCTAAATCGAGTGTGGCATTTCTCGAGGCGAGCAGGGAGTCGGTCACGCCCAAGGAGATAGGTGGTGGTGGGACGTTCGTAGCGTGTATTACCGTTGAGCCAAATAGAATCAAGAGAATGGGCTGAAACATGGTGGCGAGCAGAGAATGGAAAGGGCCTCCTGAAACATGACATTTGACAGTTCTCATCGCAATGAAATCGTAGATCAGAGCAAGTCCGCCCCTTGAAGTCCGAGTTGACCAATGAATAGAGGATTCATAAGGAACGCTTATTCAGGAAACGATAGGCGCAATGAAGATGCGACCGTCTCTTCCGATATTGAGATTTCCTAAGCTGGCTTAGCTTGAGGTAGCATTGAAGTATCCATCAATCTGTCAGACGGTGATCTCCCTCATTATTGTTGCACAATGGATGAGACTCCGAGGCTTAACCCACTATGAATAGGTGATCCATACCATCAACAGATGTCGAGGTCGAGCGAATGTACACAAGCCGGCAAAGCGCTGTTTACTTAGCTTCTGCAGCGCTTCAAGCGCATACAGACCACGCCAGTGTTATTACTATGTGGTTACTAGATCACACAATCCTCCAGTTATCATGGCTACTCAGTAGAGTCTCAGACATCATTAGAGGAAAATGCCGTTGTGTACCATAGGATGGTCGAAAACTTGGCAAGACATAAGGTTCACGTGATGGGAGACGCTACTCGAGCTCCGAGTGCTTTCTTGATATTTCTTGTCTAACCTCTCCCACCCTACTATGCCCTCTGATCTGTTTCATAGCCATGGTCATACGCATTCCCTGATCTTCAACGCTTTGGCCCAAAGAAGTGACGACGGCTCTCGTGGATGTTATCATCAAGATCCATCGACGACGAAGGCTCACCAGACTCTTTTGTGGCACCCTTGGACCTGTCCTGCCTAGTATCCTTATTTCCACCGTGGGAAAGGACTTCATCTATAGCGCTTTCGGTCCGCTGATCACCTTCGTCTGCCCCTAGCTTTGCATTATCCGATTTCGGAATTCCAAACCCTGTAGAACGATCATGTGGATCCCTGAGATGAGTCTGGTTGTCCTCCACCCAGCCTGTGGCTCCTTTCCTTCTTCGTGGACTGTCGTCGCGCTTAGGTTCCTTCTTCGCTCCGGCCGAGTCTGACATGCGTGCGCCGAAAATGCCACTCAATAGCACAGACGGGTTGACTGCTCGAGCCACGGTCTTAGGGTCTGATCGAATGTTCAGCAGTGACTGATGGTCGTGTCGAGCTGTCTGGTCCTTGGAGCAGCCAAGCGGCTCTGCCAACTTTCTCCCTGTTGCATCATCCAGGGTTACGAGCAACGTGTCTTTTTCTCCCCGTACCTTCATCACGTGTAACAAATCGCCCAGGTTCTGCTTATTCACATATGTAAGGTTGGTGAAATCTCCAAGGAAGGTATTCTTGGATATCTTGGCGATCTTGACACCTGATGGTAGATCATCCTGCCACGCAACACTCAGGGAGAACTGCGTTGGCATGCTCGATTGTTGCGGCGAGGCAGACCTGGTAATCGACGCTTGAACCGATTCGAATGATTCCCCCAGCAGTAGTCCAATGTTGTCAGAGCTCGATAGGTGCCTATTTCGATACAGCCTGACGGCAAGAAAGACGAGATGGATATGATGCTCGCCCAGAGTTTTTTCAGCGGCGTTGGAAAGAAACACCATCGCAGGAGATGAAATCGCTGTTTCGGTCCAGAAGATGGTTAGAAGATATGAAGACGAAAAATTCAACTCTTTATAGATACTTCCATTGAGACAAGAGGCAACACGATGGGGTATAAGCAAACAAGTGAAGGCATCGACTATTCTCCAACAGCAAACGATCGCCTATCATCAAACGTTAGCCACCAATGTTGAGCACTGAAAGGCAAGGGAATATTGTAGATTTGGTGGATTCCAATGTAATACTTTGCGGAGGACTGAAGGGAGTTTCCCGAGAAGTATCACCATGCCCAGCCACTACTTCCGTGGCAAGTTTGTCCTCTGTTTTCAATCTCTTGCTTAGCTACCCGCGCTGCCACTTCCGCCATCCTAGAACCATCACTTACATTTTGTGACAACGCATCGTCATTTCGCGAATCTAGATTCACGATTTTGGCCAACGTGAAGTGATTGATGTAAGCCGCTCGCCCCCTATTCTGCGTGCGTCTACCTCTCCTGCTTGTTCTTATGGACCTCCCATTTCTACCCAAGTAGTTCGGAGATAATGTAGAACAGCAATGGTGTTCGTGTGTTTTGCCGTGTAATGTAGTCAGGCCTCCATCCTTAAATTTCCGAATCACTACATAGATTTCGAACCTCATTCACAGGATGAGCTTACAACAAGGTATAGGAATACATCTCCCATTCCATCGCAGCAAGCCTTCCGTATTCCCTAGGGTGATCTTAATCTCCATACTCCGTAGCTTTGTCGTCAGCGGACACAAGATCGGAGGCCCGTATTTCGATACTTCCAATAATTGTTCCGTACAATGACACATTCGCTAAACAACGAAAGAAGAGAGACTCTTCGACTGCTGCGACGGCAGGTGCATTGAGACCAAGAATGTTTGGGACCCAGGCCTCGTCCATAGTCGAGTCCTACCTGGGTTGGGAAACCAGGAGGCAAGACTAATCTAGTTGTACTGGTAAGTCTAGGGTTAGCATGAGCTGTCTTTAACCTCTTAGAATGCTTGATTAAAGGAAATTGAAGAGACAGAACCAGTCACATATCGAGAAGAGTGCAGCGGAAGCAAAAAACTATTGCTGAAACCAAGACACTGGAGCAAAATTACAAAGGCTATCAACGAAAAATACATTTATATAGAGTACGCAGAATGCATCTACAGTATCTTAAGCCGGGTCGTAATCTGGAGAGCGTAAAGGGGAAGAGGAAGCCCGATCGCCTAGAGCTCATTTGCTGTCGCCTATAATATGGTAGGACAGATGTGTGTGTTGTACATCGAGCGCTTCTGGTATAAAGCATCGGACCGGGCGGGAGTACCTTCGCTAAAATTAGGTCGGCATCGGATCGTTTGGGGGCGAGGGAATGATCGTACACGGATATACTGTCTAACAAAGGCGTGTCCTGTACGAACGAGTTGCGTCCCTATGCTTCTTAAGCGGCTTATATTAAAAATATTTTCAGTCCTTTCCAGTAACCTTCTAGCGGAAGCACCATGGCCAGGGCCTCCTCCATTGCCAATTGATCACTTCACAGGTGACCCAGCTACGACCTCGAGAAGAACTCTTCGCCCTTATCTGTTGAAACATATTAAAACAGGATGTAATTAGTTAGACTAGCCGCGTACTAGACGCGCGCTAGTACCCGTCTTAGCATCCTATATATCCTATCTCTCTCCACCTATATAGCTAGTAATATAATAACTATTACCATTCTACCTATTTTAACAGGTTATAAGCCTAGGCGCAGGGTATTTATTTATTTATTTACCCTACGACTAGTATTAATATTATCCCTTATAGATTACCTCTACATTAATACTACGTACCGCCGAAAAAGGGGGCTAGGGAATCTACTACGTCGGCAAGATCTCAACTCGCCCCTATGCCCATGGCAAAGACCTTATGCCCGCAGGCCCGGGGCCGGCCCCGGGGGCCCCGGGCCAGCCCCGGGCCTGTCGCAGCGTGTCGCAAGGCCCCGGGGCCACTCCGGGCTCCAAGGGCAGCGTCACGTGACTGCTGACTAAGTAATTTTTTCAAAATCTACTAGTTATTAAATTCTAGGAAGTCACGTGACTGCTTACTAAGCGAAACCACATCACGTGACTGCTTACTAAGCAGAACTTCAAAAGTTTTGATGTTCTATGATCGACGGGGGACTCGGGTAGCGTACCCCGGAGCCACCCCCAACGCCACCCTAAAAGCGACCCCGGAATCGATTGATTCAGCCGATTTCTTCGCTGGGGTCATGCGCTAGGGTGGGTCGCAATAGGGGGCGACAGCGTGGTAGTCATGTCAACTCGAGTAGCTGACGATGATGCGACAGCGTTGGTTGCGGGAACCGTAACGCTATTGCCTAGCGCCCGGAAGCCTAATCTTGGGGAGGCGTGACGCTATTGCCTAGTGCCCGGAAGCCTAATCTTGGGGCGGCCCCGGGCGCTAGGCAGGTTGCCCTTGCGGCCCCTACTGCCCCGGGCGGACTCGTGTCTGCCCCTGCGGCCCCAGGGCAAGCTTTCTCAAACCACGGCCCTAGGGGCCCGGGGCGGCCCGGGGCCGGCCCGGGGTATCCCTCCGGGTTTTCAGAAATTGCCGACGTAGCAGAGATTTTCGCTAAGACGGCTAAAATCCCCCTAACTTAGTAATAGTAACCCCTTAGTAAGTAGTTTACTAATTATACGAATAATATCTATTCCCTATATATACTAACTACCTTAGTAACGGTTATTTACGCTTATTACCTAGCTAATACCGTGGATAACGTATAGTATTCTTATAAAAGGGGGCTAAGAAGACGGAGAAGGCTAGGAATATTTATTAACCTCCTTATAAATTAGCTATATCTATCCTATCTTCCCTAGATTCTCCTCTCCCTCCTTCTTATTATTATTCTAATTACTTTATACTAGAACTTAAAGAATCTAAATAAGAAATCTATTAATAGTTAACTAAGATTTACCCTAAAGGTCTTCTAGCTAACCTTTAAGTAAACTACTACTTCCTTAATTTCCTATATCTCTACTAAGATATTAGCTATAAAATTGACTAAGAGGTAGCTACTACTATTAACTATTAGGGGATACTATTAGATAATACCTCCTTTATACCTTTATTAATATTAGAACCTTATCCCTAAAACTAATTACTATTATTTTTAACGGAAGGCCTTAGAATACTAGGTGAAAGCATTATCTTTAGCCTTACTACTAGGTTAAGACTACCTTCCGCACGTTTATAGTTACTAATACTAGTACTAACTTAATCTCTAACGCTAAATCTATATAATCTAGATACTAAGACCGAAGATATAGATATACCTCCTACCGGTACTAAAGTAGAGATTAGAGGGGGTGGTAACTACCCCCTTATACTCGTTCCTATACTAGAATCTAGCTGTAACTAGCCGTTATACTCTTATAATATACGGTCCTATATTATTCTTAATAGCCTTAAAGCTATCCTTAAGATAGACCGTATCATCCCTATAACCTAAAATCTTTAGGAGATTTAGGATAATAAGTATAATAAGGGCTATAAAGTAATAAAAGCACGCTATAATACTAATACTTATAGTATAATTAAGGATAAGACCGTCCCTTTAGTAGCTTAAAAGATCCTTAAAAACTTCTATAAGCCTTAAGGTACTAGTATCCTTAATAAGATTATCTATAATTTTAATACCCTCTTTTACGCTAACTATAAAGATATTAGTAACTATATAAGTAAACTTAGAACTATTAACTCTAACCTAATTAACCTAGGATATAAACTCCCCTATATCTTTATTATTAATACCTACCTCTAGTATCTTAGCGTGAAGTTTAATACCTTTTAGAGTATATTTATTTAGACGTATACTATTACTACTAAAGAAGGTATTATAATAGTCTTATTTAATAAACTCGTACTAGCTACGGTAAATAAAGAAGCTTACTAGAACTTTATAAAGTCTTCTATTATAATTATAGCTATAGCTATAGCTACTGCTCGCCTACTACGCTAGGCTAGTTTAAACGTACGGCGTAGTAATAAGTACTATAACTACTATAATTATTTAGGCTATATAGAGTCTAACTACCGGATTAAGTACCTTAAGTTAATAAAGGCCTTCCTTAAGATAGTTAAGGTAGATAAGAGCTAAAACTAAGGGGGCCGCAGCTAAGGGGGTAGTAATACTAGAGGTAAGTGTCCCCGTATACCTATAGAGTCTAAAGACCTAGTTATCGGCTTTATAACTACGCTAGGTATAATTAGCCTCGCTACTACTATCCTCCTAGATATGGTATATAGCTAATATATTATTAATAATTAAGATATCCTTAAAGAGTATAAGGCGATTCCTAAGTCCCCTATTTATAAGATTAGCTAGGCCGGTCTTTATATAATAGGACGTAGTACTATAATTATCCCTTATAAGACTAATAAGGGAATTAGGGTGAAAGTATATCTTACTAACGTCCTTTATATCCTAGATACCTAATTAAATTAAATTTTAGTATCTTAGCTACTCTATCTTAGGGCTAAAGTCTCCTTTAGCTTATAAGAGTATACTATTACTTATAAAGGCTATATCTTTAGGTATACCTAATATAATAGTATCTTCTACCTTAATACCTAGGATTATCTAACCCTAGCCTTTATAGCCCTAGTAATTATATCCTAGCTTCTTTTAAAGTTAAAAGTATATACGTTCGCGGCCTTTTAAGTCTCCCTATCTATTAGCCTTTAATATACCCGTATAAGTTATTTAGGCTAATAGAACCTAAAATAGCTAATAAATATATCTAGTAGAATCAACCTTAATAAGATTATCTCTAAGGATTATATATATAACGTCTATATAGAGACCTAAATAATAAGGGCTCCGTATAACTATCCTATTACCCTAGGGAAGTACCTATTACCCTAGGGAAGTACCTATATAAGCGTATTAATAGCGACTTAGTAGGCCCTTATAAGATTTATAAGGGGATCGTTATAGCTTATAATAGCTCCTGATTCTTTAGTATAATATTATATAATTATACTAAGGAATTAGATGTTACCCTACTTAAGGCTAAAAGTAAGTTCCTCCTAGCCTTTAAGGCCTTTAAAGTAAACTAGGAGCGTCTTATATAATATATATAACGCCATTATACTAATAGTAGAGGGGAATTTAACCCCGTAGCCTTTATAAAGTACCGCTAGGCTAACGGTATTATCTAGGAGAGTATAATATGAGATACTCCCTAGGCTAATAGGTCTATAAAGCGTCTTAGTAAGACCCTAATAGATAAGGCCTATACTATACTTATAGATAGCGGGATAGATTATAAGTACTAGCCTAAATTTATTTAAGCGGCTAGCTACCTCTAGAATAGGTCCCCTAAGTCTAGTATTAAGATAATACCTTATAAGAAGTTTAATAGCTATTAGCCTAACCTCTCCTACTTATAAGTCCTTAGCTCTTAGGCCTTCTATTATACCGGTAGGACTACTACTAAAATTAGTTACTTTAAGGCCTATTCCTATCTAGGTTAACTCGTTAGCTATAAAGGTAAGGCTATCTACTATCTTATTAATAATAAATCTAGGAAGCTCGCTTAATTATCTAACGTCTACTTTATTAAGGAGGTCTCCGTAGGCTATATTAAACTAAAAGCTAAAAGGTACATATTTATAGACCTCCCCTACTACTCTAAGCGGGTAGCTGGCGATATAAGGGGGTAATCTCCGTCTAAAAGTAAAGTATTACTAATCTAGATTAAAGATATACTACTAATCTACGTTAAAGACGTAGCGGCTAAGGATAAATCCTACCCTAAGACCCTATTAAATATCCGCCCTAAACTAAATTAGGCCTATCTAGTAATATTTTATTAAGACGCTAATAAGCTCCTATTATTAGCTAAGGTTTTATCTAGTTACCTAGAATTTAAAATACCTCCTAATAAACTATATAATAACTCCCTAGATCTACTAGTAATATTCACTTTCCTAATAATAGTTAAAGGTACGGAGCCCTTTAAACCTAAATTATATAAGGAAGCTATAGTAAATAATACTAAGAAGGACTAGGAAGTAGTACTATAAGATAAATTTAACTCCCTTATATAGAATAATACGTAGGCACTTAAATAGCTACCTCTAGGTTAGAAGGTACTCTAGGGGAAGTAGGTATTTAAGTTAAAAAGGGGGCCTTATAATAAAGTCCTCTATTATAAGGTATACTAGGTAGTTAGGGGTTTTAAATAATAGGAAGGGATTAATTATAATAAGACCTTTACTTTAGTAGTAAAGCTAATAAGTTATAAGGCTATCTTTATACTAGCCGTATCCCTTAACTAGGAACTAGATTAAATAGATATTAAGACTACTTTCCTCTATAGAAATATTAAGGAAGATATTTATATTAAATAGCTTAAAGGCTTCGCGGCTAAGGGTAAGGAATACCTTATCTATATCTTAAAGAAAGTACTTTATAACCTAAAATAATTACCTTAAGTCTAGTTTTCTATACTCTTTATATTACTAAAGACTTAGGGCTTTATACTACTTACTACTAATAAAAGCGTCTTAATTAATTATAAAGACTAAGTTATTATCACGGCCTATATTAATAATTTACTAATTACTAGACCTAGCCGAACTACTATTAATTAAGTTAAGGTTATACTTAATAAATACTTCTAGATAACTAACCTTAGCCTATATTCCTTCTATTTAGGTATATTAGTTAGGCGGGATCAAGCGAATTAGGTACTATAACTAGGTTAAGAAGCCTATACTAAAAAGGTATTAAGGGACTTTAGTATATAGGAGTTATACCCCGTAGTAACCCTAATAGATATAAATAAGTTATAGGTATCTAAGGAAGACTATATAACCCCTAATACCTTCTAAAAGCAATATTAGTTAGCTATTAGCTCCCTAATATATATTATACTAGGGACTAGGCTAGATATTACCTATATAATCTTAGTAGTTAGTAGATATAGATTAAACCTAAATTAGTTATATTAAATAGCTATTAAGAGGATTTTCTACTACCTTTAAAGTATAATTAACTTATAACTTACTTTTTATAGGAGTATCTTTCCTCTTATTAGTTATAGTAATACTAATTAGGCCGGTAACTAAGATACTTAGTAGTTAATTATAAGCTATATTTTTAATATTAGTAGTAGAGTAATAAGCTAGTTATTAAAGTAATAGCCTACTATTACCCTATCTAGCTATAAGGTAGAATATATAGGCTAGATATAGGTTATAAAGGAAGCTATCTAGCTCTAATAGCTCCTTACTAAGCTAGACCTCTTTAAGGATACCTATTAGCCTACTACTATAATACTCTACTATAATAATTAGGGAGCTATTACCCTAGCTAAGAACCCTTAGTTTTATATATATAGAAAGTATATTAATATCTAGTATTACTATATATAAAAACGGGTTACTACTAGCGACGTTAAGCTAGAATATATTAGGACTAATAAGTAAGTAGCTAACGGCCTTATTAAAGCCCTCCTTAAAGATAAATTTATCCCCTTTTATAAGGTCTTAGGCCTAGAAGTACTATAATAGTAGGAGTCTTTAGTATAATAAGACTTTATAGGTACTCTTAGTAGCTCTATAAGCGCTCCCGTAGCTAACTAAGGGATAGCTAGCTCCTAATTACCTACCCTTCTAGCCCTATAACTCCACGCTATAATATTAGAATATAAAATAGACTTTATAGGCCTATTTAACTTTATTATCCTTTTATATTCTAAGTTTAAATAGTAAGTTATACTACTAGTAATATTATCTAGATACTAGACTATTCCTAGCTATAAACTAATATTATAATAGACGAGTTAACCGCTTTCCTATAAAATTATTAGGCCTAGACTACGGTATATATTTACTATAATCCTATCTCTTACCCTACTACTAATACAAAATGGAGCTAGCGTAATATATTCCTAGACGCTAGTAAATATAGTACCTATAATAGCTTCTAGCGTAACGTACCCCTAGGCCGTAATAGCCTCGCTATCTTTACTACCTAGACACGTACCTAGGTTAGATAAGAATAGGAAGCGGATAACTAATACTACTAGGGAGTTATAATCCTTTGCCTAGGTATTATTATTATTATTTTTAACTATAATATAACTAAGGATATAGATATTAAAATTAGGCCCTATAATACCCTCCTACCTACCTAGTATAAGCTTATCTAGTATATTAAAGGTAAGAAACGTATAATTAAGTTATTATAATATAGAAACCTTAATAGTATACCTTTATAAAATAAGTACGTCTTAGAAATAGTTATATAGATAGAATTAGTTACCCTATAATTATACCTACCTTATTAGAGTCTATCTAATCTACGTCTAGAAGGCTTTCACTAAATTACTACCCTTTAAATAGAACTTCTACTACTATCTACTTACCTTTACGCCTATCACCTAGTATTTAGTTAAGAAGGGGGATTTTAGACGGTAGGAATAGAACGTTAATAAGTTAGTTATACTACTATACTAATAAGGTATTTCATTTAAGTAGGAGTATTAAAATATATTAAAATAGGATATAATTAGTTAGACTAGCCGCGTACTAGACGCGCGCTAGTACCCGTCTTAGTATCCTATATATCCTATCTCTCTCCACCTATATAGCTAGTAATGTAACAACCATTACCATTCTACCTATTTCAACATCATCCACGTTCTTCACGCACGTGTACCACAAAATCGGCTAGGCTATGATTGTGAATAGTTCTTTTAAAGGTGGAATTCAAGCACCCTAATACTTCTGAAAACCCTCCCAGGTTCAGTACTGAATCATCAGCTATTTTTCATGGCTGCTTGAGTCACTAGCATACATCACTCCACCGGAACTAGCCCACCAAGATATTACTGGATCTTAGAGTATCCCGTGATCCACTCCTGAGACACTTCGTCAATCGTGCAAAATATATGCGCTGGTTACTGCCGACTTTCTCTCGGTCCTACCATATTCACTCCTATTCAATAGGAATAAATTCTCGACACCAGTGCTAGGCTTATGAGGCTTCTTGCTTCTTCCCTTATCATCTGGGCGTAATTCAAACTCAAGAAACGCAGAATTTCGGCCGAGGCGGACAATATCTGCAGGTCGAAACGAGCGTCTACAAGTCTTGTGAATCGTTGCAATTCGCAGCGTACCATCCAGTCTATATAATACTGTGACTGTTTAAGGTTTGGTTGGCTGTCGTTGCGCCAAGCAATGTACCTCACGTGATCTAATTTTCCCCCGAACTTTTCTTTACAGCATACAGCATGGCTACCGAAAGACAATAGCATGGCTATAGCATTCCCTACAGCATTCCCTACAGCATGGCTACCGCATTCCCTACAGCATTCCCTACAGCATGGCTACAGTACAGCAGTCCCTCCAGCATGGGGTATAGCATAGGGTCCAGCATGGGTACAGCATTGGGGTACAGCATGGGGGACAGCATGGGGGACAGCATGGGGGACAGCATG
>JAABUV010001463.1_pt1 | contig 34285 bp, 35 predicted proteins | sample 5559971 | NCBI WGS metagenome assembly JAABUV01 (sample SAMN10711881, study PRJNA513362) | rock metagenome | isolation source: Antarctica rocks | place: Antarctica: Victoria Land, Knobhead nord | collected 2015-12-19
CAGCCACCGGGAGTACGGGCCGTACAGCGGCTACACGGCTCAGGCCATCGCCGACGGGCCGGACGGCAGGACGCGCGTCCTGTGGGACAGGTCGGACGGCGTCATGTCGGTGTGGAGCCTCGACAACGCCAGCGGGCAGTTCACCCACCACGAATTCGGCCCCTATACGGGCTACACCGCCAAGGCGGTCTCCGTCGGCCCGGACAACACGACGCACATCTTGTGGGACAACAGCAGCGGGCTGACCTCGGTCTGGGACTACAGCACGGCGAGCGGCACGTTCAGCCACCGGGAGTACGGGCCGTACAGCGGCTACACGGCTCAGGCCATCGCCGACGGGCCGGACGGCAGGACGCGCGTCCTGTGGGACAGGTCGGACGGCGTCATGTCGGTGTGGAGCCTCGACAACGCCAGCGGGCAGTTCACCCACCACGAATTCGGCCCCTATACGGGCTACACCGCCATAGGCGTCAGCGCCGGGTACTAGCGCGGAACGGTTCGGCACAGCCGCAGGAGAACCGAAGAGGCCCCCGCTCAGGATTGAGCGGGGGCCTCTTGACGTTTGAGGGTGGTTGACGTGCTGTTAACGGGCACCGTCAGGAAGCCGCTTCTTTCTCCGCCTGCTGGCTTTTCGCCGTCAGCGAGTCGTCGCCCGCGAGTATCTTCGGTGCCTCCTTGCCGTCCAGGGGCACACCCTGGGCGCGCAGAAACGGAGGCGGGGTTGGGGCCGTGAGGCGCGGGTATAGCCGGAACAAAATCACCTGGATGCTGCCGGCGATCGGGACCGACAGCAGCATGCCCCAGATGCCCAGCAGCTCGCCGCCGATGACCAGGGCGAACACGGCCATGATCGGGTTCAGGCCCACCCCGCCGCCGACCACGCGCGGCGTGACCACGCCGTCGAAGACCTGGTTAAGGGCGAGGCTCACCCCGACGGCGATGCCGCCGAAGGCCAGCCCGCTCTGGTGGTCGGCGGTCGCGGCGGCGAAGGCGACGACGAACGTGATCACGGCTGTCGAGAACGAGCCGAGGTAAGGCACGGCGTACAGGACGCCCGCCGCCGCCCCGACCAGCAGGGCGTAGTTCGCCATGCCGTGATGGAAGACGCTCAGGCCGTACAGCAGGCCGGTGGTGAAGACGCCGTAGAGCGCGCAGACGATCAGCAGCCCGCGCAGGTAGTCCGAGAAGACCCCGCCGACGTCGCTGCCGATGTGCCCCATCATCCCCCGCCAGCGCTCCGGCGCGAGATAAAACAGCCGGGCGCGCAGGCGGTCGATGTCCGTCAGGAAGAAGAAGGCCAGGATCAGGGTCAGGACCGTCTGGATCACGAACGTCACCGACCCGATCAGAAACGTCATCACCTGCCCGCTCGCGCGCTGCACCAGGGCCGAGGCGCGGCCCGAGAACTGCTGGGAAAGCTGGTTGAAATTGGCGGGCAGCTTGAACGGCCCGATCTTGTGGTGGGTCAGGAGGAAGTGGTTGGTTGAATCTTGCAGACCGGCGATGTAGGTCGGCCCGTTCTGGGCCAGGCTCCCGGCCTGGCCGATCAGGGCGGGGATTGTCAGCCAGCCGATGCCGACGCAGACCAGGAGGAACAGCCCGAAGACCAGGCCCACGGCGGGCGTCCGCGCCAGCCCGCGCCGCATCAGCCGGTCGGCCAGCGGGTCGAGCAGCAGGGCGATGACCAGGCCGAGCGCGAACGGCGTGATGACCGACAGCGTCGCCTCGGCGAACCGGCGCAGGACGACGGCCAGCAGCAGGAGCAGGATGACGCCCAGGGCAAAGAAAAATCCGACGCGGATCGCATCGCGCGGCGGCGAAGCAAAGGGAGTAAGCATGGCAGTTTGTACCCGCCGCGCCTCCTGCCTACACCGCGCGTGTCCCCCTCCCCCGCTCCGTCAGCCCGGCTCGCCGGCTTTCTCCGAGGCCGTCAGATAGTCCTTGAAGCGCTCCCGTACCGCCTGCGCCTCCTCGGAGACGTTCTGCACGGCCAGGCGCGTCTCGCCGACCAGCAGGAAGCAGCCGAAGACCAGCCCGCTTACCCCGATGCCGCCCGTCACCAGGCCCGCGCTGAGAGTCACACGGAACAGCAGGTGGTGCGTGGAGGGAACCAGGCTGGCCCCGAGCAGGGAGACCAACGCCGAGGCGGCGAACGACCCCAGGGCCAGGTAAAAAAAGCGCAGCGCGTGGAGCAGGATCAGCGAGCGCCGCTCCAGCCGGTTGAGCTGGTGTACGCGCATGAGGGTCATCGCGTCCGCCGTCACCGGCTCTTTTTCCAGGAGAGTGGACAGCGCGCGGGCGCGGTCGATGGCCCGCGCGAAGCGGTTGGACGTGCCCAGGGCCAGCACGGACGACGCATTGGTCAGCACGGCGGGCGCGGCGATCAGGCTCAGGCTGGCGAACGGGTTGTCGGCGATCAGGGGCATGAAAGACCTAACGCTCGCCCAATGTTTCCCAGACGTCCACTTTGCTGCGGACGCGGTGGATGACGGTGTCGGTGAACTCGGTCGTGGTCGCCCCGCCGCCCAGGTCCGACGTGCGGATGCCGTCGTGGATGGCCTCGAAGGCGGCCTCGTAGATCGCCCGCGAGGCGCGGCTGGCGGCGGGCGTGTGGAAGAAGGTCAGCAGCGACGCGCAGGCGAGGATCATGGCGAGGGGGTTGGCGATGTTCTTGCCTTCCAGCGACGGGGCCGTCCCGTGCGGGGCCTCGGTCATCACGACGCGCGGCTCGAACTTGTCGTCGAAGGCCAGCAGAAGCGACTCGGCCCCGGCGATGCTCCCGTAGAAGGCCAGAACCAGGTCGCTCAGGCAGTCGCCGTCGCGGTTCAGGGCCGGGATGACCAGCGGCTCCGACGCCCGCGCCAGCAGCAGGGCGTAGGTGGCATCGATCAATTGCGGCTCGTAGCGGACATCAGGGAAGCGCCCCGCCGCCGCGTCCATCTCTTCCTTGAACATGCCCTCATAGATCGGCGAGACGGTGTACTTCGGCCCGCCGAAGACTTTTGCGCCCATCTTGCGCGCCTGCCGGAAGGCGAACTCGGCCACCATCCGGCAAGTCCCCCGGTCGATGGTCTCGGTCCGGTGGGCCACCTCGGCATAGCCCTCCCCCTCGCGCCACTCTTTGGCCCCGTAGGCGTCGCCCACGGCCATGCGTACCACGGACATGGGGGCGTGGACGCCGCCGACCGTGAGGACGCCCGGCAGCCGCCGCCCGGTGCGGACGATAACGGTGCCGTCGATCTCGCGCCGCAGGATGGCGTTCGGCGAGCCGACATCGCCCTTGGCCTCGGGCGTGATGGTCGCGGCTTTCAGCCCCAGCCCGTACTTTTTCATCGCCCGAGCGGCCTCATGGACGACCGCGTTCTGGGTCGCCCGCCGGTTCGCCAGCGACAGGTCGAAGCGTGCGAAGTCCACGTCCACCCTGGTGACGGCGGGGTCGAGGACGCGCAGGCTTTCGGCCAGCAGCTCCTGCCCGGTCTGGTCGCCTTCCATGACGACGATTGTGTGCTGTGCCATGATCTATTTCCCTTGCTTTGGTTTACCGTGGTCAGGCAGCCGGATGAGTTCTTCCACCACGAAGTAGTCTTCGTAAATCTTGGACCGGCGGTGCCGCACCGCCGCTACGTCGAAAGGTCCGGCCCAGCCCAGGGTGTGGGATGTCGGGGCGTAGAGCGACAGCGTCATCCGGCGGGAGTCGTCCAGGGCACTGGCACCGTTGATCCAGCCCCAATGCCCCGTGACGATGTACGTCTCGTCGGACCGCGTCCAGCGGCCCGTGATCGCCCGCCCGCTCAGCCCAGCCGGCCAGGAGTGGAACGCCCCGCCCTTCTCGAAATCGTAGAACGAAGCGCCGTCGCTGAAGACGAAGCGGCCCTCTTTTTGAATGATAGACGAAGGCTCGACGAGGCCCTTGATCGGCACCGCCGGGGCCGAGGGCGCGGATAGCAGAAGCAACGCGACGGTCAGATTATGCATGGTGTTACCACTCGAAATCCACCCCGTTCAGAAAGGCGCGGGCGAGGATCATGTGGCCGGTCAGGCTCGGGTGGACCCGGTCCCAGGCCAGCGTCGCGGGGTAGCAGGACGCGAGGGCGGCATCGAAGAACGCCTGCGTGTCCACGAAAAGCGCATCATGCCGGCGCGCGACGGCGCGCACGGCGGCCCCGTACTCGTCCATCCGGGCGCGCATCGGGTCGCGGCGGTTCGGCTCGATGTAGAACGGGGTCAGCAAAACCAGGCCCGTAACGGCGGGCCGGGTGCGGGCGATCAGCGCGTCCAGGGTCTGTGCGTACTCTTCCAGCGGCACGGCCTGCTCGGGGCGCGTGGGCGAGTCGAACTGCCGCCAGACGTCATTCGTGCCGATCATCACCGAGACCCAGTCCGGGCGCTGGTCCATGACATCGGCCTGCCAGCGCGCTTCCAGGTCGCGGACGGTGTTGCCGCCCGTGCCCTTGTTGACGACGCGGACGCCCAGCTCGGGATAGGCCGCGCCGAGTAAGGCGTCGATCAGGCCGACGTAGCCCGTCCCCAGCGCACCGCCTAGCCCCTCCCCGGCCGGCTGCGCCCGCCCGGCGTCGGTGATCGAGTCGCCGGCCATGACCAGCCTGCTGTTCTTGTCGAGTTTCATCGGGCTGCCTTGATCGTGTATTTGATTTCCCACAGTTTGGCGTCTTTAACACCGGGTTCAAACAGCGACAGGGACAGGAAGCGCAGCCACGCCCCGATGACGAAGTTCTCTCTTGACTGCGGCACGGTAAACCGGAACTCCTCGGTGGCGGGGCCACCCGAGTAGACGAGGATGGTGTGAGTCGGCGGATAAAGGTAGCGAGGCGGGCCGTTCAGCCACAGCATCTCCTCGGGGCCATAAACGAGGTGCCACGTGGAAGCGGTCGCGGACTTGATTGCCAGACGGACAACCAGCGTATCCCCGGCGGACAGGATGACGGCTTTCCCATCCTGGGCGTCTGCCACGACGACAGTTTTGGCGTTGGCGGCAGGGGCAAAAAGGGCGAGAGCAAGGGCGATGACCGAGAATGTGCGGCTCATGAGTGCCTCTTTCACGCCGCTTGCAGCAGGCGGCGCGTGTACTCCACCGAGCGCGAAACGGCGGAGAAGGAGTCCTCCTCGCCCTCATACTCGATGTTCAGCCAGCCGCCGAAGCCGGCCTCGCGCAGTGCGGAGACGCAGGCGGGCAGGTCCACGTCGCCCTCGCCCAGGGCCGTCCCGGCGAACTTGTGCCCTTCCGTGCTTTCGTAGGCGAAGCCGGCGTAGTCTTGGGGGACGGCGTGGAAGTCTTTGAAGTGGCACATGGCCGCCCGCGCGGCGAGCGCGGCCACGGCCTGGGGCGGGGGCCGGTGGACGAGCAGGAAGTTCCCCGTGTCGGGGTTGGCTCCGAGGGCGGGGCTGGCGACGGCGTCCAAGATCGTCAGCACCTGGTCGGCGCGGCCCGCCAGCCTGCCGTGGTTCTCCAGCGCCAGCGTCACGCCCCGGTCTTGGGCGTAGCGGGCCGCCCCGGTCAGGCCTTCGACGATCCAGGCCAGGCACTGGTCGGGCGCAAACGCCGGATCGGCGTCGCCCGCGAACACCCGCACCGTCGGCGCGCCCAGCTCCACGGCCCGGTCCACGCCGACCGTTATGCGCGCGAGCTGGGCGGCGCGGGCAAGCGGGTCGGCCTGGACGAAGTTGTTGGCGACGGAGTAGACGCCGACGGGGAGACCCGTATCCTCCAGCGCGGCCCGGACGAGCGGCATCTCTTCGGCGGGATCACGCCAGAAGAAATCCAGCAGTTCGACTCCGTCGACTCCCAGGCGCTTGGCCTCCTGAATGAAGCCGGGGAGGCTGATCTGCCCCCGCCGGTACGCGGCGGCGTAGCTCCACATGCTCAATCCGAGTCTCATGAGTGGGTCCTGGGGTGGTCTTCTGCGATCCCTTCACTGACGCCGGGCGAGGAGGACGCCAGTGTCCCTGACGCCTGCCCTTCCTGCACCAGCCGCATCAGGCCGTCGTAGCCCAGAAACTGCCGGCCCCGCCGCGCCTCAGTCACGCCGTCGGTCGTCAGGATCACCAGGTCCCCCCGGCCAAGATCGAACGCCGTTTCTTCGTATTCTACCCCCGGCAAAAACCCCAGAAGCAGGCCACTGACCTTCACTTCTTCCATCTCCCCGTCCCGGCGAACGAGCAGCGGCGGCTCCATCCCGCCGGCGGCGACCACGCCCTCGCCCGTGGCGGTGTTGACGATGGCGAGCGTCAGGCAGACCGGGGCCTCATCCCCCTCCTCGTTCAGACCTTCCTGGTGCAGCCGGTGACTCTCGCACAGATAAGCGTTCATCTGTTTCAGGATGCGGGCGGGGTGTTCGTGCTCCCGCACGAAGCCGCGCAGCGTGTATTTGAGTTCGGCCGTGAACACCGCCGCAGGGAGGCCGTGCCCCATGACGTCGCCGAGGACGAGGGCCACGTGCCCGTGGTCAAACGCGAAGGTATCCCAGAAGTCTCCGCCGACCATCGCTTCGTCGGATGCGGCCTCGTAAAGCGTCTTGACGGCCAGGCCGGGAAACGAGTTCTCGGGCGGCATGAACATCAGGGACCGCTGCAAGGTTTCCGCGACGTTGCGCTCGCGCGCGTAAGCCGCTTCCAGATCCTGCGCCGTTCGTTCCAGCGCCTGCGCCGCCTGCTTTTGTGCGGTCACGTCTATGATCACACAGCGCAGCATCTCGACCTTCCCGGCGGCGTCGCGGACCGGGCGCACGATGTTCCGCATCCAGACCCAGTCCGTGTCTGAGGACAGGGCGCGGAACTCATACTCGTAGTCATGCCCCTCCTGCACGAACGCCCGGAAGAGCGCCGTGGCTCGCTCCCGGTCGCTGGGATGGATGATCTCGGCCAGGAAGTCGGGCTGCGCGTACCAGCGGTCCAGCGGGTAGCCAAGGAACGTCTCCGCACGCAGACTCAGAAATGCGGGCGGCCCGTTCCGCGTGTCCACCTCGCAGATGACCGCATCCAGCCCATGCACGAGGTCGCGCAGACGCTGTTCCGCCCGCTGGGCAGCCTCCGCATACTCCTGCTGCCGGACCCCGGTGATGACGAGCCTCTCGTTGATCGCCAGCATCTCCGCGTCGTATGCCTCATGGTCCGTCGCAATCATGGCGTTTTCTTTCTAGCCCCCCCTTCCACTGAAGGGGCTTGTTTGGACCGGTACATGGCGGAATCGGCATTCTTCAGCAGAGTGTCTGCGTCACGCCCGTCCGACGGGAAAAGGCTGGTCCCGACGCTGGCGGTCACGGTCATCTCGTGGTCCTCAATCGTCAGCGGCGCCGCCAGCACGGCCCGGATCTTTTGGGCGACCTCGGCGGCATCCCCAACCGCCTGGAGACTGGGCAGAATCACGACGAACTCGTCTCCGCCCAGACGCGCGACCGTGTCTTCCGCCCGCAGGCAGTCCGTCAGACGCGCGGCGACGTGCTGGAGCAGGCGGTCGCCGGCGGCGTGGCCCAGGGTGTCGTTGACGCGCTTGAAGTGGTCCAGATCCAGAAAGAGCAGGGCGGCCAGCTCGCCCGAACGCTCGGCCATGGCCAGAACCTGGTCCAGCCGGTCGCGCAGCAGGGCGCGGTTCGGCAGCCCGGTCAGTGCGTCGTGGTGGGCCTGCCAGCGAATCGTCTCCTCAGCCTGCCGCTGCTCCGTAACGTCCTGAGCCACTGCCATCCCGATCAGGACGCTGCCCCGCTCATCCCGAACCGGGAGCGTATGGACCTGGTAGGTGCGCTCCCCCTCTTCCCGCGGGGGCATCCCGACCGGAAACTGGACTTCCAAAACCGTCATTTCGCCGGCCAGCGCCGCCCGATACGCCGGCTCGATCTGCCGACAGGCCGGGAGCGCGAACCCCTCCCAGATCGTCCGGCCTTCCATTGTCTCTTTGGACAGCCCCAGCGTGACCAATCCTCTGCCGTCGGCGAGCACGTGGCGGAGGTCCTGGTCGAACAAGAGCACCATGCCGTTGGGGAAGTTTTCGGCCAGCAGGCGATAAAGTTCCCCGCTTTTCAGCGCGCTTTGCGCGATCTCACTCGCGGCTTCGGCGAGTTCCTGCTGCCGGACGGCGGCGATGACGAGCATTTCGTTGATCGCCCGCATCTCGGCGTTCTGCTCCGGCCCTTCGGCCAATTGCCTTTCTGTGTCGTCAGCCAAGGGTTGCCCCTTTCTGCTCCGCGGGAGCCGCCCTTGAGCGAGCCACCTTTGAGCGAGCCGTCAGCCTAGCCGCTCTGGGAGGCCGCTGATGAGACCTTTGTACTCCGTGAGGCGCTCGCCGACGACCAGACCCTCGGACGTGATCTCGTACTCCCGGATGTCCTTGCTGTGGTTGCCGCCGCGCATCTTGACGACCAGCATGATTCGCCGGAGCTGGCCCTCGATCTCGACGTAGCGCTGCAAAATGATGTCGTCACTCAGGAATGAGATCGCATGGGGGCTGAAACGCAGGTCGGTGAAGGAAGAAACGGTCTCGACCGTCGTGAAGACGGTGACTCCCGCCCCGGTCAGCGCGACGATCATGCGGTACAGCGACTCGCGGAAGTCCTGGCGGAAGGCGGGGGCCAGCGCCAGCTCGAAGCCGGTCATGGAGTCAATGACGACCCGCTGCGCCCCGATCTCCTTGACGGCGTCCAGCACCGCGCGCAGAGCCTCATCCACCGACAGGTCCAGGGGGCGCAGATACAACACTTTCAGTCTCCCCTCGGAAATGCTCTCGTCCAGGCCCAAGCCCAGATGGTCCGCCCGGTGCACGTAGTTCACGGGCCGTTCCTCGAAGATGGCGATCACGCCGGATTCGCCCTGCTTGATCCCCTCCGCCAGGAACTGGGTCGCGAGGGCGGACTTGCCGGAGCCGGAAGGACCGGCCACCAGCACGGAATCCCCCACGGGGATGCCGCCTGCCAGCATCTCGTCCAGCCCGGCCACGCCCGTGGACTGACGCCTGTCCGGGGGCAGGATTCGCTCCTTCCCGATGAGGCCGTAGGTGCGCGGGAAAACCTGAAGCCCGGCCTCGGTGATGCGGAACGTGTGCAGGCCGGGCATGGATTCCTGGCCGCGCAGCTTGATGACCTGGATCTTGCGGACGACGGAATTGCGCTCGACGCTCTGGTAGAGCCAGAGGAGGCCGTCGGCGACCGTGAAGACCGGGTTGTCCCGGATCTCCCCTTCGACGTACTCGCCGATGAGGAATGTGGTCGCCTGCCAGCTCGTCAGGTACAGGGCGAGGCGCTGCACGAAGCCCTGCAACTCCATCTCGCTGGCGGGGGCCGACTGCGCTTTACGGATGAGCGTGCGGAACGAGTCCACGAAGACGAAGCCGGGGCCGGCCGCTTCCACTTCGGCCTTGATCCGGTCGAGGACGGCACCGAGGTCATTCTCCAGGACGGTGTCACTCAGGTTGATGAAGCGAACCGCGTCTTCCACTTTGCCGGCGTCGAAGAAGTCGAACTGCTGCTGGTAGCGGAGCATCTTCAAAGTCGGCTCGCCGAGGACGGTGAAGTAAAGGGCCGGACTGTCGGGGGACGCGTTGGCGAACATGATCTGGTGCGCCAGCGTGGTCTTGCCGTTGCCGGGCGGTCCCGCGATGATGTTAAAAGAGTACTCGGGCAGGCCGCCGCCCAGCACGGCGTCCAGGTCCGGCACGCCCGTGGACAGCGTGTTCAGGACCACTTTCTTTAGCTCGTTCATGGTCACTCGTTCTCCCGGCCGGTCGCATCGCCCGAAGCAAGCTCGGGGAGAGCGAGCGCGGGCACCACGGTGCTGAGTATGCGAAGCGTGAGGTCTTCGCCGATAAAGGTGAACAGCAGTCCGAGGAGGTGTGCCACAAGAGCCACGACTCCTTCCACGGTGTCTTGCTGTGAAACGTCGTCCCGTGTCTCTTGCGTCGCGACTGCGGCCCGCCGCAGCCCGACCAAAGAGCCGTCTTCTGCGACCCGGACGGTTCTCAAATGGGGGAACTGGGCCGTGGTTAAGGCCAGGGCACGGGATAAAAGCGTCCGAAAGCCCTCCTGCCCGATGCGCTTCGACAGGTGCGCGCGCAGCTTGTCCGAGCCTCGCTCGGTGGCCCCGATCACAGACTCCTGATCCTGGCTTTCGGCGGCCTCCAGTGTCAACAGCCGCCGAACCAGAGCCACTCTGGTGATAGCCCGCATTGTGTGTACCTCTTCCTTGGGTATTGTCCGGGCATTGGGGCTTGTCGAGCGCGGGACCGGAACAAAGAAAACCCATAAGAGAGCGGGCTGTTACCGTTACCCCTCTCAGGCGATTTTGCAAACAAGCCGGGGGCGGTGCCCGGCACGGGCGGCGGGTCCAGCCGGAACGTACTCAGAACTCCAGGCCCGGCAGCAAGCGTTCGGCGAAGAGCAGGCCGCCGATGGTCTTGGCGTCGGCGATCTCTCCGGTCTGAATCTTGGCGATGGCGTCTTTCAAGGGCAGGTGGACGATCTCCAGAAACTCGTCCTCGTCGGTGTGGCCCTCGGTCGGCGTCAGGTCCAGGGCCAGGAACGTGTGGATGACCTCGGTGGAGTAGCCCGGTGCCTGGTAGGAGTGGAACAGCTTGACCATGCGGCCCGCCGCCATGTTGATCTCTTCGGCCAGCTCGCGCCGGGCGCACAGCTCGATGTCTTCATCGCGGTCGCGTGTGCCGGCGGGGATTTCGAGCATCAGGCCCGCAGCGGCCCGGCGGTACTGGCGGACGAGAATGACGGTGTCCCGGTCCAGCAGCGGGACCATCGCGACCGCGCCCCGGTGCTCGACGATCTCGCGCTGGCTGGTCTTGCCGTTGGGCAGCACGACGGTATCCAGCCGCAGGTTCAGGATACGCCCGCCGTAGAGCCGCTTGGAGCTGGTGACGTTCTCTTCGATGTCTTTTGCGGGTTCGGTCATGGCTTTCTCTCTCAGGCCTTGTGGAATGTGGGGGCGGGGGGCTTCCCGCGCGCCTCCTTGAAACCGCCCCTACTCCATTTCGACCAGCCCCGCCGCCGCCGCGGCCAGGAAAAAGGCGGGGTCTTCTGCAGGCGTCCGGCCCATGCTGGTGACGAGAACGCCACGCCGGGCGAGCAGGCCCAGGGCGGCCTGCGCGCTCTCGGCAGCGACATATCGCACGTCGTGGCCCGGCGGCAGGGCGGACGTGTCCGTGCCCGCGGGCAGCGGCACGACGCAGCGCGAGTAGGCCAGGTCAAGCGTCGTCCGCGTGTGGTGGCTGATGCCCCGGTGCCTCTCGCGCTTGTCCGACTGGGACATCCGCACGACGGCGACGGTCGCGCCGCCCAGTGCCTTGGCGATGTCGAGGTTCTGCGCCTGCTCGACGCCGCTGAAGCCGTACTTGGTGCCCGTCCCGGCGTTGCCCGGCCCCTGGCAGACGATGGCCGCGTCGCAGCCTAGGACATGCTTCGCGCCGAGCAGGGCCGAGTGCAGGGTCACGGTCTCGGACTCGCCGCCCCACGCCTGCCCGCAGGTCAGCGTCGCGTGGATCAGGCCCGCCCCTTTGAGGTCGCGGACCAGGCGGCTAAAGGCCAGCGGCAGGGCGGCGGCGTCGGTCATAACATAGGCGACGCGCCTCCTGCCCGCCAGGTGCAGCCCCGCCGCCGCGGGGGCGATCTGCGAGTGGAGCTGCCCGACGAGTGTGGGCAGGCCCTCCAGGGTCCGCTCCCAGACCGAGGCGTACTCGGACTGCTCTTCCAGTGTCAGCACGGCCTGCTGGCACGGCAGGTAGCGGCCCTTGATGATATGCCCCGGTGCGGGTTCTTTCGGCTTCGGTTTGGCGCGGGAAAGGTTCGCGACCACGAAGTCGCAGCCGCCCGTCCCCAGCTTCAGGCCTAGGGCCGTGGTGTTCAGCAAGACCTCGTCGCCGACCAAGGCCGGGCCGGACAGCGCAGGGTAGTTGACCGCCCGGCGCGTCTCGGCTTCGAGCCGCACGGCCAGCTCCTGTGCGTCCCGGTCCCACTCCGTCACCGACTGGACTCTGCCTGCCGCCTGTGTGAGCATACTTCGCCCCGCTGACATACCTCACCCCGGCGCAAGCGCCGACCCTCTCCTTCGGCAAGGAAAGGGTTAAGACCAGAAAATCTTCTCACCCCCGATGCTCCGCCGCCGCCTGCACGATGGAAACGACGAGCTGGGTGCTCTTGACCATGTCCGAGATCAGCACGAACTCGTCATGCCGGTGGATGTTCTGCATCCCGCAGCCCAGAACGGTCGTCGGGACGCCCACGGCGTTGAAGACGTTCGCGTCGGCCCCGCCCCCTGTCACGCGCAGCAGCGGCTCCAGGCCGATACGCTCCGCCCCCGCCGTGCCGACCGCCAGGACGGGCGAATCCATGGCAAGCTCATAAGCCCGGTAGGCGTGCTCGACCGTGACATCGACCGTGACGCCCGCCGCGGCGGCCTCCTCGTGGAAACAGGCGATCATGTGCTCGCGCTGCGTGTCGAGCTTGGCCTGCGACCGCGACCGGGCCTCGCACTTGAGGTAGCACTCGGCGGCGATGATGTTGGTGGCCGTGCCGCCCTCGATCACGCCGACGTTCGCGGTCGTCTCGTGGTCGATGCGGCCCAGCTTCATCCGGGCCACGGCGCGGGCGGCCACGAGGATGGCCGAAACGCCGTCCTCGGGCTGTGCCCCGGCGTGGGCGGGCCGACCGTGGACGTGGACGTCGAAGATGTCCTGGGTGGGCGCGCTGTAGACCAGGGACCCGACCGGCGGGCCGGCGTCGAGCACGTAGCCGAAGTCGGCCTTGATGCGCGCCGGGTCCAGGAGCTTCGCCCCGACCAGCCCGATTTCCTCGCAGATGGTCAGCAAAAGCTGGATGTCGCCGTGCGGTATCTTCTGCTCGTCCAGCAGCCGCATGGCTTCCAAGATGGGTGCCATGCCGCACTTGTCGTCGGCCCCTAAAATCGTGTCGCCGCCCGACCGGATGAGATCGCCCTCGACGATGGGTTCCAGCCCCGGCGTCGGCTCGACGGTATCGAAGTGGGCCGAGAAGAAGATGGCCGGGGCGTCCGGCACCGACCCCTTCTTGAAGGCGATCAGATTGCCGACCTGCCCGCCCACCTGGTCGCCGGCGTCGTCGTACTCGCACGCGAAGCCCAGGCCGGCCAGGATGCCGTGCCCGATCTCGCTGGCCGCCCTCTCGTGGCGCGGCGGCGTGTTCCGGCGGGCCATGTCCAGGAAGGTCTGGACGAGGCGCTCCTGGTTTACTGCGACTGGACTCACGGGTGCGGGGTCGGCCATCGGGTGTCTCCTTGCGCGGCGGTTCCGGTGTGCTGTTCGACGGCGGGGGTGCGGTTTCCTGCAAAGCGCCGTGGGCACCGAATCGTCCCGCCGGTGCGCGTCTGCCTGATGCCCCGCCGTTTTGTTTCCCACCGTTTTCAGGTAGAATGCCCCCGGCGCGGCGGCCCCGCGCCCGCTTTTTGCGAGGAGGCACGAAAGCTCAATGGGCATTCTGGACGGCAAGCAGGGGATCATCTATGGGGTCCGCAACGACAAGTCGCTCTGCTGGGGCTGCGCGCAGAGCCTGGCGCGCGAGGGGGCGCGGCTGGCGCTGACGTTTCTGGGCGAGCGCGAGGAAAAGGACGTGCGGAAGCTGGCCCCGACGCTGCCGGGCGGCGCGGGGACGGTCGTCCAGGGCTGCGACTTGACGGACGCCGCCCAGGTGGCCGCCTTGCACGAGACATTGGCGCACGAGTTCGGGCGGCTCGACTTCGTCATCCACGGGGCGGCTTTCGCCCGGCGCGAGGACCTGAGCGGGCGGTTCCTGGACACCTCGCGGGACGGCTTCGCGCAGGCGCTGGAGGTCTCGGCCTACACGCTCACCGCCGCCGCCAGGGCCGCCGAGCCGCTGATGACGTCCGGCGGCGGCATCCTGACGCTGACCTACTTGGGCGCGGAGCGGGTGCTCGCGGGCTACAACGTGATGGGCGTCGCCAAGGCGGCGCTGGAGTCGTCGGTGCGCTACCTGGCGAGCGACCTGGGGCCGCAGGGCGTCCGCGTCAACGCCATCAGCGCCGGGCCGACCAACACGCTGTCGGCGCGCGGCATCCCCGGCTTCACGGACATGATGCGCGAGTCGCGCGAGCGCGCGCCGCTGCGCCGGAACACGGTCATCGGCGAGGTCGGGGACACGGCGGCGTTTCTGCTCTCCGACTGGTCGCGCGGCATCACCGGCGCGGTGCTGTACGTGGACAACGGCCTGCACATTTTAGGCTGAGAGTGTCACGCTGACATGCGACTGGACTGGAACGTCGGCGGCGACTACGGCGAGGCGGGGGACGGGGACGCGCTGCGCGCGATGGTCGAGGAGGCAATAGCCGCCCTGCCGCGCGAGCACGTGCGGCAGCTCGGGGGCGTTCACGTACTCGACGAAGACCCGAAGGGCGTCGCCCTGGGCATCTGGCGGCACGACCATGCCGGGGCCGCCATCGAAATCTACTTGGGGCCGCACGTCTCGCCGCTGCTCGGCCTGCCCCCCGCCGTCCGCCACTTCGCCCTGCGCCTGCACCTCGCCTATACCGTCTTCCACGAGGTCGGGCATCACGTGACGCGCGTCCTGAACCGCCGGGCCGTCCCGCCGCGCAAGGCCGCCCGCGTGGACGAGAAGATCGAGCGCTGGGCGGACGACTATGCCGAAAAGCGGCTAGCCCGCCTGGTCGCGCGCTGGCTCCAACCCGGCGGCGCGGCGGACGCGCCCGCCTCCCGCCGCGCCCTGGGCCTGGCCCTGCGGGCGCTGCGCCTGGAAGCCGTTGTGAGTTTAGAGGACGCGGCCCCGGCGTCCACGGCGGCGGAGGCAGAAAAGGCGGCGGAGACAGGAAAGCCGGAGGGAACAATGGCCGCCGGCGGGGCGTCGTAAGCGCAGAACATGGCGGCGCGGCCAGTGACCATAGCACGAAGAACCGGCCCCGGCGCAACGATGCGCCGGGGCCGGTTTCTGTGTGGCCCAAAGCCCCCGGCCTACTTGCCGCCCAGGGCGGCGACCTCGCGCTCCAAATGGCGCAGGTCGCGGCGCATCTCGGCCAGCCGCATCAGGGCCGGGTCGCTCAGGATCAGGTCCCAGGCTTCGACGTCGTAGCCGGCCAGGAAAAGGGGCTGGTAGGGGCCGGTCCTGGGGGAGATGTGTGCGGCACGGGCCGGCACGGAAAACGGGACCATGGCGATCTGCGTGTCGTCGTACTCGGACTGGATGCGCTTGCCGCGCCGGTTGGCGTAGGCCGGATCGAGATGGGAGACCCGGCCCCACTCGTGCATGGCGTCCTCCGCCCGGCCGGCGAAGAAACACGCCAGCCCACGGTTCGAGTGCAGCATCACGTTGCGCGGGGCAAGAGCCAGCGCGCGGTCGAACATGTCGATGGCCTGGTTGTGGCGGTCCAGGGCCTGCCTCGGGCGCGGGTCCTGCGGCCTTTTGGAGTTGCGGGCGGCATCGTGGAGGGTCTTGCCGGCCTTGGCATAGGACAGGCCCAGGTTCGAGAAGTCTTCCATGCGCGTCTGCCGGAGGGCGACGACGTGCCGGAAGGCGGCGATGGCCTCTTCCGTCTCGCCCTTCTGGTAGAACACGACGCCGCGGTTGACGTGGCAGTCGGCGTTGCCCGGCTCGAATCTCGCGGCCAGGTCCCACTCGCGCAGGGCCGAGTCCTGCTGCTTCATGGCGGCCAGCGCGCAGCCCCATTGGTAGTGGACAGTGTGGAAGTCGGGGTTGAGGTCCAGGGCGCGTTTGAAGTGGGGCGGGGCCAGCTCGGGTTTCCCCAAGGCGACATAGCAGATGCCGTAATTGTTTTCCACCTCGGGGAGGTGCGCGCCCATCTTGATCGCGATGCCCAGCTCCTCCATCCCCATCGTCAGGTTATCCTGAATCAGGGCCAGCCAGCCGAGCTGGGCGGGGATGTGCGGGTCGTCCGGGGTCAGCTTGCCCGCCTTCTTCAGGTGCAGCGCCGCCTCGGCATAGGCACCGGCCAGGCCCTGCGCGATGCCGAGGTTGGTCCGGGCCAGCGCGTCCTGCGGCCAGACCTTGATGACCTCCCCGAAGAGCTGCACGGCGGGCGCGATGATGCGCTGCCGCGTCTTGATCACGCCCAGCGCCGTCTGGACCGGCGCGGAGTGCGGGCTGAACTGGAGGGCGCGGGCGAGGTAGCGCTCGGCAAGCTCCAGCGCGTCGCCGTCCGTGTAGGCTTTGCCCAGGTTGTAAAGCGCCTCGGTCAACCGGGAGTTGATGGCGATGGCCTCTTTCAGCTCCAGGATGCCGTCGTTGACCGCGCCGACCTGACACAGGCCGTAGCCGTGGTCCGCGCGGACACCGCCGTCGGCGGGGTCGAGCCGGGCCGCCCGGCCCAGCCGCTCGACGCTCGCGCCGAGCGCGGACACGTCGCGCATCTGCGTCAGCGCCAGGTTGACCAGCGCGCGGGCGTGGCTGGCGTCCCGTCTCAGCGCCTCGGCGAATGCCGCGTCGGCGGCGGGCATGTCTCCGGCCAGACTCAGGGCCAGCCCCAGGCCGTTCCGGGTGTCCGCCTGGGCCGGTTCGCCCGACGCCAGGGACAGCGCCTGCGTGGCCTGGGCGGCGGCCTCGTCGTAGCGGCGCTCACGGCAGAGGACCAAGGCCAGCCGGCTGTAGAGAGTCGGGTTCTTCGGCTCCAGCTTCAGCGCGCCCCGGATCTGGGCGATCACGACGGCGGCACCCTCGGGGTCCGGGTCGGCCGCAGCCTCGGCGAACAGGTGGGCGAGGTTCGCGGGCGGGGCCGCATGGGCGCTGTCCGTCCGGGCGGCCTTGCCGAACATGTCGGCGGCCTGGGGCAGTGTGCCGCGCCGGGCCAGCGCGACCCCGGCGTTGTTGTAGAACTCGACGTCACCGCCGCCCGTGTGCCGCGTCTGCTGGAACCAGTGGACGCTCTTCTCGATCTCACCCCCGACCAGGTAAAGCGCCCCCAGCATCAGGCGCGCGGCGCGCGCGCGCTCGGGCACCTTCAGGTCTTCCTCGGCGCGCTCCCGGATCGCCGTGGTCTGCTCTTCCAGGCGCGTCTGGAGCGCGGCGAGCTGGCCGCGCAGCCGGGTGCCGGGCAGCAGGCCGCGCATGAACGCCATGCCGCCCCCGCCGCCCCCCTGTGGGATGAGCCGGCTGGTGCGCCCCAGATTCAGCAGGATGCCGCACTCGTTGCAGACGAGCGCCGTGGGCGTGTTCTTGAACCCACAGTAGGGGCAGACCATGAAGCGTCTCTTTCCAAGGATAAAAAGAATAAAAAAGAATAAAGAGGCAAAGGGCGGAGGCTGGAACGGGGCGCTAGTTGCGGCGCGCGCCCTCGTTCGCGAGCTGGTCGGCGCGGGCGTTGCCCCCGCGCAGGATGTGGGTCAGCGTGACGCCGCCGGGAAAGGCGCGGCACAGGGCCACCGCCTCCTGCTGTAGGGCGCGCAGGTGGGGCGCGTTGATCTTGTAGCGGCCTTCCATCTGGCGGGCCATGAGCTGGCTGTCGGTATGCACGAGGACGCGACCCGCGCCGCGCGCCCGTGCCTCTTCCAGTCCCCGGATCAGCGCGCGGTATTCGGCCACGTTGTTGGTGGTCTGGCCGATGCCCTCGCCGATCTCGGCTACGATGCCGCCCTCGGCGTCGGTCAGCAGGACGCCGATACCCGCCGCGCCCGGATTGCCTTTGCAGGCACCGTCGATGAAAAGAATAAGCTCGGTATGGATGGGGTCGGTCACGCCCCATTATGGCACAAAAACGACGGGACGCGGTGCCTACAGGCTCGGCGGCGGGGGCCACACGCCGGGCGTGGTGCCGGGGGGGATGGCCGCGATCTCCTGGGCGCGCAGGGCCGCGAGCTGGCCCGCCGCCTGGAAGCCCTGGAAGATGCGGAACAGGGCGTAGGCGTGAACGGCGGCTTCCAGGTACTGCTTGAACGAGAGACTGAGCAGGCCGTCCAGCGCATAAACGGCCATGCCGGCCACGAACGCCCACCGCGCCCCCCGGCTGGCGAACACCCCGAACAGCGCGATGACCCCGGCGAGCACGGCGGTCACCGCCAGCGCCACGGCCAGCCCCGCCCCGCCGATGCCGGACCCGATGGCGGTGACCGCGTCCGTCGCCCCCAGGCCGAACATCAGGCTGACCGGGGAATGGGTCAGCAGCAGGACCGCGTTGATGGCCGACAAAGCGGCGATCCAGTAGAACCAGTTCCCGCCCTGCTGCGTCTGCCGCGCGGCGACGGACTGCGCCGCGGTGGTCGGGGGCATCCCGCCCGGAGAGTTGATCATGCCTGAAGCCTTTCGGGGGTGCCCTTCCAGTGGGTGAGGGGCGTGAGCGCGGGCGGATATTCGGCGGCGGGGCGGGAAACTCCTGCACAGCCCTAGCGCTTGCGCCGCCCGTGTGTGCGGTAGACGAAGGCCAGCACCTGGGCGACGGCCTCGAACAGGTCGGCGGGGATCTCGCGGCCGATCTCCACCTCGCGGAACAGGGTGCGGGCCAGCGGGGGGTTGGCGACCAGGGGGATTTTGTGCTCGCCGGCGATCTCGCGGATGCGGGCGGCGATCTCGTCCTGGCCCTTGGCGACGACCTTGGGGGCGGACGCGCCGCCCGCATAAACGAGGGCGACGGCGAAGTGGGTGGGGTTTGTGATGACGACGTCGGCCTTGGGCACGTCCTGCATCATGCGGCGCTTGGACATCTCGCGCTGGGTCCGCCGGATGCGGGCCTTGATCTGCGGGTCGCCGTCCTGCTGCTTCATCTCCTGCTTGATCTCGCTCAGGCTCATCTTGAGGGACTTCTCGTGCTCGTACTTCTGGTACGCGAAGTCGGCCACGGCCAGAATCAGCAGCGTGACCGACACGCGCAGGCCCAAGGTCCAGATCAGCCCGCCCGCGACCGAGACCGCCTCGGGCAGCGGCTCGCGCATGGTCCGCAGCAGGTCGCCCCCCTCGATGGCCCCGCGCAGGGTGGAAAAGCAGATGCCGCCGATCAGGCCCATCTTGACCAGGCCTTTGAGCGCCTCGACGCTGCTGCGCGCCGACAGCAGCCGCTTCAGGCCCGTGCCGGGGTTGACCCGGTTCCACTGCGGGGCCAGCGCCTCGGGCGTGACCGCGAAGCCGACCTGCCCGATGCCCGAGATCAGCCCCAGCGTGACGGCCAGCAGGGCCACCGGCAGCAGAATCCGCGCCCCCCACAGCAGCCCGCGCGCCTGCCACTGCTGGACGGTCGCGAACGTAAAAGCCGCGTCGTGGGGGTTGAACCGGAAGGCCGATTGGAGTTCGCGCAGCAGACTCAGCCCGCTGTCGCCCGGAAGCTGGGCGTGGAGGGCCACGACCAGGGCGAGCAGAGTCAGGGCCGCGCCGAACTCGTGGGACCGGGCGACCTGGCCCTTCTTGCGCGCCTCCTGCCGCCGCTGGGGCGTGGCGGGGAACGATTTTTCTTCGCCGTCGGCCATAGTAGGTTAAAGATCACCGAACCCCTCCCCGGCGGCGAGCCGCCGACCCTCCCCTGTTAGGGAAGGGCTTTAGAAGGACTCGGCAGTCCCCACCCTAACAGGGAGGGGTGGCGAGCCTGCGAGCCGGGGCGGGTTCCTACCTGTGCATCCCGCGCAAAAGCTGCGTGACATCATCCGGCGAGCCTGCCACCATCTGCGAGACCACGAACGTCATCAGGGGCAGGACGGCGATCAGCACGACCAGGCCGACCAGAATCTTGACCGGCATCCCGACGTAGAACACCTGCATCTGCGGCATGGCGCGGTTAAGGAACGCGAACGCGATGTCGGTCACGAGCAGCACGGCGGCGGCGGGGGCGGCGATCTGGAGGCCCGCCACGAGCATCTGGAACGTCAGGTCGGTGAACGCCCCGGACAGGCCGCCCAGCGAGATCTGCGACACGGGCAGCCGCGAGAACGAGCGCCCCAGCGCGGCCAGCAGCAGGTGGTGGCCATTGCCGATGAGATACAGCACGAGGGCGTACCGGTACTGGAAGCTGGCGATGGGCGAGACCGTCTCGTTGAACTGCGGGTTGAACGTCGCCGCCTGCGTGAACCCCATCTGGTAGTCGATCAGGTCGCCCGCCACGCGCACGGCGACGAAGATCAGCGACACGACCAGCCCGATCAGCAGGCCGATCAGCGCCTGGCCCAGCAGCACGGCGGCCATGCCGAACACGGTCGCGGGCGCACCCGGCTGGAGCGTCGCCCTGACGGGCGGCAGCAGCACGAGCGAGAGGATGGCGGCAAGCCCGGCCTTGACCTGCGTGGGTATCTCGCGGCTGCCGAAGACCGGGGCCGTGACGAACAGGGCAGAGACGCGGGTGAAGACCTGAAAAAAGGCCCACAGCGACCCGGCGGAGAATGTCGCGAGGTCGGGCATGGAGGCGTCTCGGAGTCTCAGCGCACGGTCGAAGGCAGGCTGGCGAACAAGCCCGCCGTATAGCCGACCATCGTGTGCAGCATCCACGGCCCCAGGCCGACCAGGGCCAAAACCAGCACGATGATCTTGGGCACGAACGTCAGCGTCTGTTCCTGAATCTGCGTGACGGCCTGGAACAGGCTGATGATGACGCCCACGACGAGCGAGAGCACTAAGATCGGCATGGAAAGCTGGAGGGCAATGAGGATGGCGTGGCGGGCCAAGTCCATCGCCTGTTGTTCGTGCATCGGGGCCTCCGGGAAACGGGTACGCTGGCTTTGTACCATGTTTCGGCGGCGTGGCCCCACGAAAAATACGGGGAGGGAGTCGGAGCGGCGTTAGAGCGCGGCGGATTCGGCGAGGCGGACGCGGTTGCGGCCTTCGGCTTTGGCGGCATAAAGGGCATGGTCGGCGGCGCGCAGGAGTGCCTCGCCCGTCTCGCCCCACTCCGGGTAGGAGGCAACGCCCGCCGACAGCGTGGCGCGGATGCTCCGCCCCTCGTGGGGAACGCGCAACGCGTCCAAATCCGCGCGCCACTCCTCGGCCCGCTGGCAGGCGGCCTCGGGCGACGTGCCCGGCAGGATGACGACGAACTCCTCGCCGCCGTAGCGGCACACGACGTCCCCCTGGCGCGTCCCCGCGTTCAGCAGACCCCCGAAGGCTTTCAGGAGGGCATCCCCTCCCCCGTGTCCGAACGTGTCGTTGACGGCCTTGAAGTGGTCCAGGTCGATGACGACGACGTTGAGCGGGGCGCGGTCGTGGGCGGCCCGCACCAGCTCGCGCTTCAAGGCGCGGTCCAGGTAGCGGCGGTTGTACAGGCCGGTCAGCGGGTCCCGAACGGCCTGGTCACGCAGCTCGTCTTGCAGGGCCTCGATCTCGCGCACCTGGGCCAGCAGGCGTCCGTGGGCCTGCTGGAGGCGGGCCTCAGCCTGCTTGCGGGCCGTGATGTCGCGCACCACGACGAGCCGGCCCGTGTCGCGGCCCCGCCGGTCGCGCACCGGCGAAACGTCCAGCTCCCAGAAGCCCACGCCGGGCCGTGCCGGCGGCAGCTCCACCCTCTCCGCCCAGCTCATGCCCGCCGTGCGGAGGACCGCCCGCAGGATCGGCCAGGCCGACAGCACTTCGCCGACCGGCCGCCCCAGGGCGACATCGGCGGCCAGCCCGAGCAGGTGCCGCGCGGCGGGGTTGAGGTCCAGGACGCGGTCTTTCGTGTCCAGCACCAGCACACCGTCGGACATGGCCTCGACCAAGGCGTCGCGCGCGATGGGGGCCAGGTCGAACAGGGAGAAGCCGAAGATGCCCCAGGCGAAGGCGAGGCCGGAGGCAAGCAGCAGGAACGGGGTCAGGTCCAGGCCGGGGACGGGGCTGAGGCCCAGGTTGTAGACGAGGTTGCCGGCCCAGGGCAGCAGACCCCCCACTAAAATCACCTGGGACTGGCGGCGGTAGGGGAAGGGGAAGCGCAGCGTGGCCCGGACCAGCAGGCCGGTCGTCAGCAGCAGGAGCAGGTACGTGTAGCCGAACAGCCCGATCCAGTAGGCCGGGCCGGGCCGGTAGACCAGCAGGTTGTCCCCGACCGGACTGGGGGCAAAGCCCGACCAGATCAGCCCGTGCCGCCCGTTCGTGGCCGCCAAAGCCAGTGTCACCAGGGGGACGACGAACAGCAACGCGACCCGGCGCGGCGTGAGCCACTGCTCCAGGCGGTTGTATTCGAGGGCGAACAGGAGGATAAAGACGGGGGCGCTGACGGTGCCCAGATACTCGATCTTGGACCAAAAAACTTTGGCCGGGATGCCAGCCGCCCCGTACTCGAAGGCCGACCCGAGCGACCACTCGGCGACCGCAGCCATGAACCAGATGAGCGAAGCCGCGCCGGGCCGCGCGCGACGGGGCCGGGCGACCAGGGCGACGGCGACGGCCAGGACCGCCGTGAGGGCGCTGGCGGCGGCGTAAGGGGTGATAAAGTACGTCATGCGTCGCGGAATGCTCTTCCGACCGTGGCTTACCGGCGGCGACGCACAGGCGGAACATTCCGTCCGCTTGCCTGGTCGGTACGCAGGCTTATTGTACCACAACCGAGAGGAGGAGGATCAGGCGTTGTTCGACACCCACGCGCTGCCGCCACCGCACGATTTGCAGGAGAGGCAGGGGCGGGGCAGCCCAGTTCGATGATCCCCTTGACCTTCCCTCCTCGGTTAGCCCTCTCGGTAGGTCGCCACCTGCGTCGGGGTTTCCCAGACGGAGACGCGGTCGAGCGTCGCGCGGTCGAAGGGGGTGCGGGCGAGTTCGTGGAAGATGTGGGCGGCGATGTTCTCCGCCGAGGGGGACATGTCGCGGAAGGCGGGCAGGTCGTTGAGGTAGGTATGGTCGAGCGTCTCCAAGACGGCGTTGAAGGCGCGCTTGACGTCGGTGAAGTCTACCAGCATCCCGAAGCGGTCCAGCTCGGTGCCGACATAGGCGACCTCGACGCGGTAATTGTGGCCGTGCAGGTTCTCGCACGGGCCGTTGTAGTCGAACAGCCGGTGGGCGGCGGCGATGGTCTTTTCGACGCGGATTTCAAACATGGCTGGGAGTTCCGTGCGTGCTATAAGTCAGATAGGTAGCGGTTGCGCCCGTCTACCAGGATCTGCTTGGGGGTAATCGAATCGTCCGTGAGCGCAAAAGCGGCGACGATGACGACGTCGCCGACGTGAATCTTGTGTGCGGCGGGGCCGTTCATGCAGACGACGCCGGACCCCGGATCACCGGCGATGACATAGGTTTCGAGCCGCTCGCCGTTGGTGGCGTTCCAGACGTGGACCAGCTCGCCGGCTTTCAGGTCCACGCGCTCCAGAAGCTCGCCGTCGATGGTGATAGAGCCGACGTAGTTGACGTCGGCCTCGGTCACGGTCGCCCGGTGAATCTTAGCGGACAGCATCTGGCGCAGGCGCATCGTCTACCGCCCCTTTACGTCCGTGTGCCCATGCGGGACGCGGGCGGTCATCAGCGAAGGGGCGGCCTTGGCGCGGCGTTGCCCCCCGGTGGGGCGGGCGGTGGACACGGCGCGGCCTCGCCGCCCAACGCCCCCCCGGTCGGAGGTGGCGGGGGGAGCCAGATCGGGGATGGGGACCAGGCGGTTCTCCAGCACGCGCCGGCGCATCGAGATCAGGCCGCCGAAGAAGATCAGCAGGGTCCCGATCCAGACGAAGTTGATCAGCGGGCGCGTCGTCGCCTCCAGCTCGAAGGTCTGCGTCGGCGGGCCGCTGTCCTCGCGCATCGTCACCGAGGCCGTCTCGCGGCGGGCACCCGCCCCCGCTCCTGCCGACATCGCACTGCCGGCGTTCATGCCCTGAAGGCCGACGAGCCACCCGCCGGGCAGCTTGACCTCGGGCGACTGCGGCGTGGAACCGTCCCGGTACTGGATATACTGCGGCTTGACCAGCGTTGTCGTCCCGTGGTAGCCGACGCGCAGGGCGGCGGCCACGGGGAACACGGCGGGCATCTGCCCGGTTTCGCGCATCTCCGCGCCCTTCGGGTTGTCGAAATACAGAAACTCGACGGTGTACGGGCCGATTTTCTTGACGTCACCGAGCTTGAACACGGGCTTCCAGACGGGCGTTTTGTAGGTCTCTTCCAGCCCGCTGCCGTTGTTCATGTTCAGGTACAGGTCGCTCAGGCCGTGGTGCAGGATGGCGGGGTGGCTGAACAGATTCTTCTGCCCCCCCTCGGTCATCCGCAGGGCAAACGGCAGGCGGGCGTGGAACTGGCCGCGCCCGTCGGTCGGGGCGACGTCGACCAAGATGGCGTTGTCGCGGTCGGTGTCGGGGTTGCCGGACATGCCCCGGTAGACGGCCGTGTAGGCCCCGTTCATGATGGACGTCGGCTGGTCCTGGACCAGGGACACGTCGGGGTCTTTCTGGACGAACGTGACCAGGGAGACGATGCCGATCAGCATCAGGGCCGCGCCCATGTGCGACAGCGTCCCGCCGACGGTCCAGACGGGCCGGGTCAGGCCGTGGGCGCGCGGGCCGCGTAGGCGGGCCAGGAGCGGGACGTTGGCGACGATGGCGAAGACCGAGGCCGTGAACAGCAAGAGCTGCGGGATCAGCTTCAGGCCCGTCAGCGGCGTCCCCAGCTTCTTCGCGGCGACCACGAACAGCAAGGCGGCGATGACCGAGACGGCGTAGCTCCAGACCAGTTTCCCCGTGGCGGCGCTGCCCTTGCCGCGCCAGGCGAGATGAGGCCCGATGCCCATGCCCAGGGCCAGCAGAACGGCGATGGGGAACAGGGCCTTGTTGTGGTAGTCCTCGCGCACCGCCCCCTGGAAAGACACCGCGCCCAGCTTGACGCCGATGCCGGTTAAGAGGGGCGCGGACAGGCCCAAGGCGGCGATGAAGCCGCACAGGGCGAGCACGATCACCGCAAGCGTGTAGCCGAACTCGCGCGATTGGATGTCTTCCGTGGTCGTCTCGCTCTGAGGCAGGGCGCGGAGCCGCCACAGCAGCGCCCCGACCGAGACGACGACGGCCAGCAGCAGAGCGCCCAAAAGGACACTGTTGGCGACGCCGCCCAGCGTGGAAAACGAGTGGACGCTGAAATTGTTCAGAACGCCCGTCCGGGTCAGGAACGTCTCATAAAGTGCCCCCGAGAAGGGCAGCAGGGCGAACAGCAGCGTCACGCGGTCGAAGCCGCCCCGGACGCGCTGGATCTGGGCGGCGTGCAGAAACGCCAGCAGGCCCATCCAGGGCACGAACGGGCCGTTCTCGACCGGGTCCCACTCCCAGAAGCCGCCCCACCCCAGCATCTCGTAGGCCCAGTAGCCGCCCATCATCATCGCCAGGCCCAGCACGGCGAACGCGAACAGGCCCCAGGGCAGCGCGCGCTGGAGCCAGCCCGACCAGTCGCGCCAGGCCAGCGCGGACAGCGCGAAGGCGAACGGCACGGTCAGCGCGGCGAAGCCCAGGAACAGCGTCGGCGGGTGGATGACCATCCAGGGGTTTTCGAGGTTCGGGTTCAGCCCCAGCCCCTCGGCGGGCGTCAGCGGGATGCCCCACTGGTCCAGCGTCGGCAGGAACGGCGGCTTCAGCACGAGCATCCCGACGAGAAAGAGCAGCACCGATCCGTAGATGGGCATGACGCGCCGCTCGGCGCTCCCCGAAGTCCAGGCCAGCACGACGCCCAAGATCGAAATCCAGAAGCCCCACAGCAGAAACGAGCCTTCCTGCCCGGCCCAGAAGGAGGGGAAGTAGTACAGCGGCGACATCGCCCGCGCCGAATGGTCGTAGACGTACTGGACGTCGAAGCGGTGCGTGACCAGCAGTGCCGCCATGACGCCCGCCGCGCCCAGGACGCCCAGCGTCGCCAGCACGAACGCGCCCCGGCCCACGCGGGCCAGGGCCAGCCCGCCGCCCGGCGCGTCGCGCCGGACGCAGGCGACGAGGTAGGCGGCGATGGACACGCACAGTGCGGCGAGGGCGGTCCAGATGCAGAGGGTTCCGAATATCGGCATGGTGTTTGATCTAGGTGTCTAAAGTGGGTACGGACCCGCGCCCGTTAAGCGAAGGCGGCTATCCTCTAACCCCCGTAGCTGCGCTGCGTCTGCTGGCCCTGGTACTTGGAGGGGCACTTGACCAGCAGCGTGTCGGCGACGAAGACGCGCTTGTTCGGGTCGTAGGTGCCCGTGGCGTTGATGGCGGTCGCCTTGCTCATGGCCCCGTCCAAGTCTTCCGGCTTCGGGCCACGGTACAAGACGGGCATCGTCTGGCCCGACGTGTCGCGGAGGGCGAAGCGCAGGGCGTGGACATTGGCATCGTAATTCATCGTCCCCGGCACGGGGGCACCCATGATCTGGACGCCCGTATCGGACGCCTTCATGGCGTCGCCGAACGGCACGGCGTTGACCAGGTTGCCTTTGAAGGCCACGGCGCTGAAGGCCAGCGCGGCGACGATGATGATCAGGCCCAGGGCGGCCCCTTTGTTCTTCATGCGTCTTCGCTTTCCGATTCGTCCAAGTGCCGCATCTCTTGCTGGAGACGCTTCACCTTGCCGTCGAGGTTCCACAGGTAGGACCAGACGGCCACCCAGACCAAGAGAGGCACCAGCATCAGTGGCAGGAGCGTCGGCATCTCAGCGCCGCGCCTCGACGACCGTGGGGGCCATCGCTGCCCGCCCATGCGAGCGGCGCGCGCGGCGGTCCAGGCACAAGGCCGCGTCGCCGACCGCGACGTGCAGGCGGAAGGCCCACAGGTACACTAGGCTCAGGCCCAGCACGCCCGCCCACAGGGTCAGCTTGTAAGGGAAGTCCAGGCCGCCGGACGTGGTGATGACGCCCTTGGGGTGCAGCGTCATGTCGGTGGAGTTCGGCAGGATGTAGGTCAGGAACGGCACGGCGGCGACCCCGAACAGGGCGTAGGCCGCGCTCACGGCCGCCCGTTTGCGCGGGTCGGTGAACGCCGCGCGCAGGGCGAAGTAGGCCACGTAGATCAGCAGCATCATGAAGATGGTCTTCTCGCGCGGGTCCCAGTTCCAATACGCGCCCCACTGGACGCGCGCGAAGATCGCACCGGTCACGGTCGTCAGCAGGCAGAACAGCAGGGCCAGGCCGAACGACACCGACGCCCGGACGTCGTCGCCCAGGTCGCGGCGGCGAAGATAAGCAATCGCGTACCAGCCCGCGACCACCGAAGCTAAATCAGCGACGATGGCACAGGGCACGTGGAAGACGACGATGCGCGCTAATGCCGGGTTCGCGAACTGCCTTGCTGCCGGGAGCCACAGGAAGCCGCCCGCCGTGGTCGCGCACAGCAGCAGCAGCAGGCCGATCTTGCCAACAGTCTGAAACTTCTCAGTCATGCCAGATGTACTCGAACAGCAGGAACGAGGCCGTGGTCATCACGACGCCGTAGGTGGTCAGCAGGCCCAGGTCGCCCCGGCTGCGCGCCTGGTCGCTCGCGACCGAGTCGAACGCCCCCGCCGTCCCCTGCACGGCGATCAGCAGCAGCGGCATCAGCACGGGGAAAGCCACGACCGTGAACAGTGCGCTCTTGCCCGACGACGCCTGCGCGATCAAAGCGGCCACGAAAGTCGCCGCGCCGGACAGCCCCAGCGCGCCCAGTAAAAGAACACCGAAAAGCAGCCCGTAGTTCACGACCGGGGGCGGCAGAACGACCAGGAACAGCGGCACACTCACGGCCTCGACGGCCAGCAGCAGGGCCAGGTTGAACAGCCACTTGCCCGCGTACACCGCCGTGGCCGGCGCGGACAGCCGCAAAAGTGGTGCCGTCCCGGCCTCCTCCTCGCGCACGAACACGCGGGCCAGGCCCGACAGCGCGGCGAACAGCAGCACGATCCAGAGCAGGGCGGCCTTGACCTCGGAGTGGACGCTGGCCGCGCCGACTGCGGCGGACACGGCGAACAGCGTGGTCACGGCGAACAGCAGGACCGCCCCCAGCGCGTAGCGGGTACGCAGCTCGACCTGAAGGTCCTTGCGAAAGACGGCCCAGGCGCAACGGAGCCAGTGTCCGGCCCGGCTACCCGCGCCGGGCGTCAACTCGCGGCCCTTTCGGCCCGCCCGACCCTCAGATGCAGGTCGCCCCAGCGCTCAGATTCGGCGACTTCGTTGGTGGCGATCACGGCCACGCCGCCTCCGGCCCGGTGCCGCTCCAGGATGGAGTCGGCCAAGCCCCGGCCTGCCGCATCCAGCGTCGCCGTCGGCTCGTCCCAGAGCAGCAGCGGCGGGTCGCCCAGCAGCGAGACGGCGAGCTTCAGGCGCTGGCGCATCCCGGACGAGTAAGTGCTCACCAGGTCGCGCCCGCGCGCGGGGGGCAGCCCTACCCGCGCCAGCAGGCCGTCCATGTCCGCGTCCGGCAGGCCGCGCAGGCGGGCAAAGAAGGTCAAATTTTCAACGCCCGTCAGCTCGCCGTAGGCCTGCACGTCTGGGGCGGCATAGCCACGCGCGCCGTCGAAAACGACACTCCCCGCCTCGGGCCGGAGCAGTCCGGCGACGATCCGCAGCAGCGTGCTCTTGCCGGCCCCGTTCGCGCCGGTCACGGCCAGGCAGCGGCCCGGCGCGACCTCGGCCTCGACATGGGTGAACAGAAGCCGCCGGCCGAAGGCCATCGTCAGTCCGCGCAGGCACAGGGAAGGCATCGATGAAGGCATTGGTGGCGATAGTATACCGCATGGGCCGAAGCGAATCAACCGCCGCGCGGGTGCTTTGTGAAAAATATCACAGGCGGCAACCGCGCGCTCCCCCTCCCACGAGGCGGCCCTTGATCGTGCCTTTGGCTGCCCCCTGCTGCGTCCCGCCGAAGGCCAGATCATGCAGCAGCACGTCGAAGCCCGGCAGATCGACCGCGATGACCTCACGCCGGCGGCCAGAGCGTCGGGCACCGGCCCCCACGACCGCCAGCCCCCGCCAATTCCGTGGATCAGCAGCAGCGGAAGCCGCTGCCCCGCCGGATGTGGCGCGTTCCCATGGTCAGTCCTAATTCTTTTGCCTCTGCGCGCGTCGCGGCGGCAGAGCCTCGTCGTGCCCGTTTAGGATATTGCCCATCCGCCGTGCTACAATGGGACAATGACGGCCCTGCATAAATCACGGATTTTCCCGACAATCAAACCAACAAACGCGCCCACGGGGATGCGGCGATGAGGTCGCGCGCCCTCCAGCGCGGCTCCTTCGTTCTGCTCCTGATCGCGCTGACCCTGATCGGGACGCTGCTCGGCCTCGCCTGGCGGAGCGGCCACCCGCGCCGCCAGGTACCCCGCCTTGCGGTGACTTTTTTGGATGTCGGGGGGGCGGACTGCACCCTGGTCCGCTCGCCCGAGGGCCGCACGATCCTGCTGGACGCCAGCAGCGCCGAGTCGGGGCCGGCCGTCGCCGACGCGCTGCGGCGGATGGGCGTTCGGACGGTCGATCTGCTGATCCTGACCGCGCCGGACGAGTCCAGCATCGGCGGAGTCCCCGCCCTGCTGGGCAGCGGCCTGGGCGTCTCGCGCGTCTGGGACAACACCGTGGCGGACGCGGGGCAGGCGCGGCGCGACGCCCTGGAAGCGATTCGGCGGCGGCACATCCCCTCCAGCGAGGCGGGCGGCGGCGACGTCATCCAGGTCGGCGCGATGCTGTTCGCGTCCGCCGTATGGCCCCCCCCCACGGGCGCGGCCGCCCGGCGCGACCCGCTGGTCTGCCGGATCAACTACGGCGGGACGGCGTTCCTGTTCGAGGCGGCGACCACGGCACAGGCCGAGCGCGAGATGGTCAGCCAGGCAGGCCGGCAGATCGAGTGCCGGGGGCCTTGCACGGACATGATCCTGGAGGTCGCCGCCCGTGCGGAGGGCACCCCGTCCCCCGAGATGCTGCGGCGGGCGACGCCCGCCGTGGCCGTGATCTCCTGCGGGCCGGGTGACGCGCCCGCCGCGCCCACGCTGCACCGGCTGGAGGCCGCGGGCTGCGCCGTCTGGCGCACGGATACGCAGGGGGCGATCACCGTCACCGCCAGCGGGCGCGTCTCGCCCGTCGTCACGGCGGCGGGCGGGGCACAGCCGTAGCAAGGCCCCCCCGCCCCAATTCCGGGGAGCCAGAGGGGAAGGCGCTGCCGCGCACCTCCTGTACACACTCTCAGCGGGCCGCGGACCAGCGGCCACGAAAAACCATGCAGACACTGAACCCACCACGCCTTACCACGCCGCGCCTGGGCGACCTCTTGGTCGAACAGGGCATCACCACGGCGGAGCAGATCCGGCAGGCCCTGGAGCTGCAAAACTCCACCGGGCAGAGGCTCGGCTCGATCCTCGTCGGCAACGGCTGGGCCACCGAGGAGCAGGTCACCGAGGCGCGCGCCGACCAGATGGAGGTCGGGTACGTCGACGTCACGCTCGAACCGCCCGACCCGTTCGCCGTCGCCCTGGTCCCCCTGGAGATCGCCCAGCGCTACCTGCTCCTGCCGCTGACCATCAACGACCCCGAGAACGGGCCGGGCCGCCTCCGGCTGGCGATGGCCGACCCGTGGGACGTCGAGGCGATTGACCACGTGCAGCGCGAGACACGCCGCCGGGTCGAGCCGCTGCTGGCCTCGGAGAGCGGCCTGCTCGGGGCGCTGGAGCGCGCCTACCACGCCTCGGAGAACGACGCCCACTCGTCGGCCATGTCCGCGACCATCGAGCTGGCGAGCCTGGACTCGCTGGACCTGATCGTCCCCGAGGACGAGGAGATGGACCTGGGCGAGAACGTCCGTCCGGGCGAGCAGGCCCCCGTCATCCGGTTCGTCAACACCCTGTTCTCCGAGGCCGTCCGGCGGCGGACGTCGGACATCCACATCGAGCCGCGCAAGAAAGACTTCCTGATCCGCTACCGGATCGACGGCCAGCTCCAGACCATCAAGACGGTCCCGCGCAACCTGCTGGCCGCAACCGTCTCGCGCATCAAGATCTTGGCCGAGATGGACATCGCCGAGCGCCGCCTGCCGCTGGACGGCCGCATCTCCCTGCGTGTCGAAGGCAAGATGGTCGACCTGCGCGTCTCGACCCTGCCGACTCAGTACGGCGAGCGCGTGGTCATGCGTATCCTGGACCGCAGCACGGCCTCGATGAGCCTGGACGCCTTGGGCTTCTCGCCGCACAACCTGGACGGCTTCAACAAGCTGATCCGCAAGCCGCACGGCATCATCCTGGTCACCGGCCCGACGGGCAGCGGGAAGACCACCACCCTGTACGCCGCCCTGAACGCGCTGAAGTCGCCCGCCACCAACATCCTCACCTGCGAGGACCCCGTGGAGTACGAACTCGAAGGCATCAGCCAGTCCAACGTCAACGAGCGCGCGGGCCTGACCTTCGCCCGCCAGCTCAGGGCCATCTTGAGACAAGATCCCGACGTGGTGCTCGTCGGCGAGATCCGCGACGCCGAGACGGCGGAGATCGCCTTCCGGGCCGCCCTCACGGGGCACCTGGTACTCTCGACGCTGCACTGCAACGAGGCGGCGGGCGCGGTCAGCCGCCTGCTCGACATGGGCGTCGCGCCGTTCCTGATCGCCTCGACGGTCGTGGGCGTGGTCGCCCAGCGGCTGGTACGCCGCCTGTGCCCGCACTGCAAGCGCGAGTTCGTCCCCGACGACGACACCCTGGCGATGTACCGCGCCCTGGGCGGCGTCGAGGAGCCGGGCACGACGCTGTGGGAGGGGCCGGGCTGCGCCAAGTGCGACAACCAGGGGACGCGCGGGCGCGTCGCCGTCCACGAGGTCCTGGTCGCCAACACCCACATCCACCGCCTGACGATGGAGGGAGCCGAGACGCAGACGATCCGCGAGGCGGCGATCTTAAACGGCATGATCCCGATGATCGGGGACGGCCTGGAGAAAGTGCGCCAGGGCCTGACCGTGCTGGAAGACGTCCAGCGCAAGATCGGCGTGTCGATGACGGATTGAGGGCGGGGGGCCTCCTGAACGCACTTCAAACGAGCGCAAGAAGCCCGCCGATGCGTCATGCACCGGCGGGCTTCTTCTCGAATCGGCATCCGCGCCCGACTAGCTCTTCTTGTGGCTCTGCTCGCCGGCCTTGGCGTGCTGCTCGGAGCTGCCGCCCTGCTTGCCCGTGTGCTCCCCATCGTGGGAATGGCTGTGGGCTTTGGTCGTGCTCTCGTGCGCCTTGGCGCTGTGCTCTTGAGCCGCCGCCGCGTGGGCCTGGCCTTTGCCGTGCTCGCCCTCGGTGTGGTGCTCCGCCGCTTTGCGGTGGTGCTGGGCCGCCGCCTCGTGGTGCCCGGCCGCCTCGTGGTGCGACGCGCGCGTTTCCGCGCCCTTCTTGCCGGCCTTGACGTGCTGCTCGTGTGTCCCGCCTTGTCCTGCCATCGTTGGGGGTTTCCTTTCGGGAGTGATAGCGCTGGAGGCTCCTGTTTGCCTCACCGCCCATTCTCCCCGGATCGCGACTCCGGCAAAACCGGGCAAGCGCGGTGAGCCGCCGACAAAAAAACGCCCGCCGCTGTCGGTGACAGCGGCGGGCGTCGTCGGGAACACGCTCGGCTTAGTGGGCCGTGTGCGCCTTGATCTCGTGGCGGGTGAACACGCCCGCGCCGATGCCGGACATGGTCGGGTGGCGCTGGGCGAAGTCAAGCTTCTGGCCGTGCATCTTGCGGTTGCGCGCGGCGACCTTCAGCGCGTGATGGGTGGCGATGGCGGCGGCGATGCCGGTAGCGGTCGGGTGGCGCTGGATCACGTTCGGGCGGTGGGCCATCTGGGCGAAGGCCGGGACGGCGAGGGCCAGGGCGGCCGGGACGAGTGCGAACGCGGCCTTGCGGTTGCGGTTGATCATGGGTTCGTTTCCTCCGGGCTTTAAGAGCGGCCTTCGGGGGCGAAAAGTTCCGCGCCGCGCGCTATTTTTTGCCGCCCCCGCGGACGCCCCTGGTCGCCTGCCGCCCCCGAGCCGACGCGCGCCAGGAGGAATGGGAGCGCGCGTCGGCGAATAAGGCGACGGCGGCGCTGTGGCCGCTCTCGACCGTGAGTGCCCCATGCCCAAACCCGATTCGTGGCGCAGACGCTGGGCCAGGCGCTCCGCCCGGCTGCCCCGGCGGCCCGCGCCCCTGCCTTGGGGCAGCATCCTGCTGGTCCTGCTCCTCCTGGTCGCCGTGCCGACGGCTGCGGACGTCGCCCTCGCCCGTACGCGCCCCGGCCTTGTCGCGGGTCTCCAAGCCGCCGTCGCCTGCGTCTACGCGCTGACCAGCGTGATGCTGCTCTGGGAGGCGTGGGCCGCCTGGCGCGTCCACGCTTCCCCGGCCCCGGCCCTGCCCCCCCTGCCCGCCTGCACGGCCATTGTCGCCGCCTACCTGCCCAACGAGCAGGACATCATCCTCGAAACGATCACCCACCTGCTGACTCACGTAGACGTCCCGCCGGACCTGTTCCAGGTCATCCTGGCCTACAACACGCCCGAGTCGCTCGCGGTCGAGGCCGACCTTCAGGAGATCGCCGCGCGCGACCCGCGCCTGCTGCCCCTGCGCGTCTCGGGCAGCCGCTCCAAGGCCGAGAACGTCAACGCCGCCCTGGGCGCGGCGGCCGGCGACGTCGTGGCGGTCTTCGACGCCGATCACCTGCCCGCCCCGGACTGCTTCCGGCGGGCCTGGCGCTGGCTCGGCAGCGGCAGCGACATGGTGCAGGGCCGGTGCCTGATCCGCAACCACGCCCACAACTGGCTCACGCGCACCGTCGCCGTCGAGTTCGACACCATCTACGCCGTTTCGCATCCGGGCCGGGCGGCCCTGAGCGGGACGGCCATCTTCGGCGGCTCCAACGGCTACTGGCGGCGCGGGACGCTGACGCGGCTCGGGATGAACCCCGCGATGCTGACCGAAGACATCGACGTCAGCGTCCGCGCCCTGCTGTCCGGCTGCCGCCTGGCCCACGACCGTGACATCGTCTCCACCGAATTGGCCCCGCTGGCCGCCCGCGACTGGGTCACGCAGCGCAAGCGGTGGGCACAGGGCTGGCTCGAAGTCGCCCTGCGCTATACACTGCCCGTCCTGCGGTCCCCCCACTTCAGGCCGGGCCAGAAAGTCCTCTGGTTCTATCTGCTGGCCTGGCGCGAGGTCTACCCCGCCGTTTCGATCCAGTTCTTCTCGCTCGTGCTGACGTCCTGGATCGTCCACATCCCGATTCACTGGTTCGGCAGCCCGTTCTTCGTCGCCACCGCCGCCCTCAATCTGGCCTGCGGGCCGCTCGTCCTGCTGGCGACTTACCTTTGCGCCCCGCCGCGCGCCCGGCGCGGCCTGGGGGCCTGGTACTGGGCTTACGGCCTTCTGGCCCTGGTCTATACGACGCTCAAGCTGTCCGTGACGCTGGTCGCCCAGGTCAGCCATCTGCTCCAGGACCGGGCCTGGGTGACGACGCCGCGCACCCGCCCCGTCGGGTCCGAGGCGAGCACGGTGCAGGCCGAGACGGCCTCCGTGCTGG
>JAABUV010001464.1_pt1 | contig 34275 bp, 39 predicted proteins | sample 5559971 | NCBI WGS metagenome assembly JAABUV01 (sample SAMN10711881, study PRJNA513362) | rock metagenome | isolation source: Antarctica rocks | place: Antarctica: Victoria Land, Knobhead nord | collected 2015-12-19
CGAGCAGGGCGCGCGCGGCGCGCCGCGCGTCTCGGGCGCCGCCGCGCCGCCCGTTGCGCCTGGCAGCGCGGCGGCCGCGTCGGGCAACGACCCGCTGCAGCCCGCCGCCGGGAGCGCCGGCGCCTCCCCGGGGGCCGGCGCGGGCGGCGGCCAGGGCGCGAGCCAGGCCGGCGCGGCTGCCCGCGGGGCCACGGTGGCCGGAGGGGCGGCGGCGGGCAGGGCACCAGCGGCGGGCGCGGGGCGGGGCGCGGGCGGGTACAATGCGCCCTCGGCCCTGCGAGCGCCCACGGTTGACTCGCCCACCGCGCCCTCTGCGAGGTCGAGGGAGGGCAGCGCCATGAGCGCGCGCTCGCCGGCGCTGATCCAGGCGGGCGGCCTGGAGCGCGGCGGCGCAGGCGCGGCGGCGCCGGCCGGCGCCTGGCAGTACCCCTACGGCGCCGGCCAGACAGGCTCGCCCCAGGGACCGGGCCATGTCCGGCATGCGCCACTGAATGCATTATTTGCGGTGTCGTGCTTTTGCACGCAATTCTGGTCATTGGGCGGTGCTGTAGTTGCCTGACACATGCGCTCCAACCCTTGTACAGCCTGCAGCCCAGGATAAATGAGGGCGCTGGCCGCTTGTGGGGCCAGCCTGCTAGAGAGCTTGGCCGGCCGCTCTTACAGGCACAGGCTGGCCGCCCGTCAGGCCTCCCCGCCCGCAGGCGCCAAGCAAAGGCCTGGGCACGGCCAGCCCGCAGGCAGCGAGTGTGCCGGTCTGCGCGCAGGCGCCGGCCGCCTGCCCACCAACCGGCAGCCGGCGGCCGATGCGCGCGCGCTCGCGCCCGCGCCGGCCGGCGGCGCAACCGCCGCCTCTGCCGCGGACCGCACCGCCTCCGCGCCGGCCGCGTCCGGCGCCGGCGCGGCGCCCCTGTGGGACCTGCCGCAGGTCGCGCTGGGCCAGCAGGGCGAGCCGGCGCCGGCGGGCGCGCTCGGGGCCAGCCTCCTCGCCGCGCCGGCGGCGGGGGCGGGCGCGGGGGGCGCCGCCGCGGCGCCGCTGGCTGCCGGCGGCGCGGCGGGCGGGCAGGCAGTCGCGGGGGCGGTCGCGGGCGACGCTGGGGGGGCCGGAGGTGGGGGCCCTGCTGCGCAGGCCGCGGCGCAGATCGCGCTGCTGCAGCGCAGCGCCGCCGAGCTGGCCGCATCGCTGGCTGCGCTGGCGCCTGTGGCGGCGGCTGAAGCGGACATGCGCCTCCAGGGGCGTGCGAGCGCGCCCGCGCCTGCATAGGGCCAGCGGCGGCCCACACGTGGCTGTTATGTTGACCAGCTAGTTGCTGCTAGCTGCTCAGCAATGCTCCTGCACTCACACGGCTTGTCAATTTCACCGGCTAGTTGCTCTACCTGGTCAACATGCCCCTGCAGGGAAATGGACATGTCTGTTTAAAATGGCTTTGGCATGACTCTGACTAAGCACTCTTTCCACGTCACAACTTAAGACTTGCAAGTGCGCAATCCATGTATTCGAAGAGATGGTGTATGCTGCTGGTCCTTCCAATACTTTACACAGAGTACTGCATGCGACTTCCAACATGTTCATTGAAAATCAGCTGTTTTTCGGATGACCAAGGCGTCGGGCCAACGCGCAACATACTTGCAGGATCAATGCCCCATAGCGCTGAAAACTTTGCCAAACGTGCTGCAATACCACTAGCACCTGTGTGCAAATAATGGACCCAGCTCACGCTGCCTCAGCCTACTTCCAAGTGTCTGCAGGGGAGACGTCCAGGAGAGGGGACCCGATAACGGATGGGCAGAGGGGAATGAACAATGTTCATGTTCACTGAACATGATGAGCAACATGCTGCAGCCTCAGGGTACGCCACACTGGGGCCCCGGCGGCGGACTACATGCTGTGCTGCTGAACTGCAAAGGGACAGAAAGGAATCCAGTCATATCATATGCAAGTGCTGCACCACCCTGGCTGGGTAGCACACCATCCTCAAAAAATGCCTAGTGCTCCAAGGGGATCCTGGCAATAATAGTCATCGATTCGGAGGGAGACCGAATAGCAGAGCATGATAGGGTGTGTACCCCACTCCGTCTGGCTCGCACACTTTCTCCGCTGCACACTTTTTCCGCTGGCGCCCAAACGAGGCACTGGCAGGAGAGCCCATGTCTGAGCAACTGATGTGTTTGCTGCCACTGAAAGATCATGCGCGGAGCGCCGTATATGCCACGCCACAGACCGTTGCGATGGCCGCACACAGACCCTACCTTTTATTGCTGCAGGGATAAGCATGATGGGAAGGCAGCACCCACATGCTCGACCAGCACGTTTGGCTGCTCCCCATCATGTCAATCGCCATGCAAGATACCCTGCATGGCGCTGACAGGCCCATGCGTGGCGAGGTGCACATTGGTGCTCGCCCCGGACTGCATGTCCGCTCGCCCATGTTTGCATGTGCAGGCCCGCATCACACCTTGACATCTGTGTGCTCCTCGGCGATGGAGGGGTGCAGCGAGCCGGACTTGGTGCTGAGCTCCTACGCACGCGCGAGAACACTGGACCCCTGACTGGACGCTGCCAAGATGAAGGCATCACTGGGGCATCAGGCCCTATGCAGGTGCAGCAGACATGCCGGCGCGTCAGGCGGCGGGGCGCAGCCCATGCTTGCTGCTGAAGCGGGTGACACGTACAGCGTTCTTGGCACCAATACGGCAAAAGTGCACCAATACGGCAAAAGTGCTGCTGCAGGCTGGGCGGGGCGCCGCGCCTGGTCGCTGGGGCTGCGCGCGACCGCAAACGGCATGGTGCGCGCGAGCCAGGCCTCCGTCCACTCGCCGTAGCGCCCGTACATCCAGGCGTAGCTCAGCGCCACCAGGATCGCCGCTGCACGGCCGCCCGACAGCGAGTCAGATGCCACGTAGGCGTGTTGCGGATGCGCATGCGTGCCGCAGCCCCCATGCTGGAGCGGCGGTGCATCCCCACGGCTGGAAAACGGCCCACAGAATGCCCAGGAGTGCCAGTGCAGCCGCATGGGGCACCTGACAGCGTGTTGCCGATGTAGCTCGGGATCATGGAGCGCCAGATGTACGTGCTGACGGTGACGCCCGAGCCGAGCTTCATGCCGAAGGGCACCAGGAACATGTTGGCGATGACGTGATCAAACCCTGCACGGGCGCCCGCGTTGTGCACGCGCACTTGCGGCATACGTGGGGTGCTTTGGGCGTCTTGGGACAGATGCAGGGGTGCTTCACGTCATGAACCAAGCAGCGCATGTTAGGTATGGGACAGGTTGGTTGACAGGATAGGGCAGCCCTCTGGGCGCGGGCAGCGGGAGGCATATGCCAAGCTGTGGGGCGCACCGATGGCCACGAATGCCGTGATGGGGACTGCCGCCATGCGCGCGCCACACGCATGGTCAGGGCCGTGCTGTAGCCAGCACACGCTTCACACGCTTGCACAGCAGATTCCGTGGGGCCCTGACTGAACCACAATCCGCACATACAACTGTCCCCGCTTCCCCCGACGACCCCAGACACTTCGCAGGTGTCCTGCACAGGAGCGCTCTATGCATCGCGTGCCGGGTGCGCCATGCAGGCTGGTCCGCACAGGGCTACCGCAGCTCGTTGCGGTGCCGTCCCTGCACGCTCGGCACGGGAGCAGCGCTCGGGGGAGAGTGGGGAAAGGGGCGGGGGGCTGCGCACAGTAGATGCCCACAATCTTGCCGATGATGTCCTGCGCGGCGGTGGCCTGCCAGACGGCCAGGCACACGAGCCAGTTGCACATCATGCCCTTTACGAGCGCCGCGCCCCACGGCGAGTGCGTCTGCGCGCCCGCGAATGCGCGCGGGTGTGGCACCGGGCAGCACGCGTCTGCGGCTGCCACGCATGACATGCGCCCTGCCCAGCACATGGCTGGGCACATCCCGAATGCACAGGCTCGGTCCATGGATGCGTGCGGCATTGGCAGGCAAGCTGCTGGCGATTCCACAAGGAAGCACATCCCATCCTTTCTGAGGTTGTTGTGTGGACGTCCCCTCTCAGTCTGAGGCTAATTGTGCGGGCGTCCCCTCTCTTTCTGACGCTTGATGTGCAGACACTCTTGTTAGGTGGGTCACGAGAGCGACTTGCGACGTATAAGGCAAAGGCGCTGGCCACGCTGGGTGGACACGCAGTCCCCGCTCTCGCTGATGCTTGCACTGGCCCCAAGGTGTGAAGGGAGCGGGGTGCGACCTTGGCGATGAACACCGCGATCACGCCGGCGACGCCGGCCGGACATGCAGTCCCCGGGTCCGCTGATGCTTGTTCCTGGACCTAAGATAAGAGGGGGCGGGCGCGACCTTGGCGATGGACACAGCGATCGCGCTGGCGACGCCGGAGGGCGTCGCGTTGCCCGCGAACAGCAGGCTCTCGTCCATCAGGAACACGATGAACAGGCTGCCGGCGAGGTTGCCGAAGAAGGACCTGCGCGGCGCGCGCGGCGCGTCAGGCTGTCATCACTAGGTCCGCGGCAAACAGGCTGCCGGCGAGGCTGCCGGCGACCGCCCTGCGCGGCGCGCACACTGCCTCGGTGGCTTTATTGTGCTTGTCACCACCGCTGCGCTCGTGCCACCCCCGATGGGCTGCACACACGGTCGCACAAGCAGTCGTCAGTGGCACCGCCAGGGCTGCACACCTGGGCACCAGTGCACCTACATGCCAGGTCGGGTGCAGAGCGGTGCCCTGGCCAATGCTAATTGTGTGACCAGGATGGCATGTGTGTGATCACAGCCTGGAGGTGAAAGGACAGGACGCTATAGTCAGCCACCCAGGGTTGCGTCCAGGCCACAGACTGGCATGAGGAGAGCATGCCGGTGCAGCCAGGTCGCCGCGCGCACCAGAACCAGCTCTTGATCAGCTGCATGAAGGTGGCCTTGCCCTGCGCGCAGGCGCAGGCTCGCGTCACGTGCTTGTCATGCAGGCGACGCTGTCGCGCTAGTGTGCATGCGCGTGCTGGTGGTGCACCGGCTTAGGTATACAAGGCCGCGACGTGATGATGACGGCGCGTGGAGCAAGTAACGCAGCAGCACTCCGGAGGCGTGAGGGCGCATGCGGTTCGGCAGGAGTGCAGCTGGGCAGCAGGGCGGCCCTAGCGCACAGCACGCGGCCTCGCGATGAGTAGTTGGAAAAGTCCTCAGACATGCCATCTAAGCCTGCTGTTTCGTATCACACACGTTTGCACCGCTTCCCTGAACCTTATCTGACGCACGCAATAGAGAATGCGTGGGCCGCGCGGGCGCCGCGCCTCAAACATCGCCGCGGGCAGGAAGGCCGCGTTGGAGGTGTACAGCTCGCCGCCGCAGATGACGATCATGGCCAGGCCGAACGGCAGGCCGAAGCCGCCGAAGATGAGCTTCTGGATGCCCGGGTTGTGCTCCTTCACCTGCGGCCGCGCCGTGCGCTGAGCAGGACTGCGCGCCCTCGCCTGCAGGACCTGCAGGACCTCAGGCCTCAGGCAGGGTTGCGCTCCATTGCCTGCGGCCACGCCGGGCACTGGGCAGAGCCATGCGATGCCGGCCGTGCCATGTGCGTCTGCGTGCGGAGTCAGCGGCCCTGACGCGCACGTGCAGGCACATCAGGGCATGCACGTGTGACTGCCCCACATGAAGCGTCCCTGCCCGTGGGCATCAGCACGTCCCAGTATAAGCACATGTGATGCAGCGGCTCACTTGCAGGGGGTGCCGGCGACATGCGGACATGATGTGTTCCTGTGCGAGGGCGCCTGTAGCCTGCATGGGCGCCTTCCACATGGAGAGTAACTTGCCGCCGAGCAGGCGCAGGACGCGGAGCGTGCCGCTCACCTCAGGCATCTGGCCGCCCACGGAGCTCGCCAGCGCGCCGCCAAAGCTGCGGCCCAGCGTGCGGTGGTCAGTGCGGGAAATGATATGTCAGGTGGGGGCTCGCAAAGCCGGGAACCTGTATGCACCGCATGGCAAGCCCGAGCGACGGCATGCTGTGAGGCGCAGGCTTGGGGTGACAGGCGAAGGTGATTGGGCATGTGCGCCGGTGCGCTTGTGCTTACGAGCTCGGCGCGGTCAGGCAGAGGCAGGATATGGGGCAGGCAGTGGTGGGGCTGGGCACACCTCAGGTAGAAGCCTGCGCCCACCGCAAGCAAGAGACGTCAGCGCTTCATTGCACAGACGACCCCAGCAAGCTCCATGCTGCCTCCGGGCTGTACTGGGCGAGCGCATCACCCCAAAAGGTTGCAGGCCATGCCAGCAACAGCCACGGCTGCGGGTCTAAGGCACACGGGCGGCCAGCTCAACAGGCTGCAAGCTGGGGCTCCCTTGCCCTACTGAGCCACGACGAGGCGCCTCTCGCAAGCGAAGGGGGCAGGTGAGACACCAGCATCTGCAGCACCAGCAAGACGCCTGTGCCGTGGGATCAGGTGGGGGGGCAGGAGAGAGCCACGCACCGGCCAGGACGCCGAGCCAGAAGGTCTTCCACCAGGACAGCTTAGCCTTCTCGGCGCCCATCTGCGTGCGCAGCACAGCCAGCTCAGCAAGCGCACGGGACCGCTGTCCAGCACTGCATGCTGCTGCGTGGAACTTGCCGGCTGCTCCGCTCACAAACATGCTGATGCCAGAGCAGACAGGAGCGCGCTGGCAGCAGCCAGCCAGGGGTCAGCCAGGGGCCTGCCCGGACCTTGACCACGGCTGCATAGATGCTCGGCGGCGGCAGGAAGCCGATGACGGGCGTGCGCTGGCTGGGCTGATCGATGACCTCCGCCTTGGCCGTGTCCCTGCGCGCGCGCAGGGCGGGCACTCACGCGCGGGCACGCAGGTGTGCCCCAGCTCGCGCTGCACGCAGGTGCTTGCCAGCAGCAATCCCTTGCATCGGTCCCCAGAAACACGTCGTAGTGTTGCGTCGTAGCTGCTGGAAGCACATTGCGGTGCAAGATAGAGGCCGGTGGCAATACGAGCAGCCAAGGCGGCCGCAGCTGATATAGAGGCCAGCTCACTCCGGTGATTTACAGCGCACACAACCGAGTCGAGAGCTTGGAGGTGTGAGTTTCAATTCAGTCTGCACACAGGCGACAGCCGTTGCAGGGGTGCTCAGTCACGGTACAAGGTGTTTGTTGCGGCTCGCCTGCGGCCGTGGGTGGACTCCCGACCGACGGGCAAAAACGCCCGGTTGGTTGCCATATCGCCCTTCCCTGCTGTTAAAAAACTCTCCCTGCTGCTAGAAAACTGTATCCGCTCCCACCTCCACAGAGAGCGATGCAAAAACTCTGTGTGTCAACTGTAGAGCGAAATTTTTGCGACGGCTTGCACTTGACTTGCACTTGCCCTTGACCCTGGTGCCAGGGTCCCAGGTGCCATGTGCGCCATGTGCGGCATGCATGGCACGTGGAGGATGAGTCCCGTGCTTTCCGCGCATGGAAGGAGGAAGGGGCACGACACTTTAGCAGCCACGCACATGGGCGTGCTTTCACATACACCGACCAACGCGCTGGAGCAAGCAGCCGCCGCGCTGTCGCAAACATCTGGACACACTGCGCATCTCCCTCACATGCTGCCGTGCCAGTTAATGCAGTCAATCAGCCACAGCTGATTTCAGCGCCTGCAGGTATGCAGCGTCAAGCAGCCTACATCGCACATGGTCGCACTCCAGCTCTCTTGCCCATGCAAGAGTGAGTGCATGTGCGTGCACTGTAATGCCGTGCAGGGCGGCGCAGCGAATTGAACTTCCGCGTTTCAGACATCCGAACAGGGCCACAGCTTGCCGCAGCGCCTGCAGGGAGGCAGGGAGCGCCACTCCTGCACGGCTACGTAAGCACTCCCCCAGGCGCCGCAGCAGCGCAGCTGCCGAGCACTGAGATTCGTTTGCAACAGCGGCGCAGACCTGGGTTGCGCGCACGCTGGACCGTCAACACAGGTGCAGCCCAAACAATAACAACAGCCATGACATTATGCCAGGTCCGCGCTGGATGAGAGGCACAGCCCAGCCCGGCCTGCACAAGCCCTTGCACAGACCCAGGCCCAGGGCGCGGTACAAACGGGCTGCGCATGCCCACAGTTGCATAGAACTTGTTCTGGGGTCAGATTCGTGGGGCTGAGCCAGGATGCAGTGCATCCCCATCCCCGTGCAACACCACAGCAGCCTGGGAGATGTGGAAGCCCCGCAGCAAGCCGCCGGCCGCAGCGCCCCCCACAGTTCAGTGAGAGAGGCGCCCCACCCTCAGGCATCGCAGGCGCACAGGGTCACAGGTCATAGCGCACGCCCCACCAGCCGCGGAAGTTGGTGTTGAGCGACCAGTTGTTCTCCTGCAGCCGCCCGTACGGCGCCTGCGCAGCCCGTCCGCACCGCAGGTCAGGCATCGCGCACGCGAGCGTGGGCTTCAGAAATACGGTAGCCCTGCCTCAGCACAGCGCATGCGCACTGGCTCGCGTCTGCGCAAATGCAGCGCCCTCCGGGCACGCACAGGGCGCGCCGACACCTGCTGCAAGCTGCTGGCGTGACTGGGGCAGCTAGATGCGTGCGCCCGGCTGGACAGGAGCCCGCGTCGGGCAGGACGCAGGCAGGCGCGCTGGGTAGGCGCGCACGCCGACGACGCGGCCCGTGTCGCTGACGTGCGCGCGGTAGCCCACCAGCACGCGCACGTCCTGCGCGTCGGTGAAGTTGTACACGGTACGGCTGAGCTGCACGCGGCCCGTGCCCTCGACCTGCATGCGCGCAGGGCCCCCTATCACGCTTCGCCCTTCCCTTGAAACATCCTGGAAGTGTACGCGGCCCAGGCCCTCGTCCTGCGCGCGCGCGTGGGCCCCCAACATGGGGGGCGCGCTCGGAGCCACGGTGCGTGCGTTCGGGGGCAGGCACCGCAGGCGCGCGCGCAGGGCTAAAGCTCTGGCGCGTATGCCCGGCGCGCGCCGTCAGCGGCTGCCATGGCGCGGCTGGGCTGCGGCGGGGCACGCGCTGCAGGGTGAGGATGCATGCTTGCCCTGCACGTGTTCCGGGCCTCATACACCGCCGTGCCAGCGCCAGGCGCGCGCCTTCTGGCTCTGCGTATTGTAGTCGACCTGCCCCTTGGCCTTGAGCCAGGTGCTGTCGCCGCCCAGCGCGAACGCCTTGCGCGCCACCTGCGCCGCGCAGCACCTTGAAGCGCTCGCGCCGGGGTCCGCTTTCTGCAGCGTATGCTTTGTGTTTACGCGACGTCCCGTGCTGCGTCACATGGCCATGCGATGCGCTGGCGCTCCCCGGCGGAGCAAGAGGGAGGGCCCTGCACAGGCGCCATGCAGCCCTGACAGCACAGTTTGGGGAGAGTGTCAGGTCCACGAGCGTCAGGTCTGTGAGGAGAGCCTTGTGCAAAGAGCCTGGTGCTGACAGCAAAGCACTCAGGGCGCAGGGGGGTCTGTGCGCCCATGACAGGGAGTGACGGAGGAAGCGGGGAAAGCGGCTGAGCAGGGGCAGGCTGAGCAGGGGCAGGCGCCAAGCAGACTCGTCAAATTAGTTTGCACCTGGCTGCAACCCCGCACAGGCCAGCAATAGGGCCGCTCCAACCAGCAGCGTGCGAGCGCGGCCCGGCGTACCAGGCCGCAGAGGACGTCGTCGCTGCCGGACAGGTAGGACACGCCGGCGCCCAGGCACGCGCGGCCGCGGTCCTTGCGCGCCTCGGCACCCCAGGCGCCGGGCCGGCCGCGCGGCCGCGCCGCGAGCAGCTTGCGCAGGCTCGCGCAGAACTCAAAGCCGCCGCTGACGGTGTTCAGCACGCCGGTGACCTGCACGGTCGCAGCAGTGAGCCAAGCTGCCGCGTCCGGTGGTCAGCGCGTCATGGACTGGCGTGTGCGTGGCGACGCGCTGCTGGTGGAGGGGCCGCGCCGCCGCTGGTCAGCTAGCGACCGCCGCTCTGCCAAGCGGCCAGCGACAAGACTCAAACTCTGACACCATTGTTACCTGCTCCCCTCTTTGCTTGATCGAGTATGCGAAACCGTTCGCAACTTCATAGAGAGAGTGTGTGTGAGCGCACTGAAGGCAGAGACATGGCCCATCAGGTGCGTATGCATAAGCGCTGAAGACGCCGGATGCGTGCTCTGCATGTTCACATCTGACAGGACTCAAAGACTTGAAACATAAGCAGGAAGGCAGGCGCGGCACACCGTTGTCCATCGGGGGCTCATAACGTCAGCCAATGCAGCCACATGTGAGGTGCGCACATTGGCAACAAAAGTGGCTGCTCACTGTGATACACCATACTCCTGACCCTTCTGCCTCCCGGTAGACGTATGAGGGTGCTGCTTGACCTTCCGGAGGTCGTTACCTTCAGCTGCAGGCCCTGGTTCGTTGTGAACCGCTCCTTCACCAGGATGCCCAGCTGCTTCCCCTTGCTGTCATATGTCAGGTGGGTCTCCATAGCGTGGTCTGCTCAGTGCCTATGCCTGTCTTCCAGAGGCGCCCCTCCCAGCGGTGCACCAGCGGCTTCCACGTTATGCAGCCGCGCTGCTTTCTCTCTTCTGAGGATCCATAGGCCAGGCTGGAGCAAGCCTTTCATACTCAATCCGAGGCTGTGTGTTTGCAACCACTGGCAAATGCGCTCAAGAAGGCAAATGCGCAAAGGCCCTAACCGCTCAGGGCGGCTGTTGACTGAGTCAACTTTGACTCCCTTGGCATGTGGCGGTTGATATGGTCCTGCATGCCCAGCTGTCTGTTCTTGGCACAGTGCCTTAATCAGCCGTTGTCACAGGCTTCGCAGATGCAGACTTGCAAGCGGCTATTTGCAGACATGCAATTTGCTGTTCGCCTATTAAACTGAGCATGCAGGCGTTGTATTGGTTTGTAACACTGAACCGGCATCTCAAGCGCACACCGGCTGGCGCACATAATAGTACCAGTGGTATCACAGAGACGCGTCGCCTGAGCAGTAGGTGCGGCTTCCTGGGAGTGACGGGTACATGAAATTGCTCTCACAAAATTGCTCTCCCCAGAACACTCGCCACCCACTTGCAAGATAATAACCAAGCACTCATGCTGTGTCCGTGTGATCAGTTCTCCCAGCGATTGCTGCGAGCTGCGCGCACGCATGCAGTGTCACCGCTGACCGGCCCTACAGGGGCGCGCCAGTCCACAAGCAGCCGCGCCGACGCCTGGCTCAGCACGCTCCTTACACCACATGCAAGCACCCCCCATGCCCGACAGCCTCTCGTGAGCGGCACGCCGGCCGGCCAGTACAGCAGCCGCGCGCACGCCGGCCAGGCTCAGTACAGCCCCGCAAAGTCCATGAGCAGCCGCGACCGCATCTGGCTCAGCAGGCCGCGGGCCTCGTGCGCGGCGGCCTCGCGCAGCGCGCGGCCGGCCTGCTGCTCGGCCTCGTACTGGCGGAAGTAGACGCGGATGCGCTCGTACCAGTCGTAGTGCGTGCTGGAGGCGTCGACCAGGGTCGAGCGGTGCTTGCCGTAGAGCACGCGCCGCAGCGTGTCCACCATGAACGGCATCCCAGAGTTGTACGTGCCTGCGCGGGCAGCCCCGTGGGTGTGCATAGAGCGTGGGTCCAGGGTGGGAGCCAATGGTGCCTCAGGGCGCGGTTGTTGGAGCGTGGCGTGTGCATGCAGACGGGCAATAAAAGCGCGGCACGTTGCCAGTCCAGCCAGATGTGTGGGTCAGCCACGGTCTGTCTGGCAGCGCTGCGGCTGGTGCGCGCTGACGTATCTGAGGGGTGGGGTGGCTGAAGACAGTGAGAGAGGAATTGCACAATGAGAGGCGCTCTGTGAGGCGGGGCGCGCCGACAAAGTAGTCCGCGTGCGCCATGAGCTCGATGTCAATGAGCAGGCGCAGGCTCTGCTCGCACCGCTCCGCAAAGGGCAGACTGTTGAAGCGCGCCTGCAGCCCAACTCATTGTCAGCACGCGCTGCGTTGCCTGTGCGCGGCCCGGCAGTGCGCCCAGCCCCTTCGCACGATGTGGGGCAGGGCGGCGCAGGTTGAGCCATGCCTGTTGCATGCATGCCGCAGGGGTGGACCGCCTGTCTGCGCGGGGCGTGAAGGGCGGGCGCGCCTGCGAGTGGCCCTCGTGGCGGTAGAAGGCCTCCATGGGGAAGATCGTGCAGTTGATGCGCTCCTGCACGAGCCGCGACGCCTCCGCCACCCACTCGTGCGCGTCGCCGATAACTATGCAGGTGCCTCCCTGCAAGCGCGCGTGTCCAGCACGCTTGAGCAGATCTGGGCCAGGAGGCTGTAGCAGCACAGGGGAAGGCGGTGCAGACTCTGCACTGCAGAGTCATGCGCTGGGTCGCAGAGGGCAGACTGTGCCATGAATGCGGCAGCGCAAGGTGAAGGTGACTGATGCGCTCCAACTCGCAAATGGCAAGCTTGAGAGGCTTGCGGGGCCAGCAACGCAAGGCTCGAGGTATAAGCCGCACTCGAGGCATGATCGGCTGCGCGAACGCACCTGCACGTCAGGGAAGCGGCTGACGAAAGACTCCACATAGTCTTCTGGCCGCGTGGTGGGCCGGTTTATCTGCCGATGCGCCCCCTCATGTCACAGGCTGAACGTTGCGTCCCCGCCAGCGAGACAAGCAACTTGGAGCCACGCAGGCTGACATGTGCAGTGCATGGCTTCCCACTGCGCCGCCCTTGGTCCGGCTCGGCGTGTCACAACTTTGGCTCACGCACGATGTGTGGCGGGGCGCACCCGGGAGCTCTGGTCCTCCTGCAGCTTGTCGCCGCCGCGGACGTGGAAGGCAATGGTCGGCTGGGCGGCCGCCGCCAGCGACTCCAGGTGCGGCGCCACCTCCAGCGCCACCCAGGGCCGCAGCTGCCACACCTGCCGGCCCAGCTCGACGCTGCAGGGGCAGCGCTCTGAACGCCCGCGCAGCACGCGTGCATGGCGGGCTTGCTGCCATGCGCCTATGCTGCCTCGTTGTGGCGCGCGCTCGTGTGCGCACGCCAGAGCTTCACCTGCACTGCGGCCAGCACTGCCGCCCTATAGCGCCGAGCGCCGGGTGCCAATAGAGCGCCAACAGGTTTTGCTGGCCGACATGCCACCTACCCGTGAAAGCCGTGTGAACGTGTGCACATGGTACGCCACAAGCACAGCCAGCGCGCACCTTGCTGACGGCCATGGCCTCCAGCTCGTCCGACCCCAGGCGCAGGCGCCCGACGACCTCGATTATGCCGTCAATGCCCAGGCGGCGGCAGGGCGAATCCGGCGCCGCGGCCTCCGCCTTGGGCGTCCACTCCGCGACGGTGCCGTTGGTTTCGAAGAAGTCTGCATGCGGAACTCAGTGCTAAAGAGCCATTCGCAGCTGGTGATAGCTGGGGCGCAGGCCATGTCTTCAGCAGGGAAGGCCCTCAGGGCTTCACAAGCGCAAGGGCACAAGCGCTCTGTTATCCTGCCACTGTGCGGGCGCAGCCCAACAGAGCAGGGTGTCGCTAGGTGACACTGCTGCCAAGCTGCAAGCTCTCAATAGGTCTCACGGGCTGCGCTCCGGTGCCGGCCAGCTTCCCGAGACTCCCAAGCTTGCCCCGCGCTCGTGGCCAACTGTGCAGCGGCACTGGTGGCCTTGTTGGACTGTCAGGGGCGCGCCATGCCAGCCGCCCTGGTCGTTGCACTTGTAGGGGAACTTGTGGTTGTCCACAAACACCGTCCCGTTCTGGCTGAACACGCTGTATGTGTGGTACAGGTGCCGCACGTTTGCTGCGCGCACAGCATGGGCTTCAGTCGCTCAAATGTGCCGCTGCCAGGCGTGCTGCCCCTTTGGAAGCAGCTGGGGCGAGGCGGGGCACACCAGCAAACCCGGAACCGTTGAACTCAAAGACTGTGCAGGCTTGCACCGCGGCCGCCGCAGCCAGCAGCCAGGCGCCGAGCAGGGTGGTCCGCCTCAGCGCGGCCGCGGCGCAGCGCATGTGAGCGCCAGTCCGCTGTGCGCCGGAGCCCGCAGGCCCAGAGGGCTGCGTGCTGCGGCTTGAGCTGTCCCGGGCTTGCCTGGTCGCTAAGCGCTCGTAGCTAAGTACCTTTGCAATATGCTGCACTACCGCGACAGCTGCGCCGCGCGCTCTTGGGTCCACAGGCCACAGGTGGAGCGATGTGCGCCTGTGACGGCGGCGCACCTTGGCGATCGCGCTCGACTCGAGCACAGTTCGCGCGGGAAGCACGAAGTTTGAATCCGCTGCAGTAGGGTGCAGGGCCCTACGGCTGTCTCCCTCTAGTAGGCTACCTAGCTGCTAGGCTCTCAGGCTGAGCTCTGCGTCGAGTGCATACTCATCAGCGGCGTAGTAGTAGGCTGCGTGCACCATGGCGCGCGGTCCCATGGAGCCGCCGCTGAAGAAAGGCAAGACTGAGCCTGCACCCACTGCCAACATTCTGGTGCAGTTCCAGTCCGACACGGGCGAGACTGTTGGTGCGCCCGCCAAACTTGGCAGCCGTCCTGCATTGCGCTTCCACACACACAGTGCCCCGGGAGTGCTGGCCCTCTGAACATTCTTGTGTCTGGGCGGCGCCATCACACCTGAGCCAAGTGTTGCCGCTCTATTGCTTCACCCGGCTACGACTCACGCGCGGACGTTTTCGCAGGCCCGCAGCTGGACCTGCCGCACGACGCGACGCCGGCGCAGCTGGAGACGCTGCTCAATGGCCTGCTGCGGCAGCAGGAGAAGCTGCCCTACTCCTTCTTCGTGGAGGAGCAGCAGCTTGCGGAGGAGCTGGGCGCGCACCTGCACAAGCACAAGGCGCGGTGCCCCCCAGGGGTGCCTGGGCACCAGCATTCTCCGGCAATGTTGTCAACAGCCCTCCCAGACGAGTATGTTGATCACTGTATAAGTTCACGACTTGTTGCCTTGCAAAGACGGTGCCTGGGCTGGAGCTGGCGAGCACAGCGGAGCCCAGCGCTTAGGCAGCGCCCCCGCGTGAGCGCGTTATAGCATTCACAGCTCGCCATGCTGTCTCGCTCACTTTGTGCGGCCCAGCTGACCTTCTCTGCACCCACCTGCTCAAGGACTCGTAAAGCGGTGAGCTCTCCGAGCGCACCGGTAGCAGCGTGAGCGGACTTCCTTGGACTCGTGCATGCCTGCGAACCTTGCAGCTGTTCGCCACATGCGCCATGCAGGCTGCATGGTCAAAGGCGCGTTGCAGCCTTTCATAGTCTGCATGTTAATATCATTTTCAGCGCCTGCGCGCAGCTGTCTGTGGAGGCCGCGCTGCGCATCGTGTACCAGCCGCAGGCCGTGTTCCGCGTGCGGCCAGTGTCGCGCTGCACCGCATCGCTGGCGGGTGCGGGGCTCTGCCTAAGCACATAGTCCTGTCCGCAGCCTGCAGTCCCTCGGGGTGTGCTGGGCCTTGCATGGCGACAGCGACTGGCGCAGGAGCCACGGCAGCCGCTGTCCATGCGCCAACCGTAGCGCCCGCGCCACGCAGCTGCTGCGCTGGCACCAGCGCGACGCTGGAGGCCGTTGGCGCAGCCCGGCCAGTGGCAGGGCACCAGCCGATCAAGCCTGGCGCACCCGCAGGCCACACAGACGCGGTGCTGGCGGTGGGCTTCAGCCCGGACGGGCGCCACCTGGCCAGCGGCAGCGGCGACACCACCGCGCGCCTGTGGGACCTGGCCACGCAGACGCCGCTGCACACCTGCAAGGCGCGAAGCCTCATGCATGCGCCACATAGCCCGCGTGCGTCCGCGGCCAGCTGATTACAGGGCTGGGAGTGTTGGAAATTGGGAGTGTTGCCACCCGTCTGGCAGCAGCAGCAGCCGAGTCGGCTTTCTGCGCGCGGCGGGCGTCAACCGCCGCGCCAGAGTGCGTCCCGGCGCTGCATGCGAGCGCTGGCGGGCGCTGCGCAGGGGCACAGCGGCTGGGTGCTGTGCGTGGCGTGGTCGCCCGACGCGGCCGTCCTGGCGACCGGCGGCATGGACGCCTCGCTCTGGCTCTGGGACCCGCGGACGGGCCAGGCGCTGGGCTCCTGCAAAGGCGCGCACCCCGCCCCCTCGCCGTGTTAGGGATTTACTACCCTACCCTACCCCTGCCTGTGGCTGGCGCGCCATGCGCGCTCCAAGGAGAACAATGCTGTGTGCGCATGCGGCCACCATGCGCGGACGGCTTTCCAGCTCGGCGCGCGGGCGCGGGCTGCGCGCGCCGCACCCGGTCACGGCGCCGCGCGACCGCAGGGCACAGCAAGTGGGTGACGTCGGTGGCGTGGGAGCCCGCGCACGCGGCGCTGCCCTGCCGGCGCCTGGCCAGCGGCTCCAAGGACTGCGCGGTGCGCGTGTGGGACGCGCGCACGCGCCGCTGCCTGTTCAGCATGGGCAGCCACACCAAGGCGGTGAGCTGCGTGCGCTGGGCCGGCGACGGGCACATCATCTCGTCCGCGCGCGACTGCGCCATCTTCGTCTGGGACGCGCAGGCGCGCGCCTGGCCCCGCCCGGCCGAAGCAATTCTGCTACTGCCACCGCGCAGATGTCTCACTGGCCTATGTCGTAAGCACTAGGGTTGGGCTGATCGCCTGCCGCGCGCGCAGGACGGCCACCTGGTGCGCAGCCTGAAGGGCCACGGGCACTGGGTCAACACGCTGGCGCTGAGCGCGGAGTTTGCGCTGCGCACGGGCGCGTTCGACCACACCGGCGCCGCGCCGAAGGAGCCCGCGGCCGCCAAGGCGCAGGCGCTGCAGAGGCGCGCCGGCCCCGCGGCGTGACAGCGGCACAGGCCTCTTGCGCACGGGAAAAAGAGCTGTGATGCTCGTAGGTGCTCCGGGGCAATGTAATACAGGCCAAGCAGGAGGCTGCAAAATGCGGGCCGAGCGCGTGCGGCACTGGCTTTTCCCGGCGCGTGAAGTGCGTGTACTGATAGGCAATCCCATTGAGCACGCTAGGCGCACACTCAGTCCCGCCACGTCTGGGCGCGAACGCTCCCGTCATGATCCGCAGGGCGCTTGGCATGCATGTGCGCAAAGCTCAAAGTGACCACGATGCGATGAGTGCGCGCAGGTATGAGGCAGCGCTGGGCGGGCGGCCGGAGCGGCTGGCGTCGGGCTCGGACGACTTCACCATGTTCCTGTGGGAGCCGTCGTCGTCCGACAAGCCGCTCGCGCGCATGACTGGCCACCTGCAGCTCATCAACCAGGCGCGCGCGGGGCGGGGCCGCTGCCCGCCGCGGGTGGTGCAACTCTGGCATCGTCAGCGCCGCGGCAGCGCAGCGTATCGTGACGCGCTCTCCAGCTTTCAGGCCGCTCCAGCAGCTGTCCATCTCGCGAGGGGGGCGGGCTGCATGAGCATGTCTCCAGGCTGTCCCCCCCGGGTACTTGCACTGTCCCGCTCTATTGCTGTGTCATCTGAGACATTCCCCTTCCGGGAGGTTTGCGCAGCGCCCACTTATGCGGCTCTGCGGGCAGGCCAGGCGTTGCACGCCAGGCGCCTGCACATGCAGGTCTGACAGACAGCGGCAGCAGCCACTGGTGCAGACCCGCGGGCACCTCGCGCCAGAACCCTGCGCCTCCGCGCCCGCAGGTGCAGTTCTCGCCGGACGGCCGCTGGGTGGTGAGCGCGTCCTTCGACAAGGCGCTGAAGCTGTGGGACGGCGTGCGCGGCACATTTGTGGCCACGCTGCGCGGCCATGTGGGGCCGATCTACCAGGTGGCCTGGTCGGCAGACTCGCGGCTGCTGGTGTCCGCGTCCAAAGACTCCACGCTCAAGGCGCGCCCGGCGCCCGCGCTGCCTCGCCCGCGGCCCCGGCATCCGCAGGTGGCAGGTGTGACAAGAAGCCAGGGGATGCTTGTACCATGTGCTCATCCTAACCCTAACCAAACATGCTGCCCTATTCCGCTGCACCTGTTCCTGTACTGTGGTGCCTGTTCCCCAGACCGCCTGCAGGGCAGGGCAGAAGGCAGGAGCCTGCGCCAGGCCGAGCGCACCCGGCAGGGCATGCCAGCAGGCTGCCGTGCAGAAGCAGCCGGCAGGCCCGCGCTGAGCGCTTTCACGGCAACAGCCCCCTCTGCCCGTGCCCGGCTGGAAGACGGGGACGCGCTCGACCATCTCCACTAGCATCGGCTGAGTGAGGCGGAGCCGTGCAACGGCGCCGCAGCCCCTGTGTGACCCTACCCTACCACCGGGAACCTACCCTACGCATACCCTAGCGCAACCTCCCGCAGGTGTGGGACGTGGCCACCCGGAAGCTGAAGCTGGAGCTGCCGGGCCACGCGGACGAGGTGTTCTGTGTCGACTGGAGCCCCGACGGCGCCTCGGTCGCCTCCGGCAGCAAGGACCGCCTGCTGCGCCTGTGGCGCCAGTGATCCCTGCGCCGGCGATGCTGCTACCCCGAGATGCCCTGTCCGGGCCGGGCCGTCGGCACGCGCTGTTGCTGGAGCGGCCTGGCATGACTGAGTTGGGTTGCAGCAGCTCCCATGGTGTCTTCAGGGTATGGGCTGTGTCTGGGCGTCTGTCTTCCAGCGGTTTCGCAGTCACAGTCATTGTTTGCCGATGGTCAAGCATTTTCTCAGTGTGTCCGTACTTTTCATGTTGGTCAACAGGGTTTTCAGTATGAACGCGTAGTAGAAACAAGAAGATTATCCTTTCAGTCACGCTGGGCTAGGCCCACCGTTCGTACGTCTCCTACACCATCTCTTCTGTCTCACCGTGCATGCCAGTGAGCTCCGCATGCTCTGACATACGCCACAGCGCGCGGTGCAGCTACAGCCAGTGCATGTCATAGGCCCCTACAGCAGCGGCTCCCGCGAGCGTGCTGCATGCGGCCGCGCGCATCACAGCTCCTCCTGGCAGCGCTGGCAGGAGCAGGCGAAGCCGTACCCGAACGCCAGCCGCTCCTGGCGTAGCGCGGCCGGCAGGTCCACATCCAGGTACGCGACCGTCAGCGGCTCGCCGGCCGCGATGTCGCGCGCCGCGCGCAGCTGGAGCGTGCCTGCGGCCGCGTGCGGCCCGTCACCCGCCGCTCCTGAGGGCGCAGGAAGCTCGAGGCCGGGCGGCGGCCGGGTGCCAGCCTTCCTCTGGTGGCGGGTGGCCCAGCCACGCTGGGTTGCAGACCGCGTGTCGTCAGAGGCATGCACAGGCAGACTTCGCACCTACAGCCGAGAGCAGGATGCGTTTCGCAGTAGACAGTAGACAGGTGTGCTTTTCAAGGTCACAGCATGCATGTTCGCGTGCGAAGGCACACCACCATTCCCGTCACACAATGCAATCTCTGGGCGCGCGCCGTCGCCCGCGGGGAACAGGACGTCCAGGTTGGGCGCGCAGGAGTGGTTGAACAGCGAGCCCAGCAGGTACAGCGCCGAGCCGACCGGGCGGCCAGCGGCGCCGCTCACGCCAGCGACCGCCGCCGCGGCCAGCGCCGCCAGGCTGCGCTCGCGTGTGGGGCCCCGCGCAGTGTCCACCCTGTCGCAGACACTTTTCTGATTGGACTTGCAAGGAGTTCCTGCAGATGCGGCCAGTCTGACAGCCAGCGCGGTCAGCTTGCGCTTGTCCTTCACGAGAACTCTCCTCCAAAAAGTGCCTGAGGCATTCAGGGCTTGCAGGGCGGCGTGTGCAGAGTGCCGCTTGGAGCGGAAGCGCACCGGAAGGCGTTGACGTGCAGCCGTGCGAGCACGTCCGCATACCACTCCAGCGTCAGGCGCTTTGCGGCCGCCGCCACGGCAGGCGCCGCGGCGGCGGCCGCGCTCGCCGCAAAGCGCTCCACGCCGCGCAGCAGCAGCGCGTGCGCGTCCTGCCACGGCTCTGGCGGCGGGCGCGGGATGTTGGCAAACGCCAGGAGTTGTAGATCCTGTCCCAGCGAGCGTGCGCTCAACAGAAACACTTATGCCTCGGATGTGCACGTCCGCTGTGCCAATGCTTCAGTGGATCATTCGCCAAGCGGCGCAGCGCCTGTTTGGCCTGCCTAGCTAGGGATAATTTTTGTGCCAACACGCATGCTTATAGATGCTCTCTGCAATACTTGCACGTCCTTGTCGGCGCGCACCGTCAGCGGGTCACCCCTGCGCGGGCGCTGCACCCCGGGATGCTGCTCGCTGGGCCCCGGCGGCTGCAGCGCGGCGGTCAGCGCGCCGCACGCCAGGCGCATGGCGAGCAGCGGGAAGCGCTCGCCGCTGGCGTCGCAGTGCGCCTCCAGCTCGGCGTAGGGCCGCACGCACCGCGCCCCGGCCCGGCCGAAAGCGCATGACGACATGGCCTGCGCGGCTGCATGCGCGACGTGGTGAGCAGAGTCGCTGCATGCATCGATGCCGCTCCTGGCAGCGGCACTGCTGCATAGAATCTGTTTGTATGCATGCGCATACAATGGGGCAATCCCGGGCATGTCCTGTCCAGCATTATGCGGGCATGTGTAAGCGTGTTTGCCCAGTGAGGCTTGTGTGTGACACGCACCGGCAGGTACTCGGCGGCCGCGGCATCACGGCAGGCGTCGCTGCAGAACCAGCGCCCCCGGTGCCTGAGCCGGCCGCCCTGGTCCAGGCTGCGCACGCAGTGGAAGCACGCCTGCCGAAAAGTCACAGAGCTGAACGGTGCCGCGGTCGTCCATAGCAAGGCTCGGGCACTGACGTGGGGCTGCGTGCACGGGAGAAGCGTGCAAGAGTGCGTGGCGTTGCGCATGTGCTCGACGTCGTCAGCTGCCAGCGAGCACACGAGGGGCTGCTCTCTCAGGACAGTGCTGCCGTGAGCAACGTCTGCCCGCGCGAACACGCTGCGCCCTGCGCCAGGCACCTGCGCGTAACTGCTCGAGTCAAGGTAGTGATATGCCAGTGCAGCGCGACAGCGTCCGTGCACATTGCATCAGCTCAGCGCAGTGCCTGGGCTGGCACATGTCCAGACGTGAAGCACGGGTGTTGCACCAGCTCCCAAACAAACAACTCTGTGTGCCAGGACCAGAACACGCCCCTGCAGGGCACACCGCACCTGCTTGATCTCAACGGGTTCCTCAGCAAGCCACTGCTCCAAGGCGCTGCTGACATGCGTCGACAGCGCCCTGCATGCGCTCCCCCAGCGTCTGCTGCCGACAGAAGCGCGGCACAGCATGCCCCCAGGGCCCTCTCTCTCTTTCAAGAGGAGTGATCGTCGCCAATCTCTGGGTCACCACAAACTCCCGGCCTCTCGAGGCGAATGCCCGCAATGAGCACAGTGTTCTCAAGTTTACAACAAAAATAAATTAAAAAAAAAAAGCTACAAAAAGGCCACTGGCCTTAGGCCAGCACCATATGGATGCAGTCTGCATCCATATGTATGCAGACTGCAGTCAGAGCACATGCACAAGGCTTCAAGTGCAGGACAACTGTTGGGAAAGGACAGGCAGCTGAAGCCAGGGGCGTGGTAGTGTCAGCAAAGTGCGGAGCGTCTGTGCACTCTCCCTTATGGCGTCCTCGAGCGCCGATGACATCCTGGACGGTACTAGCATCGCTAAAGCTCCAGCACAGCTAGCACCTGCCCAGGTTCAACCGTGTAGACGGCCTACGCACTCACGAGTCTCAACCTGCCCGCGCAGATGCCCTGGATGACTTCCACTTTGCGGCAGCCCAGCCGGCGCGACAGTCACCATCAGACTCTGCCAGGTGCGAACGCACTCGAGTCTGCTTACGTATGGAGTGTTGCCCGCCGATGACCTCTGCGCGCGTGTTCGAGGCCCCATCAGCCTTGGTAAGCTGGGCTGGTGGGCTGCAGCGGTGGCGCGGCTGCGCAGCCTGCAGCCTCGAGCGGACCAGTGCCTGAGAAACCTGGGCCGCCCGTGCCAGCGCCGCCCGTGGCACTGCCAGCACCCTCCACTGCGCCAGCGCCTGTGCGCGGCGGCGCGCGGAGCCTGGCTTTTGACCCGCTCCCGGCGCGGCGGCGGCGGCCTGCGCCCGCGCCCGCAGCTGCGGCTGCGCCTGCAGACTCGCGCCCCGCGCCGCCAGCCCGCCAGGGCTCCGGCCCTGCTGGGACCGCACCTGCAGCGCTGCGCGGCAAGGGCGCAGGGTCAGGGGCAGAGCCCTCGGCAGCCGGTTCGGGGCCAGCGCCTGGTGCGGTGCCGCCAGACGTGCATGCACAGGCGGGCGCGAGCGCTGGGGATGGCGAGGGCCCGCTCGCGCGGCTGGCAGCTGAGCTGGCAGAAGGTGCGCACACACCACCACGCGCGCACCTGTATGCGGGTTCCTGTCCTGTTGTCCTGTGGGGGACCTCCCGCCTTGCTCATTCCCACCCGTCCTGCCAGCTGCAGGAAACCTTGTGCGCCTTGAACCTCCGTCACGAAGCATGCATGACAGCGGCCTCGTGTTGTGCAGCGGACGCGCGCGGCGCCGCGGACGGCGGCGCGCAGCACAAGCGCGAGAGCGCGCCGACGCTGGACGCGCTCGCCGCGCGCTCGGCCTCGTACTCGCCGGCCGCCGCCGGCGGCAGCGGCGCGGCGGCGCCGCCTGTCGGCGACCCGCTCGCGGACCTCACACGGCTCGGCGAGCAGCTGGCCGCCATGGGCGGCGGCGGCGGCGGCGGCGAAGGCGGTGTGCTGCACTCTCTGCACCCACCTTGCACTGATATCGTGCCTTGCATCTGCCGATATCATGCGGGTGGCCCATGTCGGCGGCGACGCCGCGGCGCGTTCCGCGGACTCGATTGCGGGCACACCGCGTCTTTGGAGTGTCAGTTGCAGCGCTTGAGCGCTGCCATTGTCGGCGGTGCGCTCGGCTCTGTTCCATGCTGTTTGTACCCGCCACAGCCACCACAGGCTGCGGCATGTTCGGGCCGGGCTCAGCGCGCAGAGCATCAGCACGCCGACAGCGGCTGCGCTGGCAGCGCGGTGTCAGCATGGCAGGCCGCGCGCTCCGGCTCGGGCGTCCTCGCCAGCCTCCCGCCGCGCGGGCTCGCTGTGCAGTGCAGTGCCAAAGGCGTGGCAGGCGTGCTCAGCAAACCCTGACCATCACGGTCAACGGCGGGGCGGCAGGCGGCGCTCCGGGCGGCGGCAGCGGCGGCGGCGGCGGCGGCGGCGGCGACAGCGGGTTTGCGGAGATGGCCGACCTGATGCTGCGGCAGCTGCTGTCCAAGGAGGTGCTGCTGCAGCCGATGATGGACATCGGCGCCAAGTACCCGGCCTGGCTGGACGCGCACCGGCGCGCCCCTGGCCGCGTGACCCTCTTTTATTTGGACCTTGCATGGTAGGCGTTCGGATTGGACGCCGGCGCCAGGGCATCCGGCGGCGCTGGACGCGCAGCGGCGGGCCCCTATGGCGATCAAACTGCGGATGTTCTTGCACAAGCCGAAGAGCAGCTCGATTCTGTCCAGGAGGAGTCAGCTTGTGAGAACCATGTGTCGTCCTCCCGCTGAGCAGTGTCACACGTACGGCGCTGCCGTGCAGAGTGTCCGCTTGGCCAGGCCTCGGCACTGGATCCGGCTGCCTTGCTGCGCGTGCGCGCTCCTCCCCTCGCGCTCATGTGTCCACAGCCTGCAAGGGCAGTCAGGCGCATGCGCAACCCAGAGGGTTGCTCAGCGACGCGCGCCTCCCATACTGTGAAGTGGTCAGCCAACCAAATGTTATCTGTTTGGATCCGCTCCCCAGCCCACGCCCCGCTGCCGTCGCGCAGGGGGGAGCTGCCGCCGGCCGAGGTCGCGCGGTACGAGGAGCAGCAGCGCTACATCGGCCGCATCGTCGCGCTGTACCAGAGCGACCCCAACAACTTTGCGGAGCTCTTCTCGCTCATCCAGCAGGCGCGCCGAGGCTGCTGGCGTGCCGGCCTTTTTCCCTCCTCCAGGCCCTGCAAAACCCCTGTCCTCCTCCGGGATCCCGCCCCGCTCGCCGGCACATGCTGCCTGCACATGCTGTGACATGCCGTGGTGCCTATGCTGCAGTGTTAGTCTGGCAGTTTGGACGGGGGTGCCCTGCTGCGTGTTGGGATGCGACGGGCACGGGTGTGCACTGCACCAGCCTGAACCATTCTGTCTCGGTAGCTTGAACATGTTGGAGTCATTCTAAGCAGCCTCTGCAGCGAGGTGCTTGAGCGTTTGAGCGCTGCAGAAAGGCGGGCCTGGGCCAGCTGCCGAAGGAGAGCGGGCTGCGTGTGCAGGGCCATGTGTGACGAGCTGCAACACGGGGGCACTGCTCGATATGGCCGTCTGCGACAGCTGATCAGGAGGCTGCTGCACCGCAGCCTGATCTGGACGGCGCCCGAACGCTGCGGGGGCTCGCCGCGCGCAGATGCAGGCGTGCGGGCAGCCGCCGCAGGAGATCGTGGACGAGCTGGCGCCCGGGCTGCAGTTTGACGCGGACGGCGCGCCGCAGATGGGCCCGGCTGGGGGCGCGGGGGGGGCGCCCCTGGACCCCGCCAACTGCGCCGTGCAGTAGGCAGGTCGCGCGGGGCGGCCGCCCGGGCGGAGGGCGCTGCCTTATCGGGCGGTGCGTGTACCCAGGTTAGGTGTAGTGGGGCAGAGGTCGCCGGCGGCGGGGGGTGCCGCGTCGCGCGGAGGCCCGCCATGGGGCGCTCCCAGGCCCTGGCAACTGCGCTGTGCACTCGGCTGCACAGGGCCACCGCTGTCTGCAGCAGCGTGCTGATTATGCTGCTCTGCGCGCGTGCCAGGGATTTATTCTTTTTGGAAAGTGCCGCTGTGCGGTAAGGCGTCGTGGACGCGAGGGCGATGTATCAAGGGCACGTCGCTGCGTGTCTCCTTTGCAGGTCAGTGTGTGGTGTTAGGCCAGGGGCGTGTAGGCAGGGCGGGCACGCAACGCGTGAGCTTTAGGCAGCTCACCAACCGCAGCATGCTGTCCAGTGTAAAGTCAGGCGCGCTTCCAGCGCTTTCTTACTGACAGCAGCTGTTGATGACACATGACCACCTCTGGGCACCCACGCCGCAAACACATCCAGCCCTATAAAGGGAGAAAAAGAGGCGCAACAGAGCAACAGCAACAGCGCGAATTCGTCATTTCTCGGATTCCCAGCCAGGGTAGGGCTGCGCCTTTGATTTCGAGCTCGCTGTGGCTCGAAGTTCCAACGGCAAGCCTTCCGGAGTGAATCTCTGCTTCCACAGAGACTTACAGTCTGCGAAGCGTCAGCGCCTTTCTTTCTTTATCGTCCGTCCCGAGGCCGCCCGGAGCTGTGACGCGCCCTGCCGTAGCAGATACCGTCGTCCGCCTCCCTTCCGCTCGCCAGAACCCCCTTTGTGGTGCGCGCTTGCCTTGTGCGAGCTGCTGTGGTCCGTAGTGCCCAGTGTGGACGGGCCAGGCTGCGGGGGTGTTGGGCACCTCGAGCATTGGCACGTCGTGTGCATAGCTAGCACCCGCGGCCCCGCCGGAGACCTGTGGTCGAGCCCGGACGTGTGGCTTCGTTGTTCAAGGCCGGCGCTGACGTGCTCAGCGTCCCCCTGCTCGACACTGCCCCTGTTCCTCGGCTCCACTTCAACACGGGGATTGCGTCGGAACTGCCTTGACCCAGAGCTCCTGCCAAGTTGATGGCACCGGAACTTCAAGCCGCAGACAGTATTTCATTCAGCTCCTGAGCAGGGGTGCTCGAACGCGCAGGCGCACTCCCGCGCGACCGCACGTCCCTAGCGCCGCGCGGCCCCTGGTGCAGCCGACCGAGCAGCCATGGAGGACCGGCGCCGCCGCCGGCCCGTGCTGATCCGGCTGGTCACCGTCGCGCTGGCGACGGTGGTCGGCGCGGAGCTGGTGTACGCGGGGCGCCTGCTCGCGCGCGCGGCCCCCGGCGCGCTGCAGGACGTCGAGACGCACGGCCGCCGATTGCTGCAGCTGGTGTACTCTGACCAGCCGCCCAAGTACGGCCCCATCGGCCAGCCGGGCAACTGGGGCGACGTGCCGTACATCCCGCTCGCGCAGCTGCCGGACCCCGGCGCCGCGGCCGCCGCCGCCGACGCCGGCGACGGCGACGCCCTGCCCGCGCCGTATGATGCCGCGCTCGCCGCCGCCGCGGCGGGCCCCGTGCAGCGCCGGCGCCTGGCGGGCCTGCCCGCGCTCGGCGGCCGGCGCCGCCTGGCCCAGGACAAGCTGATCAACACGGGCCAGGGCGGCCACTTTGCCACGCAGCTGCAGATTCAGGCGGTGCCGGCGGTGCCTGACGCCACGCTGGCGCCACTGGGCGTGTCGCCGGTCCCCGTGCCGACGCAGCCGGGCGCGGCGACGACCGTGCTGTCCGCGGCCGCGACCTTTGCGGCCACTCCGCCGCCGACGGCCGCCGCGGCCGGCGCCGCGGCCGGCGCCGCGGCCGGCGCCACGGGCGCCCAGGCTGCGGCCGCCCAGCAAGCGGCCGCGCAGGCGGCGGCCGCCGCGCAGGCCAAGGCGGTGGCCGACAAGATCGCCCTGCTCAAGGCGACGGCCGACGAGCGCGCGGCGGCGGCGGCCGCCGCGGCCAAGCCGGCCGCGGCCACGGGCACCGCGCCAACGCCCGCGCCGACGCAGGCCGCGCCGTCGCGGCCGCCCGTCACGCTGGTGGCCGTGGACGCGTTCCAGCCGGCTGCGGCTGGGCAGACGCAGCTGACGACGGGCTGAGCGAGCGCCCCCCCGCGTGGCGCTCCTGCGTGAGGAGCTGCTCCCTGCCGTTCTGGCCCCTGCTGGTCAGCGGCGCGTCGCGGCCGCACGCCCGCCTGCAGCGGGCCGAGCGGAAGCAAGGCCGGCGGGTCTCTGTCGTGCACTCGTCTGGCGTGGGAAAAGTCTGCCGGACGGCTGACAGGCCGCGTGCCCTGCTTGCATGCCGGGGAAACACCGCCTGTAGACCATCCGCTGGCTTAGTTTGTCTGCGATTGAATTCTGGGTTGTATGTGACAGAATTGTGCGGCCTCAGCTAGGGTCGTGGCCAGACGTCTGCGCCGGGTCCCTGCTCGCAAGCGCTGGCGTCTGGTTGCAACTTTGCACTGTCTAGGCACGAGAATGCATGCGCGGCACGAGCACAGAATTTTTGACTTCTGATTAGTAGGCAAGCGCAGCCTCTGTGTTGAGTGGCCGGCCGTCGCTGCGGCTGGCCGCGAGCGGCAGACCCCGTTGCGCTGACCAGCACTTTTAGGCTTGGACGGCTAGACTAGCGTTGAGCATTCGTGAGCGGCGTGCGCCGCTCACAGCCTGGCTGCATCCTGCTCTGTGGAGGACTGTACATCACTCGGCTCCTGTAAAGCGGCTGTGCTCGGGCACAGAGGGCAGCTTCCACGCCAGCTTCCGCATGTTCACCCTTCAGTACTTGCAGAGTAGTTAAAACATTGTGCTCTAGTACTGCACACCGACCAGCACCTAGGCTGCACACCCCAGGCCCTGCTACTGCAACACTGTCATCTCTCCAGCCCCCACCGCCTGCCGCCCCCTCGACGCACCTGCCACACAGGCAGGCGCCATGCCACACGCCGCTGCACCGGCACGGCCATCAGGTCACAGCCGCCCGCGGCTGCGCACGTCGGCGCCGAGGCGCAGGTCGCGCTCCTTCTCGTGCTCGACCAAGCCCTGGCCACACCCTGCTCCACCCGCAGGAGCGCCGCCAGGTCACAGCCGCCCGCGGCTGCGCACGTCGGCGCCGAGGCGCAGGTCGCGCTCCTTCTCGTACTCGGCCAGCTCGGCGCGCTTGAGGAAGTCGACCTTGTCCAGGTACTGGCCGCCGCTGCGCTTGTACGCCTCCAGCTCCTCCTCCACCTGCGCGCGCGCCCGGCCGGACGTGAGGCTGGGTCAGCCCTGCGCGAAGCTGTCGCGCTGCTGGCATGCCGCAAGATTTCAGCACGGGGCCCGGCCCCGAAAGAAACTCTTAAAGTCTCCTGCATTCAGGTGATGTAGTTGAGGGCTACAATCTTGTTGAACAGGATGCAAGCCGGCTCTCAGACAGAGCCAGCGCTTATAGCGACCTGCTTAGCCGCTGCCCAAGTCACATCCGAAACGCTGTTTATGTGGACACTTTGACACCCGCTTCGGCTTTGCAACATATACACGCTGACAAGCTGCATGTCCCAGGAGCACATCGGCATTCAGGTTCAGCCTTTTCTCGCCTATGCTAGCAACATGCGGGGCGACCAGCACCAGACAGTGGACGTCATGACAGTCTTGCAGGCTTCTGGGGCAGGGCGGGCCGCTGCCGCAGGCGCACGGCAGCGCGCGGCGCGCGCCTCGGTGTTGGCCTGCTTGAAGGTGGACCAGTCGGCGCGACTCTTGTCCAGCACGTTGACCTTCTTGGCCGCCTGCAGCGAGGCCAGCACGGCGTCCAGGCCGGCGCGCCGCCGCTCCGCCGCGCGCTCCGCCGCGGCGTCCGCCTCGGCCAGCGAGCGCGTCACCTGCACGGCGCGCGGCGCGAGCGTGACAACGCGCCCAACGTGTGTCTGGAGCTCCTCCGCATTTCGCCTCGGCGAGCGGCCGCGTTGCCTGAGCGGCGCCCGGCGCACGAGCCGCAGTGCGCTCAAGGCGCGTCTGCGGCGCTACTCAGCATGGCGGGTCACATTAAGGGTGTGCGGCTGGGCTCCCAAAGTTCCATGCAGCACAGGCGGCACCCCCGCCGTCGCCCTCTCTCTGTGCTTGGCTCTCCCACTATAGAGCCCCTGTCAAGCAGTACGTCATTGCCACGGTTCCGTGCAAGAGAAGGTGCGGGCCGCATGCGCGCCTGGACATCCTGCCCGGCAAAGCGGCGCGTCTCCGTAACAGTCACGCGACCGTGCTGCGCCGCGGCCGTCGCCGACGCCGCGCCCTTGGCCGCTGCCAGCGCGGCGGCAGCCGCTGCGCGCGCCCTCGCGCCCGCGTCTGCATCCGCCGGCGGCGCGGCGGGCGCCGCTACGGCGGGTGCCGCAGCGGCAGGCTCAGGACCTGGGCTCGGCTGCAGCGCCGGCTGCGCGCTGCTCGTACCAGCGTCCGTCTTTGCGCCCGCCGGCGCGCCTGGCTTGCGCAGCATGCCCAGCTGCGCCATCCAGCTCTGCCGCAGTGCCGCCAAACCTCTGTTTACCCTGGCAGAGTTTGCGCCTCACACGCAGGTTTTGCGCCTCATGCCCTCCCACGCCGCCCGACATCCCAGCCCCCGTGCTCAGCGCCTGCCTAGCAGCAGCCCTTGACCACAGCTGCTGACCAAATCAATTCTCTTCGCCTGTCATGTTATGTCAGAGGCGCCGGCGCGCCCGGTCCTTGTCCTCAGACGCGCGCGGCTTGGCGAGCGGGCGGCACAGCGCCGCCAGGTTGAGGCCGCCCGCCGCAGGCGGCCTGCCCGCGGGGGCCTTCGGGGCAGGCTCCGCCAGAACGGGCTCCGAGGCGGGCGCGCCGGCCGCGCCCGGCGTGCCCGCCCGGCACGCGGCGCCGCCGCCGCCGTTCAGCTGCGCCCACAGCGCCTCCGTCTTGGCCTTCTTCGCCGCCGCGCGGGGGTCGGGGCGCGGCGCGTCCTGGGCGGCCAGGGCTCGCAGTGAGACTGGTCAGAGGCGCCAAGCACGCACCTGCACGTCGATGGCAGAACAGCACCTGCATGTGCAGCTGTTTATTTGCTAGCAAAATTATCCTGACCCAGTGTCTTGCAGTGAAGCACATAAGCTCGGCAGAATAAGTAACACGCTTGTCACGGTGGTCAGGCAGTCCAAGACACAACCATGCCTTGGCCCCCCTTGCAGCCCAAACAGCTGCAGGGATCCCTTTGCACCATACTTGTGTCTTCTACTGACCACACCCGCCTGTGCAAGCAGCTTTTCTGCGCAGCACGGGGAGGAGCCCAATGCTAGTAGCTCACCTCTTCAGCGTCTTCGACGCCTGGCTCATCTGCTGACTGCCGGGCCCCAAAGCGCCGCCTCTTTCTGCTGGCCGCTGAGCGCTTCTTCTCTGTGTCACTGCCGCCGCCGTCCTGAGCGGGGTCAAAGTCGTCGTCCTGCTCATCATCTGACGGCAGATCGGCTGTGAGGATGTTGGCCATCTTGCTGCGCTTCCTGCTATGCTCAAGCGCAGATGTGCAGTGGGCCCCCTGCCACAGCGAAATGAACAGAGACATTTTCGCTGTGGGTGATTTTGCCCCTCCTGGGGCCTAATGGCGACCAGCCCCCTCTCTGCATGTTCGAATGTGCACCATGTGTTGAGTACAGACAATGCCAGACGGTGCTGTCTTCGACAGGATGGAGTGGCGCCAGGCAGCCCTGCCGCTGTGCAAGAAGAGGCCGCTGCAGCGCTGTGCACCCTGTGCTTGAAAAACACTCAAAATCAGGACAGCGTGCGGGCGTGCGGGGGCGTCGCTGGGCTGGTTGCGCTGCTGGCGCCTGGCTGCTCTGCTGGCGTGCAAAGACGAGCTGCAGGCGCGCTGGCAAATGTGTGCTCTTTAAACGTCCGGAACCAGGACAGTGTGCGGGTGTGCGGCGGCGTCGCGGCGCTGGTGGGGCTGCTCGCGCCGGGTGTTGCGCCTGCTGTGCGTGCGCGGGCGGCGTTAGCTCTAGCAAACCTGTGCCTGACGAACACCTGGTGCCAGAATAGCGTGCGGGCATGCGGGGGCGTCGCGGCGCTGGTCGCACTGCTGGCGCCTGGTGGATCTGCTGCTCTGCACCAGCTGGCGGCGGGGGCGCTGGCAAACTTGTGCATGAGGAACGCTTAGAACCAGGACAGCGTGCGGGACTGCGGGGGCGTCGCGGCGCTGGTCGCGCTGCTGGCGCCTGGCTGCTCCGCTGGCGTGCAGAGGCAGGCTGCAGGCGCTCTGGCAAACCTTTGCTCTGACAGCACTGAGAACCAGGACAGGGTGAGGGAGTGCGGAGGCGTCGCCGCACTCGTTGGGCTGCTGGCGCCCGGCGGCTCTGCCGCTGTGCTTGAGTGGACTGCCCGGGCGCTGGCAAACGTGTGCGCTGAGAATGTCCTGAACCAGGACAGCGTGAGGGAGTGCGGTGGCATCCCCGCGCTAGTCGCGCTGCTGGCGCCCAGCGGCTCTGCCGCTGTGCACAAACGGGCTGCTGGGGCGCTGTACAACTTGTGCAGTGACAACGCACAGAACAGGGACAGCGTAAGGGAGTGCGGGGGCGTCGCGGCGCTGGTCGGGCTGCTGGCGCCCGGCGGCTCTGCAGCCGTGCACGATCTGGCGGCTGCCGTACTCATGAACTTGACCAGAGAGAGTGAGCAGAGCCGGGAGGCAGTCAGGGCATGCGGGGGCGTTGCAGCCCTGGAGCGCGTGCTTGCATGCGCCAGCTCGGCAGTGGCGCACGACTGGGCGGAGGCCACGCTGTGCAACCTGGGGCATGCTTAGCAGGCGGTGGGCCACTCACGGTAGCCAGGGTAAAGCGGATGCGCTCTGCGGTAGAGGCGTGGCGGCAGTGCTGGTGGCGGTGGTACTTAGTGACGTCACGCCTCACGTCTGGTGCTTGTAACACTGGGCTGGGCATTTGCAAGTGCTAGTATCTGCTGTCATGCAGTGCTGAAGCGTTGTCGTCAGGGTGTGCATCGCCAGAGCATGTGGTGTGGACGGGCGCTCTCACTGCGATGTAGGCCTGCACCTGCATGACAGCATGCCAAGGGGTGGCCTATGCAGGCTAGGGGTTGGCATGTGCTGGGTTGCCAGCCTGCCTGCACACATGTGCCGTCAGCGCATCATGTGCTGGGTTGCCAGCCTGCCTGCACACATGCGCCGTCAGCGCATCATGTGCTGGGTTGCCAGCCTGCCTGCACACATGCGCCGTCAGCGCACGGCCCGACCTGCGGCATTCTGCTCAGACCCTGTGGCTATGTTGCAGACAGGAAGTACGCTGCAGCGTGTGTTTGCCTGTCGGCAGTGGGTCACATCTGTACTGCACATGGTGCAGTACGGGAAGCAAATGGTTTGCCTGAGTGGAGGTGTGTGGGTGCTCTGGCCCGTGTGCATAATTTGAGCTCTCTCTGGCGTCTCAAGCTGTGCTGTCAACCTCTGCAATACCTCATGCATGCACAGACACTGGGCTCACGGCCAGAACCATTGCCGAGTAGACTGGCGCAACAATCTCGGCTCCGCCCAGTGATGAACGTACTCCCGCGCAGACACAGCAGGCGAGACGTTTGCTGGCCTCACAGGGAGGGGCGCCGCGACAGCGCGGCTCAAAGGCTGCCCGGTCCCGGCAGTTGACTGCGGCGTGGTAGCCAAGGCTTTTGAGCACAATGTGTGGGGCAAGCAGTGCGGCGTGTCACAGTGTGCGCACGGCTTGCTGTGGTTGGCGTCCTTGCAAGGTTGAGCATACAGGGTCTAACAGCAGGGCAGGTGGGGCTGTTGCGGCGTCTCCAAAGCCATTTAGAGTGTGCAGGACCACTGCGCTCCTGCACTTGGCCCTCGCGCTTGAAAGGAACGGATAAACAATCAACTGTAGGCACCAGGTTCGAACGCCGCTGTGACGAACAGTAAACAGTAAACGGCCTCGCTTGGAGGAAGGGCCGGGAGAGGTCTAGGGAATGTGCCTTGTCCACAAAAGCTGCCGCCTGTCTCACCAGACAGACCGCAACGCACATCAGGCCTTGCTAGAGCGTCGAATCGGCTGCCTACGCCTTGTATACGGCCATACAAGCTGCTCGCGGCCCTCGAAGGCGGCGCGCGGCGTTTTCACCAACTCCGAGGCGGTCCGCCTCCCAGCTCCGCGGGCACACCTTGACCCCCTGAGCCTCTTGTGTCTGCTGCGTACTGCTACGGTGACAGCTGAGGTGCTGCAGCAGTCTGCGCTTGCAGCGCAATCACACACGCACGCGCGCGCGGGCGTGCAGGTGCGGGCTGCGCAAGTGCCAACAGCGGCTCGAACAAGCCCGCTAGTGCGTGCAGCCGCGCCCAGCGGGGTGCGGGCCGTACGTCCCAGAGTCCACAGCGCAGGCTGCTGAGCTAGGCGCCGTGTTTACGACCTGGGACGGTGGGAACGGTGCCTTGTTGGCAGAGCCTTTGTTATCGTAAATGTGTGTCTTCTCCTCGCGCCTTCCTGCATGCAGAGGCATGCAGTCGGTCTTGACGATGACCCCCAGGCGGGCGTGTGTTGAAGACCTGACGGCATCCAAGGCCAGCAACTGCCTGCTGTGTACCAGTCTGGCAGTGGCCATACATGAACAGTCTCTGCGTCCTGTGGCCCTTCCATGACACTCTGCGCTGCGTTGCTGCAGGCTGTCCGCTGGCAGACTGTGCCACGAGGCGCGCACACGCTGCAGGGGCATGGGAGCCGCGCTGGGAAGTCTGTGCTTTGACAGCACAGAGAACCAGGACAGCGTGCGGGAGTGCGGGGGCATCGCGGCGCTGGTCGCGCTGCTGGCGCCCAGCAGCTCATCAGCTCTGCGCAAGCTGGCGGTCGGGGCGCTGTGCGCAGTGTGCGCTGGCAACACCCAGAACCGAGACTGCGTGCGGGAGTGCGGGGGCGTGGCAGCGCTGGTCGGGCTGCTAGCGCCGGCGGCCCTGCCGCTGCGCAGCGGGAGGCCGCTGCGGCGCTGTGGACCCTGTGCTACAGGAACAGTCAGAACTGGGACTGCGTGCGGGAGTGCGGAGGCGTCGCCGCACTGGTCGGGCTGCTGGCGCACGGCCACTCGGCTGCCGTGCATGAGGCGGCTGCTGGGGCGCTGCTGAACTTGTGTTGCAACAACACTAGAAACAGTGACAGCATCAGGGAGTGCGGAGGCGTGGCAGCTCTGGTCGGGCTGCTGGCGCCCGGCCACTCTGCTGCCGTGCATGAGCAGGTTGCTGGGGCGCTGCGGAACTTGTTTGCCAACACCACGGAAAATGAGGACAGCATCAGGGACTGCGGAGGCGTGGCGGCTCTGGTCGGGCTGCTCGCGCCCGGCCACTCTGCTGCCGTGCATGAGGTGGCTGCTGGGGCGCTATGGAACTTGTGTGCGAACAGCACTGAAAACAAGGACAGCATCAGGGAGTCCGGGGGCGTGGCAGCTCTGGTCGGGCTGCTCGCGCCTGGCGCCTCTGCTGCCGTGCATAAACAGGCCGCTGGGGCGCTGCTCAATCTGTGCATTGACAGCACCCAGAACGCTGTTTGCGTGCGGTGGTGCGGGGGCATTGCTGCGCTGGTGGGGCTGCTGGCGCCTGGCAACCCTGCTGCCGTGCATGAGCTGGCTGCTGGGGCGCTGCGGAGCGTGTGCTGTAAAGACGCGATGAACAAAGACTGCGTGAGAGAATGCGGGGGCGTTGCGGCGCTGGTCGCGCTGCTGGCGCCTGGCGGCTCGGCTGATGTGCATGAGGAGGCTGCCCGCGCGCTCGGAAACCTGACCAGCGAGAATGAGCAATGCCGGGAGGCAGTCAGGGCATGCGGGGGCGTTTCGGCGCTGGTAGCGCTGCTGGCGCCTGGCGGCTCGGCTGACGTGCATGAGGAGGCTGCCGGCGCGCTCATGAACCTGACCAGCGGGAGTGAGCAATGCCGGGAGGCAGTCAGGGCATGCGGGGGCGTTGCGGCGCTGGTCGCGCTGCTGGCGCCTGGCGGCTCGGCTGCCGTGCATGAGGAGGCTGCCGGCGCGCTAAGGAATCTTTGC